>Ga0187766_10002162_pt1 | contig 11608 bp, 9 predicted proteins | sample 0216_QUI02_MP05__4_FD_132971 | JGI IMG/M metagenome (GOLD analysis project Ga0187766, IMG submission 132971) | Tropical peat soil microbial communities from peatlands in Department of Meta, Colombia - 0216_QUI02_MP05_20_MG | ecosystem: Environmental > Terrestrial > Soil > Wetlands > Peat ... | reverse complement strand
GCCCGGGTGACGGCCGGGGAGGAGGTGCTGGTGATGGGGGCGGGCAGCGGCGTGGGCTCCGCCGCCGTGCAGATCGCCAAGCTGTTCGGCGCGCGGGTGATCGCCACCGCCGGGGACGATGCCAAGCTGGCCAAGGCCAAGGCCCTGGGCGCCGACGAGGGGATCAACCATGCCACGCAGGACATCCAGCAGGAGGTCCGCCGCCTCACCAGCAAGCGGGGGGTGGACGTGGTGTTCGAGCACGTGGGAGCGGCCGTGTGGGAGAAGTGCCTGCTGAGCCTGGCGCAGGGCGGCCGCCTGGTGACGTGCGGGGCCACCACCGGCCACGAACTGAAGACGGACGCCCGCTACCTGTTCATGCGCAACCTGCACATCGTGGGGACCTTCATGGGCAGCAAGTTCGACACCCTGGAGGTGTTCCGCCACGTGGCCGCCGGCCGCCTGAAACCGGTGGTGGACCGGGTGTTCCCCCTGAAGGACGCCGCCGCGGCCGAGCAGATGCTGGAGGACCGCCGCCAGTTCGGCAAACTCGTCCTGGTGCCGTAACGCCACCGGAATCGGGCTTGAACATAGGATCAGCTCCGGAAGACCGGGGGGAAGGGGCTTCCCGGGAGGCGCCCTGATGGACGTGAACGCGGCGGTCGTGGGCGACCTGCGAGCGCTCACACGGTTCTGACCGGTCGGGCCGGCGTCGGCTTTGGCGCAGGACGGGCCGGCGGACAGCATGCAGCTCCTGAAGCGGAAGGGAGGCCGGTAGATGAAGTCATCCCGATTGGGTATCGCAGGCGCTTTAGCAGCGCTCGCGGGTTGGCTTGTTGGGGCGCCACTGCCGGCCGCCGAACAGGGCGCTCCACGCCCCCACATCGTCTACATCCTGGCGGACGACCTGGGATGGAAAGACGTCGGGTTTCACGGCTCCGATATCAAAACGCCGAACCTCGACACGCTTGCCCTGGGCGGCGCACGGCTGGAGCAGTTCTACGCCCAGCCGATGTGCACGCCGTCGCGGGCCGCTCTGATGACCGGCCGCTATCCCCATCGCTACGGCCTGCAAACGATTGTTATTCCCTCGGCCGGCAAATATGGCCTGGCCACCGACGAATGGCTGCTGCCCCAGGCCCTGAAGGGGGCAGGCTATAAGACCGCCATCGTGGGTAAGTGGCACCTCGGGCACGCCGATCGCAAGTATTGGCCCCGGCAGCGCGGGTTCGACCACCAATACGGGCCGCTGCTCGGCGAGATTGACTACTTCACACATTCGGCGCACGGAACGAGGGATTGGTTCCGCAACAACCGGCCGGTCAAGGAAGAGGGCTACGTGACCCAGCTGCTCGGCAAAGACGCGGCCAAGCTGATCGGCAGCCACGATCCGAAGACGCCGTTATTCCTTTACCTGGCCTTCACCGCGCCCCATGCGCCGTATCAGGCCCCCCAAGAGTACCTGGACAAGTACAAGCACATCGCCGATCCTAGCCGCCGTGCGTACGCGGCCATGATCACGGCCATGGACGACGAGATCGGCCGGGTGCTCGGCGCGCTAGAAAAGCGCAAGATGCGCGAGAACACGCTCGTAGTCTTCCAGAGCGACAACGGCGGGCCCCGATCAGCCCGGTTCACGGGCGAGGTGGATATGTCCAAGAGCACTATCCCAGCCGACAACGGCCCGTACCGCGACGGGAAGGGGATGCTGTACGAGGGCGGCACCCGCGTCGTCGCGCTCATCAACTGGCCGGGCCACATCAAGCCGGGTTCGGTGGTGGACCAACCGATCCACATGGTGGACATGTATCCGACCCTGTCCGGGCTCGCCGGTGCGTCGCGCGGCAAGAGCAAGCCGCTCGACGGCCTGAACGTCTGGCCGGCCATCGCTGAAGGCAAGCCCTCGCCGCGCGACGAGGTGGTCTACGCCATCGAGCCTTTCCGCGCCGCCGTGCGCCAGGGGGACTGGAAGCTGGTCTGGCGGGCGGTACTGCCGTCCCAGGTCGAACTTTTCAATGTGGCGGAGGACCCCTCGGAGAAGACCAACCTTGCCGACAAGAACCCGCAGAAGGTTGCCGAACTGCAGCAGCGGATCCAGGCGTTGGCACGGGAGGCCACCCCGCCCCTGATACTGAAGGAAGCGTTCGGCGTGGCGAGGCACGTGCTTATGGGGTCTGTCGCCCTGCCCAGCGAGGAGAAGGCTCTTGAATTAGAGCCCTGAGCGTGCGCCTCACCGGCACGAGTCGCCGCGGAAGCGCAAGGAATCCCACTCGCGGCTAGACAAGACGGCCGCCATGGGCGTGGACGAGGGGACGCCGGTGGCGGACTCCTACAAGGCGCACGACAATCGGTTCACTGGCCGGATCCTCAAGGTGGCGGTGGAGGTGAAGTAGGGCGGACGGCGAAGTGTCCCTACCGGATTGTTACCGTTCCCGTGGCCCGGGCCGGATTTGGAAAGCCCCGTGCGCTACGACCAGTTGCGCGAGATTTCAGGCGTCCGGCCGGGACCGGGAACGGGTACGGGAACGGGCACGGATTGTGAAGCGTCTTTCGGACTCAGGACACTACCGGGCGGGGCGGGCCATCAGGTGCGGCGGGGGGACAGGCCGCGGCAGATCGCCGATGCCAACTCTTCGGCGCTCACGGGCTTGACGAGGAGGGTTCCGCCCAGCGCGTCGATGGCCGACCGGCTGGCCGCGGCCACCCCGGGGCTCGCTGTCATCATCAGCACCGGCAGGCCGCGCGTGGTCGGGTCGGCGCGCAGCTCCCGGAGGGCGGCGAGGCCGTCCGCGCCGGGCATCTCCACGTCGAGGAGGGTGAGGTCGGGCCGCGGGGTGCCGCGGGCCAGGCGGACCGCCTCGGCGCCGTCGGCCGCCTCGACGACCTGGTAGCCTGCCTCGCGCAGGTGGCCGGCCAACACAGCCCGCTCCCCCTCGTCGGCGTCGGCGATGAGCACGACCCGCGCCTGCTCGCCGGCCAGAACCTGTCCCACCCGTTCGAGCAGTCCCTGCGCCCGTACCGGCTTGGTGAGGTAGTCTACCGCGCCCAACAGCTTCCCCCGCTCGGCGTCCGCGACGACGGAGAGCAGCAGCACGGGGATGGTAAAGGTGACGGGGTCCGCCTTCAGGTGTTCCAGCACCTTGAAGCCGTCCATGTCGGGGAGGAGGATGTCCAGGGTGATGAGGTCCGGCCGCTCGGCCTGGGCCAGCCGGAGCGCCTCGACGCCGTCCCGGGCGATGAGCACCTGGTAGTCAGCGCGCTCGAGGTATAGCCGGATGAGGTTGGCGATGTCGGGATCGTCGTCCACCACCAGGATGCGGGCTCCCGGCTGCCCGCGCCCCGCCGCCGCGGCCGGCTCCTCAGCCGCCGCGGCCGGGGGGGCCTCCGAGGCGGGGAGCGTGATGCTGAAGGTAGACCCCTGGCCGGGGGCGCTGGATACGGCGATGGTGCCGCCGTGCATCTCCACCAGCGAGCGGGTGATGACCAGCCCCAGGCCCGTGCCCCCCACCTCCTGCACCGCCCGGTTCTTGGCTCGAAAGAACCGGCTGAAGAGCTGGGCCTGGTCCTCCCGCGAAAGACCGATGCCGGTATCGCGTACCTCCACGCGCACCGCGCCGTTTTCGGCCCGCGCCCCCACGCCGATGGCGCCGCCGGCCGGCGTATACTTGTGGGCGTTGGAGAGCAGGTTGGTCAGCACCTGGGCCAATCGGTCGGCGTCGGCCCACACGGGGGGGAGCGGCTCCGCCATGTCCAGCGTGAGCCGCTGCTGCTTGGCCTCGACGAGCGGGCGCAGCGTGTCGGCGACGCCCCGGATCAGGCGCGCCAGGTCCACCGTGGCGCGCCGCAGCTCGATCCGGCCGGCCTCGATGCGCGCCAGGTCCAGCAGGTCCGCGATCAGGGCCAGCAGGCGCTCGGAGTTGTTCTGAACGATGGTCAGGAACTCGCGCTGCTCCGCCGTGGGCTCGCCGCCCTCCCCTTCGAGCATCAGGGCGACATATCCCTGAATGGAGGTGAGCGGGGTCCGTAATTCGTGGGAGACCATGGAGACGAACTCGTTCTTGAGCCGGTTCGCTTCCTGGATGCTCCGGTTCTGCTGCTCCAGCTCGAAGTTCCTGCGGCGCAGCTCCTCCTCCTGCCGCCGGCGCTCCTCGGCCCGCTCCAGCGACTCGGCCATCTCGTCGAAGGCGTGCGCCAGCTCGTTCAGCTCGCCGGGCCCGCGCGCGAGGCCGGTGCGGGCGCGCAGGTCGCCTGCGCCCAGGCGCCTGGTGGAGGCCAGCAGCGCCGTGACGGGCCGCAGGACGGTCAGCTCGGCGCCCCCCAGGGCGGCGGCCAGCGCCAGGGCCGCCACCACCCCGATGCCAACCAGGTTGCGCCGGAGGGTGCGGTTGGCGTCCGCGTACGCCACGGCGATGGGGAGGCCGACGGCCACGTAGGCCTGTCGGTCCCCGCCCTGGCCCCCCAGGAAGGTGAACCCGAACAGGCGCGCCACGCCGTCCAGGCCGGCGGCCTCGGCGGTCCCCTCACCCCCGCGGGCCAGGACGGCGTCCACGATGGGCGCGCCCCTGCCGGACTTGCCGACCCACTGCTCGGATCCCGGGTGGTTGACGAGGACCGTCCCCTCGCGATCCACCACCACCAGCGAGGCCCCGGCCGGCAGCCGGGCCTTGTTGGCGTACTCGTTGAGCCAGGCCAGGTCCATGGCGGCATACACCACGGCCTGGACGTTGCCCGCCCCATCCAGCACCGGGTACCCGAAATTGAGCGTCGGCCTCCCGGTGACGCGCCCGATCTGGTACTCCCCCACGGCGAAGTCGCGCCAGGTGCGGGCCCGGCGGAAGTAGCTTCGGTCCCCCATGAAGATGGTGCCGGTGAACGGCACCGCGCTGCAGTAGCCGTTCCCATCCGTGTCGATGGCGCCCAGGTTCGCGTAGACCGGATAGTGTTCGAGCAGCCGGCCGAGGAGGGCGCCGCACGCCGCGGGGTCGCCGGGGCGGACGCCGGGGAGCTGCGCCAGGGCCACCAGGAGTTGGCGCGTCCCGCTGATCAGGCGCTCGTGATCGGCGGAGGCGAGGCGGGCCAGCCGCAGCGCCCCGTCCCCCACCTGCCCGGTCGCGCGGCGGCGCTCCTCCAGGTTGCCGTAGACGGTCAGGCCGACCGCGGGCAGGAGGGCGAGGAGGACCAGCAGCAGCAGGCGGACCCGCAGGCGGGACAGGGCGGCGAGGCCCATCAGGCGCCGCCCCCTTGGCCGGCCCCGCGGCGCAGCAGCCAGGTGCGCACCCGGGCGCGGACGTTGGTGGGCGTGAAGGGCTTGGCCAGGTAGTCGGTGACGCCGGCGGCGAAGCCGGCCGCGGTATTCTCGGCGCCCGTCTGCGCCGTGATCAGGACCACGGGGACCTCGCGCAGGGTCGGGTCCGCATCCTCGCGCAGGGCGCGCGTCACCTCCAGCCCGTCCCGGCCCGGCATCTGCCAGTCCAACAGGATCAGGGCGGGCCGCTCGGCGCGGGCCAGCCGCAGCGCCTCGTCGCCGTCGCCGGCCGTCAGGAGGCGGAGGCCCTCCGGGCGCAGGGTGGTGGTCAGGAGCCGGAGGACGTCCGGGTCGTCGTCGGCGATGAGCACCGTCCGCTCCGCGGGCGCCGCGGCGGGCCGCGGCGCGGGGGCCGGCGCCGCCGCGGGCGCGGCCGCCGTCACTTGTCCCTCGCCGAGCTCCAGCACTTGGCCTTCCGCCGCAGCGAAGACCTCCAGGGCGCCCCCGGCGGCATCCGCGCGCCGGCGGCAGGCGTCCTGAAGCCGGTCCAGCGCCTCGTCGGCCCGGAGCGGGTCGTGGTGGAAGAGCGCCAGGCGCGTGGCCCCCGCCGCCAGGGCATAGTCCACCGCCCACTCCACCGGGGTGTGCCCCCAGCCAACCTTCGCCGGGTACTCCTCGGCCGTGTACTGCGCGTCGTGGATCACCAGATTCGCGCCCACCAGAAAATCCACATGGCGCTGGTCCTCCCGGTGCAGGAACACCGGGGCCGGCCACCCCCCCGTCAGCCCCATCTCCTTCGTCGTGGGGGCCGCATGGGGCTCGTGATCGACGGCGTAGACCACGGCCACGCCGTCGGCCTCCAGGCGGTAGCCCAGGTCGAGGGTGGCATGGTTCAGGTACTGGGCGGTGACGCGCACGCCGCCGATCCCGAAGGCCCCCTCGCCGAGCTCGTGGAACCGGATCGTGGCGCCGAGCTGGTCCAGGGTGACCGGGAAATAGGTGTACTCCATCTGGCCCGCCAGGGTCGTGGCCAGGTGGGTGCCCATTCCCCCGGGGGCGTAGATGTCCCATTCGTTGCCGGGGATGAACAGGGGGGCGAAGAAGGGGAAGCCCTGGATGTGGTCCCAGTGCGTGTGGGTGATCAGCAGGTGCCCACGCAGCGGGCGCTCCCCGGAGGCCAGCAGGGCCTGCCCCAGCCCGTGTGCGCCGGTGCCGCAGTCCAGGACGATGAGCGTCCCGTCGGCCGCGCGCACCTCCACGCAGAGGGTGTTGCCGCCGTAACGGAGCGTGGCGGGCCCCGGCTTCGCGATGGAGCCACGCACTCCCCAGAATCGGATGCGCATCATGGCCTCCTGGCGGGGTGCCCTGCCCCCGTGGTTCCGGTGCGGGAGATCCGGCGGGACCGCGGCCGGCGCCACCGCTCACGGACCGCGCGCGGGACGCCGCCTCCGGAACCCTTTCATCCTCCCACCACCTTCGCGCGGCCGTCAACTACATTGCTTGGAACCGTGCCTCCCGCGGGCCACCGCGGGCCGCCCGGAATGGGCCCCCGGAGGGGATGCGCCGCCGCAGCGGGAGCCGCGCGGCCATCGTGTTTCCGGTTGCGGGGACGCGCGAGGGCGTCATATCATCCCTTCGCCGCTGTGGGGCGGAGTGGGAGGGTCCATGATGCGAATCCTGTGTAGCATCGTGCGGGGCAGGGCGCTGCGGCCGACGGGTCTTTCGGGGCTGATGCTGGCGGTGGGGGTCATCGCCTGCGCGGCCGCCACGATCGAGATCCAGTCCGAGCACGATCGGCAGGCGGCGGCGGACGCCGCGCGGTACCGGACGTACGCGTGGATCCCCCGCCCGGGCGGGGCCGGAGAGGGGGCCCTCCTCCAGGAGGTCGCGCCATACGTGACCCGTGCCGTGGCCGATACCCTGCAGGCGAAGGGGTACAAGCCGGCCGAGGGTGCCGCGGACTTCCTGATCGGATGGGATGCCGCCGTCGAGGGAAAGGTGCAACAGACGAAGGTCGAGGTGGGCGCGCGCATCCCGTCGCCCGGGGCGCGCGTGCCGGGCCCCTTCGTCCCGCAGACCGTCACCGTGGAGAGAAAGTACGATGAGGGCACCCTCATCCTGGAGGTCGTCGATGCCGCGTCGGGAAGGCTCGTCTGGCGGGGCTGGGCCCAGGCCGAGGTCAAGTCCAAGGCGGATCCCGGCCAGCGCGAGGCCCGCATCCGGGAGGCGGTGGCGAAGATCCTCGACCAGTTCCCGCCCAAGCCGTGACGGCGCCCCATTGAAGAGGAAGAAGTGCAATGGGGCCACTGCGAAAATGAAACGGTGGTCCGGGTCCGGGACGCAAGTCCGGGACGTAGCGCAGTTGTCGTCTGGGAGGTAGGGAGGTACGTAGCGCAGTTATCAAAAGTATCCTTGACCGGCCCCCCCGCCAATAGCCTCCCGCCATGCGCCGCGGCCCCCGCCTCGACGCCCCCGGCGTCCGCCACTACGTGATGGTGCGGGGGATCGAGCGCCGTTCCCTCTTCCGCGACAACCGGGACCGGGCCGACTTGGTGCTCGGCGCGACGCGTCCGGCCCGCTGACGACAGGGATAGGGGCATCTTCGCCTCGAGCCGAAACCTCGACCGGGCCGCCCCCCTGCCCGGTGCACTGGGCGGGCCGCCACGCCCCCCTGAGGAGGCGTACGCAGCGCAGCGCGGCGGCTCGCAGGCGGCAGCGGCGCCGGCACTCCCAATCGTTGGCCTGCGTGCCCTCCTGCCCCTGGCCTTTCCCATCGGGGGCTGACTCCGAGCTCATCATTCTCTCCATCCGATTCCCGTCTCTATAATGATAGGGATCTATCCGCCCGCCCCCGGGCGTGGCTCGGGGGCTTCCCCGGGATGGTTGGGACAGGCCTGCCACGGGATGATTGTATTGTATTTTCTTGTAGTTACAGCGATGATGCATTTGCCAACCAACTCACGCTGCCCCACCCCGGTCCCACCAGACCCGCGGGACCGAATGGGTCATTGGCCCCATGTCCGGGAAAGTGCAAGATTGGCGCGGGGTTGCGGCCTGGCCCCGCGCCACGCCGGGGGGTGAGGGAATGGCCCTCGGCTTGCTTTGTCCGGCACCAATCCAAAGCGGTTCATCCCCACGACCCCCGGGCGCCCGGCGCCCCGTGTGCTGAAGAGGCAGCCCCCATGTATCGGCAGGAGCCACGCCCATGATCAGCATCAGCAAGCTCTGCTGCGGCGCGAAGGCGGAAAGCGACGGGCTGCGCTACGGGCACGGCCGCGCGGCGGACCCCGCGTCGCTCCGCCCCCGCTCCGCGGCGGAGCGGCGCCCCATCGTGGTGTGGAACGTCACGCGGACGTGCAACCTGCGCTGCATCCACTGCTATACGGACTCGGAGGCCAAGGCCTACACCGGCGAGCTCTCCACGGCGGACGGGTTCAACCTCCTGCGCGACCTGGCCGAGTTCCAGGTGCCGGCGGTGCTGTTCTCGGGCGGCGAGCCGCTGGTGCGGAAGGACCTGTTCGAGCTGGTCGGCTATGCCCGGTCCCTGGGGCTCCGCCCCACGCTCTCCACCAACGGCACGCTCATCACGCCCGAGATGGCGCTGCGGATCAAGAACGCCGGGTTCACCTACGTGGGCATCAGCCTGGACGGCATCGGCCCGGTGAACGACTGCTTCCGGGGCGTGCCGGGCGCCTTCGAGAAGGCCCTGAACGCCTTCCGCTACTGCCGGCGGGTGGGACAGCGCGTGGGCCTGCGCCTGACGCTGACCCGGCACAACGTGGAGAACCTCCACGGCATCTTCGACTTGGTGGAGCGGGAGGACATCAATCGCGTCTGCTTCTACCACCTGGTCTACTCGGGACGCGGCCGCGGCATCCAGGGCGACGACCTCACGCTGGCCCGGACGCGCGCCGCGCTGGACGTCATCCTGGACCGCACGGTTGACTTCCACCGGCGCGGGCTGGACAAGGAGATCCTCACGGTGGACAACCACGTGGACGGGCCGTACCTGTACCTGCGGCTGCTGCGGCAGGATTCGGCGCGGGCCCGGGAGGTCCTGGACCTGCTCCGCTGGAACGGCGGCGGCACCTATAGCTCGGGCGTGGGGATCGCCAACGTGGACTTCAACGGAAACGTCCACGCGGACCAGTTCTGGATGCACCGCTCCTTCGGCAACGTGCGGGAGCGGCCCTTCAGCCAGATCTGGATGGACACGTCGGACCCGATCATGGCCGGCCTCAAGCACCGGCGCCCGCTCCTGAAGGGGCGCTGCGGGCGGTGCCGGTTCCAGGATGCCTGCGGCGGGGCCCTGCGGGTGCGGGCCGACCTGGTGCACGGGGACCCCTGGGCGCCGGACCCGGCCTGCTATCTGACGGATGAAGAGATCGGCCTCACGGCGGCGGACCTGGCGGAGATGGCCGCCGCCGGCGAGAGCTTCCCCTCGCCCCTCGCCGCCAGGGAGATCACCCATGCCTGAGGCGATGGGCGCGGCCCCGCCCCCCCGGCGCCCCCGCCCCGGGGAGCACGAGTTGCGCCTCGTCTTCTGGGAGACGACGGCCGGCTGCAACCTGGAGTGCGTGCACTGCCGGCGGCTGGACGTGGCCCACGAGATGATGCGGAGCGACCTGACCACGGAGGAGGCCTTCCTCCTGGTGGATCAGATCGCCGAGGTGGGGAACCCCATCCTGGTCCTCTCGGGCGGGGAGCCGCTGATCCGGCCCGACATCCTGGATATCGCCCGCCACGGGCGGCAGCGGGGCCTGACCGTCTCGCTGGCCACCAACGGCACCCTCGTCACCAGTAAGCTGGCGCGCGCCATCCAGGCGGCCGGCATCGCCCGCGTGGCCGTGAGCCTGGACGGGGCGCGGGCCGACACGCACGACCAGTTCCGCCGCCAGCTCGGCTCCTTCCACCGGGCCCTGGAGGGGATCGGCTACCTGCGCTGGGCGGGGGTGCCGGTGCAGATCAACACCACCGTGGCCCGGCACAACGAGGCCGAGCTGGAGGCCATCCACGACCTGGCGGCGGACCTGGGGGCCGTGGCCCTGCACGCCTTCTTGCTGGTGCCCGTGGGGTGCGGCGTCCAGATCGCCGAGGACCAGATGCTCTCCCCCGAGGGCTACGAGGCCATCCTCCACCGGTTCTACGATCTGGCGCAGCGCGGCCGGCTGCAGTGCAAGGCCACCTGCGCGCCCCACTACTACCGGGTGGTGCGCCAGCGGGCGGCGGCGGAGGGCCGCCACGTGGTGCCGGCGCGGCACGGCATGGCGGCCATGACGAAGGGATGCCTGGCCGGGTCGGCCGTGTGCTTCGTCTCCCACAAGGGCGAGGTGTTCCCCTGCGGCTATCTGCCGGTGGAGGCGGGGAACGTGCGCCGTGCCCCCTTCGGCAGCATCTGGCGCCTCTCGCCCGTGTTCGCCAGCCTGCGGGACCCGGATTGCCTGGACGGGAAGTGCGGGGCCTGCGAGTTCATCAACGTCTGCAGCGGCTGCCGTGCCCGGGCCTACTACGCCACGGGCGATTACCTGGCCGAGGAGCCGTTCTGCGTCTACGAGCCGCGACGCAAATCAACGACCGCGCAGGTCGGAAGGAGGACCCATGAGCCGGAAGAACCGCCCGCCTCGTGAGCGGGCCGACGCGCCGCCCCCCGCCCGCGGGGTCGGTAGGCGCTGGGTGATGGGGGCGCTGGGGGCGGGGGCGGTGGCCGCCGCCGGGGGCTGGTACCTCTGGGCGCCCATCCGCACGGCGCGGGCGGGCAACCATCCGGAGCCACCGCCCGGAGCGAGCCTCCCCGCCACGCTTTCGCCGGCGCTCTTCGTAGGGAAGGCGGCCGCCGCCTACCAGGTGGCGCGCGAGATCCCCGGGACGCTGGCGCGGATCTACTGCTACTGCGGCTGCGACACGCTGGTGGGGCACAAATCCCTCCTCCACTGCTTCAGCGACGACCACGGCTCGGGGTGAGACATCTGCCAGGATGAGGCGCTGGATGCGTCTCGCATGGTCCGGGCCGGGTCCGACATCGCGGCCATCCGACTTGCCATCGATCGGAAGTATGCCCGCCTTTGACAGGCTGCTGAAAAAGGCCCAACATCTTTCCCCGCTGCCTTGGCGGCAGCGGGCGGGGCGTTGGCGCGCTTGCGCACTCGCTGCGGCGTACCCGGAGTACGCCTCACTCGGCCCTTCGCGCGCCGCCTTGCATATGGACCTTTTTGAGCAGCCTGTCCGGCAGCGCGTGCGGCGTTGGCGCGCTCGGACAATTCCCCGCCGCCGCCATTGCGGCAGCGATCGCGCTGCGGCGGACCGGCCCTCCCATTCCGCATTCCGCAATCCGCATTCCGCAATGGTGGGCGCCGCCTTGCATCTGGACCTTTTTGAGCAGCCTGC
>Ga0187766_10002161_pt1 | contig 11609 bp, 10 predicted proteins | sample 0216_QUI02_MP05__4_FD_132971 | JGI IMG/M metagenome (GOLD analysis project Ga0187766, IMG submission 132971) | Tropical peat soil microbial communities from peatlands in Department of Meta, Colombia - 0216_QUI02_MP05_20_MG | ecosystem: Environmental > Terrestrial > Soil > Wetlands > Peat ... | reverse complement strand
GGCGATGCAAGCGTGACGGTTTGGGGTACCGGTTCGCCGCGCCGCGAATTCTTGGCGGCGGACGATTTGGCCGATGCCTGCGTGTTCGTCATGAAATGCTACTCGGATCTCGAATTTCTCAATGTCGGAACCGGCGAAGACATAACCATTGGCGAATTTGCTCGCTTGGTTGCCAACGTTGTCGGTTTCCCCGGCAGGATCGACTTCGACACGGCACGGCCGGACGGCGCGCCGCGCAAGCTTCTGGACGTTTCACGCATCAATTCGCTGGGCTGGCGAGCAACGACGCCGCTGCGGGAAGGATTGCAACGCATGTATGCCGATTTCCTCACGCGCTATCCTTCGATCCGCACGGCGGCGGAAATTGCGCCTTCCGCATGAACAAAGGCTGCCCGGCGCGGCTGCGGCAATCTCGCTCAACGAAACGCACAATCCGAGGCGGCAAAGTTGCCCGCCGCGGCGCGACCGGACGCGCTCAGTGAATTTCGGGTTCCGCGATGGCCGCTTGACCCTGCAGAAAATCGAAGTCGCAACCTTCGTCGGCCTGGCCGATATGGGCAGAAAACATCGCTCCGTAGCCGCGCGGATAGCGCGGCGCCGGCGGTTTCCAGGCGTCGCGCCGGCGCGCCAGCTCGTCAGCGCCGACATGTAAATGAATCCGCCGCGCCGCGACATCGACTTCGATCTCATCGCCGGTTTGCACCAGGGCCAATGGGCCGCCGATAAAGCTCTCCGGCGCGACGTGCAAGATACAAGCGCCGTAGCTCGTGCCGCTCATGCGGGCATCCGAAATGCGCAGCATGTCGCGAACACCGGCCTTAAGGAGCTTTTTCGGGATCGGCAATTGGCCCCATTCCGGCATGCCGGGACCTCCTTTCGGACCGCCGTTCTTGAGCACCAGCACATGGTCGGCGGTCACATCGAGATCGTCGCGATCGACCTCACGCGCCATTTGATCGTAATTCTCGAACGCGATCGCCTTGCCGCGATGGTGCAGGAACCGTTTGTCGGCGGCGGCCGGCTTCATCACGCAGCCGCACGGCGCCAGATTGCCGGTGAGGACTGCGGTCGCGCCTTCGGGATAGAGCGGATCTTTCAGTGAATGAATGACATCGGGCAGATGCACTTTGCTGCCCGCAATCGCCTCGCCGAGCGTGCGGCCGGAAACGGTGGTGCAGGACAGGTCGAGCAGATCCCGTATCTGCGCCATCAACGCCCGCAAGCCGCCGGCATAGAAGAAATCCTCCATCAGATACTTCCCCGACGGCGTGATATTGGCGATCACCGGCACTTGCCGCGAAATCTCGTCGAACCGCGCCATGTCGAGCGCAACGCCGGCGCGCCTCGCCATCGCGATGACATGGATGATCGCATTGGTCGAGCCGCCAAGCGCCATATGAACGCGGATGGCGTTGTCGAACGCCTCGGGCATGAGAATCTTGCCGGGCGTCAAATCCTCCCACACCATGTCGACGGCGCGGCGCCCGGCGGCCGCGCACATGCGCAGGTGACTGGAGTCCGGCGCCGGAATGGACGACGCGCCAGGAAGCGCCATGCCGAGCGCCTCGGCGATCGCCATCATGGTCGCCGCCGTGCCCATGACCATGCAGGTGCCGAACGAGCGCGAGATACCGCCTTCGATCTCGTTCCATTCCTTGTCGCCGATGCGGCCGGCTCGTTTTTCGTCCCAATATTTCCAGGCATCGGAGCCCGACCCCAGGACGTTGCCGCGCCAATTTCCGCGCAACATCGGCCCCGCCGGAACATAGATCGCCGGTATGCCCATGCTGATCGCACCCATGATCAGGCCGGGCGTGGTCTTGTCGCAGCCGCCCATCAACACCGCGCCGTCGATCGGATGGCTGCGCAGAAGCTCTTCGCATTCCATCGCCAGGAAATTACGGTAGAGCATGGTGGATGGCTTGACGAACGGCTCGGCGAGCGACATCGCCGGCAACTCGATCGGGAAGCCGCCGGCCTGAAAAACACCTCGCTTCACATCCTCGGCGCGGTCGCGCAGATGACCGTGGCAGGCGTTGATCTCACTCCAAGTATTGATAATGCCGATGACGGGTTTTCCGGCCCAGTCCGCGCGGTCGTAGCCGAATTGCCGCAGCCGCGACCGATGGCCGAAGGAGCGCAGGTCGTCGCGGCCGAGCCAGCGATGGCTGCGCAATTCTTCGGGCGATTTTGTCTTGCTCATGATGTTCGATCGCGACTTATTCCGCCGTGGCGCCGGTGGCCTTGACCACCTTGCTCCATTTTTGGGTTTCCGCGGCGACGATCTTGCCGAAATCTTCGGGCGACCCCGGAATCAGCATGCCACCGATTTCGGCGAGCTTCGCCTGCATCGCCCGATCGGCCAGCGCGGCATTGACAGCTTGATTAAGCTTGTCGATGACGGGGCGCGGCGTTCCTTTCGGCACCGCCATGCCGAACCAGGCGCTCGCTTCGTAACCCGGCACGGTTTCGGCCACAGTCGGCACATCCGGCAGCGCTTTCGAACGTTCCGCCGTCGTAACCGCGAGCGCGCGCAGCCGTCCCGCCTGGATGTGCCCGATAGACGACGGCAGATTGTCAAACATCACTTGGACCTGGTTGGCCAGCATGTCGGTGAGCGCCGGCGCTGCGCCGCGGTAAGGCACGTGCACCATGTCGACTCCGGTCATCATCATGAACAAAGCGCCCGACAAATGCACCGAAGTGCCGATCCCCGAGGAGGCCATGTTGACCTTGCCTGCATTGGCCTTGGCGTAATCGATGAACTCCTTCACCGTGTGCGCCGGCACGTTTGGATTGACTTCCATGACATTGGGCACACGGATAAAGCCTGCCACGGGCGCCATGTCCGCGATGAAATCAAACGGCAGATTCTTATACAGGCTGGCGTTGATGGCATTGGCGGGATTGACCAGGAACAGCGTGTAGCCGTCCGGCGGCGCGTTCACCGCCATCTCGGTGGCCAGATTATTGCCGGCGCCTGGCTTGTTCTCAATCGCGAATTGCTGATGCAAATGCTCGGACAAATATTGCCCGATCAAGCGCGCGCAGATATCGGTCGATCCACCTGCCGGATAACCCACGAGCCAGCGCACGGCGTGATTGGGATAATCGTCGTCGGCGCGCGCCGGGCTGCCGGCAGCCGCGAGCGCCGCGCCCGCAAGACCAAACATCACAACTGCCGTCATTCGCCTACTCGACCCGCCCATCCCGGTTTCCCTTTCGCTCGTTTTCGCCGCATTACCCGGCCGGCAGCCTATGCGGCATCGACGATCTCGCACAAGTGATGCCCGCGATACTCATAATAGGCGAGCGCTACCTTGTCGGCTCCAAGCGAGGCCGTTAGGTTCACCGCCTTCGCTAACGCAAGACGAGGAGTTCGAGGAAATTGCCATGATCGACCTTTATGCTTTGACCAGTCCGAACGTGCAGAAAATCTACGTCATGCTCGAAGAGACGAAGCTACCCTACAAAGAGCATTTCGTTGATGTCTGGAGAGGCGAGCAGCACGATCCGAATTTCATCAGGATCAACCCGAATTCGAAAATTCCGGCGATCGTCGACCACGACGGCCCCGGCGGCAAGCCTCTTATCGTGTTCGAGTCCGGCGCGATCCTGATGTATCTCGCCGAGAAAACCGGAAAATTCCTGCCGAAGGACATGGCAAAAAAATACGAAGTCCTGCAATGGCTGATGTTTCAGCTCACGAATATCGGTCCGATGTTCGGCCAATTCACCCATTTCAAGATGTTCGCGCCGAAGGACACCAACAATCACTACGCGATGACGCGCTATCAGACCGAGGTGAAACGGCTCTACGAGGTGATGGAAAAGCGGCTGGCGCAGTCCGCTTATCTCGGCGGCGGCGAGTACACCATAGCCGACATCGCCACCTTCCCGTGGGCGCGCAATCACGACGCACAAGGCGTGAAGTGGGAGGACAATCCCAATCTGGCGCGCTGGTTCAAGGCGATCGACGAGCGGCCCGCAGTGAAGGCCGCGCTTTCCAAAATCGCGCTCATCAAATCGAGCCGTGACACCGCGACCGAGGATCAGAAGGACCGCTTCTTCAACCGCGGCCGCTTCGCCAGAGCGTGACAACCCGTCTCGCGGCGCTTGGCGGTAAATGCGAGACGTACAACGACGAAGCAATCTTTAAGAGACCAGCCTAAAGCTGGATTCCGTTTACGCGGGATGAGCGGAAATAAGTCATGCCGCTCGTCCCCGCGAAAGCGGGAGCCAGCGCGAAGCAATGATCCTATATTTAGCGAAAGGCTTGACGGAAAAGGCTTGACTGACGTGGCGCACAGCGAGATCGGTTCGATCCGGGCATTGTTGACGTCACGGCCGCGGCCGGTCGGCTGGGATGAGCGGCGCCGGCGACTCGACGAAGTCGGCGCGATCTGGCCGGTCGCCCCGGATGTCAGACTTAAGGCTGTCGACGCCGGCGGCGTGCCGGGCGCGTGGTCGAGCGTACCGGGCAGCGATCCCTCGCGCGTCATCCTGTTTTTTCATGGCGGCGGCTACTGCTCCGGATCGATTCTAAGTCACAGGCGCATGGTATCGGAGGCCGGCCGCACGGCGGCGGCGCGCACGCTTGCCATCGGCTACCGGCTCGCGCCGGAGCATCCTTTCCCGGCGGCGCTCGACGATGCGGTTTCGGCATGGCGCTATCTCCGCGCGCAAGGTATCGCGGCAGCACATATTGCGGTCGCCGGCGACAGCGCCGGCGGCGGGCTCACCGTCGCACTCATCAACAAGCTGCGCGAAGGCGGCGAAGAGCCGCCCGGTTGCGCGTGGCTGGTCTCGCCGTGGACCGATTTGACAATGTCGGGGCCGACGCTTGCTTCCAAAGACGCGGCCGACCCTTTGATTCACAAATCCTATCTCGAAGAGCTCGCCAGCGCCTACGTTCCGACCGGAATGGATCGCAAAGATCCGCGCCTTTCCCCGCTCTATGCCCGTCTGGAAGGATTTCCGCCGACACTCATTCAGGTCGGCTCCGCGGAAACGCTCCTTTCGGACGCGACGCGCTTTGCCGAGGCTCTGGGTGCGGCGAATGTCGCCGTGGCGCTAGAGGTCTGGCCTCATATGATTCATGCGTGGCATTTATGGAACGCGCATCTCAAAGCCGGCAAGCGCGCGCTGGCCAGTGCCGGAGCCTTTATCAAAGCGTGCCTGCAATGACGCGGACACCGGCGGCCGAATAGCGCAATCGGCCTACCCGTTCCCCTTCCCCATCATGTCCCGCATGAAGCGCACTGCGGCGGGGCCTTTGAGCGCGCTCGACCAAAGGTCACGCGCCATCTTCTCGTGCAGCTCCAGTGCCTCCGGCGCTGACGTGATCATGGCGACGCCGGAGCGGATATTCGGCTCTTCGCCGAGACGGAACGGGCTGAGCGTCAGAATCCGCCGGTCGGGCTGGCGGAAAATCTGAAAGCTCGTATGCGGCAGCGTATCGAGCACGATCCCGATCTGGACGCCGATCGGTTCGTCTTCCATCAGAGTCGTAAAATGCTCGGCTTCGGCGCGGGCGAGGTGTTGGCGCTCACGGCGTACGGCCTCCGGCAGATCAAGCCGGCCAACGAGCCCGTTGCGCAGGAAACGCTGCATTTCCGCAGCCGCGATCAGGTTGACAATTGCGGGCCGCCGCCGGCGATAGGTCTCTTTGCGTTGGCGCAGGACCGCCATCAGTTCATCGATCTGCGCCAGCGCGCGCGTGTTCTTGGCGGCATCCGGAACCGACTCGCGCAGCATTTCGCCGAGCGCGCGATCGAACCCGTCAGAGGCGAGCACATAGGAGATCGGCCCCGCCAGCACGATGACGTGTTCGGCCGTCTCCTCGATCTGCCGCATGCGCTCGAAATAGCTGACTGCGGAGGCGATATACTCGACGCCGACGCCCAACAAAGTTGGCACCGACACTTGCAGAAGCTCGGCGAGCCTTTCCAGAGTCTCGATCTTTGCGACCTCGCCCTTCTCGAAGCGATACAGCGCGGTGCGCGAAATGCCGAGCTTGGCGGCGATGTCCTCGGCCGAAAGGCCCGAGCCGAGGCGAAACGCTTTTAGGCGATTGCCGATATCGTCAAAGCGAATTGGCATGCATCAGCTCTTCGCATCAAGATTCGGCACCCGACGGCCGCGGTCGTCCTACGCTAAGCCCGCCGCCCGAAGCCGCTTTGCGGCATCGAGCGCAGCGACGACGATATTTTGATAGCCGGTGCAGCGGCACAAATTGCCGGAAATGCCAACGCGAACATCGTCTTCTGTCGGGTCCGGATTGTCGCGTAAAAGCTCGATCAGCGTCATCAGAATTCCCGGCGTGCAGAAGCCGCATTGCAGGCCGTGATGATCGTGAAACGCCTGTTGCAGCGGGTGCAGCGTTTTGCATCGGGCGCAAGGCCTTCGACGGTCATAATCTCGCGACCGTCAGCCTGGACCGCCAGCATCAGGCAGGATCGCGCCGATCGGCCGTCGAGCAGGATCGTACAGGCGCCGCACACGCCATGTTCGCAGCCGAGATGCGTTCCCGTCAGCCTGAGCTCATGGCGCAGGAAATCGGCGAGCGTGACGCGCACCGGCACGGTCGCCTCGCGGCGCGCGCCGTTGACGGTGACCGCGATTTTGCGTGTCTCGCTCACGACAGCCTCGTTGCCACGGCGCGTTCATGCGCCTTAAGGAGCGCACGGCGCGACAGCACGGTCGCCAATTGCCGGCGATACGACGCGGGCGCGTGGATATCGTCGACCGCCTCCAGCGTGCGTAAGCTTTCGCAAATCTCGCGCAGGCGTTTCTCCTCCGGTTTCTCGCCGATCAGCGCGCGCTCGACATCGTGCGCGCGCACCGGCGCGGGCCCCATGCCGCCGAGCGTCAGCGACACGCGCGCAAGCTTGCCGCCCTTGTCTTCCTCGATCAGCGCCGCCGCGGAGACGATGGCAAAATCGCCGTGGCGTCGGGAAAATTCGACAAAGGCAAAACCGTGTCCCGCGCGCCAGCAGGGAAAGCTAACGGAGGTCAAAAGCTCGTCCGGTTCCAGCGCCGGCGTCATATAGGCGAGTGGGAATGCCGAGAAATCGATGGCGCGCGTGCCGTTCTTACCGGCAATCGAAACCTTGGCATCAAGAGCCGTGGCGACCGAGACCAGTTCCGCGGCCGGATCGAGATGACAGAGCGAGCCGCCGAGCGTGCCGCGGTTTCGCGTTTGCCGGTGACCAACCTGCGCGATGGCCTCGTGCATCAGCGGACAACGCTTGCGCACAACGTCGGAGAATTCGATGTCGCGCTGGAGCGTCGTGGCGCCGATCTCGATGACGCAATTCCCGTGCGCGCCGCCGTCGCGGATGTAGCGCAGACCATCGACGCGATTGAGATCGATCAGATGGTCGGGCAACGCATAGCGCATGTTGAGCATCGGCATCAGCGATTGGCCGCCGGCAAGCAATTTTGCGTTTTCGAGGCTGCCAAGGAGCGCGATGACGTCGGCGGTGGTGCGCGGATCGTGGTACGAAAATGACGGGGGTTTCATGCCGAACTTTGTAACGAGCCGCGGATCTTATGAATTTTGACTCTGCGCCGAAAAGCGTGCATCAATCAAAAACATAGACCAATCGCCAGATCGAAACCAGCCGACCGAATCGAGACCGGCCAACCGAAAGCCGAAACCGCCGATCGGGCCGAAACCAGCCGATGAAGTCAGCGCGATGAAACCCGCGGCGTTTCGCTATCACGCGCCAAAGACGATCGACGAGGCGGTCGCGCTTCTTGCCGAAGTCGCCGCCGAGGATGGCCGCGTGCTGGCCGGCGGACAGAGCCTGGTCCCGACCATGGCGTTCCGGCTCGCCAAGCCGGCGCATCTTGTCGATATCAACGGCGTCACGGCGCTTAATCGCATCACCACGACGGACGGCAAGCTCACGATCAGGGCGTGTGTCCGTCATGCCGCGTTTCACCGGCCGGTTTGCAACGGGCCGCTCGGAAAATTGCTTGCCGATGTCGTCCGCCATATCGCGCATTTCCCGATCCGCAACCGCGGCACGTTTTGCGGCAGCCTGGCGCATGCTGATCCGGCGTCCGAATGGTGCCTCGTGCTCGCGGCGCTCGATGGCGAGGTCGTAGCCAAGAGCGCGCGCGGCGAACGCACCATCGCGGCGCGCGATTTCTTCAAGGGGGTCATGACGACCGCCTTGCGCGATGACGAGCTTCTCCTTGAAGCCCGCCTGCCGCTTCTGCCCGGTGACACGCGTTGCGGCTTTTATGAGTTCAGCCGCCGCGCGGGCGATTTCGCGCTGGCCGCAGCGCTCGGCGCCTATCGCCTCGAAGGTGGCAAGATTGCCGAGCCGCGGCTGGCGATCGGTGGCGCCGAAGTCTATCCGCGCCGCGTTGCCGAAGCGGAGCGCGTGCTGGCAAATGCAGCGCCAGGCGACAAGGCGTTTCGCGCTGCCGCCGAAGCCGCCATGGCCGCCATCGATCCCATGGAGGACATTGTCAACAGCGCCGAATTTCGGCGCGACCTCGTGCTTGCGGTTACGCGCCGGGCTCTCGAACGCGCGGCGGCATGAACGCGCCGAGATCGAAAGCGCCGGGATCGAAAGCGCCCTGGATCGGCCAATCGGTCGAACGCCTGGAAGATCCGCCACTCGTGACCGGCCGCGGCGGATTCGCCGGCGATATCAATTTCCCCCATCAGCTGACCATGCGGATCGTGCGCTCGGCGCATGCGCACGGCCGCATTGTCTCGGCCGACACCACGGCCGCGCGCGCCCTCCCAGGCGTCTTCGCGGTATGGACCGCCGGCGATATTGCCGAGGTGCCGCCGGTTGATTTTCGCGAAGGCAGCATCCCGGCGCTCGATCCCTATCGTCAGCCGGTCCTGGCAAAAGAACGCGTGCGCTATGTCGGCGATCCGGTCGCGGCGGTCTTCGCCACCGACGCCTATATCGCCGAGGATGCCGCCGATCTCGTCACGATAGAGATCGAGGAACTGGCGCCGCTGCTCGATGCGCAGACGCCGCCGGCCGAGTTCGCACCCGGCCATTTGAGCGAAGCCGCGCTGATCCGACAAGGCTACGGCGATGTCGACACAGTTTTCCGCGATGCGGCGTATATCGTCGAACTCGAATTGACGGTCGGCCGGCATTCCGGCGTGCCGCTCGAAACTCGCGGCGCCATCGGCCGCTACGATGCCGCGCGCGGCATTCTCGAACTGCACGGCGCGGCTAAGGTTCCTCACCGCAATCAGGAACTGTTGGCGCGCATGCTCGGCGTGCCGCCGAGTTCGATCCATGTTCACGAGTCCCACGTCGGCGGCGGCTTTGGGGTTCGCGGCGAACTTTATCCCGAGGACGTGCTCGTCTGTGTTGCCGCGAAGCGTTTCAACCGGCCAGTGAAGTGGATCGAGGACCGCCGCGAACACCTGATCGCAGCCAATCATTCGCGCCAGCAAGTGCATAAAATCCGCGCCGCGGTGGACCGCGACGGCGTGATCCTAGCCATCGACGACCGCTATTTCCACGACCAGGGTGCCTATGTGCGAACCCACGCGGCGCGCGTCGTGCTTATGACGGCGGGGATATTGCCGGGGCCGTACCGCGTGCCGGCCTATCGTGCGATAGGGCATTTCCGCCTCACCAACAAGACGCCGGCCGCGACCTACCGCGCGCCCGGACGCTACGAGACGACGTTCGTGCGAGAGCGGCTCGTCGATGCGATCGCACACAAGCTCAAGGTCGACCGTATCGAATTGCGGCGCCGCAATGCCATCGCGGCCGAGGAAATGCCTTATCCGCGACCACTTGAAGCGCCGGGCGAGGAAGTCCACTACGATTCCGGTGACTATGTCGGGCTGCTCGACAAGCTCCTCGCCAAGATCGGCTGGGACGCGCTCAACGCGGCGGTGAAGAAGCGCAAGGCGGCCGGCGAACCGGTCGGCATTGGACTTGCGATGTTCGTCGAGAAGAGCGGGCTCGGACCCACCGACGGCGTCAAAATTTCCGTCGACACATCCGGCATGGTCGAGGTCGTCACCGGAGGTGCTTCGCTCGGTCAGGGGTTCGAGACCGTGATGGCGCAGGTGGCCGCCGACGCGCTCGGCGTCGACTATCGGCATTGCCGGGTGATTCACGGCCAGACCGACCGCATTCCTTTCGGCATCGGCGCACATGCCTCGCGCGCCACCGTGATGACGGCGTCCGCGACGCATATCGCGGCGCGCAATGTGCGGCGAAAAGCCATCGCCGTCGCGGCCGAACTGCTGCAGGCCTCGCCCGAGGCGCTCGATATCGTCGACGGCGAAATCGTGCGCAAGGACGGTAAAGCCGGGCCTTCGATCGGTCTCGGCGCGATTGCGCAAAATCTTGCTCCGGCCGCGAAAGCGCGCGGCGATCGGGAGCCAGGTTTGGCCGCCGAGGGCTGGTTCAACACCGGACACCAGGTTTACCCCTACGGCAGTCACGTCGCCGTGGTGCGGGTCGATCGCGAGACCGGCAGCGTCCACATCGAGCGCTACTGGATTGCCTACGACATCGGTCGCGCCATCAATCCGGCGCTGGTTCACGGCCAAATCGTCGGCGGCTACGCTCAGGGGCTCGGCGGGGCGCTGTTCGAGGAGTTCACTTACAGCGACCGCGGCGATCCGCTGGCGGTAACCTTCGCCGATTATCTGCTCCCGGCCGTGCACGAAACACCGGCCCCCGAAGTCTTGTTGCGCCAGGACTATACGTCGCCGCTCAATCCGCTCGGCATCAAAGGCGCCGGCGAAAGCGGCATCACCGCGGTCGGCGCAACGATCGCCTCCGCCATCGATGACGCTATCGGCATACCGGGCGCGGTGCGCGAATTGCCGGTGACGCCGCAGCGGCTCAAGCAGCTCCTGGCGCAAAAATAAATTCAATCGAGCCGGATGCCAATCGCCTTGACCAGCGGCGTCCAGCGGGCGATTTCCGCGTCGATGAATTCATCGAATTTCTTCGTCGTCCAATCCGGAACCGGAATGACGGCGGCATTGACAAGCGATTGCCGGTAGGCGCCGTCCGCCATCGCATCATGGTTTGCATCGTCGATATCGTAGATGATTGGCTTGGGGGTGCCGGCGGGGGCAAAGAGCCCGAGCACCTGCTGCGTCACCAGCCCCGGCACGCCCGCCTCAGCCGCCGTCGAAATCTCCGGCGCAACGGCAAGACGCGCGGGATTGGTGATCGCAAGCAGGCGCAGCTTGCCGGTACGATGAAATGCGAGCACCTGGCTGGTCATGGCCGGGATGATCATCGGAATCTGGCCGGCGATGGCGTCGGCAATGGCGGGTCCGGCGCCGCGATATGGCACGTGCGGCAGATCGGTTATGCCGGTCAAGGATTTCAACAGCTCGCCGCTGAGATGGTTGAGGGTCCCCGTGCCGGCGGAGCCGTAGGACAGCTTGCCGGGATTGTTCTTTACGAAGGCGATCAGCTCCGTGAGATTGTCCACAGGCACGCTGGGATTGACCGCAATGGCATAGCAAGTGATCGCCACCATCGAGACCGGCGTCAAATCCTTCATCGGGTAGAGCAGCGGGTGTTCGCGCAGAATCGTTTCGGTCAAATGAATCGACGAACTGCCAAGAAAAATCGTGTAGC
>Ga0187766_10002159_pt1 | contig 11612 bp, 5 predicted proteins | sample 0216_QUI02_MP05__4_FD_132971 | JGI IMG/M metagenome (GOLD analysis project Ga0187766, IMG submission 132971) | Tropical peat soil microbial communities from peatlands in Department of Meta, Colombia - 0216_QUI02_MP05_20_MG | ecosystem: Environmental > Terrestrial > Soil > Wetlands > Peat ... | reverse complement strand
GTCCCGGACACGAGTATGGGTCCGGGCCTGAGCCCAGGTCCGGGCCTGAGCCCAGGTCCGGGCCTGAGCCCAGGTCCGGGTCCTGACTCAGATCCGGGCACAGATCCAAGTCCGGGTGCCCTGACGGCAGCAGATGACCCAGGCTGACCGGCCGGCATCCGCCTGATTTCCGTAGGCCCGCTCCCCATCCAATCAACTATCGAACATAGATTCGGTCAGGTCAAGCTGAACCGTCTCCGGGAGCGGGCCATACGTATATCGCAGCTATGTATCAGGGCCCAGCCGGGCGCCTCCGTACCAGTTAAGGCGCGGCAAATACCAGGTAACGGGGAGCTTGCTCGGGGCCGCGCGGCGGGGAGAGGAACGGCTTCCGATGAACGGGAAGTATGTCGGTTACGTCGCGGGTCATGATCCGCTGCACGACTTCCTCAGCGGGATCATCCGCGATCTCATGGAAGTGCGCGAGCCGCGGCCGACGTTCCGCGCCTTCCGGTTGTCCGGCAGCAACGTGGTCTACGCCTACGAGGAGAAGTTCAGCGGCACCAAGATCATCTGCAAGTTCTACGGGCCGAGGTTCGCGCCTGACTGGGACAAGGCAGCCTGGAAGGCGCGCCGGGAGTACGAGAGGCTCGAGACGCTGCGCCGGTATGACCTGATCGGCTCGCCGCACCACGTGATCCGCCCGCTGGGCTTCAGCCGTGACATCAACGGCGTGCTGGCGCTCGAATACTATTCCGGCGAGGAATTCAGCCACGCGATCGCGCGTGCGACGTATCACCGGGATGACGCCCACCTGTTCTGGCGGCTGAGGGCGCTCGCCTACTTCCTCGCCACTCAGCACAACCGGACGGCCAACGGGGCCAGCGTCGATTTCGACGCGGACTGCCGGTACTTCGACAAGGTCGCGGGCACGCTCAGGAAAGCCCACCGCATCGGTCAAGGCGACCTCGACGAGCTCTCATCGTTGCGCGACCGCTGGCGGGACAAGCCGCAGATGTGGCAGGACCGGCAGGTCTGGCTGCACGGCGACGCGACTCCGGCGAACTTCCTGTTCGGCGACGGCATGGACGTCGCGGCGATCGACCTGGAACGCATGAAGCGCGGGGACCGGGTGTTCGACGTCGGGCGGGTCGCGGGCGAGCTCCAGCACGCATTCATGCGCGACACAGGCGACAGGTACCGCGCAGAACCGTTCATCGGGCATTTCCTCTGGGAGTACAGCTGTCATTTCCCCGATCGCCAGCGCACCTTCGAGTCGATTACGGCCCGCGTGCCGTACTACATGGCGCTGAACCTACTGCGGATCGCCCGGAACGACTACATCGACCGGGACTACGGCGGAAGGCTCGTCCGGCAGGCGAAGAGGCTGCTCCGGGCCGCGTGAGCGGGGAACCTGCGCCCGTCGGCGGCGGACCCCTAGTCGGGCAAGATGCAAGCATGGACATCCGAGCGATCGCGTTCGACGCGAACGGTACCCTGGTCAGGATCCTGACCGAGGACGGCGCGGAGGAGATCTTCCGCGCCGCGGCGCACTTCCTCACCTACCAGGGCATAGACCTGTCCAGGGAGGAGGTCAGGGACCTCTACTTCCGGATCATGTCGGAGCAGCAGCACGCGAGTCCGCAGGAGTATCCGGAATTCGACGCCGCGGGCATCTGGCGCAGCATCATCGATGCGCACAAGACGGCTTTCACCCGCGCCCTGCCCCGGGCAAAGCTCAAGCACATGCCGCTGTTCCTAGCCGAGATGTGCCGGGGCATCTCACGCCACCGGCTAGGCCTGTACCCGCATGTCCGCGAGGTGCTTGACGCCCTGCGCGGGCGCTACCCCCTCGCGCTCGTCACCGACGCGCAGAGCACATACGCACGCGGGGAACTGCACCGGGTTGGCCTGCTCGGCTACTTCGACCCGATCGTGGTGTCCGGCGACCACGGGTACCGCAAGCCTGACCGGCGGCTGTTTCAGTTCGCGCTCGACGGGATGGCGGTGGCGGCCGAGAACGCGCTGTACGTCGGCAACGACATGTACCATGACATCTTCGGAGCGCGGGAAGCCGGCCTGAAGACCGTGATGTTCGATTCCGATCAGGGTAAGAAGGCCTACCGGGACTGCGCGCCTGACTACATGATCACCGATCTCCGCGACCTGCTGAAGATCCTCGGGATATAGCCGAAAACCGCCGTCACCGGCGGGTTCAGGCGGCACGCCCGCAAGTCGCCTGGGCGTCAGGCGAGGCGGGGCGCGACCAGGCGTACTGGTCGACCCTCTGGGCGGGTACCGGCTCCGGCTGTGAACTGCCGAAGGCACCGTCCGCCACCATTCGGGCCCAGCGCATCCGCCTGACCGCGGCCTCAGGGTCTTCGCCGTACGCCTGCGCCACACGTGCGGCACAGCCCAGGTCACCGAAGGCGCGGATGGCCGCGGCGACCGCGTGCCGAACCTGCCCCGCGCTCGGTTCATCGGAGCGCTGCAGCACCGATGCGAAGACCGCATCGGCCCGGGCGGCGGTCATGCTGAGCTGATAAGACGCGGCTTTCATCTCGGGCCTCCTCGACCGATCCTGGGGCTCCCCATGCGGATGCCAGGCAGCCGCTACTGCGGCTGACTGGACGCCCCGTACTCCGCATGCGCCCCTTCGCCAATCCGGAGCGCTGGGCAGGGCGCGTGATACAAGGACGGGATCAGGACCTGGAAGATCAGTCGCGTAAGGCTTGACAGGGGGCAAAGCGCCAGCGTAAGCAGGGTTGCGTGAGGTGCGGGCAGTGCGGTGCGTCTCTGGGAGAAGGCCACCGGTTCTGCGGGGATTGCGGCGCCCCGGTGGGGGGTTGCCCATCGTGCGGTGAGCCACTGACTCCCGGCAAGCGGTTTTGCTATGCCTGCGGCTTCGCGATAGCCGACGTCACGCCTCAGTCAGCGGCTGGGGCGGCGGTTCCCGGGCCGGCCCGGGAACCGGTGGCGGAGCGGCGGGTGTGCTCGGTCCTGTTCTGCGACGTGGTGGGGTTCACCCCGCTGTCGGAGGCGCGGGACCCGGAGGCGGTCCGCGAGCTGCTGTCGCAGTATTTCGCCGTGGCGCGGACGGTGATCGGCCGGTACGGCGGGGCGGTGGAGAAATTCATCGGTGACGCGGTGATGGCGGTGTGGGGCACCCCAGTGGCGACCGAGGGGGACGCCGAGCGCGCCGTCCGGGCCGCGCTGGACCTGGTCGCCGCTGTGGGCCAGCTGGGGGCCGAGGCCGGGGTGGCGAGGCTGGCGGCGCGGGCCGGGGTAGTCACGGGTGAGGTGGCGGTGACCCTGGGAGCGACCCATGAGGGGATGGTGGCCGGGGATGCCGTGAACACCGCGGCCCGGGTGCAGGCGGCAGCTGGGCCGGGGCAGGTACTTGTGGATGGCGTGACACGGCGTCTAGCGGGAGGCGCGATCGGGTTCGCCGATGCCGGAGAGTATGCGCTGAAGGGCAAGGCGGAGCCTCAGCGGTTGTGGCGGGCGACCCGGGTGCTGGCCGGAGTGGGTGGCAGCCAGCGGGTGGACGGGCTGGAGGCCCCTCTGATCGGACGGGACGCCGAGCTGCGCACGATCAAGGAGCTATTCCACGCCGCAGTGGACCGTCGGATGCCGCGGATGGTGGCAGTATCGGGGCCAGCGGGGGTCGGTAAGTCCCGACTGGGCTGGGAGTTGCGCAAGTACCTTGACGGCCTGGCGGAGAACGCGTGGTGGCACAACGGGCGCTGCCTGTCCTACGGGGAGGGGGTGGCGTTCTGGGCGCTGGCCGAAATGGTGCGGCAGCGGCTGGGCATCGCGGAGGAGGACCCGGTGGGAGCCGCCGCGGAAAGACTGGCCGCAGGGCTTAACCGGTTCGTGCCTGATCCGGGTGAGCGGGCGTATATCGGCCTGCGGCTGGGTCGACTGCTGGGCGCGGCTTTCCCGGAGGACAGCGGAGGGCAGCTGGCCCGGCAGGAGCTGTTCGCCGGGTGGCGGCTGTTCTTCGAGCGGCTCACGTCGGAGCACCCCGTGGTGCTGGTGGTCGAAGACGCCCAGTACGCCGATGCGGGGCTGTTGGACTTCCTGGATTATCTCATCGATTGGTCCCGGGACCTGCCGATCTATGTGCTGGTGTTCGCGCGGCCCGAGCTCGGCCAAGCCCGGCCGGGGTTCGGCACCGGGCGGAACCGCACCGCGCTGACTCTGGATCCGCTGGATGGGACGTCCATGGACCAGCTGGTAGATGCCCTGGTACCCGGCATGCCATCGTCGGCGCGGTCGGCGGTCACGGCCCAGGCACAGGGCATCCCGCTGTTCGCGGTGGAAACGGTACGCTCCCTGATTGACCGCGACATCGTCCAGCCCATCGAAGGGGCCTACCGCCTCGTCGGCGAGTTCGGGCAACTGGCCGTGCCAGACAGCCTGCACGCACTGCTGGCCGCCCGCCTCGATGCCCTCGACCCCGGTGTGCGGCGGCTAGTGACTGACGCCGCGGTCCTGGGCACCACGTTTCCCGCCGAGGCACTGATCGCAGTCTCCGAGCAGGAAGAAAGCGCAGTCCGGGCCGGGCTGGCCGAGCTAGTGCGCCGGGAGGTGCTCACCGTGTCCGCCGATCCGCTGTCCCCCGAACGGGGCAGCTACGGCTTCGCCCAGAACATGCTGCGCCAGGTCGCCTACGACACCATCTCCCGTCGCGACCGCAAGACCCGTCACCTCAAGGTGGCCGCCCACCTGCGCACCGCATTCGCTGGTGACGGCGAAGAAGTCACTGACGTTATCGCCCGCCACTATCTGGATGCTCTTAACGCCATTCCAGGTGATCCGGACGCTGAGGAGATCCGCGGCCAGGCCATCGACGCGCTGATCCGTGCCGCCGAACGCGCCGAGCGGACCGGTGCCCCTGATCTGGCTGCGGCCAGCTACGCCACCGCCGCCGAACTGCGCCTATCCCTTGCTGCGGTGAAGGAAAATACCGCGGACCGGCGGCCGGACGCCGGCGTGCTGTGGGACCGTGCCACGGAGGCTGCCGCCGACAGCGGCAGCTGGGCGGCAGTGATCGAGCATGCCAACCGGGCTCGCGATTACTACCTGCGAAGTGGCCAGGACCGGGCGGCCGCCCGCGCCCAAGCTGCCGTCGGCCGGGCCTTGCGACTGTGGGGCCGTCTCGCCGAAGCGCGCGAGCAGCTCACCGCTGCCGTCGAGGTACTACGGGCAGATCCCGACGCTGATACGGTGCGCGTACTGAACGAGCTGGCGTTGCTGGAAGTGTCCGCCCACTCGCCTGATGCCGACCGGCTGACCACCGAGGCGCTCATCCTCGGGCAGGCGCTCGACGTCGGCACCGCCCAGCTCTGCGATCTGCTGCTTACCCGCGCGTTCTACCTCGGCCATGCAAGGCTCCGGGCCCAGGCGGTCGCCTACTTGCGCGAAAGCGCGCGGCTCGCCACCAAGTCGGGCGATAACATCCGGGTCGGGCGCGCGCTCCTCAACCTGTCCGACACGCTGGCGGCCACCGACCCTGCGGCTGCGGCGGAGGCCGCGCGCACCGCCGCCGGGCACCTGCGCCGGGTCGGCGCAAGGGATTACCTTGCCTACGCGATCGGGAACCTGGCCGAGGCGCTGCTGGAACTCGGCGACTGGGATACCGCCGAAGCCGAGCTCACCCGGGCGGCGGACTCCGACGGACTGACGGACCACGACAACGTCGCCTGCTATCGCGGCTGGCTGGCTGCACTGCGCGGCGACGCTGCCGTCGCCGAGACCATGCTGGCCGCCCTGCGGGACCTGCGCGCTAGTGAGGATCTCGCGGACAAGTCCGAGATCAGCATCGTGGAAGCCTTTACCGCCGCCGCCCGCCACCAACCCGAGAATGCGCTGCGAGAGGCCCGCCGCACGCTCGCCCACGCGGACGCCCTCGGAATCAGCGCCGAGTACCTGCGCTGGGCCTGGCCGCTGGCCGCACGCGTTTGTCATGAACTGCGCAACACCACCGCTACACGCGATCTGCTGGCTCTGCTCGACTCATACCAGCCTGGGTACCTGGCCCCCGTGCTGCGGGCCGAGCGGGATCTGGTCCGAGCCCGGCTCGCTGACAGCGACGGCGACCAGACCGCCGCGGTGTCCTTTGCCGCCGCGATCAGCAGCCTGCGCGAGCTGAGCACGCCCTACCATCTCGCGCATGGCCTGCTCGACTATGCGGGACATCTCATACGCCGGGGTGAGGGCGAGGAGGCCGCGGCGGCCATCGAGGAAGCTCGCGGCATCGCCGAGCGGCTGCGATGTCAGCCGCTACTGGACCGGGTCGCGGATCTGACGTCTGCCGAGCCCCGGATACGGGCCTAGATGGCGGCGCCGCCTTGGGCGCTGACGGCGCAGGTCGTCTCGTGGTGTCCGGGGATCAACCGATGCCGCAAGCCTGACCGGCGGCTCTTTCGAGCTCGCGCTCGACGGGATGGCGCTGGAGGGCGGCTGCGATGCAGGAACTGGACCGGGGCCGGCAAGATCAGCCGAGTAAAGCTTGACAGAGGGCAAAGCGCCAGCGTAAGCAGTGTTCCGTGAGGTGCGGGCAGTGCGGTGCGTCTCTGGGAGAAGGCGACCGGTTCTGCGGGGCTTGCGGCGCTCCTGCGGGGGGGTGCCCGTCGTGCGGTACGCCGGTTACTCCTGGTGATCGCTTCTGCCGCGCCTGCGGTTCGGCCGTCTTTAGTGCTGCGGCTACTCCGGTATCGGCCCCCGCGGCGGTCCCCGGGCCAGGCCAGGAGCCGGTGGCGGAGCGGCGGTTGTGCTCGGTGCTGTTCTGCGACGTAGTGGGTTTCACTCCGCTGTCGGAGGCGCGGGACCCGGAGGCGGTACGCGAGCTGCTGTCGGAGTATTTCCGGGTCGCGCGGACGGTGATCGGCCGGTACGGCGGGCTGGTGGAGAAGTTCATCGGCGACGCGGTGATGGCGGTGTGGGGCACCCCGACGGCTTCGGAGGAGGACGCGGAGCGGACGGTACGCGCGGCGCTGGACCTACTGGCCGCCGTGAGCCAGCTGGGAGCCGGAGCGGGAGTGCCGGGGCTGGCGGCGCGGGCGGGCGTAGTGACGGGCGAGGTGGCCGTCACGCTGGGGGCGGTCGGTGAGGGGATGGTGGCGGGGGACGCGGTGAACACCGCGGCGCGGGTACAGGCGGCGGCCGGGCCGGGGCAGGTCCTGGTGGATGCGCCGACCCAGCGGCTGGCGGGTGGCGGGATCGGGTTCGCCGACGCCGGAGAGCATGCGCTGAAGGGCAAGGCGGAGCCGGTGCGGCTGTGGCGGGCGACCCAGGTGCTGGCCGGCGTGGGCGGAACCCAGCGGGTCGACGGGCTGGAAGCACCGCTGACCGGGCGGGATGCGGAGCTGCGCACGATCAGGGAGCTGTTCCACGCCACGGCCGAACGGCGGGTGCCGCGGCTGGTGCTGGTGTCCGGGCCGGCCGGGGTGGGCAAGTCCCGGCTGGGCTGGGAGTTCTTCAAGTACATTGACGGGCTGGCGCAGGTGATGTGGTGGCACCGGGGACGCTGCCTGTCCTATGGGGAAGGGGTGGCGTTCTGGGCGCTGGCCGAGATAGTCCGGCAGCGGCTGGGCATCGCCGAGGAAGACCCGATCGATGCGGCGGCAGCCAAGCTGGCCGAGGGGCTGGGCCGGTTCGTCCTTGATCCCGGTGAACGGACATACGTGGGTACGCGGCTGGGACGGCTGCTCGGAGTGGCCTTCGAAGGGGATGACGGAGCCTCCCTGGCGCGAGAGGAGCTGTTCGCGGGATGGCGGCTGTTTTTCGAGCGTCTGGCGGCCGAGCACCCGGTGGTGCTGCTGGTGGAGGACGCCCAGTACGCCGACAGCGGCCTGCTGGACTTCCTCGACCATCTCGTCGACTGGTCCCGTGACCTGCCGATCTTCCTGCTGGTGTTCGCCCGCCCCGAGCTGGGCCAGGCCCGGCCGGGGTTCGGCGCGGGACGGAACCGGAGCACGCTGACCCTCGACCCGCTCGACCCCACCTCGATGGACCGCCTCCTGGACGCCCTGGTGCCCGGCATGCCGCCGACAGCGCGGGCGAAGATCACGAACCAGGCGCAGGGCATTCCGCTGTTCGCGGTGGAGACGGTCCGCGCGCTGATCGACCGGGACATCGTGCAGCCTCACGAGGGGGTCTATCGCCTCGTCGGCGATATCGGGGAGCTGGCGGTGCCGGACAGCCTGCACGCGTTGCTGGCCGCGCGGCTCGATGCCCTGGATCCCGAGGTACGGCGGTTGGTCACTGACGCCGCGGTGCTGGGCACCACGTTCCCCGCCGAGGCGCTGATCGCGGTGTCCGAGCGGGACGAGCCCGCCGTCCGCGCCGCACTGGCCGAACTGGTACGCCGCGAAGTGTTCGGCGTGTCTGCCGACCCGCTCTCCCCGGAACGGGGCAGCTACGGGTTCGCCCAGCAGATGCTGCGCCAAGTCGCCTATGACACCTTGTCGCGCCGGGACCGCAAAGCCCGTCACCTGAAGGTGGCTGCCCACCTGCGCACCGCGTTCGCAAACGACGGCGAAGAGGTCGCTGACGTCATCGCCCGCCACTACCTGGATGCGCTGCACGCCGTCCCCGACGACTCCGATGCCGCCGAGATCCGCAGCCTGGCCGTGGAGGCGCTGGTCCGAGCCGCCGAACGTTCGGAACGTACCGGCGCCCCTGCCCTCGCCGCCGGTAGCTACGCCACCGCAGCCGAGCTAAGCCGAACCGCTACCTCGGACGCAGAAGCCATCGGCAGGCCCCCGGATGCGGGGAGGTTGTGGGAGCGCGCGGCCCAGGCGGCCATTACCAACGCCGACTGGTCCGCAGGGATCGGGTATGCAGGGCAGGCTCGCGATTACTACCTACAGCGCGGCCAGGTACGCGCCGCCGCCCGAGCCCAGGCCACCACCGGGGTGGCGCTGCGCAGATGGGGCCGTTATGCCGAAGCGCGAGACCAGCTGACGGCCGCGATCGAGGTCCTGCAAGCAGATCCTGACACCGATACCGTGAACGCCCTGGAGCAACTCGCGGCCCTGGAGGTGTTCGCTGGATCGCCTGACGCCGATCGGCTCACCCTAGAGACGCTCGCTCTCGGCCAGGCCCTCGGCGTGGACACCTACCAACTCGGTGGCCTGTTCCTGACCCGTGGGATATTCCTCAGCAGCGCTGAGCGGCGCCCGGAGGCGGCCGCCTACCTCCGCGAAAGCGCGCGGCTGGCCGCCCAGGCCGGTGACAATCTCGCCCTGGGACGCGTGCTGCTCAACCTGTCTGACACCCTGTGTGTCACCGACCCCGAGGCCGCGGCGGAGGCCGCGCGAACCGCCGCGGAGCATTTGCGCCGGGCAGGCTCCCGGGACTTCCTGTCATGGGCGATCATCAACCTGGCCCTGGCGCTCTTGATGGTCGGCGACTGGGACGCCGCCGAAGAGGAACTCAGCCAGGCCGTGAACTCCGGCGGGCTAGCGGACCTCGAAAACGTCGCCTGCCAGCGGGCCTGGCTCGCGGCGCTGCGCGGCGATGCCGTGGCGGCCGAGGCCATGCTGGCCGGTCTGCGGGACATACGCGCCAGCGAAGACCCCCAGGACAAGTCGCTCATCAGCATCACGGAAGCCTTCACCTCCGCCGCCCGCCGCCAGCCGACGAATGCACTGCGCCACGCTCGCGCGACACTGGCTCATGTCGGCGCCCTCGGGATCAGCTTCGAAACCCTGCGCTGGGCGTGGCCGCTGGCCGCCCGCACGGCCTACGAGCTGCATGACACCGCCGCCACCGGCGAGCTGGTCGCCTTGCTGGACTCCTGCCAGCCCGGCCACCTTGCGCCCATGCTGCGGGCCGAACGCCGCCTGGTCCGCGTCCGCCTCGCCGACAGCGACGGTGACCAGACGGCTACCGCGTCCTTCGCCGCCGCGATCAGCAGCCTGCGCGAGCTGAGTACCCCCTACCATCTCGCTCATGGCCTGCTGGACTACGCGGAGTACGTCATGCGCAAGGGTGAGGAGGAGGCCGCCGCGGCGGCCATCGGGGAAGCCCGCAGCATCGCCGAGCGCCTGCGCTGTCAGCCGCTGCTGGAGCGGGCCGCAGGGCTGACGCCCGCAGAGTCACGGATACGGGCCTAGATGGCGGCACTGGGGGGGCCGGACGAGTCCGCGGCCGCGGCCGGGACTGTTCCGGTCGCCGCCGACGACGGCACCGGCACCGCGACGGCACGTGGCCGCTACCGTGACGCACTGCGTCACCGTGACCTGCGGCTGCTGATCGCCGCGTTCCTGGTCGACCAGGTCGGCAGCTGGTCGTACGTGGTCGTCATCTCGGTGTACGTCTTCGAGCGCACTCATTCCACGCTCTGGCTGGCGGCGCTGGGCATCTGCCGGTGGGGCCCCGGACTGCTGCTCTCGAGCTTCGGTGGCGTGATCGCGGACCGGTATCAGCGGGTGACCGTCATGGTCGTCTCCGCGCTGACCAGCGCGGCGCTCATGACTGGACTCGCGGTCGTGGTCGCGGTCGATGCTCCGGTGGGCCTGGTACTGGTCATCGTGGCCTTGGCGGCCGTGGCGCTGACGCCGTACCAGCCCGCCGCCGGCGCGCTGATCCCAGAAGTCGTCGGCGAAAAAGACCTGGCCGCCGCGAACGCCATCTTCGCCGCGCTGGAGAACCTCGTGGTGGTGCTGGGGCCGGCCATCGGCGGCCTGCTGCTACTGACCGGCCAACCCGTCATCGGCGTCGCGATCAACGCGGCCAGCTTCGCCGCCGCGGCCGCCATCGTCGCGCGGCTGCGGGTCCGCTCCCGTGGCGGCGCGGGCGCCGAAGGCGGCGGCAGCCTGCGGCAGTGGGCGACCGGGGTCAAGGCGCTGGCCGCGCAGCATGTCGCGCTGGCTCTCGTCTTGTTCTGCGCGCTCGACTCCGCCGTCTACGGCGCGAGCACCGTCCTGTACGTCCCGCTGTCGATCCGGCTGGGCACGGGGCCCAACGGCTACAGCTACCTGCTGGCCGGGGCGGCGCTCGGCGGGGTGCTCGGCGCCGGCCTGGCGAACCGGCTGAGCGGGGCGTCCCGGCTGGCGCCGGTCATCATGGGCAGCCTGTGCCTGCAAGCGCTGCCGTTCCTGGCCACGGTCCCGGTGCACTCGCCGGCGCTGGCCGCCGTACTGCAGGTTGCCTCGGGAGTGGGCATGGTTATCGTGGACGTGCTCGCGATCACCAGCCTGCAGCGCGACCTGCCCAGGGACGTGCTCAGCCGCGTGCTGGGCATCTTCGAGACCCTGATCCTGGCCGGTATCTTGCTGGCCAGCCTGGCCACCGGCATCCTGTTGGCGCATGCCGACGTCAGCGTCGCACTGGTCGCCGTCGGGGCCGGCGTCCCGGTCATCGGCCTGGTCGGCTTGCCCACCCTGCTGCGGGCCGACCGCTCGTCGGCGGCAGCCGCCGAGCGGCTGCGTCCGCGGGTCGCGCTGCTTTCCGAGCTGGACCTGCTGGCCGGGGCGGACCGCAGTACGCTTGAGCGGCTCGCGGCGGCGGCCAAGGAGGTGGTCGTGCCCGCTGGAACGGTGATCATCCGCGAAGGTGACGAGGCCGACGCCTTGTGGATCCTGGAGCGCGGCGAGCTGTCCGTGCGGGCCAGCGACGGC
>Ga0187766_10002157_pt1 | contig 11627 bp, 14 predicted proteins | sample 0216_QUI02_MP05__4_FD_132971 | JGI IMG/M metagenome (GOLD analysis project Ga0187766, IMG submission 132971) | Tropical peat soil microbial communities from peatlands in Department of Meta, Colombia - 0216_QUI02_MP05_20_MG | ecosystem: Environmental > Terrestrial > Soil > Wetlands > Peat ... | reverse complement strand
CGCCTACAAGTGCCTGAACTGGTTCAAGCGCTATTGCGCCCCCCCAGCCTGGCAGCGGGCAACGCTCCAGCGCCTCCGTCACCAGTTGTTCCTCGCTCCCGCCCTGCTGGTGCGGCCGGCAGGGCGACCCACGCTGCGGCTGGCCGCCAGCTACCCATACCAGGAGGCATTCCGGGAGACCCTCAAGCGCATCGAGGCATTTCAACCACCGTGGAAAAGGTAGGCATTTTCACGCCGGATTCAGGTTAATGGTTCCCGGCGCCCTCCGGGCGCACCGGGCTGGGGCGCGGCGGGGCCCGCTTGAAATCGCCGGAGGGGGAAGTTATCATGCCTGGTCGTTTGTTACGGTCGCCAACGGAGGGGAGAGCCGGATGATCGAGGTCCAGAACCTTACCGAGTCCTACGGGCCCGTGACGGCCATCGAGGATGTCAGCTTCACGGTGGGCCGGGGGGAGATCGTGGGCTTCCTCGGGCCCAACGGGGCCGGCAAGACCACCACCATGCGCATCCTCACGGGATACATGCCGCCCACCACCGGCACGGCGCAGGTGGCCGGGTTCGACGTGCTGGCCCAATCCCTGGAGGCCCGGCGCCGGATCGGCTACCTGCCGGAGAGCGTGCCCCTCTATGGGGAGTTCCGCGTGCGGACCTACCTGGATTTCGTGGCGGAGGCGAAGGGCGTGCCCTCACGGGACCGCCGTGCCCGCGTGGACGAGGCCATGGAACGCTGCGCCGTCACCGACGTGGCCGGAAAGCTGGTGAGCACCCTCTCCCGCGGCTACCGGCAGCGGGTCGGCCTGGCGCAGGCCCTGGTGAACGATCCCGAGGTCCTCATCCTGGACGAGCCCACCGTGGGGCTGGACCCGCAGCAGATCGTGGAGATCCGCCGGCTCATCAAGGGGCTGGCCGGGCGGCGCACCATCATCCTCTCCACCCACATCCTGCCCGAGGTCAGCATGACCTGCGATCGGGTCATCATCATCAGCCGGGGGCGGATCGTGGCCGTGGACACCCCCGGGAACCTCACGGCCCAGGTGCAGAAGTCGGCCAACGTGCTGCTGCAGGTGGAAGGGCCGCCGGACCGGGTCATGGCCGAGATCCGCCGGCTGGAGGGGGTGCAGCGGGTGGCCCCGCGGGGCGATGCGGTGGACGGGCGCCGGACCTACCTGGTGGAATCGGAGCGGGGGCGGGACGTGCGTGTGGCCCTGGCGGCCGCCATGGTGAAGAACGGCTGGGGCCTCTACGAGCTCCGCCCCGCGGACCTGTCCCTGGAAGAGATCTTCCTCCACCTGGTCACCGACGAGGCGGCGGCCCACCAGCCCGGCCGGGCGGCGGAGGCCTAGCCGTGGCACACATCCTGGCCATCTTCAAGAAAGAGATCCGAGCCTACTTCGTCTCTCCCGTGGCCTACGGGGTCCTCACCATCTTCGCCCTGGTGGCCGGGTATTACTTCTGGATCGTCGTGGGCGTGTACCAGCGGGCCGGCTTCCAGAGCATGATGAACCCCCAGATCGCCCAGGGTCTGAATCCCTCCGACTGGGTGTTCCGTCCCCTCTTCAGCTTCCTCTCCGTCATCGTCCTTTTCCTCATGCCGGCCATCACGGCGCGGCTTTTCGCGGAGGAGAAGCGGCAGGGGACGGCCGAGCTCCTCTTCACCTATCCCATCCGGGACGTGGAGCTCCTCCTGGGCAAGTTCTTCGCGGCCACGGCCCTGGCCCTGGCCATGCTGGGCCTCACGCTGGCCTACCCGCTCCTCCTGGGCCTCTTCGTGCCCATCGAGTGGGGACCCACCCTCACGGGGTACCTGGGCATGGCCCTGATGATGATGGCCTTCCTGGCGGTGGGCACCCTGATCTCGTCCCTCACCGAACACCAGCTCATCGCCTTCACCGTCAGCTTCGGGGCCGCCCTGCTCCTCTGGCTCATCGGCTGGGCGGCGGACGGCGCGGGCCCCACGGGCCGGGCGGTCCTGAAGCACCTCTCGCTGCTGGAGCATCGCGAGAGCTTCGCCAAGGGCGTGCTGGAGACCAAGGACATCATCTTCTTCCTGAACTTCACCTTCTTCTTCCTTTTCCTCACGCTCCGTTCTCTCGAATCCAAGCGCTGGCGGGGCTAGCCCCGGGGTGCCGGGGGGAGTGCGCATGTCGCTGCAGAAGCTGGGGACTCTCGCGGGCGCCGCCGGCGCCCTGCTGCTGGTGCTGGGGGGGATCGTCTATCTCTTCCAGCCGGCGCTGCCGGGTTGGCTGGTGGCCGTCCTGCTGGCGGGGGCGATCCTGCTCCTGTTCGGGGCCTACGCCCACTTCGGCGCCATCGCGCGCCAGTTGGCCCGGCGCCAGACCCGCTACGGCCTGAACGTGCTCGCCATGGCGGTGTTGCTGATGCTGGTGATCGGGTTCGTGGAGTTCTTCTCTGCCCGCTACAACAAGCGCCTGGACCTCACCGAGGGGCGCCGCTACACCCTTTCGCCCCAAACGGTGAAGGTGGTCAGGGAACTGAAGAAGCCGGTGAAGGCGGTGGCCTTCTTCCGCGCCGGCGGCACGGGCGCCGTGGAGGACCGGCGCGCCGCCGAGGACCTGCTGCGCCAGTACGCGGACCTCTCGTCCAACTTCCGCTACGAGTTCGTGGACCCGGACAAGGACATCGGGCTGGCCCGCCGGTACAAGATCACCATGTACGGCACGGTGGTGCTCGAAACGCCGGAGGAGGACCCGGGGCTGGCCGCCGCCAAGCCCCTGACGCCCGAGGAGGCCCCCGCCCCCGCCACGGGGGACGCCAAGGCGGCCAAGGCCGCCCCAGAAGCGGCGGCGAAAAAAGCGGGCGCCGCCCCGGCCGTGGCCGAACGGGCCATGCGCGAGGAGCAGCTCACCGAGGTCAGCGAGGAGCGCCTCACCAACGCCGTGGTGAAGCTCACCCGCAGCGGCCGCCGCACCATCTACTTCAGCCAGGGCCACGGCGAGGGGGGCATCACGGACGCCGGCGAGCGCGGCTTCGGCCTGCTGCGGCAGGAGGTGGAGAAGAGCAACTACGTCGTCAAGGACCTGTTGCTGGCGCGCGACAAGGAGGTGCCGCAGGATGCCACCGCGGCGGTCATCCTGGGGCCGCAGAGGGACATCCCCGAGGCCGAACTCGCCGTCTTCGACGCCTACCTGGCCCGGGGCGGCAAGCTGCTGATCATGACGGACCCCCTCACCGGCGCCTCCCTCAAGCCCTTCCTGGCCAAGTACGCCATCAGCCTCGGAAACGACATCGTGATCAGCCGCCAGTTCCCGCTGGGCACCGGCCCCCAGGTCCCCGCGGTGAACCGGTACGGGAACCACCCCATCACCCGGGACCTGCAGGGGATCCTGACCATCTTCCCCCTCGTCCGCTCGGTGGATGCGGCCGAGAAGCCGGGCGAGGGGGTTTCGGTGGAGAAGCTGATCGAAACCCCGGCCTACCCGGTGAGCTGGGCCCAGCCCGACTCGCAGCGCGAGATCCAGTACGACGCCGCGCGGGACCGCAAGGGCCCGGTGCCCATCGCCCTGGTCGCCACCATCGGGGGGAAGGCGGCGGCCGCGGGGGACGCCCGGAAGCCCGAGCAGGCCCCGCGGCCCGCCAAGGCGCGCGTGGTGGTCTTCGGGAACTCCCGCTTCGCCAGCAACCCCCTCCTCCGCCTGGAGGGCAACCGCGACCTGGTGATGAACGCCATCTCCTGGCTGGCGGAGGAGGAGGACCTCATCGCCATCCGCCCGCGGGACGCCAAGTCCGCCCCGCTCCTCCTGGCCGAGACCCAGGCGAAGGTCTTCTGGTTCGTGCCGCTCGTCGTCCTGCCCGCCGCCGTGGCCGGCGTGGGCGTGGGCGTCTTCGTGCGCCGGAGGCGCTACCGGTGAGCTTCCGCACCACCGGCATCCTGGCGGTCCTCCTGGCGGTCCTGTTGGGCGCCTACTACTTCGCCGAGGTCCGCGGCGGCAGGAAGGACGCGGACGAGGCCGGGCGCCTCTTCACGGCCAAGCCGGAGGACGTGGAGGCCCTGGAGCTCCATGCCGGCGGGGCCGACATCCGCCTGCAGCGCCAGGACGGGGGCTGGCGCATCGAACAGCCGGTCCAGGCCAGGGGCGACGGCGCGGCTATCGGGGCCCTGGCCGCCAGCCTGCTGGGCGCCCGCGCCGAACGCACCCTGGAAGAGCTGCCCAAGAGCCTGGCCGACTACGGGCTGGACAACCCGGAGCTGGTCGTGCGCTTCCGCGCGCGGGGCGATTCCCAGTGGCGGCGCCTGGAGTTCGGCGGCAAGAACCCCACCGGCGCCTGGGCCTACGCGCGGGTGGACGAGAAGCCGCAGGTGATCCTGGTGCCCGACGCGCTGCGGGGCGAACTGCGCAAGACCGCCCTGGACCTGCGCGATAAGTCCGTGATGGACGTGGAGGCGGAGAGGGTCACGCGCCTGGTGGTGCGGCGGGGGGCGCAGGAGCCGCTGGAGCTGAGGCGGGGGGCCCAATGGGAGATCGCGGGGCCGGTGAAGGTCCGGGCGGACGAGTGGCGCGTCTCCGGGCTGGTGCGCCGGCTGGCCACCGCCAAGGCCAAGGCCTTCGCCGCGGAGCCTGCCGCGGACCTGAAGCCCTACGGCCTGGACCGGCCGGCGGTGCGCCTGGAGCTGTGGGAGAAGGACGCGGCGTCCCCCAAGGTGCTGGCCCTGGCCGAACCCAAGGATAAGCCGAATCTCCTTTACGGCCGCAACGAGGCCACCATGACCGTCGTGGAGCTGGACAAGGCCCTTATGACGGACGTGCCCAAGGACGCCTGGGAGATCCGAGACAAGAGCCTGTTCCGCTACGCCACCAGGGACGTGAAAAGGCTCCGCCTGGCCTGGGGGGGCACGGCGGTGGCCGTGGAACGCGAGGGGGAGGCGAAGTGGAAGGTCGCCGAGCCCGCGGCGGGCGCGGCCGACGAATCCCGGGTGAGGGACCTGCTCTTCAAGCTCACCGCCCTCCGGGCCGACGGCGTGGCCGCCGAGCAGGCGGGGACGCTGGACCGCTACGGGCTGGACCGGCCGGAGCTCACCATCACCGTCACCGGGGCGGACGGCAAGGCCCTGGGCACCCTGCTGGTGGGCAAGCAGGAGCGGGACGAGCGATACGTGCAGATCCAGGGGGAGCCGGCCGTGTACACGGTTCCCTCCAAGGACTTGCAGGACCTCCCCCGGGCGCCGGATGATTTCCGCGAGAAGAAACCCGAGAAGAAGGCATAGCGCTCCGCTGTTCAAATGCTATCCGCTCAGGCTGTCAGCCGGGCCAAATCCCCCCATTCCCCCCTTTGCCAAAGGGGGGCGGAGGGGGGATTTGAACAGTATTGGCGCTGAGGCCAGGCCGGCCGCGCGGCCGGCCCATGGGGCGTCCATGCAGCCGACGAAGCGGTTCCATTACGCCTGGATCGTCATCGGGGTCACCTTCTTCGCCCTCATGGCGGGTATGGGGGTCCGGTCCAACTTCGGCGTCTACATCAAGCCGCTGGAGGCCGAGTTTCACACCACCCGCGAGCCCATCTCCCGGATCAATTTCCTCAGCTTGCTCCTCTTCGCCCTCGTGCAGCCGGTCATCGGGATGGTCCTGGATCGTTATGGGCCCCGCGTCGTCCTGGCGGGCAGTATGCTTCTGGCCGGGCTGGGGACCGTCGGGCTGGCCTACGCCCCCAGCCTCTTCTGGGTCGGCGTGCTCTACGCCATCGTCGGCGGGATCGCCTCCGGGGGCGCGGCGGTGACGGCGGGAACCTCGGTGGCCACGCGCTGGTTCGTGAAATCCCGCGGGCTGGCCATCGGCATCGCGGGGGCGGGCAGTTCCACCGGGCAGCTCATCTTCTTCCCCTTAGCCACCTGGCTGCTCCTGAAGACCGATTGGCGATTCAGCTACCTCCTCCAGGGGATCCTGATGGCCGCCGTGGCGTTCCCGTTGGTGGCCTGGCTGGCCCGCAGCGACCCGCGGGACCTGGGGATCGCGCCCTACGGCGCCGACGAGGTGCCGGTGGGGTCGGCCGGTACCGTCGCACCGCTCGGCGCGGCGAGAGAGCGCCGCGTCGGCCTCGCGGAGGCCGCGCGCAGCCGGGACTTCTGGCTGCTGGCCATGGGTTTCTTCGTGTGCGGCTATACCAGCACGGGGCTCATCCAGTTCCACTTCATCCCGTACGCCATGGACCACGGGTTCCACGCCATGGAAGCGGCCAACGCCCTGGGCCTGATGGGCGCCCTCAACATCGTGGGCACCATGCTCTCGGGGCGGCTCTGCGACCGGGTGGGCAACCGGATCCCCCTCAGCGCCGTCTACTTCCTGCGGGCGCTGGCCATCCTCTTCCTGCTCCTGGTGCGGGACGGGGTGATGCTCACCGTGTGGGCCATGACCTTCGGCCTGACGTATATCGCCTCCGTGCCCCCCACCTCCGGCCTCACGGCGGATCTGTTCGGAAGGCTCTCGGTGGGAAAGCTCTTCGGCTGGATCTTCCTGAGCCACCAGGTGGGCGCCGCGCTGGGGTCCTGGATCGGCGGGTACCTGTACGACCGCACGGGAAACTACGTGGGGGCGTTCCTCTCCGCCGCGGCCCTGGCCTTCGTCGCCTCCGCCCTGAGCTACGCCATCCGCGAGAGCCCGCGGGCCGTCCCGGTCCCCGCCGCGGCCGTGGGATCCTAACCGGCCGCCGAAAAGGGCCGATACCTTTCGCGGCTGCCTCGGCGACACCGAGTGGGCCGTTGGCGCGCTCGATCCCCAGAAAAAAATCACGGCCCGGCAGCGAGATGCACTGCCGGGCCGTTCGCTTTGCGAAGCCGGGCTCAGGTCTGGGGCGTTTCGGGGGGTTCGGCCGGGGGGAGGCCCTGATCCTCGGGTCGCACCGCCTCGATGGGCGGCCCCTTCTCCCCCGTGGCGGTCCGGGCCTGGCGCCGTGCGCGCTTCTCCTCCTGGCGCTTCTTGCGGGCTTCTTCTTTCCGGCGCTTATCCCCTCGGTAGGCCTGTCGAGATCGCCCGGGCATGCTCCCCTCCGGATCCGGCCCCCCCTAGGACCGTAACTTCAGCGGAATCGTGCGAGCCCGCCTCCGGCGGACTAGTAGCCCCGCCGGCCTCCCCCGCCGCCGCCGCGCCGCCCCCGGTCGCCGCCCCCGCCGAAGCCCCCGGTGCGCGGCGGGCGCTCCCGGGCCTCGTTCACCGTGAGGGCGCGACCGCCCAGGTCCCGCCCGTTCAGCGCCCGGATGGCGGCCTCGGCATCCGAATCGCTCCCCATGTCCACGAAGCCGAACCCCCGGGGCCGCCCCGTGTCCCGATCCACCACGATGGTCACGCTGGTGACCTGGCGGCCTCCCTCCTCGAACAGGGTGCGAAGCTGGTCCTCCGTAACGCCGAAGGACAGGTTTCCGACGAATAGGCGCGTCCCCATTCCCTGCCTCACTTCCTCAACGGCGGGCCCGTCCGTGCGGCGCCCCCGTGGTTGTGGGAAGGCCCCAAAGGCCTCCCCCCTACAATCCCGTCTCGCTCCGGCGCGGCCGCAGGGCCCGGGCCTTCTGACGGCGCAGGCGGCGGGCCGCCTCCCGGACCTTCCGCCGCCGTCGCTCACCGGGCTTCTCATACCGGCTCTTCCGCGTAAAATCGCGGAGGATGCCATCCCGCATCACCAGGCGCTTGAACGCGCGCAGCGCGCTCTCCACGCCCCGTTCGTCCACGGCCACCTCGAGGGCGCGCCCCCGGGGACCCCCCGACCCGTGGGGGCGATCCCCCGACCCGTGGGGACGATCCCCTGAGCCCGCGCGGAGCGGCTCGGCCATGCCTTCCCTCCCCTTCCCGACAACGGGTTCAAAAACAACGCGCCGCGAGGCCCCTGGTCCTTGCGGCGCGGCGTGTTCGGAGTGCCAGGTGAAAACGTCGTCTGCCAGAACCGAAGTGAAGTGTAGAGGGTTTCTCCTCGCCTGTCAATGGCCGGGCCGGAATCCGGCAGCAACCCCTCCAGCCGGCCCCCGGGCCACGGCGGGGAGCCGGCCGGCCGCGCCAGCCCCGCCAGCGCTGGCCGGGACGCCACCGCCCTTGCCTGCACCTCCCGCAATGGCGGGAACGATGCTCACCTGGTCCCCCGCCTTCAGCGGCGTCTGGGCCCCTTGCAGGAACCGGATGTCCTCCTCGTTGACGTAGATGTTGATGAAGCGGCGGAGCTGGCCATGATCGTCACAGAGACGGGCGCGCAGCCCCGTGTACTGGCCCTCCAGCGCCTCGATCAACTCCGCCACGGATGCAGCGGAGGCCTTCACCTCACCCTGCCCCCCGGTGAGGCCCCGCAGCGGCGTCGGGATCCGCACGGTCACGCTCATCTTTTCCTCCCTAGTCCAGGGTCCCGAGTCCAAAGTCCCGAGTCGCGGGCGCGGCATCAACGGGCGGCGGCCAGGACGCCGGCGGCGGCCAGCGCGCCGTCGAACGACTTGAGGGTGGGCTTGATCTGCAGGGGGGCCGGCAGCGCATCCACCACGGCCTCCTGGGTCTTCAGCCCGTGCCCCGTGATGCACACGACGAGGCTCTCGTCCCGGGGGATGCGCCCCTGCGCGATGAGGCGCATGGCCGCGGCCAGCGTCACCCCGCCGGCCGTCTCGGCGTAGATCCCCTCGGTGGCGGCCAGCAGCTTCATGGCCTCCACGATCTCGGCGTCACTGGCGTGCTCGCCCCAGCCTCCGCTGTCCTTCACCACCTTGTAGGCGTAGTAGCCGTCGGCCGGGTTGCCGATGGCCAGCGACTTGGCGATGGTCCGGGGCCGCACGGGCCGGATGGTCTCCGAGCCTTCCTTGACCGAATTCACGATGGGGCCGCACCCCTCCGCCTGGGCGACGTACATCCGGGTGGGCACGTCCGCGATCAGTTCCAGGGTGCGGAGCTCCTGCAGCCCCTTCCAGATCTTGGTGATCAGCGACCCGCCGGCGGCGGGCACCACGATATGCTGCGGGGCGCGCCAGCCGAGCTGCTCGGCGATCTCGTAGCCGAAGGTCTTGGACCCCTCGGCGTAGTAGGGGCGGATGTTGATGTTCACGAAGGCCCAGCCGTACTTGTCCGCCACCTCGCTGCAGAGCCGATTCACCTCGTCGTAGTTGCCTTCCACCGCCACCACGGAAGGGTTGTAGATGGACGTCCCCAGTACCTTGCCCTGCTCCAGGTCCGCCGGGATGAAGACGAAGCTCTTTATCCCGGCCTCGGCGGCGTGGGCCGCCACGGAGTTCGCCAGGTTGCCGGTGGAGGCGCAGGCCACCACCTGAAATCCCATCTCCAGGGCCCGGGTCACCGCCACGGCCACCACGCGGTCCTTGAAGGAGAGGGTCGGATGATTGACCGTGTCGTTCTTGAGGTAGAGTTCCCGCACGCCCAGGGCACGGGCCAGGTTTCGGGCCCGGATCAGGGGGGTGAAGCCGCATGCCCGGCCCACCGCCGCCTCGCCCTCGATGGGCAGCAGGGGGCGATAGCGCCAGATGCTGGGTGGCCCCGCCTCGACAGACCGGCGCGAGACCAGGCGCCGCAGGGCCTCGTAATCGTAGGCCACCTCCAGCGGCCCGAAGCAGAATTCGCAGACGTGGAGCGCTTTGGCCGGGTATGGCCGCCCACACTCGCGGCACTTCAACCCCTTGATCGTTCCCATCCTGGATCCTACTCCCATCCCGCGGCCCCCGGCGAGGGGGGCCAGCGGCCTCGCCCCGGGGATTATCCCCGGAGCTCCTCCACCCGGATCCCCAGCCCCGAGAGGAACGCGATGCCGCGCGCCACCTCGGCCGGATCGCCCTTGAGTTTCACCGTAACCTCGCCCGAGGCCTCGGTCACCCGGGCCTTGCGGATGTTAGGGACGATCTCGAATTCCTTGCAGAGGCGGTACAGCACCGGCTCCGTGACCAGGGAAGACGGGTAGGTCAGCTTCACCGTGCGCGTGACTGCAGCCATGTGCCGCCTCCCGGGACCATAAAAAAAACCCCTCCTCATCCATAGGCAATGAGAAGGGGTTGCATTGACCCTTATCTTGCCTCATCTCTCATCCCGCCGGTACAGCACTACGAAGCGGGATGTAGGAGTTGGCACCGGACCCCCGCCATGCTGGGCGGGGCGGTTGCCGTGGCGTCGTCGGGCCAGTCCCTCAGCCACTCTGGATGAGTTTCGCGTATTTATAGGTGATGCGTCCCGCCCTGTCAACAAGAAACTTTGCGGCCTGCCTCCTCGCGCCGCCGCCGCGGGGCGGCGGGGCTATTCCACGATGTCCTGCTCGATGGGCGCGACCTTGATCCCCTTCTCCTCCAGCCAGCGAACGCCGCGGTCCAGGGCCTCGTCGTCGCCTTCCAGTTGGAGCATCATCCAGCCGACGCTTTCCGCCATATCCGCCTGGCGGATATTGAACACCACGTCGAAGTCCCGGCAGAGCTGCCACATGATGGGCTCGTCCGCCAGGGTCCCGGGAAACGTCAGGTGCACGCGCCGCCTGGCCATATCGCCTGTATTATACGGGTCATTGCCCGGTCCGTAAAGCGCGAAGGCCGCCCGACGGCGTAACCGTGGATGGGCGGTCCGCCGCTCACCCCAGGCCGGCACGGTCCTCCTCCCTCTGGCGGACCGCAAACGCAATCCGTTCCACCTCCAAGGCCGGAGTCCAGGGGTCCTCGAGTATCTCGACCGAGACGAGGGGGTCGCGCCCCTCCCCCCTTCCCAGCACCGTCAGTTCCCGCGCGGTGTCTGCCACCAGCATCACGCCATCCTCCACTGATGACCCCGGGCGGTCACCCACCCCGATAACTTCGGGTCTACCCCGGGAAGAACGTGGAGCCCACCCAAACGAGTCCCCCCAGCAGCACCAGGCCCAGAATCAGGCTCCACGCCACCAGCCGGTTCTCCACCGGCAGGAAAGGCTCGTGCGGGGCCTTCGCCAGCTCCTCGGCGACCCCCAGCGCCGTTCCCGTTCGCGATCCCCTGGGCTCCGGCCGAGCCTCAACCCCCAGCGGCGCCGCAATTTGCGTTCCCATGGCAACCTTTTCTCCCTTCCGGGCCCGCCCGCCCCCGCGGGCGGATGCCCCTGCATCCCCGGCGAAGGCCGGGCTTCACGCGCTAGGCGGGGCGATCCCATGGAAGAAGATCCATGAGATGACCAGCCCGATCCAGATGATGAAGCCGAAGAGGGACACAACGTAGACGAGCGCCAGCTTCCCGATGCCTTCCTCCCAGAGCTTCTTGAAGTTGGACATGAGGCCGATGGTGAAGAACGTCATGACGAAGAACAGCACGCGGAAGATGTTGCTCTCCGCCGTGGCGAGCCTGGCCGCGCCCAGCAGCCCCGGCGCCCGCAGGGCGAGGACGAGCATCGCGAGGAAGGTCAGGAAGTATCCGAGCACGAACTTGGGAAACCGCTCCCATATCTCACGGGGCGAGACCCGCTCTCCCGGCTTCTTGTCGATGGCGTACACCCAGACCAGGGCCAGCACGAAAGCCCAGATGCCGATGAAGATGTCGATGAACACCTTGATGGTGGCGGCGGTGCCGAGGATCCAGCCGGGCTGATAGTTGATCCCCTCGGCGGCGTTCCTCGCCAGAATGAGCGACTCGGTGATGCCGCCGGCGGCGACGGCGGCGCCGTCGGTCTTCACCGCCAAGCCCATCCAGGCACCGGCG
>Ga0187766_10002155_pt1 | contig 11628 bp, 11 predicted proteins | sample 0216_QUI02_MP05__4_FD_132971 | JGI IMG/M metagenome (GOLD analysis project Ga0187766, IMG submission 132971) | Tropical peat soil microbial communities from peatlands in Department of Meta, Colombia - 0216_QUI02_MP05_20_MG | ecosystem: Environmental > Terrestrial > Soil > Wetlands > Peat ... | reverse complement strand
GGCTGGAAGGCGTCGCTGTTCGGCGACACGCACGTGCACGGTACCGAGGGCGTCCACTTCTACACCCGCGGAAAGGTCGTTACCTCCCGCTGGCTCGACCCGAGCCACGGCGGCGTCAACCTCGGCTTCCCGGTGAACTCCTGACCGGCTAGCCGGTCAGCGTCACCCGTACCCCGTGGGCAGCGGCCTGCGATCTGCGGAAGCGGGGTGGGGTTAGCCTCACCGCGGTCCGGGGGGCGCGGCTGATGGCAGCCCGGCCGGTGATGGCATAGCGTCGTAGCCATGTTCCTCGTCCGCGACCTGGTGTCCGCGCGCACCTGGCTCGCCATGGCCCAGCACCTGGCCGGCCTGCTCATCGGGTTCGTGGTCGTCTTCATCATCAGCTTCGGGCTCGGGTTCGGGGTCGGCCTGCTGTTCGTCGCGCTGATCGGGCTCCCGCTCCTGGGCGTGACGCTGCGGCTGGCCGGCTGGTTCGCCCAGGCGGAGCGGGCCAGGTACGCCCTCTTTCTCGGCGCGCGGATCCCGGCCTGGCCGGCCCAGGGCACGGCTGGCCGCGCCGGCTACCGGTGGGGCATCATCCCGCGCTGGCGGATGTGGGCCGAGGGAGCGACCTGGGCCGAACTCGGTTACGCGCTGCTGCGGCTGCCCGTCAGCGCGGTGGCGGTGATGATCAGCATCCTGGCCTGGGCGGCGGGCCTGGTCCTGCTGGCCCTGCCGACCTACGCCTGGACATTGCCCAGCGGCGGGCTGACCATCGGCGACACGGTGTTGCACACCAGGGCTCAGCTGACCCTGTCCGCCCTCATCGGCTGCCTGGTGCTGCTCGCCGCGCCGCAGCTGACCCGCGGCCTGGCCGTGGCGGACGGTGCGTTCGCCCGGCTCCTGCTCGGCCCGCGCCGCGACCTGGCCGCCCGGGTCACCGAGCTGGAGATCAGCCGGGAGCGCGTGGTGGACGCGGCCGAGGCGGAACGGCGGCGGATCGAGCGCGACCTGCACGACGGCGCGCAGCAGCGGCTGGTCGCGCTGGCCATGGAGCTCGGTCAGGCCAAGGCGAAGTTCGCCGATGACCTTGACGCCGCCCGCGAGCTGGTCGACCAGGCGCACGCCCAGGCCAAGGAGGCCCTCACCGAGCTGCGCAACCTGGTCCGCGGCGTGCACCCGCCGGTGCTGACCGACCGGGGGCTCGACGCGGCCCTGTCCGGCCTGGCCGTGCTGTGCCCGGTGCCGGTCGACGTGCACGTCGACGTGCCGGTGCGGCCGAAGTCCTCCGTGGAGGCGGTCGCCTACTTCGTGGTGGCCGAGGCGCTGACCAACGTGGCCAAGCACTCCCGCGCCAGCCACGCCAAGGTCGTGGTCGAGGGCCACGGCTACCCGGGCACGCTGACGGTCATGATCAGCGACGACGGGATCGGCGGCGGGGACATCAACGGCCCGGGGCTGTCCGGGCTGGCCGACCGGGTGTCCGGCGTGGATGGCCGGCTGTCGGTGGAGTCCCCGGCCGGCGGGCCGACGATCATCGCGGCGGAGCTGCCATGCGGCTAGCGAGCCCCACCCACCTCCCCAAGGCCTCTTCGCCGAACCCACTAGCGAGCATGGGCCTTTTGGGCCCGTGCGAGCGGTCGGTACCGGTGGCCGGCGAGAACCACCACGTAAATCTGAATAACGCGATGGGGCTCTCATGAGGGTCGTGATCGCGGAGGATTCCGTGCTGCTGCGCGAGGGGCTGACCCGGCTGCTCACCGAGGCCGGCCACGAGGTCGCCGCGGCCGAGGGGGACGCCGAGAAGTTCCTGCGGGCGGTAGCCGAGCACCAGCCGGACGCGGTGGTGGTCGACGTGCGGATGCCGCCCACGTTCACCGACGAGGGGCTGCGCGCCGCCCTGGTAGTCCGGGACCGCTGGCCGGAGGTGGGCGTGCTCGTGCTGTCCCAGTGGGTCGAGGAGCGGTACGCCACCGAGCTGATCTCCGGCCGCCCGCACGGCGTCGGCTACCTGCTCAAGGACCGTGTGGCCGACGTGACGGAGTTCCTCGACGCGCTGGCCCGGGTGGCCGACGGCGGCAGCGCGCTCGATCCCGAGGTCGTGGCTCAGCTGCTGGCCCGCAGCCGTCACCCGCTCGGCGAGCTGACCCCGCGCGAGCTGGAGGTCCTCGCGCTGATGGCCGAGGGCCGGTCCAACTCCGCCATCGCCGGCACGCTCGTGGTCGGCGGCGGCGCGGTCGAGAAGCACATCAACAACATCTTCACCAAGCTGGGGCTGGCGCCCGGTGACCGCGACCATCGACGCGTGCTTGCCGTGCTGCGCTACCTCGGCGCCTGATGAACGGGGTACCACCATGACGGACATATCTGAGGCCGGCCACCCGGCGGCTGGCGGCTACCCGGCGGGGGCCTGGCTCCCGTCCGGCCCGCTGCGCATGACCCCGGCCCGCTGGACGGTCCTGGCCCTCGCCGTGCCGGTGGCCCTCGCCCTGATCGGATGGGCCGGCTTCAACCTGGTCAGCTTGTTCGCGAAGGGGAGTTACCCGTTCAGCTTCGGGGTACCGGTGTATGACGGCCAGGTGAACGTCAATCTCAATGTCGGCAACGTCACGATGCGCCAGGTCCCGGGCCAGCAGGCCCGGGTCACGGGGACCGTGCAGTATGGCTTGTTCCGCCCGGACATGTCCGCGAACCCGGCGCCCGGCGGCAGCGCGGTGGGCGTGAACTGCGACGGCGTCGCGAACAACTGCAACGTGAACGCGACCCTGGACGTCCCGGCGCGGACCGCCGTCACGCTAGCCAGCGGCGGCGGCGACATCGGGGTTTCCGGCTTCTCCAGCAACCTCACGCTGTCGGCCGCGGGGGGTAACCTGACCGCCAGTAACCTGGCCGGCAAGCTGCTGCTGGACACGGGCGGTGGTGACCTGAGCGGCAGCGGGCTCAGCGGTACCATCCAGATCAGCACCGAGGGCGGCAACGTCAACGTCGGCGATCTGGTCGGCCCCATGCGCCTGGACACCGGCGGCGGTGACCTGAGCGGCAACGGGTTCACCGGCAACCTCCAGCTGTCCACAGAGGGCGGCAACGTCGACGCCAACGCCGTGACCTCACAACAGGTCAGCGTCCAATCGGGCGGCGGCGACGTCACCGTGGTATTCAGCCAGCCGCCGCAGAACGTGGCGATCACCGCCCAGGGGGGAAACGTCACGGTGATCCTCCCGCCGGGCGGCACCAGGTACCACATCTCCACTCCTGACTCTCAGGGCAGCAACGTGAGCTACCCGTCGGCGCTCGCGAGCACGGCGTCCCACAACGCGATCACCATCGACAGCGGCGGCGGCGACGTCACCATCAGCCAGGCCGGCTGAGCGGAGGCTGACCGCGTTGGCGGTGACGCCTTCCGCAAGTCCGCCCAGGCTCACCTCACGGGTCCCGACCCGGCCGACCCGGCCGACCCGGCCGGCCTCCCCCCTGGCGCCGTCTGACGGATGAGGCTGACCGCCCGCCAGCTCAACCCGGGAACAGCGCGATCGACGCGGTGAAGGTGTGCAGGAAATTCTGCCCGCCCACCGGCCCGAGTTCTCCGGCGCAGAAGAACCCCGCCATCGGAATCTCGCCCAGCATTTCCGCGATGAGCCCTGCGTCGTGGTCGGGCTCGGAGAATAGCCGCGACCCGCGGAGGTTGCAGGTGAACAGCAGCGCCCCGGCCGGCCGCCGGCCGCCGAGGGCAGCGAACTCCCGCTCCAGGGCGTGCCGCAGGTCCTCATCGGCCGAGTGGGCGTCCCGGACGTGGAACTGCACCGTCTGGCCGACCTCTATCTCATCGCCCAGCGCCATCGCGCCGGACTCGGGATCGGCCCCGACGAGGCCGCGGATCAGGAAGTCACCCTGGCTCGGCTCGGCCTGGTACTCGTCGATGACCACCCCCACGTGAACGCCCTGAGCCAGCAGCCCCTGGTCCCGGCCGGGCAGCGCCGCGGCCAGCTCCCGCAGTCGGACCAGCGGCGGCCGCCCGCCGAGCTCGTAGATCACGTTGCGGTCGGCGCGGGTAATGATGTAGGGGCTGCCTACCGGGCGGCATCCCTGCGCCACCAGGGAATGGACCTCGGCTCGCGGCAGGTGGGCTCCGACCGCGCCCCGGGGCAGCACCCTGCCGTCCAGAAACAGCCGGGTCTGCCGCGACCGCAGCCCGCCGCTTGCCATCCCGCCCATGACGACCGCCCCGGGCACGTGCTCGTTCAGGTGGGCCAGCAGCCCGTCGGCAGGGAAGCTGAACGGGTCGCAGATCATCAGGTGAGCGCCCGCCGCCTGCCGGGTGAACCGGTAGCCGCCGTAGGCACCTCCGCTAGGCGTCCGGACGAACTCCATCGCAAACGTCTCGACCGGGCCGAGGCCGGCGCCGAGCCACAGCGCGACCGCCGGCTCGGACTCGACCTCGCGGGCTCCGCCGGCCACCGCCTCGGCGACGCAGCCGATGAGCGGGAGTGAACCGGTCTGCTCTGCGACCGATGCGACGAGGGTCTCCGCCGCGCCCAGAAAATGATCAGAGGCGAACAGCACCGCCAACGAGGGCGGCTGATCTCCCAGCGCCGCCCGGGCCTCTTCGACGGCCCGGCTCGCGGCCGCACCCGCATCCGCGGCCAGGACGAGGGCTCCGCCCGCCTTCACCAGCCCAGGCTACCCGCGAATCGTGCGTCTTCCCTTGACGATACGTGGCCGAGGTTGACGGTCCGTGGCCGCTGTCGGCGGACGGGGGCCGCCGCCGGGAGCGCGGGGGAACCCGTCAGGAACTGAGCCGGAGCGACCCGACGAGGATCCTGACGTCGGAGGTACCCAGGTTGCTGGGCACCGAGGCGTAGAACACCGCGGGAGCCAGGCCCGCGCCGCGGTCTACGACCACCACGGCGGCGGCCTCGCTGCCGAAGGCGAAGCCCTGAGCGGCCGCGTCCGGATAGCTGATCTGGAACGTGACCTTCCACGCCTGATGCCCGCTGACCAGCATCGCGGAGCTGTCCTCGAGCGTGCTGTCATGCCGGAGGCCGGAATAGTAGGCCGGGTCCATCGCGCCTGCCAGGCTCATCGCGGTCGCCTCGAGGTCGGCGGGCCCGGAGTACTGGAACTGCCGCTGGAGCAGGCCGGAGCAGGCGCTGCCGTACCACGGGGTGCCCGATACCGTTCCCGCTACTGCGTGCTCGCCCGCGCTCCAGCTGAACATCGGCGTGTTCAGCGTGTCCGGGCAGCCCCGCCGCCACGGGGACGACAGCAGCCGGTACGACAGCCCCGAACCGGCGTCCGCAATCTTCCGGGTCCGTTTCGAGGGTTTCCCGGCGGCCGACGCCGGCGATGTCGGCCGGGGCAGCGCCAACGACGTCGGCCGGGGCGCGGCGGACGGCGTCGCATGCTGGGTCGGCCGCACGGACGCGGAGAGCGCCGCAGGCCTGGCCGCCGTCGGCGTCTTGGAGATGTCCTTGATCATCACGGCGATGACCGCGAGCACCAGCGCCGTGACGGCAGCCAGCATCCACAGCATGCCCCGCTGACGGCGGCGGCGGCGCCTGCGGCGGCGGACCGCAGGGTCCCTGCGTGGAGCACCGGTTCTCGGCATCTCCATGCCGTGCATATACCCGGCAAAAAGGACAGCTAGCCGGGCACCGTGACCGGACCTTTGACCGCGCTGACCGGGCTCATGCGGCCGTAGCCGCCGACAGCGGCACGGCCTCCTTGCTCTTGACCGCCGAGCGGCGTAAGGCCATGGCCAGGCTCCTTACAGGTCCATGATGGCCTTGCGCTGCGCCCCGTCGATCGGTATATGCGCGCCGCTGATGAATCTGGCCAGCGGCGAGGCCAGGAACGTCACCAGGGCGGCCACCTCCTCTGGCTCGCAGATGCGGCCGAAATGGTATATCAAATATCAAGGGCACGGAAGGTCGGCTTCGTCGCCGTCGAGGGGACCCGTTTTCTCCATCCCGACACGGGCGCAAGCCGCGTATGACCCGTTTCCCGGCCCACTATGATCGCCGCATGCCCGCGCCGCCTGAGCGTACGGATCGTCGCGGCGATCACCTGATCGTCCCCGGTGACGGGCCTCTCGCGTATCGCCTCACCGAGGAGCTGACGTCCAGGTACGGCGAGCAGGTGACCGTCGTCGTGCCGTCACGGCAGCGGCACTACGGGCCGCAGATCAGCGCCCTGCCGAACGTCCGGGTGCTCGAGCATCCCGAGCTCACCGTCCAGGCCTTCGCCGACGCGGGCGTCCAGTCCGCCCGGGCCCTGGCCGTGGTCTGGCAGGACGACGTCGGCAACTTCCACGCCGGCCTGCGGGCCCAGGAGCTGAACCCCGGCTTGCGCCTGGTCCTGGCCATCTTCAACGGGCGCCTCGGTGACCACATCCGGCTGCTCTTCCCCGACTGCACGGTCCTGTCCGGTACCGCGATGTCGGCCCCCTCGTTCGTCGCCGCCGCCCTGGGCGAGCCGGCGCCCAGCCACGTGCGGGTCGAGCGGCGCACGCTCTACGTAGCCAGGCGGACCGACGTGACGTCCGGCCACGTGATCTGCGGCCTGGCCGAGCCGACCGACAACCCTGCGGCTCCCCGCCTCGTGCCGCCGGAAACTCCCGGGGCCGACCTGGTCCTCGCCGTGGCGGACGGGACGCCGCGCGACCCGCTCACCCGGCGCCGGGACCCAGTGCGGGAGGTGACCAGCCTGCTCCGCCGGCTGGTCTGGCACAGGTTCGGGCTGGTCTTCGCGGCCCTGCTCGCGGTGATCCTGCTCGGTTTCTTGCTGCTCGCGGTGGTTCCCTACTCGTTCAACGACACCGTGTACCTCACGCTGATGGACCTGTCCGGGTCGGCGCTCACCAGCACCAGGGCCAGCGGGGCCGAGAAGATCGCGCAGGTCCTGCTCACCTTCAACGGCCTGGCGTTCATCCCCGTGGTAACTGCCATCATCGTCGGCGCCCGGCTGACCGGCTCGGTGCGGGGCGCGCCCCGGCCCGCCGGAGGTCATGTCATCGTCGTGGGGCTCGGCAACGTCGGCACCAGCGTGACCGGCCAGCTGCACGACCTGGGCTTCGACGTGGCCTGCATCGACAACAACCCGGATGCCCTCGGCATCCCCCTGGCCCGCCAGCTCGGGCTTCCGGTGGTCATCGGCGACGCGTTCCGTGACGAGAGGCTGCGCGCCGCCGGACTCGACACGTGCATCGCGCTGGTCTCGGTGACCAGCCAGGACATCGTCAACCTCGAGACCGCACTGAACGCCAGGGCGCTACGCGATGACGTCCGCATCGTGCTGCGCCTCACCGACGACGATCTCGCCGAGCGGCTGCAGAAGACGATCAGCAACACGGTCTCCCGCAGCGTGCCGTACCTGGCCGCGCCGGCCTTCGCCACCGCGATGCTCGAGCATCAGGTGCTGCGTACCATAGCGGTAGGCCGCCATGTCCTGCTGATCGCCGATGTCCGGGTCGGGGACCAGGTCGGGCTGGCCGGGAGCTCGGTCCGGGACACCGAGCACGACGGCCAGGCGCGGGTTCTCGCGCTACAGCCCAGGGGTTCCGCCGGGCTCGACTGGTCACCGGCCCGCGGTCACCTGCTCGCGGACGGCGACCAGCTGATCGTGCTGGCCACCAGGAAGGGCCTGGAACCGTTCCTGTCCGTGCGCGAGCCAGATTCCTGACCTCGCCGCCGAAGGAGAAGGTGATGAACATGTCGGGAACGTCATCTCCCGCGACCGTGGATCGTTCCGCGCGGCAGCTCCCGGCGGGGTCCGCCGGCGCGCTGGCGATCGGGGCCGTCGCGGCGGGGGCCGTCGCGGCGGGGGCCTTCGCGGCCGGGGCCGTCGCCATCGGCGCCCTGGCGATCGGGCGGCTGGCGATCGGGCGCGCGGTCGTCCGGCGGCTCGAGATCTCCGAGCTCGAGGTCCGCCGGCTGCATGTGCACGAATTGCACGTGGACGAGCAGCCAGCCGCCGTTCAGGCCTAACCCAGGTCACGCTGTCCGCAGGCCCCCGGCGGCGAGAACCTGGCCGCCCTCAGCGCGGCCTGCGCGTCACCGTCACCCTCCCCGCCGCGCCGCCCGCCACATATGGGGTTGGCCCGGGCGCCGCCATCGGCACGTCGTCGCTGCCTGGATGACAACACGAACCGTGTCGTGCCTGCGGCGGCAAGCCGGGCCTCAGCCGTCCCACAGCGCGCCGACCGCCGCGTCGACCTTGACGGTCAGCGGGCCGAGGACGGGGAGCGCCGGAGCGGGCGGCGCGGCGGTGGCATTGTCGCAGGCAGCCAGGGCCCCGGGGTGCAGGAAGCGGGTCAGCTGGCCGAACCCGTGCCGGTCATCGCGGCCGCGGCGATGGTAGTGCAACCGCTGCGGCACGTACATGTACAGCTGGTCGCGGGCCCGGGTGAGCGCGACGTAGAACAGCCGGTGCTCCTCGGCCAGCCCTCCGGGATCACCGAGGGCCATGTCGCTGGGCAGCGCGCCGTCGACCAGGTGGGGCAGGTGAACGATCGGCCATTCGAGGCCCTTGGCGGCGTGGATGGTGGAGATGGTCAGGAAGTCCTCATCCAGCCGCGGCGGCCCGGCCAGGTCGGACGTCGATACCGGCGGGTCCAGGGTCAGCTCGGCCAGCGCGTCGTTCAGCGACGGCTGGACGGCGGTCGCGTCGGCCAGCCGCTGCAGGTCGGCGGTCCGGGCCGCGGCGTCGGGGTAGCGAGCCCGGATCAGCGGGTCCAGGACGGACAGGATGGCCGCAGCCTGACCGGCAGCCGGCTCACCCGCGGCGGCCGCGAGCCGCTCGAGGGTGGCCGCCAGGGCGCGCCGGGACCGGGGCGGGGCGGCCTCGGCCGCCCTCGCCCAGCCCTCCGGGGCAACGTCCGGGTCGGAGCTGTCGGAGTCCAGGCGGGCGAGTACCTGCCGGGCGTGCACCGGGCCGATGCCGTCGTGCAGCCGTAGCAGCCGGAACCAGGCCGGGTCGTCGGCGGGGTTGGCCAGGATCCGGGCGGCGGCGAGGAAGTCCCTGACGTGGGCGGCGTCGGTGAACCGGAGCCCGCCGAACTTCACGTACGGGATCTTGCGGGCGCTGAGCTCGATCTCCAGGATGTCGCTGTGGTGGGCGGCGCGGACCATCACCGCCTGGTCCCGCAGCGCGCCGCCGTCTTCGTACGCCTCCAGCACCCGGGCGCAGATCTCGCGCGCCTGGGTGGCCTCGTCGTGACAGCGGACCAGCAGCGGCGGCATCCCAGAGCCGCGGTCGCCGGTCAGCGTCAGGTCCAGGCCCGGCGCGGACGGCCTGATCAGGTTGGCCAGGTCCAGCACGCCCTGCCGGGACCGGTAGTTGCGGTCCAGGCGGACGATATCCAGGCCCGGGTAGGCGTCCGCGAGCTGCCACAGGTGCGCCGGGTCGGCGCCGCGGAACGCGTAGATGGCCTGCGCGTCGTCGCCCACGCACGTCAGCTGGCCTCCGTCGGGCTGCAGCAGCCGGACGATGCTGGCCTGGACCGCGTTGACGTCCTGGTACTCGTCCACCAGCACCGCGTCGAACATGCGGCGCAGCACCGGCCCGGCCACCGGGTCGGCCAGCGCCGCCTGCCACAGCAGCAGCAGGTCATCGAAGTCCAGCAGGTGGCGGGCGCGCTTGCGCGCGGTGTAGGCGCGGAACAGGCTGGCCAGCTGACCGGCGAACGGGACGCACCAAGGGAAACTGGCGGTCACCACCTCGCTGACCGGGCGCCCGGTGTTCACGCACCGGGTGTAGATGTCGGCGCACGCCGCCGCCCTGGGCGCCCGCCGGCCAGCCTCGGCCAGGCCGTGATCCGGGCGCAGCACGTCCAGGATGTCGGCCACGTCGCCCGGGTCCAGGATGGTGAACTGCGGCGGCAGCGAGAAGGACTCCGCGTGCTGACGGATGATCTTGTGCGCGATGGCGTGGAAGGTCCCGCCGCAGATCCGCTCGGACGAGCCCTTCCCGGCGGACGCGGCCCGGGCCAGCATGTCGCTGGCGGCGCGGCGGGTGAAGGTCAGCAGCAGGATCCGGCTCGCCTGCACGCCCTGGCAGTCGCGCAGCCACGCCGCCCGGGCCACCAGCGTCCGCGTCTTGCCGGTGCCGGCCCCGGCCAGCACCAGCAGCGGGCCGCCCCGATGCGTCACCGCCCGCCGCTGCCGTTCGTTCAGCCCGTCCAGGATGTCACGTTGATCGAACACGTATATGAACATAACCAGGCCCGCCGGCGGAATCCGTACGCCGCGCCGGCCCGGCGGTCGAAGACCTAGATCATCTGCTACCACGCTGTGGCGGTCACCGGAGCCTACTGCTACTGGCTGGCTAACAACCACGACGGCGCGATGCGCCCGCCCGGGATGAAACCGGGGCGACCGCGAGCGCGGCTACTTGGGCGGCCGGCCGCGCCCCGGGCGGATGGGCGGGATGGGCGGAATACCGTGAAAGCGCGGTCCGGACCACAGCGCAGGCACCGCGTCGACCGCGAAGGCCAACCCGTAGGCGGCCCGCTCGTAGTTGACCCGCCAGCCGACGAAGTCCGGCCAGGCTTCGGCCGGGTCGCGCTCGATGGGGAAGTCGACCTCGCGCATCCGGTCGACCGCGTCGAGGAACTCGTCGTAGGTCAGGCTGATCCCGGCGCCCGGATCGGGCTCGTCGGGCACGTCTATGCCCATTGCCCGCGCGATCCGGGTGAAGCACGCCCAGCCGCCGCGCAGGCACAGCCGCGCCGGTATCTCCGGCGCGGCCTTGGGGGACAGCGCCAGGAACATCGCGGCCGAGTCCAGCACGGCCAGCAGCGCGGTGACCCAGGACGACAGCGGGCCTGGTGACCGGAACCGGACCAGCGGCAGGTAGGTAGAGTGGCTCTCGGCCACGTCCGCGGCCCAGCGTTCCCACTGCGCGTACAGGTCCGGCATCGTATCAAGGGTCGACAGGTCCAAGCCCAGGGCGTAGTGGGTGCGCGCCAGCAGCTCCGGGCCCCAGGACGGCACGCCGGCCCGCGCGTTCAGCAGGGCCACCTCGGTCTCCCTGCGGTTGAACGCCGCGTACAGGGTCGGCAGGTAGGCGATCTGCAGGGTGACGATTACCAGGCCGGTCGCAGCGGCCAGAAACACGATCACCGCGGGCCCGGCCCCGGCGGGCACCGCGAACCCCAGCGTGAACAGCGAGGACCCGGAATCGATGAATGCGGACACCACGCCGTGGGTGGCAAAGGGCCACAGCAGCAGGGCGAACCCGACGTAGGCCACCACCAGCCAGGCGGCCAGCTGGCACAGCAGTATCGCCGCCGCCTGGGTGGCTAGCAGCCGGTCTGCCCGCTTGTAAGCCATCTGGATGGCGTGCGGGGAGTCCGTCGGCGCCTTGTGGACATACCACTTGATCGCCAGCCGGTACGCCCCTACCACGACCTTGTCGACCCATCGGGTCAGCCGGCTGCTGACCGAGCGTGACACGATCAGCGTCCCGGTGACGCTATACGCCGCCGTAAGCACCAGCAGGCCGCCGATCACCGCGGCCACCACGCGCCCCGCCAACGGCATCACCATGGGGTCTCCTTCGCGTCACCTGCTACGCCGAACCTACCGGGGGCCGGGTCGAGCAGGTGATCCTGCCCCCGATAGCCTGCAACCCATGGTCTCAGCCTGGCCCGCG
>Ga0187766_10002153_pt1 | contig 11642 bp, 10 predicted proteins | sample 0216_QUI02_MP05__4_FD_132971 | JGI IMG/M metagenome (GOLD analysis project Ga0187766, IMG submission 132971) | Tropical peat soil microbial communities from peatlands in Department of Meta, Colombia - 0216_QUI02_MP05_20_MG | ecosystem: Environmental > Terrestrial > Soil > Wetlands > Peat ... | reverse complement strand
GGGTGCATGAAGTCCGTCATCGTAGGAACGGCTGGCCACATTGATCACGGTAAAACCGTGCTAGTCAAGGCATTGACAGGGATCGATGCCGACCGACTGGAAGAAGAAAAGCGCCGTGGCATTACGATCGATCTCGGATTTGCTCATCTTGAGCTGCCGGGCGCTGACGGAGATACGCTGCGTCTCGGATTTGTTGACGTTCCCGGTCATGAACGCTTCGTCCGCAACATGCTGGCCGGCGTCGGTGGAATTGACATGGTTCTGCTTGTGATTGCAGCGGATGAGTCCATCAAACCCCAGACGCGGGAACATTTTGAAATTTGCCGCCTGCTCTCAGTGCGACGCGGCATCACGGTGTTGACGAAGTCCGACCTGGTAGATCGAGAAACTCTCGAAGTGGTTCGTTTGGAGGTCGAAGATTTCGTGCGCGGATCGTTCCTGGATAGCTCGCAATCACCGATCATCCCAGTAAGTTCGATCAGGGGCGCAGGTATCGAGGACCTTAAGCGAGCCCTGATCAGCATAGCGGCGGATATCCCTGCCCGCGATTCGACGAACCTTGCGCGTCTGCCAGTTGACCGTGTCTTTACCATAAAAGGGTTTGGTACCGTGGTCACGGGCACGCTGGTTTCAGGCACGGTGCGGAAGGAAGACGAACTGGAGCTTTTTCCTTCTGCCCAACGCGTCCGAGTGCGCCGAATAGAGGTGCACGGCAAACCGGCGGACCAGGCGGTGGCAGGCGAGCGAACTGCGCTCAATCTGGCAAGCGTTTCGACCGAGGAATTGTCGCGCGGCATGACTCTAGCTAGTCCTAGCGTGTTTCATCCCACGACGCGGATTGATGTGGAACTCTCGCTGCTGGAATCCGCCAAACCAATGAAGGACCGCGCTCGAGTCCACTTCCATTGCTACACCTCAGAAACGATTGCCACGGTGACGCTTCCCGGCATTCAACAAATCGCCGCCGGAGATACTTCATTTGCCCAGCTTCACCTTGCTCAGCCCGTCTTTCTGTTACCTGGTGACCGCTTCATCATTCGTCAGTTTTCGCCCGTCGTAACCATTGGCGGAGGAATCGTTTTAGAGAATTCGCCCCCGTTGCGGACACAAAAAGTTGCAGAGTATTCAGAATTCCTGAAGGCGGTTAGTCAAAGTCCACTGCTTGCTCGAATCGAATTGGCAGGAGCGAGGGGATTAGCTCTGGCTGAAGTCGCCTCCCGTACAGGTCGGCCTCCGGAGCAAGTCAAGAAAGCAGCGGCTGCGCTGCCGCAGATAGCTCAGATCGGCGAGTTTCTCATTCTCAAAACTGCAATCGCTGCACTTGAAGAAGAGTTGCTCTCAGCAGTTGACGCATTTCACAAGCAGAACCGGTTGCTTCATGGGATGAGCAAGGAAGCTCTTCGCGCTCGTTTTCCCCGCGTGCCGCTCGAAGTGTTTTCGCAAGTTCTCGAAATGCGCGTAAAGGAGAAGAAACTTGAGCTAGCAGGCGACCTCGTGAAGATCCCCGGACGCGGTGTCGTAATGAAAGATGAAGAAGCGGAGTCGCAAAAGACAATTGAACATGCTTTTGCCTCTGCTGGGTTGAAAGTCCCAGCAATGAAAGAAGTGCTTGCAGGATTAAAGGTCGATAGGACCCGTGCACAAAGAATCGTGACACTCCTACTGCGGGAAAAAGTGCTTATAAAAATCTCCGACGACCTGCTCTTTCACAAAGACGCATTGAATGAATTACGAAAACGGATGGCAGAGCGGAAGACAAAAGCGGCGCGAATTGACGTCGCACAATTCAAAGACCTCACAGGTGTAACGCGAAAGTATGCGATCCCTCTGCTCGAATATCTGGATCGGGAGCACGTAACGCGGCGACAAGGTGATGAAAGAGTGATTCTCTGAATGGCACCTAGTCGTCAGGGCACATCTGACAAAGTTGGGCTCGAAGACTTCGTCAATCAGAATGGGGGCCTGGGTATACGGAGCGAGCCAGTCAACGTTGATGAGTCATTGAAAAAGAAGGAGTCTACTTCTGTAGTTGATCCGCCTATTGTGAGCCATCAAGCCATGATCTCGATTCGGTACGCAAGCACAGCCGATGCAGCGCTGCTCAGAACCATGATTCGCGAACTTGCCGAATACGAGCGCGAGTTGAAAATGGTTTCGATTACCGAAAATGATTTGCTACGAGATGGATTCGGCCCCGCCCCCAAATTTCTCGCACTGATAGCAGAATGGGAAGGTCAAGCAGCAGGCTATGCGTTGTTTTTTGGTTTCTACAGCACTTGGGTGGGAAGGCCGGGGATTTTTCTGGAGGACCTGTTTGTGCGACCCGCATTTCGCAATCGCGGAATTGGCAAGGCGCTGCTCGCACGTGTCGCACGGATTGCACTAGATGAGGGTTGCTATGGGCTGCGCTGGGAGGTGCTGAACTGGAACCAGCCCGCGATCGCCCTCTACCGGAGGATCGGCGCCACATTCCTTGATGAGTGGCGGTCCGTGTTGCTCACGGACGAAGCTTTAGAACGCTTAGCGGAGCAACCCTCGTGAGAAATCCGGTTCGAATTATTGGTGCTGGCTTGGCTGGCTCGGAGGCGGCCTGGCAATGTGCCAGGCGGGGCATTCCGGTCGAATTGTTCGAAATGCGTCCAGTGCGCTCCACACCGGCGCACCGAACTGCAGACTTTGCAGAACTGGTCTGCTCGAACTCACTTAAGTCCGAAACGGAGAATACGGCGCCGTGGCTACTGAAAGAAGAAATGCGCCGCGCCGGATCACTTCTGATGGAAATTGCTCGCCAATGTTGCGTTCCTGCGGGACATGCGCTCGCCGTTGATCGGATGACTTTCGCGACCAAAGTGACGGATGCGATTTCGCAGGAGCCCATGGTCACCATTCGTCGCGAAGAAGTGACGCACATCGCCGAGGATGAAATCACTGTCCTCGCCACCGGTCCACTCACTTCCGACACTCTATCCCTGGAGATTGCTCGGCTTAGCGGGTCGTCACATTTGTACTTTTTCGACTCAATCAGTCCGATCGTCGAAGCTGAGTCGATCGACCTGTCAAAGGTGTACCGGGCGGCGCGCTATGACAAGGGTTCGGCCGATTACATCAATTGCCCGATGTCAAAGGAAGAATACGACCGCTTCTACGACGAATTGATTTCTGCAGAGTCGGTCGAACAGCGCGATTGGGAAAAGCTCAACTACTTTGAAGGATGTCTGCCAATCGAGGAGATCGCGCGTCGCGGGCGAGACACCCTGCGCTTTGGGCCGATGAAGCCGGTTGGTCTCAAGGACCCACGGACAGGAACAATGCCGCACGCGGTCGTGCAATTACGGCAGGAGAATCTCCGTGCCGATTCTTACAACCTGGTCGGATTCCAGAATCACCTGAAGTTTGGCGAACAAGCGAAGGTGCTGCGACTGATTCCCGGCCTGGAGAATGCCTGCTTTTTGCGCTACGGGCAGATCCACCGCAATACCTATATCAACGCTCCCACGCTGCTCTCGGAAACGTTGCAGATGAAAGCACACCCGACAATACTTTTTGCAGGCCAGATTTGCGGAGTCGAAGGATACGTCGAATCAATTGCAACGGGATTAATGGCGGGGGTCTACGCGTCAGCGTTGGCGAATGGCGGTGAGTTAATCCCGGCCCCTCGCGCCAGTGCATTTGGATCGCTGATTCATTACATTACCGGCTCGGATCCGAGTCGATTTCAACCGGCAAACATGACGTTCGACCTGCTGCCGGCGCTGGCGAGCCGAATTCGAGAGCGCCAACAGAGACATAAGCTTCAATGTGAACTGGCATTGAGGGAGTTCGATCATTGGCTTGCTGCCGTTAACCGGGCACGAGCGACCGAACTTGCCTCCTAGAACCGGGATTTGTTTTCCAACGATTCCCGTAACCATTCGACCATTACTTGCGAGATCGAAATCGCAGTTACTGCGGGCTATGCGTCCATTACGAAAGTGGCATTTACAGGAAAATAGACTCCGCTTACTATCAGCCCTGTAATTTTTGGCAGTTCTGGGGGAGGGCTGCCAGGGCGTCCTGAACTGAAAAGTTTAGGGCGCTTTTTTATTTCACAGCAAGATGGAGTCATGAGGTCCCGCACCTGTCGGCCAAGGACACCACGGCTTCTCCCGTCGACAGGCAAACCCACCTCGGATGGCGATAATGTAGCTAGCTGTAAACACGGATTGAGTCCGCGGGAACTCCCCGAAGTGCGCCACCATTACCCCGTCCACTGAGCCCAAGACCACTTACTTCCGTAACATGCGAACGCTTACCCGCTGGATTACCCTTTAAGGCATAACTGTTCGGAGGCGATTATCTCGACTGCACCAACAACCAAGCGAGAGGACCGCAGCGCCTCAGCGCGTGCCTTCATTCACAGCCTCAACATTCTGGTGAAATATGTGCGGCTCTACGGATTTCAGCACAAACGCACCGAGGCGCAATTCGAAACCACCTGGAAAGAGCTGCAGCAAGGAATGCCAGCGGGGCGCGATAGCGGTTTCCTTCTCGGCGTTTCCGATAACCGGCTGCTTCTGGATGGAGTGCCTCTCGAAACCGGACAGGCAGAGCGCAGCTTCGCGCAACTGTTGACGGCAGCGGGCCTGGCCAGCATTCATTTCTCGAATCAAGTCACGCTTGATGACTTTGCGAAACTGATTCGCGCCTTTGCTGTGGGCGGCTCTAAGGCCCAGGATGTAGTGAAAGAGATCAAGCAGACCTTTGGGGATAACAAAGAAGCTTCCATACGCATTAATGAAGTCAAGTTCGTTGCCGCCGATCCGGCCACGGGTGAAGTGAGCGTAGCTGCACAAATCGCCGCGCAAACCCTTGGGCCCGAGTTCAAAGATTGGTTGAACGATCCGCAGAAACTGCTGCAGTTGATCGCCGCGGCAGAGGGATCGCAGGGTGGCGGAGGAACGGGGAGTGGAGCCCCAATGGGCAGCGTTCCCATACGTCCCGCGGGGGCCGCATCCGAAGGTACACAGCCCGGGACCGGGGCCGGGACTGGAGTCCCGACCAGCGGAGTCGTGCCGCTGGAAGAGGAGGAAGTGATCCGCGCGATCCGCCTGTTGACCTCTTTTGGAGAAGCCAGCACAAGCCCTGACGCAAAACCAGAGCTCGTCCAAAAAGAACTGAGCCAAGTCGATCAGAATACCAAGATCAATCTGCAGCAACTCCTGGAAGCACTCTCAGCAAAATACAGCGCCGAAAAGAACGATACGCCGCTCCTGATGAAAGCCGCCGAGCACATGGCGATTCGCTTTGCCATGGAGCGTTTCCAGAAGGGCGATGTCAAAGTCAATGCGGTCCACCAGATGCTGGAGCACATGAGCCGGCAAATGGATAGCTTAAGGCGCATCCTGAGGATCCAGGAAGACAAGATGGGCAAGGCCGGCATTTTGGTGGAATCCCATGCCGACATTTTGGATCGCATGTTTTGGGCAGAGGTTCCTGAGGAGGGCAAGAAAAGTGTGTTGCTCTCGCCCGAAGCTGCCTGCGTGCCGTCTCGCAACATACGGCAGTACCTTGAAGTGCTTTTGGAGCGAGGGGACAAGCAAACGATTGCAGAAATTCTGAAGAACTACTCGGGTTGCCTCAAGAACCGCGAGGTCGAACCTCGTCGAAAGACGGCAATCGGTCTCAGCCAGTTGGCCGAGCTGTTTGCAACGCCTGGCGTCGACCTGATCGGAGCAACGATTCATTCAACCGGCCAGGCGCTGGCCCAGGAAACCGACAGCGAGGCGGAAAGCCTCTTGAGTGCGGCTTTCGTCAGGCTGAGTTCGGAAGTAAATAATCGCAAGCACTTCGCAGCTCTGAAAGATGTCTGCATGGCGTTGGACGATCTGGCCAGGCAGCGGCCGGCCACGGCGCAAGATTTGCGCCCGAGAATAGGAGTAGAAAACCGAATTCCCGAGTTCATCGAAGAAGCGCTGCCCATGCAGCAGATCTCTCAGGACCTCGTTACCGTGCTCCGATTGACATTTCCTTCATCGATCGAGCATTTGGCAGACCGTTTCTTCCGTTGCATGAGGCGCGAGGAATGCGATCACATGGTCGAATTGGTAACCGAGCTTGGCTCTGAAGCTACCCAGCAGATGCGCGAGATGTTGCGTACCGGCCAGCCCCGAAATGCCGTGGCAGTGGTTGGGCTGCTAAGCCGTCTCGATGTGCCTACGCTGCTCGAGTTGTTACCGGTGCGCCTGAAAGAATTTAACCGGTTTTACCACGATTTAGTGGTCCGGCAAATCGCGTATGGGGCAGCTCATGACCGTGGGCGAAGTTTATTGGAGATTCTCGAACTCCTGGATCCCGCCGTTTTGCCGCAAGCGATCGACGAGATTGGCATGAGCGGTGACCGGACAACCGTACCTCCTCTCATGGTGATGGCGGAGGCTGGTGAAACACCTGGCCGTTCTCCTCTGATCCAGGTGAAGGCGGTGGAGTCCCTCGGCAGGTTGCGAGAGCCGGAATCTGTGCCCGTCCTGCGGAATTTGCTGGAAGCGAAGAAAATGTGGAAGTGGGTACACCATCGCGAACTGCGGATCGCGGCTGCTCAAGCCTTGGCAAAAATCGATCCCCGTTATGCGACTCAGATCATGTCGGAAAGCGGCCTCACCCCTGGAGAATTGGCCATCGCACCGCTGGACGCGGCGCCAGCCTGCCCGTGGGTCAGGCAACGGCGTTACGAGCGGATCGTGTTGCGCAAGGCACTTTCTGCAATCATTAGCAGTTCGTGGGGGAGATCCAACCTGCTGGTTCGCGAGATGAGTTTGGGCGGCGGCATGGCCACCAAGGAAGACAATTTGCGCGTCGGATCGGAAGCGAATATCGACATTTCGTTAGGAGTGCGCCACATCCGTGGCCAAGTATTGCTGCGCCGTGCACGGGTCAATGAAATTGGGTTTGAGCTAGTCAACACTGATTTGGAAAGCCGCTACCGCCTGCGGACTCTGCTGATGGAGACCATGGATCGCGCTCCGGAAGTGAAAGAAGCCGACTGGGACGGAGAACGGAAACCGTAACATCTCCCGAAACTAAAATCATCCTGAGCACCATTTGTAGGGCCCAGGATGAATAGTAAGCTCGCCGTACTTTACACCACCTTAACGAAAATGATCACCAGGGTGTAGAGGGCCAGCGACTCGATGAAGGCCAACCCGATAATCAAACCCAACTGAATGCCGGGCCGTGCTGCCGGGTTTCGCGCTAGTCCTTCCATTGCAGCCGCGGTAGCTTTTCCCTGGCCGAGGCCGCAGATTGCCGAAGCAATGGCCATTGAGAAGCCAGCGGAGATAGCAACCCAGTTCACTGCACCGGAAGCCGCTCCGCCCTGTGCGAAGGCAGGCATGGCGAAGCACAGAAGAGCCATCGCCATGAGGAAGTAGCCGAGAATTCGACGCATTTGTTTTCTCCTTATGAATCGGCATCCTCTTGGAATGCCGCTTTTACCGCCAGTGGGTGGTTGACGTCATCCCGTGCAGACGCCCTCACGCTGTCGGCAACCAGCATGTAGTAGCTGGTAGTTAGTAGCTGGGACTGAGAAAATCCCAACTACTAGCTCCTAACTACTCGCTACTGCCATCAATGCGCTTCTGCAACCGCGCCTTGCAAATAAATCATCGCCAACAAAACAAAAACGTAGGTCTGGATGATCGAGACGCCGAGATGCAGGCCCATAAACACGATCGGCAATCCAATCGGTATCAGAGAGAAGAACACCATGGTGACCAAATCACCGGCAAACATGTTGGCGTACAGACGAACGGTGAGGGAAAGCATGCGTGCTGTATGACTCACGATCTCGATTGGGACCATTAGAATTGCCAGGGCCGGCATTGGCCCGGCAAAGTGCTTGGCATACTGCCACAAACCCTGCTTCTTGATTCCGGCTGCGTGGTAGTAGACGAAGGTCAACACCGCGCATCCCAGGGGCACGACTGGCGAGCCCGTCGGCGACTCAAAACCCGGAATTAAGCCCAAGAGGTTGCAAAGAAGAATGAAGAACCCCAACGTGGTTAAATAACCTACGAATTTGTCGCTCCCGTGACCGATGATCTCGTGCGCCTGACCAGAGATGAATCCATGCGCGCCTTCAAACACGTGCTGCAAGCCTCCGGGGTTGTCCACTGAGAGCCGAGAACGAACGAGCAAGAAAATCAGAATCAAGAACCCGAAGACAAGAAATTCCATCGCCACCGCATTCGAGATCGGTGCTTTAGGATACTGGGGTTCCACATGGAGGCCGCGAAGCAGGACTGTAACCGGGCCAGCCAAGGCGTGATTCAACAATGCTGTGAACCAGAGTTGTTCGGCCATTCTATTTCACGATTCAGTTCTTCTCGGAGTGCTGCTAGAAGCCGCGCGCGTAAGCCCCATAAAGCTCATACACGGCTTCACAGGCAATTCCCGCTACGGGCAAAAACAGGCCCGCAAACAATCCAGAGAGGCTCGCGGGAGAAACACTGAATATAGCATACGCAGTTACCGCCATCAAAAAGTAACGGAGCAGAAAACGCAGCACAACACCGCGACTGGACTGCGCTTTGCCGGTGAGTGTGACGCGATCTGTGAGTGCAGTTATCACGCGCTCCAGCCAATGAAAGTTAAGGTATGCGATCCCGCAACCCACGGCAAAGCCGAGCGCAATGCGCCAGCCGTAGCGAAGCCAGGTTGCAGCGCCAAGAACCAGCGCGGTCCAGATCATGAAACGCGGAATGCGTGTCAGCGCAGCATCGTAGAAAGACTCGCGATGCGCTCCCGGTTCTGCCATAAGCCCTCGTTCCATCTGGATCCAATCTTTATCTATTCTCCGTCACATTGCGGCAAGTTGTACAGGACTGGGCCAGGTGACGGCTCAATCACAATGGCTTGTATTCGATCGGACTCCTCCTTCCGTTACTCTTGAGAATGTAGCCGCGCCACCTATACTGGCCCTAAGAACTAGTAACGGAGGTGCGTATGTTGAGCCCAGTGCGCTTTCACCTGTCGGCCTTGCTGCTGATGACTTGCTGCGCTCTAGTTGCTGTGAGCCAAGATATCCCGACCGGCTGGGTGCTGACCCGTCCCAATCGGGAGGTTCGAGTTGCTCTTTTGCCGCCCGCTGCGTCAGCGTCTAAGGATCCAACCGACATTCTGGAAGTGAACGTCGAGATGGCTGTCATGGATCCGGCAGTGTGTTGCGGACGCAAATCCGCTCTCGAAGACGAGGCGGCTTTGACTGAACCAACATCCGTGAAGCAACTCGGAGAGAAACTCCGAGGCAAGCATCACCTGGACAGCGGCGAGGCAGTTACTGTCGTTGACCAGTACTGGCCTGGATCATCGGTGAGTGCCGAAAATATTGTGGGTTGCCTCAGTCAACAGCATCCTTTGTTGATGGAGTGGAACGAGCACGTCTATGTAGTCTACGGAGCGGTGTTCGACGAGTATGCCTATTCCAGCGGCGCAGTCATGGATGTGATCAAAAAGCTGCTACTGCTCGATTTGCGATATTCGGGAAAGCGGCGGTATGTGTCTTTTGACCGACAAGCCGATGATTGGAGCAAAGTGACGGGCCTGCTCGCCTTGTCGATCACGCATTAGCCTTAACTTACGATTTGTAGAAAGCCGCAATCGAATCCACAACCAATTCTTGTTGTTCCTCGGTCATCTCCGGAAATACAGGGAGAGCCAAGACTTCCTGGCTTGCCCTTTCTGATTCGGGTAGGTCGCCAGGTTTGTATCCCAGATACGCAAAAGCCTTTTGCAGATGCAGTGGTAGCGGATAGTAGATTTCGCTGGGCACGCCGCGCTCCCGCAAAAAAACCTTCAGTCCATCGCGCCGTGGCGCACGAATCACATACTGGTGGTAGACGTGATTGCATTTCGGCTGGCCCTTGGGTAAGCGCACACTGCTCTCCAAACCTCTCTCCGCAAATAGCTGGGCGTAGCGTTGGGCGTTTTGCTGGCGCCTTGCCGTCCACGAATCCAGATGGCGCAATTTGACGCGGAGAATCGCAGCCTGCAGCGCGTCCAGTCGGCTATTCATGCCAATGAGTTCATATTCGTATTTAGTCCGGCCGCCGTGCAGGTGCAAGAGTCGCAGTTTGCCCGCAAAAGCTTCGTCATTGGTAACCAGCATGCCTCCATCGCCAGCCGCAGCCAGGTTTTTGGAGGGAAAGAAACTGAAGCACCCGCATAAGCCGATGGTTCCGATTGTCTTTCCATCGAACTTTGCGCCGATTGCTTGCGCGGCGTCTTCCACAACAGCTAGACCGCGATTCGCTGCGATCTTTGAGATCGCGGCCATGTCCGCCGACATGCCGAAGAGATGCACCGGAATGATCGCCTTGGTTTCGCTCGTTATCGCCGGCGCGATTTTCGCCGGATCCAAGTTGTATGTGCCCGGATCGATGTCGACAAAGACAGGTCGTGCGCCAAGCCTTGCAATTGCCCCTGCGGTCGCGACAAAAGTGAAAGGCGTTGTTACGACCTCGTCGCCTGGGCCAACTTCCAAAGCCATCAGCGCCAGCAGCAACGCATCCGAACCCGAGGCACACGCAATAGTAAAACGCGCCCCCAAATAAGTAGCAAGTTCGCGTTCAAGACCATCCACTTCCGGGCCGAGAATGAATTGCTGCGATTCCATGACTCGCCGGATAGCAGCTTCGATCTCCGGCTGAATGCTGCGGTATTGGGCTTTCAGGTCGAGAAATGGGAAGGGTGGAACGGCGGTGCTGGTTAGCTTTGCAGGCATGCTTCGCAAGTGAATGGTAGGGAGGTCGGGGACGCAATCACAATCATGAACTGTTAATGAGTTCGCTTGGACTTTGCGATCCGTTCGTCGATGGGCTTTCTTCCAGCAAAGCCTTCGCTGACCCCGTGCCAATGGGTAATCTTCTTCTCTCCCAATTTCCAACAAAGAAGTACGGTGCGGCCCTCCACCTCACAGGGAAAATCAAGCAGGCCTATATCGAGGTCCTTTACTTGGACCCCCGTGGCATCGATTTCCGCCAAGGCATCCTTGACGCGCTGGATAGCTTTTTCGCGTTCCGCCTTGCGGCGCGCCATCTGGACAATATTAACCAGAATGCCGCCGCGAAGGAACACACGATGTGCCAACTCCTGCAGTTCAGAATCTACGGATTCGATCAGTTTCTTGCCATCAATCGCGGTGCGCAGCAACGATTCCAAAACCGGCAACAAAGACTGCGCTTCTTCTAATGTAAAACTGCGTTCAGCCATAAGCTATGTAGTTATTGTAATTCATTGCGAGAATCGTCGTTGGCCGTTAGTCGTCTTCCCTTCGTCGTTCGCCGCGAACAACTGTGTTCGCGCACCGGTCACTGACCTGTACCATGGGAAGGGTCAGGAGAACTGGCGGTCTCAAGATCTACGTGAATTTTTGAACCCGGTTCGATACCCGGCGGGTAGCAGTTTCCATCGGGGTTGTAATTGTGACAGGCGCCGGCGAATTCCTGCCGCCTGGGCGATTGTGCAAATTGCCAAACATCCGCGAATGAGATCCCGCTCTGAGATGGGCTCGGTGGCCGCGTGGAAAAAGCACAGCCTGGCGCGGGCGAACAGGCATCGTTGGTTACGAAGTAAATGATTTTCCTGCCTCCCTCGTTTTCGCGGATATC
>Ga0187766_10002151_pt1 | contig 11644 bp, 8 predicted proteins | sample 0216_QUI02_MP05__4_FD_132971 | JGI IMG/M metagenome (GOLD analysis project Ga0187766, IMG submission 132971) | Tropical peat soil microbial communities from peatlands in Department of Meta, Colombia - 0216_QUI02_MP05_20_MG | ecosystem: Environmental > Terrestrial > Soil > Wetlands > Peat ... | reverse complement strand
GGCGCCCAGGAGAAGACCATCGCGTTGCCCCCGGACAATGGCTACGCTCGGCTCGCGCCGGCGCCGGGGAGCGAGACGGCCCAGCAGCAGTGTCAGCTCTGTCACTCGACCGACTACATCGTGATCCAGCCCCGGGGCGACGCCAAGCAATGGCAAGGCGTGGTGACGAAGATGATCACGGTCTTTGGCGCCCGGATCAGTGAGCCAGACGCCAAGGCCATCACCGAGTATCTGGCGACCGCCTACGGGCCGCCGAGATAGAGCGCACGGGCCTCCGACCACCGGGACGCCGCAAGGCGCCCTGGCCATCCCCGGCCCACTCGACGTCAAGCGCTTCGAGATTTCCGGCGAGTTCACTGCACCTACCGGCTGTTGCCTGGCGCCTCCGGGTGAGGATAGGCTGGGGAGGCAGGCATGACTTCCTGTTCACTCGCTTTCCTGCTGGGCACTCTCCTCCCTGCGGCCGGCTCCTCCCGGCATGCCGCGCAGGCACCCGGCGCCGTGCCAGCCGCGGCTGGAAGGCCCGTGCGATTCGACGACCATGGCGCGATCACCACGCGATCGCTCGAGGCCCAAGTATATTTCAACCATGAGCGCGCAACCGAGGGAGCCGTCCAAGCGCATGGCCTCTTCGGCAGCGCGCAAGGCACCATCCGGTGACACACGACCGCTACGGCCTGCCGCTCGCGACTCCGTCGCCGGCCGCCGCGGAGGCCTACGTGGAGGGCGTCGACCGCTTCCTCGCCGCCCAGGCTGGCGCCGAGGACTCCTTCGGGCGGGCGCTGGCCGCCGATCCCGACTTCGCGCTGGCCCACGTCGGCCGCGCGCGGAGCTTGCAGCTGCAGGGCAAGGGCGCGCCCGCGCGAGAGGCCGCCGCGCGAGCGGCTGAGCTCGCGGCGCGGCTCGACCGCCGCCAGCGGCGCCACGTGGAGACCCTGGCCCTGGCGGTCACGGGCCCGGGCGAGCGCGCCCTCGCGGCGGTCCGCGAGCACCTGGCCGAGTTCCCGCGCGACGCGATGGCGCTCGCCACGGCCAACGGCGTCTACGGGCTGATCGGCTTCAGCGGGCGACAGGAGCGCAACGAGGAGATGCTGGCCCTGCTCGACGGGCTCGCCCCGGCCTACGGGGAGGACTGGTGGTTCCTCGGGGCTCACGGGTTCGCGCGGACGGAGGCGCTCGGGTGGAAGGCCGGCGCGCCGCTGATCGAGCGGGCGCTCGCGCTCGCTTCGCGCAACGCACACGCCGCCCACGCGTGGGCGCACGTGCTCTACGAGCAGGGCGACGACCAGCATGGCGCGGCGTTCGTCGAGGGCTGGATGCCCGAGTACCCGCGCGCCGCGCCGCTCCACTGTCACCTCTCGTGGCACCAGGCCCTGTTCGAGCTGGGCCGGGGCCGGCCCGACGGAGCGCTCGCCATTTACGAGGACCGCATCCGCCCCGGCCGCTCTCTGGCCGCGCCGTTCTCGACGCTGGTGGACTCGGCCTCGCTGCTCTGGCGGCGGGAGCTCGCGGGCGCCCCGAGCCCGCCGGAGGCGTGGAGCCCCGTCGCCCAGCACGCGCGCGCTTCGTTCGCGGCCCCGGGGCTCGCCTTCGCCGACGTGCACTGCGCGGTGGCGCTGGCCGCGGCGGGCGACGCGGAAGGGCTCGAGCGCTGGGTGGCCGAGCTGCGCCGGGCTGACGCGGATGGCCGCGTGCCCGCCGGCTCGGTGGTGCCGACCGTGGCCCAGGCGATGGGGGCCTTCGCCCGTGGTGACTACGCGGAGACCATCGCCGCCCTGGCCCCGGTGCTCGACCAGTTGGTGCGGGTGGGCGGGAGCCTCGCCCAGCGCGATCTCTTCGAGCACACGCTGCTCGCCGCGTACCTGCGCTCCGGCCGCTCGGCGGAGGCGTCGGCGCTGCTCCGGCGACGCGTCGACCGTCAGCCCTCGGTGCCTGTGGTGGCGTGATGGCGGCAGTCCCGCGCGAGTACCGGTACCAGGTCGATCGGGACGGCCGGATCTTCCACGACGGCACCGAGATCGTCGACCCCGCCGTGCTGCGCTTCTTCCTTCGCGCGATGACGCCGGCCGACGGCGGCCGCTGCCTCGTGCTCTGCCAGGGCGAGCGCAACTGGTTCGAGGCCGCCGACACGCCATTCGTGGTGCAGCGCCTCCGCCTGGAGACCGAGCGACCCGCGCTCGGGGCCGTGGAGCTCGTCTTCCCGGGCGACTACCGGGAGCCGCTCGATCCGGCCACGCTCGAGACCGAGCGCGATCTGCTCTTCTGCCGGGTCCGCGGCGGCGCCTTCCGCGCCCGCTTCGGGCGGGTCGCCGTCCAGCAGCTGGCGCCGTTTCTGTTGGACACCGGCGAGGGGCCGGTGCTGCTCCTGGGCGGCGGCCGCCATCCGATCCGCCGTCCCGCTCACAGGACAGAGACCCATCCACCGCACTTGGTCAACTCCACCCCAGCCACTCCGGTCCCACCGCGGACCGGGGTGTGACGCCTCAGAGCAAGACGATGGCCACTCAATCCAAGCTTGCCGACCTCACTCGACTGCACGAGATCGTCCGGGCCTTCGGCCTCGCCGGCTTCGGCGACTTCTTCAAGCGAATGGGCCTCGAGGAGGCGGCCGAGCGCACCGGCAAGATCATGGGTTGGAAGTACGCGGACGACATCGCCCACCTCGACCGCCCCCAGCGGATACGCCGGGTCTTCGAGCTCCTCGGCCCGACTTTCGTCAAGCTGGGGCAGATTCTCGCGACTCGCCCGGACCTCTTCGGACCCGAGTGGATCGCCGAGTTCGAGAAGCTCCAGTCGCAGGCTCCTCCGGTGGACTTCGCGGAGCTCCGCCCTCAGGTGGAAGAGGACCTGGGGGCCCCGCTGGAAGACATCTTCGAGCAGGTAGACACCACGCCACTGGCGGCCGCCTCGATGGCCCAGGTTCACCGGGCCACCCTGAAGGACGGGACCAAGGTGGTGCTCAAGATTCAGCGCCCCGGGATCAGACAGAAGATCGAATCCGACATGCGGCTCCTGGCCCAACTGGCCTCGCTGGCCGAGAAGAATGTCCCCCAGCTCGCCGCCTTCCACCCCCAAAAGGTCGTCCAGCAATTCGTGAAGTCGCTCCACGACGAGCTCGACTTCATGACGGAAAGCCACAACACCGAGCAGGTCGCCGCCAACTTCGAGGGCAACGACCGGATCATTGTTCCCAAGATCTACTGGGAATGGACGCGGGAGCGCGTCATCGTCCAGGAATTCGTGGAAGGGATCCCCGGAGTGAACCTCCCGGCCATCGACGCGGCCGGCATGGACCGCCAGCGCCTCGCCCAGACGGGGGCCGGCGCGGTGCTCAAGATGATCATGGTGGACGGGCTCTTCCACGCCGATCCGCACCCGGGCAATTTCTTCATCTTGCCGGGTGAGCGCATCGCCTTCATCGACTTCGGCATGGTCGGACGCGTCTCCGAGAGCAGACGGCGGCAGATCATGAAGCTGCTGCGGGCGCTGCTGCAGAACGACGCCCACGGTCTCTGCGAGATCCTCCTGGAATGGTCCGGCCGAGAAGGAGACGACCCGGGCGAGCTGCTGGGAGCCGTCGAGTCCTTTCTCGGCAAGTACGCCGGGGCATCGATGCGTCTCAACGATCTGTCGGCCATGGTCGGAGATCTGCTGAGCCTGGTCAGGAACAACAGCCTGACGATGCCCCCGGATCAGGCCATGCTGCTCAAGGTCTTCGTCTCGCTGGAAGGGGCATTCAAGAAGCTCGACCCCGGCTTCGACATCATGGTCGCCGTGCAGCCCACCCTTCAGGAGCTTCTCTTCGCGCAGTTCTCTCCGCAGGCCCTGGGGAAGCGCGGCCTCCAGCTCCTCACCGACTATCTAGAGCTGTTCGCCGACCTGCCCAAGGAAATACGCCGCGGAATCTACACGGCGAAGACGGGGCATCTGAAAATCCGCGTCGAGCTGCACCAGATGGACGAGCTCCGACGCATGATCAGACGCGCCTCCCGTCTTCTGTCCCTGGCCGGCGTCGCCTCGGCCGTGCTGATCGGAGCCTCCATCATGCTGTTTCGAACCAAGAAGCCGGACGACTGAAGGGCCGCGCGATACGGCGGTCGGCGCGCGGCATGAGTCGGGCATCGCGCCGTTCCGCGAGAAGTCCGCAAGGCGCGGCGGACGGGCACGGCGACCCGGTCGCGGGTGTCGCTACGCCGTCAACTGGAGGCGGACGATGGTCACGGTCGCGTCCCGCGGATCGACGTGCGCCGTGAACCCCAGCCGGCGGGCCACGGCGAGCATGCCGACGTTCGCCGTCAGCACGTAGCCCACCATCTCCTTCAGTCCGCGGGCGCGGGCGCCGCCGATGAGCTCGCGGATCAGCCGCGAGGCCAGCCCGCACCTCCGCCAGCCGTCGGCGACGGTGACGGCAAACTCGCAGCGCGCGCTGTCCGCCTCGGCGTAGTAGCGGGCGCCGCCCACGATGTCGATGCCATCCGCTGCGTCGACCTCCGCGACGAGCCCGAGCTCGTGCTCCGGCTGCGGATGCACGGCGCCCTCCAGCATCCGGGGCGACAGCTCCTTCACGTAGGACATGAAGCGCATGTAGCGTGACTCATTGGAGAGGCGGTCGAAGGCCTGCCGCACCTCGTCGCGGTCGTCCGGGCGGATCTCGCGCAGCCGGACGCGCCGGCCGTCGCGCAGGTCGACCTCGATCGGCGTGAACGGAGCGGGCGCACCCCCGATGCCCATCGGTCTAGCCGCCCGCGGAAAAACGCGCCGGATCCTTTTTCAGCATCCGGCTGGCCGGAAGTGGTTCAATGCGAGGCCCTGCCCGCGGGAGTGGAACCGGCGGCAGTCCCGCGGGTCGCGCGATAGGCTGCGATGGCGGCATCCAGGGTCGGGAAGGCCGGCAGGTCCGCGAATGCCTCGAACTTGCGCCGCTCGGCCCACTGCCTCCACTCGGTCTGGCGGCCCGCCATGGCGAACGTCACCCCGCGCTCCTTGAGCGTGTCGATGAGCTCGCGCGCCGTGTAGAGCCCGGTCACGTCGACCATCGTCACCGGGATCATGTCCAGCACGAGCCACTCGAGCTGGGGACCGGCGGCGCGGGCGGCGGCCAGCGCCTGCTGCTTGAAGTAGGGCGCATTGAAGAACACGAGGGGCGCGTTGAAGCGGAGGAGCAGCAGTCCCGGGACGGTGAGGGCGCCGGGATGCCGGTCGACGGAATGCAGACCGCTCAATCCTTCCGGCGAGCCCAACACCTCCACGCGCGGTCGCGACACGAGCCGGACGAACCGCACCAGGGCCAGGATGACGGCCACCAGGATGGCCTCGATCGCCCCGACCGCCACCACACCCAGCGTGGCCAGCAGGGAGAGGAGGAGTTCCCGCCGGTCCACCTGATAGAGCTGCCTGAGGGTGTGCACGTCCACCAGGGAGTAGGCGGCCATCATCAGCACGGCGCCCAGCGCGGCGGTGGGCACGTATCGCAGCGGCCCGGTCAAGAACAGCAGGACGACCGCGATGGCGCCGGCGGCCACGAGGCCGGCGACCTGGGTCCGGCCACCGGCCGCGTCGTTCATGGCGGTGCGGGAATCCGCGCCGCTGATGGCGAATCCCTGCGAGAGCGCCGAGGCCACGTTGGCCACGCCGAGCGCCGCGAACTCGCGATCGGCGTCGATGTCGTAGCGGTTCTTCACCGCGAAGCTCCGGCCGGTCAGCATCATGCTGGAGAAGCTGATGAGGGCGAGTCCCGCCGCGTCGCCGAGCAGGCGCGGCAGCATCCCGGTGGGAAAGTGGGGGAGGCGCAGCGATGGCAGCCCCGCGGGGACCGCGCCCACCGTCTGGACGCCGGCCGCCTCGAGCCCCAGCAGCTTGACGGCCACCGCGGCCAGCGCCATCACCAGCAGCGCGGCCGGTACCCGGCGCAGCACGCGCGGCGCCACCAGGAGCACCGCGAAGCTGGCCACCCCCACCGCGAGAGTCGGACCGTGGGTGAGATCGAGCTTGTCGATGAACTCGAGCAGCCGCGGCACGATGCCTCCCGACTCCATGGAAAATCCGAAGAGCTTGCCGAGCTGTCCCAGGGCGATGCTGATCGCGATGCCGTTGAGGAAGCCGGTGAGTATCGGCTTGGAGAGGAAGTCCGCCAGCACGCCCAGGCGGAGGAAGCTGGCCCCGATGCAGATGGCGCCGGCGAGGAAGCACAGCGTCACCGACAGCGAGAGGTAGAGGTCGCCGTTCCCGGCGGCGAGCGGCGCCACCGCGGCGGCGACCAGGGCGCAGGTCGCCGAGTCCGGGCCGAGGATGAGCTGCCGGGAGGTGCCGAAGAGCGCGTAGGCCACCAGCGGCAGGATGCTCGAGTACAGGCCGACCTCGGGCTTGAATCCGGCCAGCGCCGCGTAGGCCACGCCTACCGGTAGCGCGACGGACGCCACCGACAGCCCGGCGACGAGGTCGCGGGGCAGATCGGCGCCCCGGTACGACAGGAGCGCGGGCACACCGGGCGCCACCCGCCCGAGACGCGCCGCCCAGCCATTCCCCGCCCCGTTGGCAACCGCGCTCATCTCATGTCACTCGCCGACGTTCACCCCTCCCCTGCTCGGCTCCTCGAATCCACCGGTCGAGCGGCGACGCGAGCTCAGCTCAATGCTTCTCCGGAATGAACTTGTAGGGGTAGTCCGGCTCCCGGTAGGTCCCGCGCTCCTGGCGCTTCGGGAGCTGGATCTTCTTGGACGGCGGCGGCTCGTACTCGATCTGGCTGAGGATGTGGGAGATGATGTTGAGCCGCGCGCGCCGCTTGTCGTCCGAGCGGGCGACGTACCAGGGCGCCCAGGCGACGTCGGTGGCGGCGAACATGTCGTCGCGCGCCCGCGAGTAGTCGTACCAGCGGCTGTAGGACTTGAGGTCCATCGGCGAGAGCTTCCAGGTCTTCCGCCCGTCGCCGATGCGGCCCTCGAGCCGGCGCGTCTGCTCCTCCGGGCTCACCTCGAGCCAGTACTTGAGCAGGATGATGCCGGAGCTCACGGCCAGCTTCTCGAACAGGGGCACCACCGTCAGGAACTCCTTGGCCTGCTGCTCGGTGCAGAAGCCCATCACCCGCTCGACGCCGGCGCGGTTGTACCAGCTCCGATCGAAGATGACCACCTCGCCGGCCGCCGGAAGGTGCGGCATGTACCGCTGGGCGTACATCTGCGACTTCTCCCGCTCGGTGGGCGCGGGGAGGGCCACCACCCGGAACACGCGCGGGCTCACGCGGTCGGTGAGCGCCTTGATGACGCCGCCCTTGCCGGCTCCGTCCCGGCCCTCGAACACGATGCACACCTTGAGCCCCTTGGCCTTCACCCATTCCTGCACGTGCACCAGCTGGACGTGCAGGGCCTCCAACTCCTCCTCGTACTCGTCGCGCTTCAGCTTCTTCCCGTTCTTGCCCTTGCCCATTCGCGGCTCCTCGGTCTAGAGGATGTCGTCTTGCCGTCGCCCCGGCGCCGCCTATCGCGGTCGAGGTCCGCGGACCCCCGGAATCTACCAAATCCTCAGCCAGCAGGTGTAGGCCACGCCCAGAAGGGAAGGAGAAGATGCCGATGGCCCGGAAGGCGAGTACCGATCACGCCATGGAAGACGAGGGGCACAACGTGTAGGCGGTCTCCGCGGATCGTCACTTTCGAGGGCCGCGCGAGCGCCAGCGGCGCGGCCGGCGCCGATCACCCCTCCTGCCAGCCGCCGCCGAGGGACTTGTACAGCCGGACCACGGCGAGCAACTCGTCGCGGTAGCTCCGCACCAACCCGAGGTCGGCGTCGAAGGACTGGCGCTCGGTGTCCTGCACCTCGAGAAAGCTCGTGACGCCCCCCGTGTACCGGATGTTGGCCAGGCGGACGGCGTCGCGGGCGGCGGTGGCGAGGGCCTCCTGCTGAACGCGGAACTCCTTCCTCTTCTGGTACTCCACGAGGGAGTCGGAGACCTCGCGAAAGGCCTGGATCACGGTCTGGCGGTACTGGTCGAGGGCGGCCTGGGCGCGGGCCTCCGCGGAGGCCACCCCGGCGCCGGTTCGCCCCGTGTTGAAGATCGGTATCGTGAAGGAGGGGCCGATGGCGAACAGCCCCTGAGGCCCCGCCCAGTTTCCGTCGATCCAGATCCCCCCGCCCGCCGCGCTGCCCGAGAGAAAGACGCGCGGAAAGTAGTCGCTCTTGGCCACGCCGATCCGCGCGGTGGCGGCGGCGAGCTGGGCGTCGACCTGGATGATGTCGGGCCGCCGCTCGAGCAGGGTCGACGGGAAGCCGGCGGGGAGCGCGGGAAGCGTGATCTGCTCGACGAGTACCCGGCCGCGGGGCATCGCCTCCGGATTGTGCCCGAGCAGCACCGAGAGAGCATTCTCGGTCTGGGCGATGAGCCGCTCGGTGTCGGGCACGACCTGGGCCGCCTGCGCGACGAGGACCTCGGCCTGGCGGACGTCGATGTCCGCCGCCACTCCGCCCTGCGCGCGCAGGTTGACCAGTCTCAGCGACTCGAGCCGGCTGGCCAGCGTGTTGCGGGAGATCTCGAGCTCCTTGTCCAGCTCCCGCAGGCTGAAGTAGCCGGTTGCCACGTCGCTCACCAGCCCGATCACGACCACCCGCCGCGCCGCCTCGGACGAGAGCAGGTCGGCGCGCGCGGCCTCGGTGGCCCGCCGAAAGCGCCCCCAGAAATCGATCTCGAACGACACGTCGAACCCGACCGCCGGGGCGAAGGCCTCGCCGAACTGCGGCGGCTGCTGGAGCGAGCCCTGGACGTTCGTGTACTGGGCGGTGCCCCCGCCGTTCACCTCCGGGAACTGGAAGGACCGGGCGATCGTGACCTGGGCGCGCGCCTCGAGGATGCGCTCCGCGGCGATGCGGAGGTCGTAGTTCTGGCGGAGCGCTTCCCGGATGAGGTCATGCAGCACGGGATCGCCGAAGACCTCCCACCACGGCAGCTCCGCCAGCGATGCGGGCCCGGGCGGGTTCTCCGGCCCCAGGCCGCGGAACTCGGCCGGCGCCGTCGACTCGGGGCGCTGGTAGTTCGGCCCCACGGTGCAACCGGCGACGGCGAGGCCGACCGCGACGCCCACCAGCGCGCGCCTCACGCGTGGCCTCCGCCGCCGGCGATCGGCGCCGGCTTGCCGTGGACGAGATCGCCGCCCGGCTCGGGCTCGGGACGCGCGCGGCGCGAGCGCCCGAGCTTCTCCACGAAGGCGAAGTTGCCCGGGATGATGAACACGCCGAGGAACGTGGCGACCAGCATGCCCCAGAACACCGCCGTGCCCATGACGTTCTGCGCCCCCGCCCCCGCGTTCTTGGCGAGCATCAGCGGCACCACGCCCAGGATGAAGGCGAAGGCCGTCATCAGGATGGGCCGGAAGCGGAGCCGCGCCGACTCGAGGGCCGCGTCGTCGACCGACATGCCGTCCTGCTCGTGCTTGGCCTTGGCGAACTCGACGATCAGGATCGCGTTCTTGGCGGCGAGCCCGACCAGCATGATGAGGCCGATCTGCACGTACACGTTGTTGTCGAAGCCCATCAGCCACACCCCGAAGAAGGCGCCGAGGGCGACCAGGGGGGAACCGAGCAGCACCGCCCACGGCAGGCGCCAGCTCTCGTAGAGAGCGGCCAGCAGCAGGAACACGAACACGATGGCCAGGATGAAGGTCGGGGCAGCGGGTGGCGCGACCTTCTCCTGATAGGACAGACTCGAGTAGGAGAAGCCCATCTCCTTCGGCATCTTCGCCGCGAACACCTCCTCCAGCGCCGCCAGGGCCTGGCCGGAGGTGTAGCCGCGCGCCGGGGCCCCGCTGATCTCGACGGAGCGGAGCAGGTTGAAGCGGGTGGTGATCTCCGTCCCCGCCACCGACGTGACCGTCATCAGCGTGGAGAGCGGGATCATGGTGCCGGTGGTCTTGCTGCGGACGTAGATCTCGCCGATGTCCTGCGGCCGCCGCCGGAATTCGGCCTCGGCCTGGACGTAGACGCGGTAGAGTCGGCCGAAGCGATTGAAGTCGTTCACGTAGGCCCCACCGAGCGCCGTCGCCATCGCCTGGAACACGTCGTTGATCGGGACGCCGAGGCTGCGAGCCTTCGCGCGGTCAAGGTCGACCTTCACCTGCGGGTAGTTCGGGTCGAAGGAGGTGAACAGGCTCGCCAGCTCGGGCCGCTGCCGCGCCGCCCCGAGGAAGTCGCGCACCTGTTCGCCGAGCTGCTCCACCGTCAGCGTGCCACTCCGGTCCTGGAGCAGGAACCTGAAGCCCGCCGACGCGCCAAAGCCGGAGATGGTCGGGATGTTGAAGGGAAAGATGATCGCTTCCGGGATCTGCGAGACCTCCCGCGCGATGGCGGCCATGGCGCCCTTGACGTGAAGCTCGGGGCTGTGCCGTTCCTCCCAGGGGTGGAGTCGTGCGAAGATGGTCCCGAAGTTGGGCTGGAAGGTGTTCGTCACCACCCCGTAGCCGCCGATCGTGTTGAGCGACTCCACCCCCGGTGTCTTGGCGACGATCTCCTCCACCTGCGAGAGCACGGCCGCCGTCCGCTCGAGCGACGCGCCGGGCGGGAGCTGCACGTTGACGCCGAGGAGGGACTGGTCCTCGTCGGGAATGAAGCCCGCCGGTAGCGCGCGCCCGAAGAGACTGACGCCAACCACCACCACGACAACGATGAGCACGGAGAGGATGGCGCGGCGCACGAGGATCCGGGCGACGCTGACATAGCCCGTGGTGGTCCTGTCGAAGACCCAGTTGAACCCGCGGAAGAACTTCCCGAGAGGACCCCGGCCGGGACCGCGAGAGGGCTTCAGGAACATCGCCGAGAGCGCCGGCGAGAGCGACAGCGCGTTGAAGGCCGAGAGCAGGACGGAGATCGCGATGGTGAGCGCGAACTGCTGGTACATCTGTCCGGTGAGCCCACCCACGAAGGCCACGGGGACGAACACCGCCGACAGGATCAAGGCGATGCCGATGACCGGGGCCGACACCTCCTTCATCGCCTGGACGGTGGCGTCGTGCGGACTCATCCCGTGCTCGATGTGGTGCATCACGGCCTCGACGACGACGATGGCGTCGTCCACCACGATGCCGATGGCCAGGACCAGGCCGAACATGGAGAGCGTGTTCACCGAGAACCCGAGCATCGGGAAGAAGATGAAGGTACCGATGATCGAGACGGGTACGGTGAGGAGCGGGATGATGGTCGCGCGCAGGTTCTGGAGGAAGATGAACACCACCAGGGTGACGAGGATCAGGGCCTCCACGAAGGTCTTCACGATCTCGTGGATCGAGGCCTTCACCGCCGGGGTGGTGTCGTACACGATCTTGTAGTCCATGTCGGGCGGGAAGAGCTCCTTGGCGCTCGCCATCGCTGTGTAGATCGCGTCCGCTGCCTTGAGCTGGTCGGCGCCGGGGAGGAGGTACACGGCCATCGTGCCGGCGGGCTTGCTGTTGAGCCGGCCGAACGAGTTGTAGTCCTGGGAACCCAGCTCGGCGCGTCCCACGTCCTTGATGCGGACCTCGGCGGCGCTCTCCGTGCTGCGAAGGATTATGTTCTCGAACTGCTCGGTGGTGATGAGCCGGCTGGGGGCGGAGACAGTGTAGGTGAACTGCTGGTCCTTGGGGCTGGGGGCGGCGCCGATCCGCCCGGCCGGGGCCTGCAGGTTCTGTTC
>Ga0187766_10002150_pt1 | contig 11648 bp, 12 predicted proteins | sample 0216_QUI02_MP05__4_FD_132971 | JGI IMG/M metagenome (GOLD analysis project Ga0187766, IMG submission 132971) | Tropical peat soil microbial communities from peatlands in Department of Meta, Colombia - 0216_QUI02_MP05_20_MG | ecosystem: Environmental > Terrestrial > Soil > Wetlands > Peat ... | reverse complement strand
GCCGAAAGCTGCGCTGCCTCAATCGACAAACCAAGCGCGCGTTCCAGCCTGTTGCGCAGCTCGCGGACGTTTCCTGGCCATAAATGGTCACGCAAGGCCGCAGCGGCGGCGGGGGTCAACAACGGGACGCGCTGGCCCCTACTACGCGCAAGGCGCGCGAGGAAGTGCTCCGCCAACGGAATGATGTCCTCGCACCGCGCACGGAGCGGCGGGATGTGCAGCTCGATCACATTGAGTCGGTAGTACAGATCGGCGCGGAAATGTCCCGCCACGATGAGAGCGGACAGGTCGGCGTTACTCGATGACACGATACGGGCGCTTGACACCATCTCCTGCGCGCCACCCAGCCTGCGATAGCTTCGATCCTCCAAAAGTCGCAGGAGCTTACCCTGAAGCTGAAGCGGGAGCGCAGATACTTCATCAAGGAACAGAGTGCCGGCTCCGGCTTGTTCCACTAGGCCCACATGCGCGGTACGTGATCCAGTGACGGCTCCGCGCTCGTGACCAAACATCTCGCTCTCTGCACGGTCAACTGGGATCGTCGCGCAGCTGACAACAACGAAGGGTAGCTCCCGTCGGACCGACGCGTCATGCAGCTGTCGTGCAGCAACTTCCTTTCCGACACCCGTTTCGCCCAGCAACAGCACAGACGTCTCGGCATCTTTCACACGTAGGAGTTCTAGTTCAACACGGCGCATCGCGGCGGATGCGCTCAGCGTTTGGCGGCCTGGCGTGTCGTTGCCAGCAGCGATTTCTCGAGCGCAAAGAACGGCGATCTTTCGGAGAAGTGTTTCCACTTCGAATGGCTTGGTCACATAGTCGTCCGCCCCGGCCCGCATTAGGCGCACCGCCTGTTCCACTTCGCCAAACGCGGTGATGAAGATCACGGGCGTTGCGCCGAGATCGGGAAGAGCTCGCCGAAACAACTGTTCACCGTCCAGATCCGGGAGGCGGATATCGCAAACCAGAACCCGGCAAGCCGCTTCACGCAACTTAGATAGGGCTTCCTCGCCTGACTGCCACCAGCGCGCCTGGTAGCCTTCCAGTTCGAGCCGCTGCATCAGCGACTCCCCCATGATCGGATCGTCGTCGATGATGCCAATCACCGGCCGGGGTCGGGAGGACGAGGTGCTTGTCTGGGCGGCAATGGAGGCGTTCATATCCCGAGCTCCTCTCCGGTTCCACCGTTCGCCGGCAAAGTAACGGTGATACGTGATCCATGATCTTCCGCTAGCGTGGTCGCGACGATTCGTCCTCCTAATCCGCGGACGAGGTCGCGGACCACCCGGATGCCAAGCCCCCGCGGGGGATCCGGGAGACCCATGACGCCGACCTCTGTCAACACCGCCGCGACGTCCTGAGGCAATCCGGGGCCGGCATCCACGACCTCAAGGCTGAGTTGCGTCCGCCGCGCGGGACCGCACTCTTCGTCAAGCCATGCGCGAAAGCCGATCTCTTCTTCCGGCGGTGATGCCTCGCAAGCATTCAGAAGCAGGTTCAAAGCGATCTGTCGCGTCTCCGTTGCGGCGACGTCGACCGTCTCCTGGATACAGCAATGCCACGCCAGTCGGAGTTGCCGACGCGCCAATTCGGGTTCGATCAGGACTCGCAGGTCGTCAAGATCACCCGACGTGAGTCTGCGGCTGTCTGCGGGCATGCGGTGAAATGCCAGCACGGAGCCAACGACGTCGCGTATACTCCACAGACCGCGCTCGATGAGGTCCAAGCTCTTTGCCCGAACTTTGGCGTCATCACCGAACTTGCGCACCGTATCGAGCGCTGTCGTCATCCCACCGAGAGGGTTGCGGACCTCGTGCGCTACCGTGGCGGCGAGGCGGCCTAGCACGCTCTCACGCTCGCGCTCCGCCAACTTGGCGGCAAGGGCCTCTCGCTCGCTGAGCGCCTCCACAAGATCATTGTAGCCCCGTAGCAGACGGCCATATTCGCTCGACGCAGGCGGCAGCAAAGTGGGCGGCACACGATCAAAATCGCCTACCTGCGCCCGGCGCAACCGCTCTGCTAGCAAGCGAACCGGCAGCTCCATGCGCCGCACAATCAGAAATCCGATCGCGGAGGCGCCCAAACTGGCCAGTACCGTCGCCGCCAGCAACTTGTGGCGCAGCGTCTGTCGTTCCTCAACCAGTGGCTTGAGTTCCAGCGCGACATAGAGGTCGGCGACGTGGTTGTCATTACGCACGATGGCGCGTGAGGCCCAGCCCAAGCCGGTCTCGGTGTCGAAGAAAAAGCCACCTTGCTCCTCAAGTCGTTGTCTGAGCCCGGCATCGTGGAACGGGTCTTCAGCCCTGGGATCGCCGTTCGGACCGGACACATCTGCGAACAGACTGCCGTCGGGCAGGCGCACCAAGGCACGCTGTTCGCGCATACTTTGATGAAACCACATGGTCCGACGCAGCGCTTCCGTCGTGTTGGTAAGGTTCCGGGCGACGACGTGCGGGTAGATCGTAGTGGAGATACCATCTACATAGACGGCGGCGATGCGCCGCACGCCGATTTCCTGCTCGCGAGCGACGGTAGACATCAAGACGTGTGATGCGGCGGCCGCGACAGCCAAGATCAGAGCGCCCGACACAACTGGAACCCGAGCGGTGAGTGGCCAGGGCCGTCCCCAGGCCTTGCCCACGAGATACAAAGCTTTGATGCGCGCGGCCCGGGCGGCAGGTCCGCGCGCCCAACTTGCCTCACGAATGAAACGCATGTCCAGGAATCTGGACATGCCGCCGCGCATATTGTTCGAGAAGCCGGACATCGCCTTTTTAGCTCTCTCGTCAGCCCTTGATAAGAAGCCACTAATAATATTTGCAAAATCACCCAAGTCGAGTCTTTCGTACGGTGAAGCGAAGGCCCCTGCTCCGTGCGATTTGTCCCTCGGATAGGTGCCTTCCCAACAGGTTATTGTTGGCAGGTTCGCCGTACCGCTGGTCTGAATGTCAGCCTCAATGTTTGAATGAATGGTGTGTCTAGAAATCCGAACATGCCGCCGCGTATGTTGTTCGAGAACTCCAACGTCGTCTTGGAGATTCACCTGCTTCTCTGCGTTTCAAACATCTGCGAATGCTTGAGCCGATTGTTATTTGAAAATGCTTTAACGGTTTTGCGACACAACTCTTGACGCTCTGGGCCGCCGCGGGCAATCTCAGGAGCGAGCGGGTCCTTCGAATTGGAGGATGTGCTCCCGCAATCATAGAGAAAACTGAGGGTCTGATAATCAATCTGGCCCTCACTTTTCGCCTCAGTGCGTCCCTCAGCTTGGTGAACTCTTGGCGCCCGGCGAGAGATGCGCATACATCGGAATTACGGGAGGAAAACACACATGAATAGACGTGCCTTCTTGACCGCAACAGCGGCGACTACAGTGACGGCCAGCCTAAAAGCCGCCGGCGCCGCTACCGAAGGACCTTTTGGCGAAACCGGAATTCCACTTTCTGGTGCCGAGCTGCCGTTGGGACCCGTGCCCCCCGCTCGCTATCCGGACGCGCATATTGAGTCTCTGGACAAACGGTTCAAGGGCAGCGTCGGCACCGGCGCCGTCGAGCGCCTTGCGACCGGCTTCCGTTGGGCAGAGGGTCCCGTGTATTTTCCTGCCACTCGCCAGCTCATCTTCAGCGACATTCCCAACAATCGGATGATGCGACTAATCGAGGACGACAATCACCTCAGCGTGTTTCGCTATCCGTCACTCAATTCGAATGGCAACACCATCGACCGAGAAGGACGCCTGGTTAGTTGTGAACACACGGGGCGGCGCATCACCCGCACCGAATTCGATGGGACCATCACTGTCATCGCCGATCGATACAATGGTAAGAAGCTGAACTCGCCGAACGATGTAGTGGTCGCCTCCAATGGGTCGATCTGGTTCACCGATCCCAGCTACGGCGTTCGGGGATGGTACGAAAGCCTGAAGGGGGAGATCGAGCAGGAAAAGCACAACGTCTACCGAGTCGATCCGCAAACCGGCGAAGTCAAAGTCGTCGTAGACGATTTCGTACAACCTAACGGTATCCTGTTTTCGCCCGACGAGAAGAAGCTCTATGTCATCGACAGCGGTATCTCGGAGGGAGCGGGAAACCCAGCTCACATACGTGCATTCGACGTTGATATTGGTACTGGCCGGGTCTCGAACAGCAAAGTGTTTGCCGACAATTTCACGCCAGGCCTCACGGATGGAATGCGCTGCGACGTCGACGGCAATGTCTGGTGCTCTATGGGTTGGGGCGATCCAAAGGAGGACGGAGTTCGCTGCTACAGTCCCCAGGGTGATCTGCTTGGCAAGATCCATCTTCCGGAAACCGCCGGTAATCTAACCTTTGGCGGTGTACAACGGAATCGCCTATATATTTGCGCCACCTCATCAATCTATGGGTGCTATGTGAACACGCAGGGCGCACTGAAGCCGTGACCTTAAAGTGTCATAAGTTGCGGGCCGGCCTCCTTCTTTGGTTGCCGGCTTTGCGCTTTTGAGCAACCGCAATTTCGACCGGCCTCGCTCCACAATGCTCGGCCGGTCGTTATGCCTGGCTTCGATGCCCGCTCTGCGAGTCGCTTGGCGGTGCATTTGACGGCGAGAGCTGACGCAGCGATTTTCTATGCATGGCCCGAGCAGCTACTCTGGCTAGAGCTCAAGCTAGATGCAGCCACAAGGACCGCCGAACGATCACGGACTGTGGCTGGTTTCTGATCAGTTCGTAACGCAATCTGGGGAGTGACATCGTGTAGGTGATTTCGAGGCGGTCGCCTCAGTAGCCAAAAGGCTTGGGCGCACAGCCTCGGCATTGCAATCAGGTTCGGTGGCAGGGGTTGGAGGATGAGATTAAAAAAACTCAGCGTCAGCATGTTCTCTCGTGAGCAGCGATGTTTGGAGAAGATATCCATGCCGAAACACTCCACCAAACCGAAGCGTCCTCATTTCGACCGTCCAGAAGTATCTGAGATCTTGGTTGACGCCCTTCGCGGCGTAGATATCAACGGCGGGGTGTTGAGGTTTGAGTTTGTGGTAAATAGATTTAATGAACCTAAGAACGATAAATCGGAGGGTAGTCGGACCTATACGGCGTGTCGCCTAGCTCTCCCAATCGTCGGAGTATTGGACCTCTTCGATAAATTGGAAGGCTTGGTAAGTACTCTTGAACGAAGAGGCCTTATACAAAAGAATCGAGGGGCGATGTCACCGTTGTCAAGTACATTCCAATGAACGGTCGTGCGCCCCTCGGCGATCATGGCTGGAATCGGACAACACCAGCTCTCGTCCTTAGACGAGTCGTCAATTCGACCGATATCCAAGTCCAGCGGCCCAGCGAGCTCAGACAAACGCAACTGAATGCCGGCGTTGGTGAGCGCGATGAGCTTGCTGCCATTGCCGAGGGCGAGCTCAAACAAATGGACGTGCTCAGTATAGAGACCACGGTGCGTCTGCAGCAGTTTGAACTAGCGCTTGACCGAATTTTCGGATTTGCTGACAGTCAACCGGACGTGATCGCTGCGGCGCTTGTCAATGCCCACATATTCGTGCCCGAAACGCGTGACCACGATCGGGCCTGCCTCTCGAGGGAGCCAACCCCTGATGGCCCCTTTTCTCGACGATGTCTTCGGTCAAAGCTCGCAGGTGGCCACGGGTTCCCAGCCGACCCCGGATCCCTCGGCGAAACCTTCGCGCCTGTGCTCGGGCACTTCTCCGTCCTGTGGGGCACGTTGGGGCTGGATCCAACCGAGCGGGTTGAGAGTTTCCTTATCATGCGGCGCCCAGTTAAAGTGATCTGTGGCGCCACGGCCGAAGAATACGGCTGGAGCGAGGTCTTGATGGGATTATTGGCAACGCGAGGGAATAACTGCCAATGATCCCAGGCACGATTTTGGCCATAGAGTAGGAGGCATCGGCAATTCGCAAGAAGCGACCCAATGACCGACGGCCAGCTCGCGTTCAGCTCGGAGCATTGCCTTACCGTTTCGACTTGGAGACTGGCGTCGAGGTACTGCTTGTCACCTCTCGTGGAACAAGGCGCTGGATCATCCCAAAAGGTTGGCCGATCAAGGGATTCAAGCCGGCCAGGGCAGCAGCGCGGGAGGCCTACGAGGAGGCGGGCGTCCGTGGTCGCGTCGCTGGGCGCCCCCTTGGTCGTTACGTATACGAGAAGCAGCTTGAGGAAAGAGCAGCGCCGTTCCCATGTGAGGTGCAAGTATTTCCCTTGTTGGTCAAAAAACAATTGAAGAAATGGCCGGAATGCAAACAACGAATGGTTCGGTGGTTTCCGGTCCCTGAGGCTGCCGCTCTAATCAACGACGATAATCTGCGGCACTTGATTTTGCAACTCAATGATCGCGCGGGCTTGGTCCGCCGAAATCGTAAAGGTGCTCGCCGGAAGATTTAGCTCCTCTCCGGTGGCCAGCAAAAGGAGGGTTGGGCGGTGGATGCGACTCAAAACGGAGTCTCAACTAACCGGATTCAAATCGAAAGCAAATGCTATTTCACAGGTCGAGATGCGCTCGATGCTCTTCGCCTCCGGAGAGGCAGCAACGAAACCACAATCTCCTAACAACAGATATTGAAATGGTTTGGTCAGTGAACGCGAGGCTATTTCCAGCGCGCTTACGAGCTGTGGCCAAATGCCGAGTCAAATCGCACACTGCGCTCAGGTACTGGTGTTCCCAAGACACTCGAGCGGGATCGACGCGACGTCATGACGTATCTATTCAAGATCCTTCTGAGGGTCAGCTGGAGAGGAAACACGTCGGTAGCGGCGGGCACGCGGCGGATGGTCGAAATCTGGGCTGGCCTCAACCGACAAGAAAGGGAGCCTTCAAGGCGGGCCCGAGAATAGCCTGAAGATAAGAACCAGCGGAACGGCATATCGCGAGGTACTATGGCGAAAGAGCGAGTGCCGTACAACGTCGTGTTGTTTGGTACTAACGGACCCGACAAGGGAGGCGTGTGTTGCGCTCAATACGTCGAAATCCAAAAGTCCGGATGCCGGCTACGTTCGACCCATCGCCCATGACGATAGGACAAACAGAATTGTCAGATTATATCAAATGTTCAAGGTGACTCACGCCTGGTGCGACGTTTGATGTCTTGAACAATATGTGCTGAATCATGTTCAGGATTACGAACAAATGACGCCGTCATGAGCGGACCGCTGATGCGCCGACAGATAGTTTGTTGATTTAGAATGTATTTTATGCTATGGGGCTATGGCGACTTGAGTCCGCTTTGGCCTCACCTTGTGCGGGCTCGAGTTTGATACCCTGGAATCAGCCTGGTGGGCCGGTCTCGCATCGGCTCACTCTTTTTCCGTCTGCCGCAGTCCGGTAACGAAGGGGATGTCTTATGGATAGTATCGCTAAGCTTCTGTTGGCGGCCATGCAGGTTCACGGGCCTATCACGCCGTTCCGGATTCGGCGCTCGGGCAGCTTGTCACGCATCGGACAAGGCTGCGTCGACTGTTTCGTCAGGCTTATTAGCAGCGATTGAGCGGACTTGGCGCCCCGATTAAGATCAAGTCGGACAGATGCGGATCGGTCTACTCGCGCGGTGTATTTCTGGACCTTCGGATCAATTTTTCAGGCGGCCGTCTTATCAGCTTCGGGCCTCCCACCCTCTTATCGCCACCTCAAGCTATGGCCGTGTACGCGTACAGCGACCTCACGGCAAGGGTTTTGCTTCCAATTAACATTTCGTTCTTATCTGAAGAATTGGTCAATAAATCGCTTCTTGCTCCAGTCATTCGACGGGGGCCCATTTCTACTCGGCGGGGGTCTACGCCAAAGCTGTCTGGACAACGTGGCCGAAAACCGTAACCCGATCAGCATCACTCCCATCTATGCGCCGGTTGGCATCCCATCTAATTGCCTCCTACGGTTCTGTTCCAAGCCGTCTAATTCGGCTCGCCGGTGGCACGGGTTGGGATTTTGACATTGGTCCAGGGAGATATCGTCGACCTGAGGGCCACGGATCGTCCTCCAAAGGATCTCCTACGCGCGGCTTCATGCTCAACGTTCTCGACGTTGAAGTTGCGCACCTCAACGACATCAAACAAATGCGTTGATGCGACGGTGTTGTCTCAGAGGTCTTGGTCCCGTTACATTAGTGGGTCATTGTAAAGCGCGGAGTGGGCGCACTTGGGACCGGTCCATCGGGGGACCCGGGATCATGCCGGCCTTGCTTCATGCGACAATAATAACGTTACGGTAAGATCGTCACCGTCAAACTAACAGCTTGAGGAACGGAGTCTCGAGTGGAGCGCGCGAGCCGGTCGTCACGGCACGACGGGAGGAGCTTCTCCCTTATACGATGGAGAACCCGTGAAACATGAAACATAACGATTCGTGCTCGCTTTCTGCTCTACGCTTCGAAAATCGAGTGGACGGGCAATTATTTCGTTAACTAGCTATCAGGTTACCGTCGAAATCATTCTGGTCGACAGAAGAAAACGCGATCATTCTATCGCGGCGAGCTCGGACACGAGTAAGTGAAGGAAAACTATACGTATGGCGCGATTCCTGATCGTGGAGCACGACGAAGCTCTCAGTCGCTTTTTTCGTTACAACCTTGAGGAGAAGAACCCCGACAAGACGGTTCTAGATAACGACGCTGAGGTCGGGCGGAGACAGGGAGATCCGGACATAGTAGTGCTTGACTGGACTTTGCCCAACATTTGCGGAGTCGAACATCGTCGACGGGGACGAAACGGCACCAAGAAGAAGCGCTTCCCGGTGTTCATGATTTCGGCCGTCGGTGAAGAAGCCCAGCGCGTTCGAAACCTGGTCCAAGCAGTGTTGCGTCAAATGCAGCGCGAGCCGACCGGCACCTTACTTCGCGTTGGGGATATCGAACTGGATCGTTACACACGTCGTGTGTTTCGAGCGGGCTGCGAGCTCCACCTCAGCCCCACCGAGTTCCGGCTCCTTGAGTTCTTGATGGCCAACCCCGGACAGGTGTTTTCCCGAGAGCAAATTCGCGGTGCCTGGGGCGGCGACGTATGCATCAATGATCGCACTATCGACGTGCACGTGGGGCGACTACGGAAAGCTCTAAGATTGGAGCGGCGCCCCGATCCGATCAGAACTGTTCGAGGCTCCGGATACTCCTTCAAGGAGGAGCAATACTTTAACCCCGATCGCACTGGTAAGACGTAGTCGGTTGCAGTTGTTCGGTGCGACGTGCGAGACCGTGATGCCTGCAATGCTTCCCGAGAGGCGACGAACGCTGGCCGGAGCATGCCGGAGCGCCTACTGTCGTGCGTCCAACTTCCCCAAGGGCCAGACCGAGGCGCAGCTCGAGCACGCCTGTGAGATCTACCATCCCAATCGTTCAGCCACAGCGCCAGTCGAAAGACTTTGTCGATCGGCTCCCCCTCGGCAAGCGCCTCGACGCTTGCAACAAGCGCTGGCGCGTCATAGAGCACCACATGGAACTGATTATGGGGATTTCCACGTGATTTCCCAGCCCGATCCACCCTGGCAAACTCCGGATGTATCGAAGGTAGAACATCAATGTGAAGCTCCGCTGACCTCCCCCATCAACGATCTCCTCACAATATTGCCACGTCGCGTCCGGCGTGCAGGACCGCGTATTCGCAAACGCACTCGTTCTTGGTCACTGGAATGTCTCTGATGGCGTTGCCACGACCTCTCGATGTATCAAACCTTGCTGCTCAAGTGCTTTTATAAGTTCTTTTAGCTTTTCGAAAAGGTCAATTACGCCGGCAATCGGAAGCGCTAGTCGACACGCTGTGCACGTTCGACTGTCATCAGATTCGCCTTCTTCCGGTTCACTGTACCTCTTCACGACGAACTCAAACCGCATCACGCCACCATTGATATCGACGCCTCGAAGGAAATCGACAAAAATCTCCGAAATTCCGGGTCTATCGACATGTTCGCGTTTCGACGTAATATGTTGTTTCGACATGAGCAGATGCTCCAATGTTGCGCTCTAGAACGGTATCCGGAGGCACTCGACGGGGTCGATAGATTGCCTACTTTAGTGGACGAACTCCTTTCAGGTGTACTGTTTAGATAGATCCTCCCATTTATCTGGCGCAAGCTCTACCATCGAATGCCTGCTGCGGTCTTCGGCACCGTTGTCGTTCGCAGAAAAATCGACGGGTTGCCGTGCGGACGCCCCGCTCACGTTGCTGGGCCTCCTGAACACTGCCTTGACAACTAATTCTGCCAATCACTTGCCATTCCTAACGTTAACGCAAGTAGTGGCAGTCTGATGATTCCGATGCCGATCAGCTTCTAAGGTCTGTGAGAAACAGCGCTCCCGGCAATAGATACCGTGCCAGCTCGCGAATTCTTTCCAATTGCGCTGTTGGAACATTTCTTCGCACATATCTAGAGCAAGTTCCGCAATCGACTCAGACTGATGACTCCTTTGGCGCCGCCGCCGTTCCGAGAGGAAATCGATGGCATCAGCGCGACGTGTACGATCGTTCATGATTGCACGCGCCTACTAAAGGCCGCCTTCGCGGCGACGTTGAGTCCTCTCGATGCGGGTGGTCAATCGCTTCGGACCTTGTTATCAGAAACGGTTTAATGAACGCTGGCGGCCCAACACAGCAGACACGCTTGACCCTAGCTTTGCTCACGTGAGCAGCCTAAGAGTGCCAACTGCTGCTATTCCAGGCATCCCACATGAACAGCACGAAGATGGGCTCAAGTGCCCTGACAGGATGCGTTATAAATCGTAACGCCGATTTCATTGAGTATCAATACTTGCGCCAGGCGAAGGGCGTTGCCGATATGCCGATTCGGCTCAGAACCATCCGGTGTTCGGAATTCTGAACGTCCATCTGGGCAATTGTTCAGGAAGCCCCACACTATCCTTCGACCTTCTCGACTTCCGGCAATGACTGAACAGAACGACATGGCTGCGGTGCTATGGTCATGTTGGACGTCGTCGATGCGGCGTATCGCTGTTTCGAGCGGCTGCTGCGAATCTCCTCGCCCCTCGGCCTCTACGCCGAGGAGTACGACCCGGAGACAGGCCGGCACCTTGGGAACTTCCCGCAGGCGTTCTCCCATCTCGCGCTGATCGAGGCAGCGGCGCGCATGATCGCCCTCGAGGGGCTCGCGGAGCCCTGACCATGGATGCTTACGACGTGATCATCATCGGGACGGGCGTCGGCAGGGGTACCCTCGCTCGGTACCTCGCGCCCTCGGCCAAGTGCGTCTTCCTCCTGCTCGAGCACGGCGACTTATGGACAAGTGCATTCCACTGAACACGCGCGAACGGCGCCGCGCGAGCGCAAGCGCAACTCCGAGGATCGTGGACGTGCCCCGGGCTCTGTTGGCTGTCGGCGTTCTGGCTCTACTAGTGGCATCGTCGGGCCATGCCGGCCATGCGCGGGACCGTTTGTCCGGCGACGTACAGCGGGTGAAAATGATCGGCTTCACGGTCGTGGATGCCGAGCGGGAGGCAGACTTCTTCACGAAAGTACTGCAGTTCGAGAAGGTTGCCGATTTTCGCGTTGTTGGCAGCGAGTACGGCAAGATGGAAGGCTTGTTCAATGCGAACATGCGGATCGTTCATCTGAGACTGGGTGACGAGATTGTTGAGCTCACCCAATACGTCTCACCGCCGACCGGGCGACCAATCCCGGTCCTCACGATTCCCCTCATTTCAGATG
>Ga0187766_10002147_pt1 | contig 11654 bp, 14 predicted proteins | sample 0216_QUI02_MP05__4_FD_132971 | JGI IMG/M metagenome (GOLD analysis project Ga0187766, IMG submission 132971) | Tropical peat soil microbial communities from peatlands in Department of Meta, Colombia - 0216_QUI02_MP05_20_MG | ecosystem: Environmental > Terrestrial > Soil > Wetlands > Peat ... | reverse complement strand
GCGACCATCGAGCCCGATTCGAAGTGGAAGGTCATAGCGGAAGTCGCTGGGATCGGGCTGGACAGGAGGGAGATCATTGTCGATGACAAGGACGGGAACATCGTTTCCTACAAGCATGCCTGAGCATTCTCGCTGGCAGACTGGATTGCTTCGTGCCGGGGTCGGCTACGACCGATCCAGGAACTCTGAAGCGGCGAGCTCGGGGCGGCACAACCCCGATGTACGAGAGACGTTAATAGGCGCGGCCTCAAAGCGCAGGTCGAATGCAGGTCCCAGTGAACGTGTCCTGGCTGCTCGAATACGTCGACGCGGTGAACGCAGAGTTGCAGGAGCTCCACCCTCGGCCGGGTGAGACCGCTCTGGAGCGGGCTGCGGCCGACGCGCTTTCGACTGGGGGCAAGCGTGTGAGAGCCGCGCTGGCGCTGCTCTGGTGCCAGGTGTATTCCGGAGAATACAAGCCCGCGGTCCCTCTCGCTGTTGCCTACGAGCTCGCCCACGCCAGCGCCCTGGTGCAGGACGACATCATCGACCACTCCGAGACAAGGAGAGGGGAGAGGTCCATCGCTGCGAAGTACGGCCTGACCACTGCCATCCTAGCATCTGACCTCCTGCTGTTCAACGTACCAAGAGAAGTTGCGAAATACCAGAGCCTAGACAGCGTGCGCCTCGCAAGGATCTTCGACCTTGTGGGCGAGGCCTGCAGGGCCACAACCTGGGGGGAATTCCTAGACATGGAGATGGCCGGTGGGACCGAGGGGACCGAGAAGGACTATGAGGACATGATCAGATTGAAGACATCGACACTCCTGAGCGCACCCTGCGTCAGCGGCGCCCTTGTCGGAGGCGCCTCGGAAGAGCAGGCGGCCCTGGCGGGGAGGTTCGGCGAGGAGCTCGGCATGGCCTACCAGATACAGGACGACGCCCTTGATCTTGTCGGAGACGAGACGACCCTAGGGAAGCCAGTCTTCACCGACCTCCGAGGAGGGAAGAAGAGTGTGATACTGCTCCACTGCCTCAATCACTGCTCTGGAGACGAGAAGAAGTTCATCCTCGGAATGCTCAACCGCTCGGGGACTTACAGGGCTGACGAGGTTGCGAAGCTGAGGGGACTCATCGAGAAGACCGGTTCGCTCGAGTACGCTAAAGGGCGAGTCACGAACTACACGGACAGAGCGAGAGAAACCCTCGCCTCTGCGCCAGACACGGCTGCCAGGTCCCGACTCCTTGAGCTCACCGGCTACCTAGCCTCCAGATACTACTGAGCGCGAACTGTCGCCCGTCCGACCTTCAGCTGAATCTGCTGGGATGGAGCGTCTGCGGGTGGGGGCGAGGCTAGGACTTTTTGCTTCTCCGGCTGGGGTCGATCAGGAAGTCCCCAGACCTGAGGATATCCCTACCGATGATCACGGCGTACCTCATCTGGGACCTGTCTGCCACCCCCACCTTCAGGTTGAACTTCTTGCCCGCCATGGTGACCGCGGCGTTCACTAGTGGCCTTTCCACCTTCCCCCCCGCTGCCGAGGCCTTGACCGCCACCTTGGACCCTGTGGGGACGAGCCTCAGCCTGGCTGCCAAGACCTGGTCAACAGTGGTCCTGTCGGCTCCCGTGTCGACTTTGGCCCGGACGCTTTCCTCTCCTCCCGGGCCGGCGACGAAGACCCTCTGGACAAGCCGGACTATCCTCTTCCCCTGACTGCTCTCCAATCTCACTTCTTCGCCTTCTGCGCCGCGTATTCGACTATCCTTCCGGGAACGTCCACGTCTGTCGCCTTCATGAGCCCTTTGAACCCAGGGGAAGCATTGACCTCGATCAGGTAGGGCCCGTCATTCGCCATTATCATGTCCACACCCGCAATCTCAAGCCCCACTGCCTCTGACGCCTTGACCGCCATCTCCCCCTCCGCTTCAGTGTTCTTGTAAGGGATCCCCCTTCCTCCCAGGTGGATGTTGCTCCTCCACTCGGTGGGACCTGCCTTCCTCACCATCGCCCCCACCACCTGTTCCCCCACCACGAACATCCTAACGTCTTCCCCAGGGTTGGGGACGTAGCTCTGGATCAGTATCATCTGCTTGAGCTCGACCAGGGTGTCGATGATGGGCCCGACGTCGCTCACCTTCTCGACCTTCATGACGCCCACGCCCTGGGTACCGGAAAGTAGCTTGAGGATGAGCGGTGGAGGAGTCTGCTCGATGACGTCTCCCGCCTTGATCTTCGATGCAACGAGGAAGCTCTCGGGGATTCTGAGACCGGCGGCCCTCAGCTTCTGCATCGTCGCGAACTTGTTCCTAGCCGTCGCGAGTCCGGCCGAAGAGAGGGTGGTGGGGACCCCCATGAGCGTCAGATGGTTCAGCAGGAGTATGCCGAAGTCTGTGAGGCTACGCCCGATCCTGGGGATAACCACGTCCGTCTCTTTGAAAGACTTGGCGCCGTGGAAGGCGTCGAAGTACACCTCGTCCACCCTCAACTGGACATCCCCCGTCCTGTAGAACTCTGTCTCATGCCCCCTCAGGCGCCCGGCCTTGATGATTTTCTTCGTCGTCCAGTATTCCATGTTCCTGGAGAGGACGCCTATTCGCAAGCGAAGGTTACGAGAGGGGGGCCGAGTGCTATTTGGATGTTGGGGGCGTGGGGCTACGGGAATCCTGCCAGTCTTGCCAGCTCGACAAGACCTGCAAGCCACAGCACGGCCGAGAGGAGGACCACGGCCATGAAGGAGCTCTTCCTACTCTTGTGATGGAAGGCGCCACTCCCCGCCAGGACTCCGAAAACCCCTCCGGCGAGCGCCAAGGCGAAGAAGGTCTTCTCTGAGACCCGCCACCCAGCGCCGCGGGCCAGGTGCTTGTCGAATCCCATGAGCGCAAAGCTCACTATGCCTGAAAGCGCGAGCCAGCCCGTGGCGAGTTCCCAAACGGGGTTCATTTTCCTCCTGTGAGATTGCCCCGGTTCTAAAAAGGAACGTAGAAACGCCCTTCTTGAGACCGGGACGGAGCAGCCTGTTCTTTATTACCAAGACAGGCTTCCGGGCGGGGTCAAAACCATGACCTCAGACTTCGAATTCTCGACGGATGGGAGCTACGAAGCTCCCGCAATTCTCGTGGACGACGCCGTGGTGTTTCCCGAGATGGAGCTGAACATGACAATCCATGAGCCGCGGAGCGGCGCAGCTGTAACCCAGGCTTTCAGGGAGCACAACCTGGTGGTCCTTGTTCCCTCTCCTCACGGCGACTCTGCGGTGGGGGAGATAGGGACCCTGGTACTACTGACGAGGACGGCTCCCTCACAGGGCGCAGCCGCCCAAGTCATCTGGAAGGGTCTCTGGAGGGTGAAGGTGAACGGAGTCCTGGCCGAGGATCCCTACGTGAGGGTACGTTTCTCGAGGGCGGAGGAGGTGCGCGACGCTCACTCAGGAAATCCGGAACTGATGAAGGCGGTCGTCCGCCAGATAGACGAGTTCGCCGAGGTCATCCCAGGGATTCCGCAGGAGATACTGTCATTCCTCAAGAACGTCGACGCGCCTGGGAAGCTCGCCGACCTGTGCGCCTACTCTCCTTTCTTCACCCGGAGCGAGAGGCTTGACCTGCTGAGGACCCTAGACCCCGAAGAGAGGTTGAGCAAGGTGCACCACCTCTTCGAGAAGCAGCTCGACGCCCTGAAGACGATGGCCAAGACACCGACGATACTGGAGTGTCCCACGTGCACGGACCTGGCTGACAGGGCGTTCGAAGCCGGCCCGTCGACGGGGGCGAAGGTTGCGCGGCAGTTCCTCGAGCACCTGACAAAGGAGCACCCCGACGAGCTGCTGGGCATCATCGCCGAAAGGTATGGCCCGGCGTTCATGAGGCGCAGGGCCCTGAAGTAGAGGGATGGCTGCTCTTTGTCCGAAGGATGAAACCTGAAGAAAACTGGGATGGGGGAGGTCTGGGGCCGTAGAGACGGCGCTCAACCCCCTCCGTGCATGTGTACTGGGAACCCTTCGCTCCCTTCCTTCAGGAGAGTCCTCTCGGAAGGCCTGTGCTTGATCTCGTTTGCCTTCATAAGGAGCTCTGTGCTCTCTCTGGCGCACTTGATCATGTGCACCGCCTTGTCGTAGAGATCCTGTTTGCTTGGCTTGATCCTTGCTACTCCCTGGTCCATTGACTTCAGCGCGCACGCGACCGCCACCCTCGGGTAGACCTCCCACTCGTCCATCCGCGGGGTGATGTCCTTCTCGTTGATTCCCCTGTCCTCCGCGAACCTCGCGAGCTCGTTGGCCGCCGCCACGCACATGTCGTCGGTGACTGTTGTGGCCCTTACGTCAAGCACCCCCCTGAAGATGCCCGGGAAGCCAAGGCTGTTGTTGACCTGGTTGGGGAAGTCGCTTCTTCCCGTCGCCACGATCTTGGCCCCTGCCTCCTCTGCCTCCCACGGCCAGATCTCAGGGACGGGGTTTGCGCAGGCGAAGAGGATCGGGTCATTGGCCATTGTCTTGATCCATTCTCCCTTGATGACGCCTGGGCCGGACTTTGCGGCTGCCACCACGGCGTCGACGCCCTTGAAGGCGTCCGCCATGTCGCCCCTCCTCCCCTCCGCGTTGGTGACTCGGGAGAGTTCGTACTTCCAGCGGTCGTCCTCCTCCTTGATGTCCTCTCGTCCCGGGTAGATCAGGCCCTTGGTGTCCACCATCATGATGTTACCTGGCTTGATACCCCACTTCATGAGGACGTAGGCGGTCCTGGTGTTGGAGGCGCCGGCCCCCACCAGCGTGATGAGGCTGTCCTTGGGGTCCTTCCCTACAATCTTGAAGGCATTGACGAGGCCCGCAAGTATCACTGTGGCTGTGCCCTGCTGGTCGTCGTGCCAGACCGGAATCTTTAGCCTCTTCCTTGCCTCTTCGAGGATGTAGAAGCACTTTGGCTTTTCGATGTCTTCAAGGTTGATGCCTCCGAAGTTGGGTTGGATCAACTCGAGGGTGTGGAGGATATCTTCGGGATCTCTGGTCTTGAGGCAGAGTGGGAACCCGTCGACGCCACCAAGGTACTTGAAGAGGATGCTCTTCCCCTCCATCACCGGGAGGCCCGCCTCGGGGCCGATGTTCCCGAGACCAAGCACACGTGTGCCGTCGGATACTATGGCAACGAAGTTCCACCTGTTGGTGAGTTCGAAGGACATGTCGGGGTTGGCCTGGATCTCCTTGCAGGCCGCTGCGACCCCCGGAGTGTACCATATGGCGAAGTCCTGGTAGCTAGTGATGGAGCACTTCGGCATGACCTGCAGCTTCCCCCCGTAGAACTTGTGCAGGGGAGGAGCCAGTAGAGAGGGCTTCTTTGCCTTCTCGAGCAGTTCGCTAGCGGTAGGTCTGTGCTCCTGGAGTTTCTGTTTCGACATGAAACTTTGCGCCGGTCATCAGGGTCTTAAACGGAACCGTGCACCTGCGAGCATTTGCGTGCAGGCCCTGAGACTACGCCACCTGCTGGGTGTACATCTGGCTGGTGAGCTGCGAGAGCTTTTCCAACCGCGTGTAGTTCTCGCTAACCCCCTTCTTGACGGCCTCCAGCTCCGCGGCATTCTGGGGCTGGAACAGGTGGCCGAAGCGACCCTGAAGCTTCAGGTAGTCTTCCACCGGCTTGGGGCTAGCGACTGGGAAGGTGATCTTGTAGACCCCGTTTTCCACCTCGTACAATGGGAACAGTCGAGTTTCGACGGCCAGCCTCGCCATCCTTATCGTCTTCTCGGAGTCGAAGCGCCACCCCCTGGTGCACGGGGCAATCACATGGAGGAAGGTGGGACCGTCCTTCGAGAGCGCCTTCCTGACCTTCGTCATCAGGTCGCGCCAGTGGGAGATGGAGGCGGTGGCCGCATAGGGGACGCGGTGTGCGACCACGATGGACACCAGGTCCTTCTTCGTCTCCTGCTTCCCTGCCCGGGCCGAACCCACCTGGGTCGTCGTTGTCCACGCGCCCAGGGGCGTCCCTCCTGACCTCTGAATCCCTGTGTTCATGTACGCCTCGTTGTCGTAGCAGACGTAGAGGAACCTGTGCCCCCTCTCAATGGCTCCGGACAGAGCCTGGATGCCTATGTCGTAGGTTCCCCCGTCCCCTCCGAAGACTATGATTGGGTGTTCCTTGGCCTCGCCGCGCCGCGCCAGCGCCTTGAAACCAGATTCAATCCCTGACGCCACCGCGGCCGCGTTCTCAAATGCCGAGTGAATCCATGGCCTGTTCCAAGCGGAATAGGGGTAGAGCGCAGTGGATACCTCGAGGCAGCCTGTCGCTTCGGCGATGATGGTGTCCTTGGGGGCGGCAAGCAGCACCTGCCTGACGACGATGGAGGCACCACAGCCTGGACAGAGGCGGTGCCCTGGCGAGAGGGGCTCTTCGGTCGGAAGCTCCTTCAGGCCCTTAATCGGCTCGAACATTCTATGCCTTCACCCCGTACATCACCGTGGAAGCTCCGAAAGCGCTGCCCTCTTTGGCCATGCCGAAGATGTTCTTTCCGTCCTCCGTCGAGAGATCCCTGCCACCGATACCGTAGACCACGCTCATGATCGGCTTGGCGAGGCCTGCCAGCTGCAAGGCAGACTTGACGTCTTCGGACATCGGACCCGTCGGCGCACCCGGGCTGAGGCTCCTGTCCATCACGACGATCGCCTTGGCCTGCGCCAGGTGTGAAACCAACTGCTCCACGGGGAACGGCCTGTAGAGTTTGATCGCAAGTACGCCCACCTTCTCCCCGGCGGCGTTCAGCGCTCTGGCGGTAGCCCTCATCGTCCCGCCCGCGCTGCCGTTGATGACCATGACCACGTCGGCCCCGTCGGTGTTGTAGGCATCCACGGCACCGTACCTCCTCCCGCTGAAGCTCTCGAACTCCATCTCCACTTCGTCGAATACGTGCAGTGCGTTCTTCATGGCCTCCAGCTGCTGCATCCTGAACTCGTAGTAGGTGTCGGGCGTGGCGATGGCTCCGAATGTTAACGGGCCGTCAGGGTCTATCTTGTGCTTGGGATTGGGCCTCCCGAGGAACCTCCTGATTGACTCGTCTTCCAAAAGGCGCACCCTCTCCTTGTCGTGGGAGAGAATGAATCCCTCGAAGTTGATCGTCGATGGGAGCATGACACGGGGGTCCTCGGAGAGCTTGAACAGCTGAATCGTCCTGTCGTAGATTTCCTCCACGTTCTCGGCGTAGAATTGTATCCATCCGCAATCCCTGGAGCCCATCATGTCGCCGTGATCGGCGTTGAGAACGAGCGGGGCGCTCAGGGCCCTGTTGGCCACAGCCATCACTATCGGGAACCGCATCCCTGCTGCGTTGTAGAGCATCTCGTGCATGAGGGCGAGGCCCTGGCTGGATGTTGCCGTGAAGACCCGTGCTCCCGTGGCTGCTGCCCCGATGCAGGCCGACATGGCGCTGTGCTCGGACTCGACGGGGACGAACTCGCCCCTGAACCTGCCGTCGGCGACGTACTCGGCCAGCTTCTCCACTATGATGGTCTGTGGGGTGATGGGGTAGGCAGCGACCACGTCGACGTCGCACTGGCGCACTGCCTCTGCGACGGCCTCGTCCCCCTGAAGGGCTGCGACGCGGACGGTCTGGGCCTGCGTCACGGCTCCCTCACCATCGTTATCGCCTTGGGCGGACACTCTGTCTCGCAGATGCCGCACCCCTTGCAGTGGTCGTAGTCGATGGTCACCTTCCCGCCTTCGTGTCTTACTATGGCTGGCTCGGGACAGTAGATCCAGCAGATCAGGCAGTTGGTGCACTTCGCCTCGTTGATGACGGGCCTCTTGACTCTCCATCCGGAGACGACGTAGGACGCTGCGGTCCCGCCCTTGACCACCCCGGCTTCTGCGAGCTCCTTCCAGCTCACGCCGCGGTCCCCCCCTGGTATCCCAGCCTGAGTGCCTCCTGGTTCCCGGCGAGCACCTTCCCCTTGAAGCGGTCACCGAGGACCTTCTCGAGAGATTCGGTGCCCACAATCCCCGTCGCCCTGAGGAGGGCGCCCAGCATCGGGGTGTTGGGATAGTCCTTCCCCAGACACTTCATCGCTATTCCGGTGGCGTCGAGTGTGATGACCTTCACCGACGGTTCGAGACCTAGCTTGGAACGCAGCTCCTCCGGGGGGCCGTCGTAGTTGCAGATGAACCACCCGTCCTTTGAGAGTCCCTGGGTTGTGCTCTTGAAGCCTGCCATGGACTTGTCCACGACCATTACGACGTCGGGGTTGCGGATGAAGGAGTGGATTTCGATGGGGCCGTCACTCAGCCGCGCGTAGGCTGCTATCGGTGCCCCCGACCGCTCGGCACCGAACTCGGGAAAAGCCTGAACGTACTTCCCTTCAAGGACCGCGGCGTCCGCTATCAGTTGGGCGGCGGACACTACGCCTTGGCCGCCCCTCCCGTGGAGGCGCACCTCTTTCATCATTTTTCAGCACTTGCAAGACTTGACCCCTCTAGGAGGTGTATACACATTGAGCCTAACAGATACGGGGGTCGGACTCAGAGCTCGGATGCCTGCCAGTGCATAAGGTGACTGGAACGCTCGGGGCACTATCCTGCGAATGTTTCCGAAGGCTCCGGGTAAACCACGTTGGTCACCAGTGTCCTGCTGCAGGTCACGCAGTGCACAACTGTCTCTGCGCATGACTTGTGATACCTGGAACCACACTCGCATTCGATGAATAGGTCTGGAGTGGAGTTTTCGAGTATGGACCTTATCTCCTTTCCACACTGGACGCAGATTCTCATGTAGCGCACGATGTCCCTGACCGTGAACACTCCAACTATCTTATCCTTGTCTGTGACGAGCATCCTTCTCACGCCCTTCCTGTTCATCAGGTCAATGGCTTCGCGTAGCGGCCTGCCCTTGTCAATGGTGACCGGGGCTTTCGTCATCACGTCCTTCACCTTGACGCTCCGCGGGGAGAGGGACTTCGCGACTACCCTTCTGAGGACGTCCCTTTCTGTGAGGAAACCCACCGTCGCCCCCCTCTTCGTGACTACGACGCTTCCCCTGTCGTTCTTCTCCATCTTCTTGGAGGCGTCGACGACGGTGGCCCGTTCGTCGATGGTGATTATTGGCCTGGCGATTTTCCCGGTTGGAAGATCGAGGGTCATCGCGTCTTGGCCTCCGCCTGTTCCTAATTAATCTGGCCTCTGGTGGGGAGTGCGATTCGGGCAGGAGTTAGCTGATGAAGAAGCTCAGGGAGCTGGGTGGGAAGTATCGAGTCTTCAGGTTCGCCCAGTTCGGCATGGCTGGGATAGTCGGCTTCCTTGTGCTGGAGGCCATACTCATCGTCGGGCTCTATGCCATGTACGGGAGTCCCTACCTTCCTAGCAACTTCGCATCCTCGCCGGAACTCCTGGCGCTGGACGTGTTCGCGTCGGTGGTCGGCGTAGTGGTAGGGTTCTTCGTGAACGAGCGGACCACGGTCAGATCGATAGACCGGCAGAAGGGGTTGAAGGACACCCTGGTGAGGCTGGGCAAGTTCGAAGGCGTTTATGCCCTTGGAAGCGCGATAACAATAGCAGTCCAGCTGGTGCTCCTTGCTTCGCTGGCGATGTCTCCTGCGGTGGGAAACATAGTTGGTGCGATAGTGGCCTATCCGGTGAGTTACGTCATCTCGATGCGCTTCGTCTGGAAAATCTGACTGCGTCAACCACGGCTTGCGCTGGTCGAGGGCAAAAAAAGAGGGAAGGACGTCAGCGCTACAGTTTCGCGCCGCACTTCGTGCAGTATGCTGTAGTCGCTGCCAACTGAGTGCCGCAGTTGGGACAGAATCTGATCCCAGGTTGAGCGGTCATCGAGCTCAGGGGCTGGGCGCCCACTGCGCCTGTCGGCTGGGCCTGCATGCCAGGAACTGAATCGGGTATGGCGAAGAACGCGATGATTTGCACAATGGCAGCTACGAATAGGATGATGAATCCGACGAGGATTATGGTTAGGATGGCGCCGATGAAATAGAGAATTCCCGCGGTCTTGAAGGTCCCTATGTTGAGCTTGGTCGCCATGGTGTCGTAGGAACGTCTGATGAAGATCGAGGAGATGATCAGGGCTATCCAGGCTATGGCTAGGCCAACTATCACCCCGGCTATCGCCGAGGCTGAGAACGTGACTGCGCTGAAGACCGCGCCTGTGAATATGATGAATGCCGCGGCTGCGACACCCACTATCCCTGCGATAACGGCGTACAGCATGTTGTCGAACACTGATTTATCGCCCAGCTCGTCCGAGACGTACTTGGTGGCGATGAGGATCAGTATGTACCCGACGATGCTTATGCCTGGAATCAGGAGAAGGATTGCGCCAATGCCGCCCAGGGTTTTGGCATCTCCGAGCTTGGACATGGCTTTCGCGGCCTGGCAGAACCTCTGCCTGATTTAATTGTGTATTGGGAATTGTAGGGAACAGACAAGGCTAGGGGCGCCTGAATTCCTTCAGGAAAGTTGCGAGGTCGACCAGAGTGGGATTGTCGTCGGCCCTGCGGAGTCTGACGGTGAAGTCCTGAGTGCCAATTTTGACGGCCACCTGAGGCTGGAACTCTGTCCTGGTGAACAATACGCTGGCGTAGTGGACCCTCCCGGCCAGGTTCTCGCGGACGACTTCCTCGGTAGGCTGCATGGGGGCGATAAAGAAGGCTACGCCGTCTATCCAATTGATGCTCGGCTGCACCTGATGGGCTCCGCTCAGGGCCAGCCTGACAATGTCCTCAAAGAATGCGCTTGGGTTCGACTGCTCGATGATTTCGTGGACGATGAGCTCCTGGTAAGGGGTGTAGGTGATCTTCAACCTGGCACGGCTCTCCTGCCCGTGCCCCTGGAGGCGGTCTAGTATTTCTTCTGATAGGCGCGCCCGGCCTCAGTGGATGGTGTAGAGCACCAGGGCCGCCAGCCCGAACGGGACTAGCGATGCCACAAATGGAACTACGGGGGAGAAGGCGGCGTAGAGGTATCCTGCGAACACCTGGGACGGGAGTGCCACGAGGGTGGGAAGGATGCTGAACATCGCGAGGACCTTGCCCCGGTTGCGCTTTTCGATCGCCTCGGCCTGCATGATAGAAAGGGAGGGGGACTGCAGGGCCGTAGACACGGCGCCCGTCACCCCCCACTCGAATAGCTCGTCCATGGTCCTGGCCTGGGTGAACATCACGTTGCTGATGGGCGCGGCCACCGACGCAAGGAGTATGCTCCTCTTCGACCCGAGCCTGCGAATGAGGAAGACGACCGAGAGGAGGAGAATGACCGTGGCTGCGCCTGCCAAGTCCACAACCACGCTGTAGCTCAGCGCGTTGATTCCGAGATAATCCACGACGTAGATGGAGACGAAGGGGGACGTGAAACCGGTCCCAATGCCGGCGAGGGTAACGTACAGAAGCAGCCGCCTTACCACGGGTCCGGACTGACGTACGGCCCCGATACCGTCGACGAACGAGTCTCTGAGGTGGGAGGTGAAGGACTTGCGGCCCGACGCGCTCTCGGCGACGTAGGTCTCGCTCAGTTTGACCGATCGGAGCCCGACCCCGAGAATACCGAACAACCCGCTGGTCAGGTAGCAGAGCCGAAGCCCCGGATTTGTCCCGAAGTAGTTGATCAGCAGCCCGCCGATGGTCGGGGCGAAGATGGATGGAGTCGTGTTGATGGCGCTAAACACAGCGAAGCCGCGTATCCTGTCTTCGGGCTCG
>Ga0187766_10002146_pt1 | contig 11655 bp, 13 predicted proteins | sample 0216_QUI02_MP05__4_FD_132971 | JGI IMG/M metagenome (GOLD analysis project Ga0187766, IMG submission 132971) | Tropical peat soil microbial communities from peatlands in Department of Meta, Colombia - 0216_QUI02_MP05_20_MG | ecosystem: Environmental > Terrestrial > Soil > Wetlands > Peat ... | reverse complement strand
TCGTGGTTGGCTCAAAACGATCGATGAGCTCGCGAAGCTTCCTGCTAAAAGCGTGGTGCCGGGCCATGGCCCTCCGTTGGCCGCGTGGCCTGCGGCGCTCGATCCGGAGAGGAACTATCTTGGGCGGCTACAAGGCGATTGTCGCGATTTGATTAGGCGCGCGGTCCCCATTGCCGCCGCATCTAAGCTCGCCGCTGCTTCGGAAAGGTCACACTGGGACCTATTTAGCCAATATAATGCCAGAAACGCAATAGCCGCCTATTCCGAACTGGAATGGGAATAAGTCGGCACAACCATAATTGGAGTACACCAATGATCGGCATGTGCGTACGCGCGGCAGTTGCGACCGCTATGGCGATCGTGATGTCCTTGAGCTTCGCGCGGCAATCATCGGCCAGCGACGCCACCGATTCATGGCACGAGATAGCGGAGAATGTTTTTAATGGTCGGCCACTCGCCGATGGTTCCAATCTGATCACGCTCGAGATGCCGGAACGCGCGGAGGATGCAGCGGTCGTTCCCGTTACTTTGCGGGCAAATCTGCCGCCTGGAGATACACGCACTCTTAGATCGATAACATTGGTGGTTGATGAAAATCCCTCACCAGTAGCAGCGACCTTCAACGTCGGGCCGGGAGTGACGATGATCTCGACGCGGGTGCGGGTAAATTCCTATACGAAAGTGCACGCCGTCGCCGAGCTTAGTGATGCCAAGCTTTACGAAGTTGCCACTTACGTGAAGGCATCTGGCGGCTGTTCAGCCCCGATGGCAAACAACTCACAAGACGCTGCGGCCGGCCTCGGCCAGATGCGATTTCGGCAATTTTTGAAGACCGCTCCGGGGCCAGCCAGTAGCCCGCGCGAGGCGCAGATCATGATCCGTCATCCAAACAATTCGGGTCTGCAGCGCGATCAGGTCTCGTTGCTCTACATTCCACTTTTTATCGTTCGTCAATTGCGCGTCTGGCAAGGCGATCAGCTTCTTCTGGAGATGGATGGCGGCATATCCATTTCGGAGAACCCTAACATCCGGTTTTCCTATCTTCCGAACGGGGCGAGCATGTTTCGCGCTGAGGCGGTCGATACCGAAGGTCACGTTTTTAAGGGCGAGTGGCCGGTTGAGCCGGCGACATAGTGGCACCTCTCAGAAGCAGCGTACCTCGGCTTCCGCCTGAGCGCGGCGAAGATCCTCAAGCGCAGTTCGGGAAATTTCTGTTGTGCGAAACTCAGCACCGAGATTTCCTGGCACCTGGGACATGCTCAACACCGTCTGAGCTGTGACATAGCGATCATAAGGCAGAAGCGAAGCAATCACATCGATTGAGCAGGAGCACTTCTGTAGTGAAACTTGGGTCTCGCCATTCGCCTTCATGCAGCCAAAGACGTAGTCTACGCGCGCGGAAGTTGGGTAATCATTTAGCTCGGCGGCCCTGACCGTCACGTTCAGAGCACATGTCGTGAGAAGCGCGACGCCGACTCCCATCGATTTGATAGGATGCATGAGCGAAATGCCTTTCCTTTGTTTCACTTTATCGCGGCTAGCAAATTTATGCCATCAAAGCAGCAGATAATGGAATCGTTATTGCAAGCAATGTCCTGCCATGGGCCTGATAATCTTTGATTGTGATGGTGTGCTAGTCGATTCGGAAATCATCGCCCATCAATTACTCGCTCAGATGATGACGGATTTCGGTCATCCCATGACCACGGCCGAATCAATCCGGAAATTCGCCGGACGCAGCCTGGCGGAGATTTTGCCGTCGATCGAAGCCATTTTGGGTCGACGTATTTCGGACGATCTCGGCCAGCACTATGGTAACTTGTTGCTCGAACGGCTGCACCGCGACTTGAGACCTATCGCTGGCGTCAAGGAAGCGATCGCGGCGTTGCGTTGTCCCTACTGCGTTGCCTCGTCGTCATCGCTCGAGCGAATCCGCCTGTCGCTGGAGGTCACACAGCTAGCACCACTGTTCGGCTCGCACATCTTTAGCGCAACACAAGTCGCACACGGCAAGCCGGCGCCGGATCTCTATCTATTTGCGGCAACAACGATGGCGGTGCCGCCTGAGCATTGCGTCGTTATCGAAGACTCAGCCCCGGGCACCAGCGCCGGACGTGCAGCGGGGATGAAGGTCATCGGCTTCACAGGTGCCGCACACGCAACCAGCGACACCGCGAGTCATCTCGCCGCAGCGGGCGCAAACCCAGTTATCTCCTCGATGGTCGAACTGCCGTCCGCTGTACGAAAAGTGATGTCGGGGTTGAGAAGCCGCAACAGCTGACATAGCGTGCTCGCTCCGCAAGCCCTTGTCACTGAAGCGGGACGGAACGGATTGTGTGAAAAACTTTTAAGGCAGCAATTTGCTCACCGACATCGTGAACGCGAAAAAGTGAGGCGCCGGCGGCGTACGCGGCGAGAGTAGTCGCGATAGTACCAATAAGTTGCGCCTCGATCTTGTCTTCACTTAGCGAGCCGAGAAAGGCTTTCCGCGATGTGCCGATTAAGATCGGGCAGGCGAATTCGGCGGTCAACTCTCCTAGGCGTCTAAGTACCTCAAGGTTCTGACGCGCGGTTTTGCCAAAAGCAATGCCCGGATCAACGATGATGCGCGATCGCGGAATTCCGGCCGCCTTCGCAAGTTCCAGTGAGCGCGAAAGATACTTTTTAATATCGTCCATAATATCGATCGCGGCGTCTTTTTCAGTCCGATTGTGCATAATGACGACAGCCGCCTCTGCGGCAGCAACGGTTTCCGCCATCGCAGGATCCCTCTGCAAACCCCATACGTCGTTAATCAGGATGGACCCGAGTTCGACAGCACGCGCGGCTATCTTCGATCTGTAGGTGTCGATCGAAAGCGGCACTTCAAGCTGACTGGCGAGTTCAGAAAAGACAGGTTCGATGCGTGCGAGTTCTTCATTTTCGCTGATCGGTGAGGCGCCGGGTCGAGTTGACTCGCCGCCGACGTCGATTAAGTCGCAGCTCTGCGCCGCCATCTTTTTGGCATGCGACACCGCACTTTCGACTGTCATATATCGCCCGACGTCCGAAAACGAATCCGGCGTCAGATTGAGAATTCCTATTACGATCGGGCGCCGTCCGATCTTTTCTAGAAAAGCGTCACGCCGGGCGCGCTGCTCCGCGCGCATTTGTCTTCTCTTCCTTGTGAGGGGCTTCGCAATGGTAATTCTTGATAGTCCAGTTCGGATGTTCACCGATCCACTGCGCAAGATAAGGCTGTGCGCCCTGCGCACATTCGCGCAGCGAACCATGCCAGACATATTCGATACGCTGTTCCTCACATTGATCGGGATGCGCCAGCACACAGACCGTGAATACGATGGCTACGAGGTCCATTCAGCCGCTCCGCCAAGTATCGAACGGGTCACACGCAATTACCATGCAAACCGAATTTGCAAAGGGCTAGTTGCGATTTCCAACAAGAATCTCCCCTTTGCCAAGGACCGCCATATCTCCCGCAAAACGGGTAAACGGTCGCCGCAAAAGCACGGCAGCGACCTTACTATAAGGTTCGATCATTGCTGCTAGCCACCGCATGGCGACGAGCTGGTATTCGCCGCAGTCCATGAATGTTGGCGAAAGCTCACTGGAACCGCCGAGCACGATTGTCCCGCGCCTAAGCAGAAAGCCCGCAAGCGGCCCGGCGCTGCGACGCACAATCAGCGTGCCGGCAATCATGCGACTTCCAGCGTAACCACCAGCGTGACCTTCGATTATGATCGTGCCGCGGCGCATTCGGTCGCCCGCGCGCTTCCCGACCGAACCGCGGACGACGACGATCCCGCCGCGCATGCCCGCGATTTCTCCCGCCAGCGGGCCGCCCAGTCGATCGCCTGCTGTTCCGCGTATTTCGAACACACCTGCCTTCATGCCGGAGGCGGTCCATGGTCCGGTATTGCCGAGCACCGTCAACCGGCCGCCGGACATCAGGCGTCCGGCCTGGATGCCGACATTGCCCTCGACTATGAGCTCGCCGCTGTTCATCTCTTGGCCGACATGATCGAGCCGATCGCAACCACCTTGAATGCGGATCTGTTCAATATCGCCCGCGCGTACTCGAAAGACATCTGCGAGGTTGATCGGGCGATGGCCGGTTTGCAGTTCCATTCGTTCGATCTGGCGGATCGTTTTGCCGGCGAGGGCGTGCGGCACTAGCGGCGACAGGTCGAGACGATGATCAAGTCGCTCGCAAAGGGTCAATGTCAGCGGCCTCACGGCAGCAATTCCCGCAAATGATAATGATGCGGGCCTAACTTACCGCCGTAATTCCCGGCACTGATCCGCGTCGCCCCACGCTTTGGGCCAAGCTTGATGATCGCCGAGATACCGGCGTGCATGGCGGAGGCGACCGCCGTCGAGGTGAGGCCGTCCACGACGATTTCCAATACGCTTTTTGTATCAGGATCGAGCGCAGTTTGAACTGCCCCGCGAAGGGTCGGACAGTAGACTTCGTTGGTGGAAGCAGACACGCCTTTGTACTTTGAACCGACCTTAGAGCCAGAGCGTACCACGCCACCGGGAAAGGGGGCGATCACGTCCGGCACTTTGCGGATCGCCGCCACGGCGGCTTCCGCCGCCGCACGTGTCGTGTCTGTGGTGCGCCCTAGGATGAGAAGATTGCCACCGCCTACGGCCTGCTTGGTCAACCCAGTCGTCGCCTCGCAAACAAATTCGCCATCCATGACGGGAATTCGCCAGAAATGTTTTGCACCAAATCGCTTTGAGATCTGCCAACCGTCGCCAAAATAGCGAAGGGCATTGCCGAGCCGCAGAGTCTCTTCGCCATCAATTCCAGCGTAACAGGCCGAACCCGGGCTAGTGAGCAGACATTGCGCTACGCGTGTTTGCAACTGTTTCTGAAGTTCGGCCGTCGAGACGGCAAACAACAGAACCCGAACTCCCGGACGACCATCCGGAGTTTGCTTGCCTGTGAGTTCACAATCAATTCCAGCCTCACAGCCGCAGCCGATCACAGAGGTAGCAAAACCAGTCATGCTCAGTGCGGCTTGCCGGGCCCAATGCGGGCTATCGGCTGTAATAATGACTGCAGTCGCCCGCATGCCGAAGGCTTCCGCGAACGTGTCGTCAATGCGCACACCCCGGACCGTCAGCGGCATGGCACAAAAATAAACGGTTCTGGCCGGCTTAGGGCATAATCCGGCACTTTGACGAATTCATCGGAAAGCCCGTAGCGCTCCTCGTAATAGTCTTTCATGCGTCGATCGATCGCCCGATCACGTGGGGGCGCAACGGCGAGCGCGCGCCCGAAGCGATGATGCGTGACCTGGCCATCGCGCACGACCAGATCGCCATCCTTAAACACCAATGCAGCTGCGCGAAACATCCGCGCTTTATCGGTAAGGTTTTCGTATACTGCGACGTCGCCGACAGCTCCAGGACCGAGGTGTCCGCGATCAGCCAAGCCGAAGAGTTTTGCGGGCGCGGCACGAGTCATGATCGCGATCTCGTGCAGCGAGTACTCGCGCGTGATCGACGGCAACGTGGTCACGGCCATCGCCTCGGCCGGTAATTCGGAAATCCAGTTCGCGCGCAGATCGCGGCTCATCAACAACGCAAAAATCTCCGGATAGCTGATGAACGGCGCCCCATTGGGATGGTCAGTAGTGAAGAAAACGCGCCAAGGATCATTGATCAGCAAGAATAATTCCAGGCCAACTGCCCATTGCACTGCATTGTAGAAGTCGCCGCGCCGGTAATTGTACGGAACGATGCCTGCCCCGTTGGCATCGCCGTCCAGGATTAGCCACTTTTTAGGCCGCGCCTGAGTGCGCGCATTGAACTGGCGCAAAACATCTAGCGAGATTGTTACTGTCGAACCGAACATAACCTGGCCGACATCAATGGTTACGTTTGCCTTTCTGTTTACAGCTTCGGCCAGCTGGGCTGCGGCGGACGAGAACCCGCGGTCGCCCTCTTTGCCATAGCCGTAGAACTGCAAATGCGCGAGATGAAGCGGCAGTTCCTCCGCGGCGGCAATTGTCGTCAAGGCAGTCTCAAAATTTCCAGCAAGCCCAAGATTATTGCAGTGGACGTGCAATGGATGCGGCACGCCGAGGTTACTAACCGCGCGCTGCAGTGCCTTCACAATCCGTCGTGACGTCAGACCAAAAGCGGGTACAACATCATCAAACGAAAATGCGCGTACGTTGTCCTTGAAAGCCGCGACACCCCCCGCATTTACCACCTTGATTCCGAGCGAACGGGACGTTTCGAGGATCCAAGCGACATAGTCCTCTATCGCTTGTTCGCTCTCGCTGTCGTGTAAAAGTCCGAGCAGGTAATCATCGTTACCGAGCACTGCGAGTGTTGCCTTGTCGATGATCGGCGTATCGGCAAGCTCAAGATGCGCATGTAGCGCATAATGAGGTGACACTGCCGGCTCGACCACTGTCGTAAATCCCATGGTGGCGTAGAGCTGCCCGGTCTCGAGCGCCGACCATCCCTTTGTTAACAACGAGGTCTCGCCTGCTCGTTGCTGGGCCGCCGCGCTTTGATACTCGGGCAATAACAGCCGCGCGGTATCCACATTCCAACCGGCGATATGGGAATGGACGTCGATGGCGCCGGCCATAACGATCTTTCCCGCTGCATGGTAGGTTGCGTCAGGCGCCTTGTTTGGCTTGTCGATGATGCGGCCATCGCGAATCCAGACATCCCCCTGGCCGTCCCGCTGATTGGCAGGATCAATGACGTGTCCACCGGCAATGCATGTCAGCATGAGCGGCCTCTCGGTCCCTTGGTCGCCGCCGCTATCCGCGTGATTGCCTCGGCGACAGAGATCGTGTCACTACGCTGTGTCGCTGCAAACGCCGCCAGAGTTCCGGTCGCGGCGAAATGTTGGACCGCGGAATGATCGATGCCAGGGCGGCCCACGGTGATGTGCACCTGCGCCGGCGTAGCAAACGCTGTGCCCGGAGCCGTCAGTGCGATAGTTGGCAGCACCCGACGGCACGGCGGCGGCTCGTTCCGGTAAGCAGAGATCCAAACAACGCAATCGACTTCGCCGCTGGCCACTAGGCGATGACCGTCAAACAGCCAAGGATCATGTTGTGAAAATCCACCGCCAAAGCTGGAGCGCATCGGCAGACCGGTCATCCAACTGCAGACATGCAACACACCGATCGCATTGTCTTCGGGCGCAAGCGGCAGACCGGAGAAACGCGTCGTGGCGTTTAAATCACCGACGAGTCCGCACAGCATTTCGATTATGAGTGGGTCAAGTTCCGCGCTCGACCAGACCGCAGTCCCAAATCGTGATTGTTTGAGAATCGCCGAAATTTGCCGCAACTGCTTTGCTGAAACGCAGGCTTTGCCAGCCGGTCTACCAGCGATATCGGCGCGCAGCGTCGCCAAAAGCCCCGGTAAATCTTTTTGCTCCCGACCGATCGCTGTGGCATCGATTGTATCTGCTATCTTCAGGAGGTCCCGCCCCGGGCAAAGCCAAATAATGCGGCGCTGACCACCGTTTTTCGGCTGATCATTGCCGATCACATGTTGTAGAAGCTGGTTGCGAGCGGCACCCTGCATAGGTCCAGTCAATAGTAGGGTGTCGGCGCGCGCACGGCACTCAGTCGGAGTCGTCATCATGACGCCGGACGATCGCATGACCTCGAGGTCGCGTAGAACGGTTTCCGAGTTCATATGATCGATTACCGCGCCGGTGCGCTGCGCCAGAGCGATTGCGGCGCGCGCGCCGGCGACATCGGTGCCAAGTCCTGTAATTAGGATTCTCGTGCTCGCGCCGATCAGCTTAGCTGCTTCGGCAATGGCAGCATCAAGCGCTGCGGGCTTACCTGAAATCCAGGTTTGTTCCATTGCGAACTACCTATTGGACGCACGGAAGGCCGGCGTCTATTCGTCATATTTGATATAAGCGAAGCGCTGATCTTTTTGCGGAGTTCCCTCCAAGGCGCCACCTGATTTTCCGGGCTGCCAGTGCACAACATCCTCGATCTTCTTGGCCAATTCGAAGTCTTTGTCCGTAATCCCCTTTGCTGCGTGGTTTTGCAGTCGAACCTCAACCCAGGCATAGGACGCGGTGATGTCAGGGTGGTGCCAGGCTGCCTCGGCGAGGTGACCAACCGTGTTGATGACCATCAGCGTACCTTTCCAACTGTTGGTGCGATACTTGCGACGTATCCAGCCATTCTCCAGGTACCAGTGGGGCAGATCGCGCTTGAGCCGCTGTTGAATCTCTTCATCGGTGTAGGTTCGCTCATTTGGCATGACGGTATCCTTCGGTGCTTGCTAGCTTGCTTCGGTTGTCAAAGGGAATGGAACGTCGCATTTTAGACCTGAACTTCTATTGAAAAACCCCCGGGTGCCATTTTTCGGGAGACCGTGTTTGCGCGATGATGCTTCACGACCCGGGGAGATTCTGGTCGCCGTCCCCGCTCGGCTACATCTCGGTTTTCTCGATCTTAACGGCGGTCTCGGCCGCCGCTTCGGCAGCATTGGACTAGCGCTCGGCAATTTTAAAACCGTCCTTAGTATCCGACGCGCCAAGCACACCGACATTTCAGGTCCGGAAAGCGAACGTGTTCGACCATGCGTGCTTACGATGGAGCGAGCGCTCGGGCAGGATGGTGCCCACGCTGTGAGCGTTTTGCAAACTGTTCCCCCACATGCCGGTCTGGGCTCCGGCACGCAACTTGCCCTCGCCGTAGCAAGCGGCATGCGCCGATTGTACAACCTGCCGCTTGAAATCGAGGAAGATGCGTTGAGACTGGGGCGTGGCGCGCGGTCCGGAATCGGGATCGGACTATTTCATCGCGGCGGACTGGTCGTCGACGGTGGACACGGCAGGCAAACGAAGGTGGCGCCGATCGTCAGTCATCTGCCATTTCCGGAGCATTGGCGCATCCTTGTTATCCTTGATCCGAAGCGTAGGGGCGTTCACGGTCATGATGAGGCATCAGCGTTCGCGACCCTCGCACCGATGGCAGCGCTTGACGCCGCCCAGATTTGTCGTTTGGTCCTTATGAAGGCATTACCCGGGCTTGCGGAGCAGGATATCGTCAGCTTCGGCCTCGCGATAAAGGAGTTGCAGGTCCGGCTTGGCCATCATTTCGCGCGGGCGCAGGGTGGAGGTGGCTTCACGAGTCCCGCTGTTGGCAGCGTACTTGCAGCACTCGACGCCGCTGGTGCGCATGGGATCGGGCAGAGTTCCTGGGGACCGACTGGGTTTGCGTTCGCAGCATCCGCCGAAGAAGCCGAAGGTCTGGCGAGCCTAGCCAGAAATCGCGCGGTGGCGAAGGGGCTGGACATCCATGTTTGCAGCGGCCTCAATCGTGGCGCTGAAATCATTGCGCGGACGCGCGGGTAGGGGTCTCGAGCGAACGAGATATTGGAGGGATTGATGGTGGAAAAAAACATTCTTCATATGATCACTCCTACAAAGCATATCAGCCCGTTTGACGCGAACATGGCGCTCGATGCGGGGTACGATGCTGTTATCACTTACAGCAATGTGGCTATCGACGAGATAACGGCCCTCGTTCAAGACTGTATCTTCTCGCGTCCGCCGAAAACCGGCGTGCGAAGTGGAATGTTCTTCGGCGGCAAGAACGCTAGCCTGGCGCTCGACATGCTGGCGAAAGCCAAAACCGCCTTGGTGCCACCGTTTGGAATCTCGTTCTTCGCCGATCCCGCCGGCTCGTTCACGACTGCCGCGGCCATGGTTGCGTGTGTCGAAAAGCTTCTAAAGCAAAAGCATCAGCGGCCACTGGACGGCTTGAGCCTCGCCATTTTCGGAGCCACTGGAGTGGTCGGTCATGCCGCCGCGGTGATCGCAGCGCTCGAGCGGAGCAGGGTCACGATTGTCGGCTATGACGGGATAAAGCGCGTGAGCGACAGCGCTCATGAAATCAAAACTCGATTCAACGTAGAGGTTCAACCGGCAGACGGCAGTGACGATGGTAAAAAATCTGCCATTCTCAATGCCAACGAAGCGGTGCTGTGCGCTGGCCGGGCCGGCGTCCAGATCTTGTCAAAGGCGCAGCTTGCCAGCGCAAAAAATCTCTTAATTGCTGCCGACGTGAATGCGGTTCCTCCGGCCGGCGTTGAAGGTCTCGATATGCAGGCAAACGGCGATGTGCTGACGCCAAACGGATGCCTTGGTTTAGGACCGCTGGCTATCGGAAATATCAAGTACAAGACTGAGTTCGGCCTATTTCAAAGAATGATTGCGGCAACAAAGCCGGTGCAGTTTGATTTTCGCAATGCGTTTGCACTGGCTCGTGAGCTCAATGTCTGACAAGCCATTTGTGCTAATCGCGGCGATTTCAGGCCGTGCCTTAGCGCAATCAGCTGCTCGTGGCGGCTATCAGCCGCTGGTAGTAGACTTTTTCGGCGACCAAGACACGCTACAGATAGCGCGCAATCATGTTCGCTTGATTGGAAACCTCGCAAACGGGATCGTAGAAGATGCTTTGGTCACCGCGCTGGAGAGACTCGCACGCGATTATTCGCCGATCGGCATAGTTTGCGGAACCGGATTTGAGGACAGGCCACACCTCCTGAGCGGTGTTGCCGCACGTTGGCCATTGTTTGGCAACAGCGCAGCCGTCGTAAAAAAGGTCAAGGGCCCGGAATCACTTTCAGAGATCTGTCGCAGCCTTGCGATCCCGTTTCCGGAATTCTCGCTGACTAAGCCGAATGACCCGGCTGATTGGCTGGCAAAACGTGTAGGTGGGGCAGGCGGCAGCCACATCAGGCCCGCCTCGCAACCACCGAGCCGCCCGGCCTATTACCAACGAAAAGTGCCGGGCACGCCCGTGTCGGCGTTTTTTCTCGCTGATGGAATCGGTGCGACCGTCATTGGGTTCAGCACGCAATGGAGGCTCGCGACAGCGACCAAACCCTATCGGTATGGGGGCGCAGTACGACCTGCGACGCTTGCGGCTGAGATGGTGGCGTTGCTCAGCAGCACTGTTGATCGTCTCGCGGCCACGGCATCGCTAGTCGGCCTCAACAGCGTCGATTTCCATGTCGACGGCGAGCGGTTCTGGCTTTTGGATGTCAATCCGCGGCCGGGTGCAACTCTCGACATATTCGAGCCGCCCGGCCAATCGCTCTTTGGCTTCCACATGGCAGCCTGTGCCGGCAATTTGGGCGCAGCTCCAAGCTATCCGCCGGGCGCGAAAGCCGCGGCTATCACTTATGCCGATTACGATATTGCTGCGGTCCCGGCGGTAGAATGGCCAAACTGGACTGCCGACCGGCCACAGCCCGGAATCTCCATCAGGGCTGGCGAGCCGCTGTGTACCGTTTATGCTTGTGACCCGGCCGCGCCCGTAGCCAAGGCCCTTACGGACGAACGACGTCAAATGGTTCTCGCTTGGATGCGTGCGAGATAGCGACCATGATTGTGTCGGCAGTAAGCGTGAATGAACGGTCCGCTACACTGGTCGATCGACTGGTACATGATGCCGAAGAGCTGAGGATCAAAGTTTCACGCGGCGAGCTTGGCGAAATATTGATAGACGCAGGTAGTAAGAGACCGGGCGGGATTGCCGCCGGGATCCGAATTGCCGAAATCTGCATGGGCGGACTTGGTCAAGTTGACCTGCTACCTTCGTCGGCGACGCCACGATGGCCGTGGACACTGGTCGT
>Ga0187766_10002143_pt1 | contig 11660 bp, 9 predicted proteins | sample 0216_QUI02_MP05__4_FD_132971 | JGI IMG/M metagenome (GOLD analysis project Ga0187766, IMG submission 132971) | Tropical peat soil microbial communities from peatlands in Department of Meta, Colombia - 0216_QUI02_MP05_20_MG | ecosystem: Environmental > Terrestrial > Soil > Wetlands > Peat ... | reverse complement strand
GGTGAACTCGATGCGTCCGGCCTCGGCATTACGCTTGATGAGCGCCTCCAGCCCCGGCTCGTGAATCGGGACTTCGCCGCGATTCAAACGCTCGATCTTGGCAGCATCGACGTCGACACAGATCACGTGGTTGCCGGCGTCCGCGAGGCAGGCGCCGGTCACGAGCCCTACGTAGCCGGAACCGAAAATTGTTACCCGCATGAGATTAAGTCAACGTAAGTGTTGGATTTATAAGAACTAAGATTGGCAGACTAGAGCAAATCCGCACGGCGCTCAATTGCGCAGAAGCGAAGGATACCCTCCGGCAGCACCAGGCGGTTGGACGCGGGCGGGACGTACGCCTCCTACTGCCTCCAGTCGGCTATCCGCTTGAGCAGGCTCACGACCCAGGCCGCAGCGCCGTGCCCGCCCGCCGGATCCTCCACCGCCGGAGCCAGCTGCTCGGTGAGCTTCTTGCCGAGCTCCACACCCCACTGGTCGAAGGCGTCGATGCCCCACACGACGCTTTGGGTGAGCACGCTGTGCTCGTAGAGCGCGATCAGCTTCCCGAGGGTGCCGGGGTCCAGCTTTTCAAAAACGACGATGGTGCTCGCGCGGCTGCCAGGATCGACTTTGTGCGGAATGAGTGCCTCGATACGATCCGCCGACAGGCCCTGGCGCGTGAGCTCCGCGCGCACGGTGTCGGCGCTCTGGCCAGCCATGAACGCCTCGGCCTGCGCGAGGCAGCTCGCGATGGCGAGATTCTGCTGCGCCTGGTTGCCGCAGGAGGAGCGCGCAGGCAGCAGGAAGTCGAGCGCCGCACGTTGCGTCCCCTGGTGCAGCAGCTGAAAAAATGAGTGTTGGGCGTTGTTGCCGGGCTCGCCCCAGATCACCGCCTCCGTTTCGCACTCGACTGGCGCTCCGTCGAGCATCACCGATTTGCCGTTACTCTCCATCTCGAGCTGCTGCAGGTACGCCGGGAAGCGCCGCAGCGACTCGTCGTAGGGCAGCACGGCCAGCGTCGGCAGTTTCATGAAGTTGATGTTCCAGACACCGATGAGCCCCATGAGCGCCGGCAGGTTCTCCGCCCAGGCCGCATTCCTGAAATGCTCGTCAATCGCATGGCCGCCGCCGAGGAAATCCAGGAAGTTCCTGCGCCCGATCGCGATCGCGAGCGAGACGCCGATGGAGGACCACACGGAATAGCGCCCGCCGACCCAATCCCACATCTGGAAGCGATACTGCGGATGGACGCCAAACTCATCCATCGCTTTGGTGTTGACGGACACCGCCGCGAAGTGCGCAGGAATGGCCTCTTTCCCCAGTTGCCTCTCGAGCCAGGCGCGCGCCGTGAGCGCGTTGGTGCGCGTCTCGAGCGTCGTGAAGGTCTTCGACGAGACGATGAACAGCGTCGTGCGCGCGTCTGCCGACTCAAGCACCTCCGCAAGACGGACCCCGTCTATGTTGGCAACGAACTCGCAGCGCGGCGCGCCCGCGGTAAAGGCCCGCAAGGCCAGTACCGCCATGGCGGGACCCAGGTCGGAGCCGCCGATGCCGATGTTCACGACCAGCGTGAACCGCTGTCCCTTGCTGCCGCGGATCGCACCGCCGCGGACGCTCTCGGCAAACTCCAGCATGCGCGCGCGCTCGGCGAGCACCAGCTTCTCGATGTCGGCGCCGCCCACGGCTGCGCCCGGCGGCTGACGCAGTGCCGCGTGCAGCACCGCCCGGCCCTCGGTCGGATTGATGATCCCGCCCCGCCACATGGCATCGATCCGCGCGCGCAGCCCCACTGCATCAGCGAGCTGGAGAAGCGCGCCCAGTGCGTATTCATCGAGCCGCTGGCGAGAGAAGTCCAGCAGCATTCCCGCGCGCTCTCGCGAGAAGCGCTCATAACGCCCGGGATCCCGCTGGAAAAGCTCGCGCACCGGCAGCGCAGCCAGCCGTGCAGCATGTGCGGCGAGGTCCTTCCAAACCGCGGTGCGAGGCCCCGGAGGTGGCGTGAGGGTCATAGGAGTCTTCCTGAACTCATCGTGGGTCATGCGCGGCACTGCGCGACTTCAGCGGTGGTAATGATCCGCGATGCTGTCCACTACGTATTGCAATTGCGCTTCGGCCAGCTCGGCGTAGATGGGCAGCGCGAGTGTCTCAGCGGCCGCCCGCTCCGAGTGTGGGAACTCGCCCGCGTGATGTCCCAGATACGCGAAACACTGCTGCAGGTGCAGGGGCACGGGGTAATAGATCTCGGTGCCGATTCCTGCCGCGCTGAGGTGCGCGCGCAGTGCATCGCGACCGCGCACCCGAACCACATACTGGTTATAGATGTGTCGAACGCCGGGCTCGACGCGCGGCGTCTCGACGGCGCCGGCGACGTCCGCGTGCGCGAACGCGCGGTCATAGTACGCGGCATTCCTCTGCCGCCCGGCGCTCCAGGTATCGAGATGCGGCAGTTTGATATTGAGGACTGCCGCCTGCAGCTCATCGATGCGGAAGTTGCCGCCGATGAACGCGTGGTAGTACTTCGGCTTCCCGCCGTGCACCCGCAGGATCTCCATCCGCTCGGCGAGCGGCGCGTCGTTGGTGACGCACATCCCGGCGTCGCCGAAGGCGCCGAGATTCTTGGTCGGGAAGAATGACAGGCAGCCGACCTCGCCGAAGCTCCCGGCGCGCCTGTGGGCGGCGTCCTCCGCGCCGATCGCCTGGGCGGCGTCCTCAATCACCTTGAGGCGGTGGCGCGCCGCGACGCTCGAGAGGGCGTTCATGTGCGCCACCTGGCCGTAGAGGTGCACCGGCATCATCGCCCGGACCCGGGCGCCGCTCGCGCGGTCAATGAGCTCGGGCCCTCGCGCCTCGCACTGCTCCGCGATGAACGCCTCCACCGCGGCGGCCGAAAGGTTGAAGGTCGAGGGATCGATGTCGCAGAACAGCGGTCGGGCACCCGTGCGCGCGATGGTCCCCGCCGTGGCGAAGAAGGTGAAGGGGCTGGTGATCACCGCATCGCCTGCGCCGATCCCGAGCGCCATGAGGGCCAGGAGCAATGCATCCGTACCCGAGGAAACGCCGATGCCGAAACGGCACTGGCTGTAAGCCGCGACAGCGGCTTCGAGTTCCTTGACCGCAGGCCCGAGAATGAAGCCCTGGCTGGCGCAGACCCGCGCGATCGCCGCCTGAATCTCCGCGGCGAGCGGGGCGTACTGCGGCTTGAGATCCAGGAGCGGCACTTTCATGGTGGCGCGCATTCTATCAGTGCCGCGGCCGGTCCCCGGCTGCTTCGGGGAAGCTCAGCGCTGATAACCGTAGTAGTCGCAGAACCACTCGACGAAGCGCCGCACTCCAAACTCGACCGGCGTCGCAGGCCGGTAACCGACGTCCCGGACGAGATCGTCGATGTCGGCAAAGGTCTCCGCGACGTCGCCGGGCTGCGCGGGGAGGAAGTTCTTGATGGCCTTCCTGCCGAGCGCCTCCTCGATGACCTCGATATAGCGCAGCAGCTGCACCGGACGGTTGTTACCGATGTTGTACAGGCGGAAGGGCGCGAAGCTGGTCGCCGGATCCGGCGCGTTGCTGTCCCATTTGGGGTCGGGCTGCGCGATACGCTCGGAGGCGCGCACCACTCCCTCGGCAATGTCGTCGATGTAGGTGAAATCGCGCTGGTGGTGGCCGTTGTTGAAGACGTCGATCGGCTTGCCTTCGAGGATGTTGCGGGTGAAGAGGAACAGCGCCATGTCCGGGCGTCCCCACGGCCCGTACACCGTGAAGAAGCGCAGCCCCGTGGTCGGCAGCTTGAAGAGAGCTGAATAGTTGTGCGCCATGAGCTCGTTCGCCCGCTTGCTGCTCGCGTAGAGGGACAGGGGGTGGTCGACCCCCTGGTGCACCGAGAACGGCATGTTGGTGTTGGCGCCGTATACCGAGCTCGTGGAGGCGTACACCAGGTGCGCGACGCTCGTGTGCCGGCAGCCCTCGAGGATGTTCAGCGTCCCCGTCAGGTTGCTCGTCATGTAGGCGTGAGGGTTCTCGAGCGAGTAGCGCACGCCCGCCTGCGCGGCGAGGTGTACGACCCGCGGAAACTTCTCGCGGGCAAAGAGCCCGGCGACTCCTGCGGAGTCCGCGAGATCGAGCCTCACGAAGCGGAAGGCGGCGTGACTCGCGAGCCGCTCGAGGCGCGCTTGCTTGAGCGTGACGTCGTAGTACTCGTTGAGATTGTCGAGGCCGACCACCTCATAACCGCGCTCGAGGAGGCGCTGCGCAGTCGCCGCGCCGATAAACCCGGCGGCACCCGTGACCAGGATCTTCATGACTGCTCGTCAGTGTCCGCCGCGGCAATGAAGCGCTTGGTGTTCAAGCGCTCGAGTATTGCGCCCCTGCTGCGGGCAGTGCCGCGTCGGCCACGGGCCACAGGCACCGCCCGCCGCTCAGCTTGGCGATGAGGGCAAGCATGCTCTCGTGTGCGCGCGCTTCCTCCTCCGATGCCGGCGGCACGAGCAGTGCGAGCCCGGTGCGCACCAGCACCCGTACCGGCCGCGCGCCTTCGGCCGCACGCGCGGGACCTGCGGCCTCGGTGAGCGCGAGCGCGCCCTGGCCGCCGGTCATGGCGAGATAGACGTCGGCGAGGATGCGGGCATCGAGGAGCGCGCCGTGGAGCTCGCGGTGGGAGTTGTCGACCTCGTAGCGTTTGCAGAGCGCGTCGAGGCTGTTGCGCTGCCCGGGATGCATCTCGCGCGCCAGCGCGAGCGTGTCGAGCACCTGACACACCGAGGCGACTCGGCGAGCTTCGCCGGTTACGCGCGCGAGCTCGGCATCGAGGAACGCAACGTCGAACTCGGCGTTGTGGATCACGAGCTCGGCGTCGGCGAGAAAGCCCAGGAGCTCCTCGTGAATCTCCGCAAAGCGCGGCTGGCCGTCGAGATCGGTGCGCGAGATGCCGTGCACCGCGAGCGCCGCGTCATCGATCTCGCGCTCGGGATTCAGGTAGCGGTGAAAGGTACGGCCGGTGGCGCGGCGGTTCACCAGCTCGACGCAGCCGATCTCGATGATCCGGTGTCCGAGCTCGGGCTCCAGGCCCGTCGTCTCGGTGTCGAGGACGATCTGTCGCATGGGCGCGAGTCTACCGTAAGCCGCCCTGCTCCAATGCGTCGATCGCCTGGTTGGCGAGGCGGTCGACACGCTCGTTGTCCTCGACGCCCGAATGTCCCCGCACCCAGTGCCACTCAATGCGGTGTGATGCGGCGAGCTGATCGAGCCGCTCCCAGAGATCCTGGTTCTTGACGGGCTTCCTGTCCGCGGTGCGCCAGCCGCGCGTTTTCCACGAGGCGAGCCATTCGGTGATGCCGCGCCGGACGTATTCCGAGTCGGTGTAGACCCGCGCCTCGACCGGACGCCGCAGCGCTTCCAGCGCGCGGATGACCGCCGTGAGCTCCATGCGGTTATTGGTGGTATGAGGCTCGGCGCCGTGAATTTCCCGCTCGTGCGCACCAGTTCTCAGGAGTGCGGCCCAGCCACCCATGCCGGGGTTACCGCGGCAGGCGCCGTCGGTGTAGATCACCACGACACCCGCTTTTCGCTCGGCTGCCACCTTGAATTGAGGCGTCTGCGCTTACAGGCCCGCGCGCGTCGTGGGCTTCACGAGCTCGCCGAGCACTGCGGGCCGCTGCTCGCGCAGCCGCGGACGGATCGGTGTCATCGTGTAGAGGCGCTTGCGGGCCTTCAGGAGGTAGGCGCCCGCTGGCAGCGGGTATGTGAGCCCCCGGCGCAGCAGCCGCCCGGTTCCCTTACCCGGCGAGAGCCCGCGGCTCCAGGGGCTCAGGTAGAGATAGCGCGTCGCGGCGACCACTTCGTAGCCGAGGAGTACCAGCCACTCGCGCACCAGATTCCCGGAGAGTACCCGGCGCATTCCGGGCGGAAATCCGCTGCGGCTCGCGTGCGCACGCAGGCCCCAGAGGCTCCAGGGCCTGAAGCCGAGGATCAGGAGCTGCCCCTCGCCCACCAGCACGCGATCGACCTCGCGCAGGATGGCGTAGGGGTCGGGCGCGAATTCGAGCGTATGCGGCAGGAGCGCTGCGTCGATGGAGTCGCTCGTGACCGGCAGGTGAGCCGGGCGGGCAACGATGTCCGCACCGCTTGGGAAGCCAGGGGCGGCCACGAGACTCTGCCGTCGGGTGCGGCCGCGCGCCAGAAGCTCTCGTGCGCTTCCCCAGGCGCCGATCTGCAGCAGTTCCCAGCCGAAGACGTCCTCCATCGCTTCGCCGACAAGCTCGGCCTCGGCGGCAACGAGCGCGCGACCGAGTGGGGTGCGCCACCACGCGGCAAGCCGGGTGTCCCCTTCAGGAATGCTTGAAGTGCGAACTGACACGATAGAAAGGCTGGTAAATATGTGAACTTACCGGTTAAATTCCCTGTCCTGAACCAGTAGCGTCCCAATACCAAGGACCCGCGCCCAGGGACGTAAGGCGTCGGGGAACTTAGCACGCCTACCGGGGGTACGGAACCTTGAGAACTGCAGCGATGAGACGAGCGCGCCAGGGATTGCTTTGGGCCGCGCTGGTTGGCCTTTCGGCGTGCGTCCACGGTCCCGCCCCACGGTCGAATATGGCTCCCTTGACGACCGCGGTGCCTGCCGCGCCCGCGGCGGCTCCCGCTGAAACACCTCCGGTCCGGCCGCCTGCGATGCCCGTCGCACCCTGGACCGAAGCCCCCACAAACCTTCCGGCTGCTCAGTCCGCCGAAGGCCCGGCGGCGGCTCCCGCGGTAGAGGCCGTCATTCCGCCTGCGCCTGCAGAGGCTTCCCCGGCTGCGGGTGCCACGGCTTCGAGCGATGGCACGCCCGCGGCCACGGCGAGCGCAGCAGCCGAGGCGCCGGCGACCCCACCGGCCGAGTACACCGACCTCTTCGCGCGGATGCGCGCGGGGTTCAGGCTCGACGACGGCAGCGACCGCAAAGCAATCGACCAGCAGCTGCGCTGGTATGCCAACAATCCGGACTATCTGCAGCGCGCCTTCGGACGCGCGGATCTCTACCTCTACCACATCGTGACCGAGCTCGAATCGCGCGGCATGCCGCTCGAGCTCGCGCTGCTGCCGGTGGTCGAGAGCGCCTTCGAGCCTTACGCGTACTCGCGCGCCCGCGCCACCGGACTCTGGCAGTTCATTCCGGGTACCGGCTCGCGCTATGGGCTGCGGCAGGACTGGTGGTATGACGGCCGGCGCGACATCGTGGAATCGACGCGCGCCGCGCTCGATTACCTGCAGTCGCTGCACGATGAGTTCAACGGCGACTGGCTGCTTGCGATCGCGGCCTACAACTGCGGTGAGCTCATCGTGGAGCGCTCGGTCGCGATGAATCGCGCCGCGGGCCGCCCGATCGAGTTCTGGGACCTGTGGCTGCCGAAAGAGACGCGCGCCTACGTGCCGAAGCTCCTCGCCATGGGGCGCCTGGTGCGCGACCCGCACGCCTACGGTCTCGAGATCACCCCGGTCGCGAATCAGCCTTACTTCGCGCGCGTCGCGACCGGTGGGCAGGTCAGCCTGAAGGTCGCCGCCCAGATCGCCGGCATCACGCCCGATGAGCTCTATGAGCTCAATCCCGCCTTCCACCGCTGGGCGACGGACCCGGTCGGGCCCTACTACCTGCTCCTGCCGGTGGACGCGGCGGATGTGTTCACGCAGAACCTCTCGCAGCTCTTATCCGATCAGCTCCTGGGCGTCACTCAGTACACCGTGAAGCGCGGCGACTCCGTCGCCTCCGTCGCAGCGCATTTCCACACCACCGCGAACGTCCTCCGCGAGCTCAATGATCTGCCCGAAGGACGCCTCACCGTGGGCGATGACCTGCGCGTGCCGGCCGATGCCGAGCTGCCCGCCAAGGTGGTGCTCGCTGCGGCGCGCGTCGATGGCCGCGTCCGCGGCCGCCGCCCGCATGTGCTCATCGTGCGACACGGGGACACGCTCTACTCCATCGCCCGCCGCAACCGGATGGACGTCGACATGCTCGCGGCCATGAACGGCATGCAGCCGGGAGACTCGCTGCGGGCCGGGCAGAAGATCCAGGTCGCGAGCAGCAGCGGCGGCTCCCATCATTCGCGCTCGCATCGCCATGTCGTCTACACCGTCCGCAGCGGCGACACTGTGGCCGGAATTGCCCAGCTCTTCCAGTGCAGCGTGCCGCAGATCGTCGCGTGGAACGGCCTGGGGCCGCATCCGCACCTTCACGAGGGCCAGAAGCTGCGCATTCACGTGGTGCGCCACAGCTAGAGGCGGACGCCCCGGGCCTCGCCGCAGGTTCAGCCCGCGCGCAAACTTCCGGCATAATCCGCAGCCGGGAGGACTCAACATGGGATTTCTCGCCGGCAAGCGCGCCTTCATCGTGGGGGTCGCGACCGATCGCTCGATCGCCTGGGGCATCGCCCAGGCCATGCACCGCGAGGGTGCCGAGCTCGCGTTCTCCTATGTGAACGACAAGATGAAAGAGCGGGTCGAGCCGCTCGCGCATTCCATCGGCTCGCACCTGACCATGCCGCTGGACGTCACCGTCGACGGGCAGATCGACGCCGCCTACGAGCTCCTGAAGCGTGAGTGGGGCACGCTCGACGTCGTCGTGCATGCGGTGGCATACGCCCCGCGCGAGGCGCTGACCGGAACGTTTGTCGCCGCGACCAGCCGTGAGGGCTTTCGCGTCGCGCACGATGTATCGAGCTACAGCCTCACCGCACTCGCCCGTGGCGCACAACCCCTGATGGCCGGCCGCGCCGGGGCACTCCTCACCCTCACCTACCTTGGCGCGATCCGCTCGATTCCGGGCTACAACGTCATGGGCCTCGCCAAGGCGAGCCTCGAGGCCAACGTGCGCTTTCTGGCAGCGGACTTGGGACCGCAGGGCATCCGCGTCAATGGCATCTCGGCGGGACCCATCAAGACGCTCGCGGCCGCCGGTATTCCGGGCTTTCGCAAGATGCTCGCCCGCGTCGCGGAAATCGCGCCGCTCCGCCGCAACGTGACGCTCGAGGACGTCGGCAACACGGCCGCGTTCCTCTGCTCGGACCTCGCGGCCGGCATCACCGGTGAGATCGTCTACGTGGACAGCGGCTTCAGCACGGTCGGGATGAGCTTCCCGCTCGAGGCCGAGGGCTAGTCGAACGCCTTCGGGTTCTTGCGCACGTCGGCGGTGCGCCGCACTTCGCCGACGTAGGCGAGCACGTCCCCCACGCCCTCGCGCCCGGCCTCCTGCTGCATGCGGTCGGCCATCTGCTGCGGGTCCGGCGCCTCTACTCCCGTGCGTACCGCCGTGACGGCGACCACGGCGGCTCCGCCGTCATTCATCGTGAGCGCGCGGTACACGGCGGTCTTCGCCGGCCGTGGCGCGGCAAAGGCCGCGGCGCGGATCGGTGCCGGAATGGAAGGGTCGTTGCGGCCGACGAAGTGCCTGGGCTCTGCAGCTAGCCCCAGGGACTGCACCACGGCGTCGAACGAGCTGCCCGCCTCGAGCCGCGCCCGGGCGGCCTCGGCGGCCTTGAGCGCCGCCTGCGTGCCGCGCTCGCTGGCGATCGCGGACACGATCTCGGCGCGCACCTCGGCCAGGGGTTTGGCCGCGGGTTTGCGGTGCTCGAGCACTTTCACGACGACGAGCGCGTTGTCCCCGAGCAGCACCGGGCCGCCGAGGCGACCGGTTGCGAGCGGCGGATCGCCAAACAGGAGCGCCTCGAGCTGCGGGGCGGCCCCTAAGGGCGCGGCTCCGGCCCCCCTCACGTACTGCGCGATGTCGCCGGCCTGGAGCTTGAACTCCTGCTCGAGGGCGTTGAGATCCGCATCGGGCTGCGAGACCTTCGTCTGCAGCTGCTCCTGGATCTCGCCGAAGCGGTCGGTGGCGTGATTGCGCTTGAGCTCCGACTCGATCTGCGCGCGCGCCTCATCGAACGACTTGCCTTTGGCCGTCTGAATTTCATCCAGGCGGATGATGTGATAGCCGTACTGGGTCTTCACCGGCCCGCGGATCTCCCCCGGCTGCATGCTGAAGAGCGCATCACCAAACGGGCCCGCGAAGGTGCTCTTGTCCACCCAACCCAGATCGCCCCCGTTGCCCGCAGAACCCGGATCCTTGGAGTACTGCCTGGCGAGCTCGCCAAAGTCCTTGCCGGCCCTGGCCTGAGCGAGCACGTCCTGCGCCTCTTTGAGCGCCGCCGGATCGTCCTTGCCGGTGATGAGAACGTGCCGCGCGCGACGCTTCTCGGGCGTCAGGAGCTGACTCTTCTCTTTGTCGTACTGCGCATGCAGATCCACATCGCTCACCGTCGTTTGCGCTTCGAGCGCATCGAGCCTGAGCTCGCCGTACTGAAGGTGGACGGACTCGGGAGTGAGGTACTGCGCCTCGTGTGCCTTGTAGTACGCCTCGATCGCCGCATCGTCAGCGGGAGCTGCCGGGAACTTGTTTGCGGGAAGAACGACGAAGCGCACCTCGCGCTCCTGGTCCTCGAGCTCCCTGAGGCGGGCAAACTCGGTGGGCGTGAGGAAATCCGAGCCGCGGATCGCATTCTCGAGCTGCCCGCGCTGCAGGTCGCTGCGCAGCTGTTCCTGAAAGGCCTCCTGGGTGAATCCCGCGCGCGCGAGCGCATCGTTCGCGGCCGCGGCCGAGTACTTGCCGTCGATCTGGAACGCCGGCTCGCTCTTCACCGCTTCGATCAGCTCATCGTGCCCCACCCGGTAACCGAGAGCATGAGTGCGTTGGGCGATGAGCGCCCGGCTGATCATTCCCTCGAGCACCTGGTCCTGGAGCCGTCCGCGCAGCTGTGCCGGGATGTCCGCGCCCCCAAAGCGCTGTTGCCACTGCGCCTGCTCACGGAGCCAGGCGTTGCGCGCCTGCTCGAGGGTAATCTTGCTGCCGGCCGCTTCCGCGGCGTAATTGGAGCCGCCGAAGCTCAGATTCACGATGCCGTAGGCCCCCCACGCGGCGAATACGATCGAGAGCGCGCCGACGAAGAGATACGTGATCCACTTGCGTTTGCCGCTCCCCTCCGTGCCCTTGAGGGCGTCTCCGATGCGCTGAAGCATGTTTGGGCTGGCTTACTCTTTCGGGATCGGGTGGCGGAGCGGACGGGACTCGAACCCGCGACCCCCGGCGTGACAGGCCGGTATTCTAACCAGCTGAACTACCGCTCCGAATTTGGGGGGCGAATCCTAGCGGATTGAGGAACTTGGCCACAAGCGGTTTCGCCGGAACGGACGCCGGGCGCCCTTGCGAACCCCTCGCCGCCCCGGCGGTCAACCAATGCGGGCAATTGCGCGCTGTGCACGGGTGCCCCCGGCGACTTAGGGGTTAGGGTTCGCGCGTCGCCAGGGCCCGACAGAGGGCACCCGGGCGTCCTCATGGGCACAATCGGACGCAACTTCAATCGAGGAAGGTGGCGGTGAAAGCGGTGAAGACAGGCTTTTCTGTAGTGGCCCTGGCGGTGGCAGGCTTGGCGATTGCCTCCCCCGCCCTCGCGGCGCTCGGCGGCGATATCTCCTCGATCGACGCCGATCGGATCTCACTCCAGGGCGCGCTCACCGCCTTCAGCACCGTGAGGGGTTATGCGGTCCATGAGATCACCACGGCGTCGGGCGTCCACGTGCGCGAGTACCTGACCTCGGACGCCAAGGTGTTTGCCGTCAGCTGGCAGGGGCCGTTCATTCCGGATCTCAAGCAGATGCTTGGG
>Ga0187766_10002142_pt1 | contig 11661 bp, 8 predicted proteins | sample 0216_QUI02_MP05__4_FD_132971 | JGI IMG/M metagenome (GOLD analysis project Ga0187766, IMG submission 132971) | Tropical peat soil microbial communities from peatlands in Department of Meta, Colombia - 0216_QUI02_MP05_20_MG | ecosystem: Environmental > Terrestrial > Soil > Wetlands > Peat ... | reverse complement strand
CCTGGGTCTTCCGGAGGATCATGATGCCGACGACCAGCAGGCTGATGAGCAGCATCAGCGCCACACCGGTAGCTGATCCGAGCAAAATCCACCGCCACCTGCGCCCCGTCGGCGCGCCGGCTAACCGCTCCCGCGACACCGTCGCCGGCGCGGCGGTCGATGCGGGTCGTTCGTGACGCCACCAGGCCAGTTGCCGCGCCAACGTCGTCATCACTGACGGGGAGGAGCCAGGGCTGTGCCGTTTCGGCTCCGCCGATTTGGCGGCGGACCCGCCTAGCCCGGCTTGAGTCTCAGGCGCCGCGTAGGCGGGGTAGTCCACGGCGAGGACGGCCTCGGGGCTGCGGTCAACGATCGAGACGCACGCGCTGAGCGCGTCGGCGAACTCGCCGCAGCTCCCGAATCGGTCGGCGGGGTTGTTGGCAAGGGCTTTGGACATGACAGCGTCGAGGCGTTCCAGCTCCGGGTGCCGATCGCCGAGCTTTGGCGGGGCAGCGCTGAGATGTTGGCTGATGACCGTGGCAGGGTTGGAATCCTGATACGGCGGTGCGCCAGTGAGCAAATGAAACGCGGTCGCCGCCAGCCCATACTGGTCGGCGCGGCCGTCGATGTGTGACCCCGTTAGTTGTTCGGGTGCGGCGTAGGCGACCGCTCCCGCGGTCAGATTGGTCGTCGTCCGCCTGCTGGCCTCGTCGAGCGGGCGTGCTATTCCGAAATCCGCCAACAGGATCCGTTGTTCACCGGCGTACGGATTTGTCAAAAAGATATTGGCCGGTTTGACATCGCGGTGCAGTATTCCCCGTTGGTGCGCGTAATCCAGAGCCCCGGCGACGGCGTTGACGATCGCGAGCGCCTCACCCGCCGACATCCCGGCCGGAAACCGCTCCCGCATGAGCTGCGCGGCGTTGGTGGCGTCGACGTAGTCCATTGCGATCCACAGCTGTCCTTCGAACTCGCCGCGGTCATGCACCTCCAGGATGTGCGGGTGATACAGCGTTGCGGCGATCTCGGACTCCCGCATGAATCTCGCGCGGAACTCGCGATCTGCCGTCATCGCCCTGGGGAGAACTTTTAGCGCGTCGCGGCGTGGCAGATGGGGATTCTGAGCACGGTAGACCTCACCCACCCCGCCAGTACCCAGCATCTGCACGATGGTGTACCCGGCGAAGGTCGCCCCGGGGGCCAACGGCATTCCCAGATCCTATCCGCCGCGGTGGCTGCCCGCCGGTCAGAACAACTGTCCGCGCAGGACCACCAGATCGGGGCGGTTCAGTACGCCCGGGCCCTGCCGCGGATCGTTGGTGTAACACAACAGGTCCGCCGAGGCGCCATGGTCCAGACCGGGCCGGCTCAGCCAACGACGGGCGTCCCATGACGCGGCACCCAGCGCCTCGGTGGGGCTCATCCCGATGGCCTTGAGCGCCTCGACCTCGTCGACGATGCGCCCGTGCGCGATCATGGTGCCGGCATCGGTGCCCGCATACACTGGCACACCCGCATCCCACGCCGCGGCCACCCGCGAATAACACTTCGCGTGCAGGTCGCGCATGTGGGCGGCGTAGGTCGGGTAACGGACCGCGGAATCGGCGATACCCGGGAAGTTTTCGATGTTGATCAGCGTGGGGACCAGTGCGGTGCCGTGCTCGAGCATCAGCTCGATGGTGTCGTCGGTGAGCCCGGTTCCGTGCTCGATGCAGTCGATACCGGCGTTGATCAGACCGGGCAGCGCGTCCTCGCCGAAGACATGGGCAGTGACCCGCGCCCCGTGGTCGTGGGCGACCTCGATCGCCGTCTTGAGCACGTCGTCGGACCACAGCGGGGCAAGGTCGCCGATCTGCCGGTCGATCCAGTCCCCGACCAGCTTGACCCAGCCGTCACCGTGGCGCGCCTGCTCGGGCACCGCCTGTGGCAGCTGCGACTCGTCGTCGAGCTCGATGGCGAAACCGGGTGGGTACCGTTTGGGTTTGGCCAGATGCCGGCCGGCCCGGATGATGCGCGGCAGGTCGGCATGGTCGTCGAGGCTGCGGGTATCGGTCGGTGAGCCGCAGTCCCGCACCAGCAGCGCGCCGACATCGCGTTCGGTCTCGGCCTGGGTGATTGCTTCGTCGATGTCGACGGCGCCCTGCGGCCCCAGCCCGATATGACAGTGCGCGTCCACCAATCCGGGAATGATCCAGCCGCCGTCGAAAACCGTGTCAGCGCCCGCGACCGGCTCGACGCTGATCTGCGCGTCGACGATCCACAGCTCGATCGGGGCTTCGTCGGGCAGACCCGAACCTCGCACGTGCAGTCGCACGGTGCGGCTACTTCTTGCCGGGGAACTTCAGTTTGGACAAATCGAAGTCTGCCAGCCCGGGCGGCAACTCGTCGAGGCCGTCAGGCATGCGCGACAGGTCGGGGAACCCCGCCGGCATTCCGGGCCCGAGCGGGCTGCGCACCTCGGGCGGCGTCGGGCCGCGCTTCTTGCCTTTCTTGCCCTTGCCGCTCTTGGCCTTTCGCGACGCGCTCTTGCGGCCCACCCCGGGGATCCCCATGGCGCCCATCATGGATGACATCACCTTGCGGGCCTCAAAGAAGCGGTCGACCAGCTGGTTGACCTCCGACACGGTCACCCCGGAGCCGTTGGCGATCCGCAGCCGCCGCGAGGCGTTGATGATCTTCGGGTCGGCCCGCTCCTGCGGTGTCATGCCACGGATGATGGCCTGCAGCCGGTCGAGCTGCTTGTCGTCGACGGCGGCAAGTGCTTCTTTCATCTGACCGGCGCCGGGCAACATGCCCAGCAGGTTGCCGATCGGGCCCATCTTGCGGATGGCCAGCATCTGCTCGAGGAAGTCCTCCAGTGTGAGCTCGCCGGAGCCGATCTTGGCGGCGGTGGCCTCGGCCTGCTGGGCGTCGAAGACCTGCTCGGCCTGTTCGATCAGGCTCAGCACGTCGCCCATGCCCAGGATGCGGCTGGCCATCCGATCCGGATGGAAGACGTCGAAGTCCTCCAGTTTCTCGCCGGTGGAGGCGAAAAGGATTGGGACACCAGTAACTTCGCGGACCGATAGGGCGGCGCCGCCGCGGGCGTCACCGTCCAGCTTGGTCAATACCACGCCGGTGAAGCCGACGCCCTCCCGGAACGCCTCGGCGGTGGTGACCGCGTCCTGGCCGATCATCGCGTCCAGGACGAACAGCACCTCGTTGGGGTTGATGGCCTCCCTGATGACGGCGGCTTGGGCCATCATCTCGTCGTCGATGCCCAGTCGCCCAGCGGTGTCGACGATGACGACGTCGAAAAGTTTCGCCTTCGCCTCGGCGAGCCCCGCCGATGCGACGGCGACCGGGTCGCCGGGGCCGACGTCAGCTGATGCGCCGGGGTGCGGCGCGAACACCGGGACGCCGGCCCGCTCGCCGACGATCTTCAACTGGTCCACGGCCGCCGGGCGTTGCAGGTCTGCCGCTACCAGCAGCGGCGTATGCCCTTGTCCGCGAAACCACGTGGCCAGTTTGCCGGCCAGCGTCGTCTTACCCGAACCCTGCAGGCCGGCGAGCATCACCACGGTCGGCGGTGTCTTCGCGAACGCCAGCTGACGGGTCTGGCCGCCGAGAATACCGACGAGCTCCTCATTGACGATCTTGACGACCTGCTGCGCTGGGTTTAGGGCGCCGGACACCTCGGCGCCCTTGGCGCGGTCTTTGATGCGGCTGGTGAACGCCCGCACCACCGGTAACGAAACATCAGCTTCCAGCAACGCCAGCCGGATTTCCCGGGTGGTGGCATCGATATCGGCGTCGGTCAGCCGGCCCTTGGCCCGCAGCCCCTGCAGAGCACCGGTCAGCCGGTCGGACAGCGATTCAAACACGCCGCCAGCCTAGCGGGGCGACAATGCGCGCCGCGCAGCGGCGCGAGGTGGGGACCGCCAGCTTGCGGGTGAGCGCTGGGCAATCAGCGCCAACATCTATGGCATGGGTTGTCGGCCTAGACTCTGCGCATGGAATCGCTACCGGTCACCAGCGAACTGCAGGTCAGCGACGATGGCGAGCCGAAGCTAGTCGCGATCGACCTGACCGACGAAGAGCGTAAGCTCATGGTTCTTGACCTCAACGAGTACGGCGGGCTGGCGCAACACGCCTATCAGCTGCTGTGCCCGGTATTGGGCCAGTCGAATGTCTCTGGGATGTCTGTCAAGCAGCGGCGGGTGATGACTGTTCCTGGTCGGTGAGCATGGCGCGGTAGACCACGTCGGAGAGTCGGCGTTTGAGGATTCCTAGTGCCTCCATGCCGCCGTCGCCGTTTGCGTGGGGTCGTGGCCGGTTTGACATGCCGGCCGTCGCGGTTCTGCTCGGAGGGCTCGGGCGGTTGTGATTGTGCCCGCTGGAGCGGTTTGCTGATTCAGCCTCGGCCGGCGAGCCAGGCCGGATAAATTTATCGCCTAGCCAAGCTTGAGGGGCTGACATGAAGCCGTGGGTCCTAGCCGCAGTGGCGACAGGCAGCATCGCGGTGTGGGTCGCGGCGCCGGCTCGCGCCGGCGATCGCGAATACCTTGACTACCTGCAACACTACGACGCCTATCTCGCCAGCCAGTACACCAGCCAGCAGCTATTGGCTGAGGGGCACAAGGTGTGCGACGCAGTTTCAGGCGGCGCGACAGACGATGCTGCTTATGACATGGTGAAGGGTGACCTAGGGGTGTCTGACGACGCGGCCATAGATGTGTATCACGCCGCCACAGTCGAGCTGGGCTGCTGACCACGTCCAACGCGTCGCGGCGGGCGGCGATGTCGTCGAAGAGGTCAGCCTTGCCTCGGCAGGCGGCGCCGTCCAGGCGCGGAATACCTGCGAGCGCGGCGATCAGCTGCTCGCAGACGGCGCTCATGCTGCTGCCGCTTTCGCGTCGCCAAATGCGGCCTCGACGAGTCTGTGGATGTACCACGTGCGGTACACGCCGCCGCGGGCGAGGGCCACGCTTAGCAGCCCGCTGGGGCGGTGCCGTTTGAGCCGCAGCTTCGGCCCCTGCCGGTGCAGGAGCGCGTGGCAGGCGAAAACACCTGGCGGAGAACCACTACTACAGCATCACGTTTGACGACGTTGTCAAGCCCGATACCGCCTGGCACTACCCGCGTCCGAGCCCGCTGGCCCTCCGGACCAAGAACCACGTCGGAGCGGTGTGACCGTCGAACATGAATCGTCAGGGCGGCCAACAAGGTTCGCAAGTGACCGATAAGCCTATCCGCCGCGTGACGGAGGGGCTGCCGGTATGGCGCATCGGCCTCACCGGCGGGCTGGTCGGCATGATGTGCTGTGTCGGGGCGACCGCCCGGGCACTCAATCGGAACCATAAGCGCGACAACAGTAATCGTGTCGTCGAATGATCTCTACCACAACACAATGGGTGGAAATTTCGGCTCGGGGGCCGGCTCTTCTCGCGTCGCTGGTGTTTTCGCGTTGCGCCGATGTGACCAGTCGACCATGCTGCTGATAATCGCCGTCGGCACCCAGACCCCAACCGACTCGACGCGTCCCTATACGAATTCCTCGGCACCCCCAACCCCGCCGGCCCTGCAGCCACCCCGGACCGATTCACCGACATGCTCCTCGGCTACAACCCCAGTTCGGCAATCGCTGGTCAACAAAGACCTCGTTCAACTACAACAAGGACTGGTACCAGGTAGGTATCCAACCCGTTCATCAGGGCCGAAGGAGGAAGCACATGTCGTTCGTGACCACACAGCCGGAAATGTTGACAGCGGCGGCCGGCAAACTGACCGGTATCGGCTCGGCAATGGCCGCCCAGAACGCGGCCGCGGCCACCCCCACGACGGGGGTGGTTCCCGCCGCCGCCGATGAGGTGTCGGCGCTGATCGCGATGCAGTTCGCCGCACATGCCGCCAACTATCAAGCGGTCAGTGCCCAGGCGGCGGCGGTTCACGACATGTTCGTGGCCACCCTGGGCGCCAGCGCCGGTTCGTATGCAGCCACCGAGTCCGCCAACGCGGTCGCAGCAAGCTGATGGAGGTTGAGAAATGAATTTCGCAGCGTTACCACCGGAAGTCAACTCCGGCCGAATGTATGCCGGCCCCGGCTCGGGGCCGATGCGGGCCGCCGCGGCGGCCTGGGGCGGGCTGGCCGCTGAACTGGATTCGGCGGCAACCTCTTACGAGTCGGTGGTCTCCGAGCTGGCGGGTGGTTCGTGGCTGGGTCCTTCGTCGGTGTCGATGGCGGCTGCGGCCGCACCCTATGCGGCGTGGATGAGCGCCACCGCGGGGCAGGCTGAGCAGGCGGCCACCCAGGCCAATGCGGCGGCGGCCGCCTATGAGGAGGCGTTTGCCGCGACGGTGCCCCCGCCAGTGGTCGCGGCCAACCGCGCTCAACTGGTGTCGCTGGTGGCGACCAACTTTTTGGGCCAGAACACCCCGGCGATCGCGGCCACCGAGGCCCACTACGGCGAAATGTGGGCCCAGGACGCCGCCGCGATGTACGGCTACGCTGCCTCCTCGGCGGCCGCCGCGAAGGTGACGCCATTCGCCCCGCCGCAGCAGACCACCAACTCGGCCGGGCTCGCCGGGCAAGCCGCCGCGGTCGCCCATGCCACCGGTAGCTCAGCCGGCACAGGCACGCAGGCGGCACTGTCACGGCTGACCTCCGCGATGCCCGGTGCGCTGCAGGGGCTCGCATCGCCGACGCAGGCCACGCGGGCGGCCGCGGTATCGTTGCCGGACCCGCCGACGCTGCCGAACTTCGGTCTCACCGATCTCCTGGACCTCCTGGGGCTGGACGCCGGGGTGGCGACTGGCATAGCCCTGGCGTCAGCCCTGACGGCTGGGGCATGGGCGGCCGCGTCGCAGGCCAGTGATCAGATTGTCAGGCTGGAGGATCAGATTCTCACGCGGGAGAGGCACCTTCACCACGAGCACCACGAAATCCTGGGCATCCTTGGCCATCCGCGACACGGTGACCTGGGTGCCGGACTGGAGCCGGTGTCGGGGGGTATGGGCCGGACGGTCTCGGTCGGCGGGTTGTCGGTGCCGTCGAGCTGGGCTGTGGCTGCCCCGGAGATACGCGCTGTCGCCTACGCGTTGCCGGCCACCGGCGTCGGCGCCGCGCCAGCGGTATTGGCGGGTAGCTCGGGAACCGCGTTCAGCGAGATCGCCCTGGCGGGTATGGCCGGGAGCACCCTCGCCGGCACTGTTAGCCGCGGCACTGTTAGCCCCGGCACAGTTAGCCCAGGTCGCCGGGAGCGCGTCGGGGCGACTACTGGTCAACGCGCGAAGTCACTGCAACCGCCACCGGCCAATCCAGTTACGGGAATCGCTGCCGACCACCTACGCGAACTCGCCCTCGCCGTACTGCACGACGCTGGAATTGTGACCGACGAGGAATTCACCGAGAAACGACGCCTTCTGAGTCGTTGAACCCCGCGCTTTCATCGCAGGGCGATCGGTGGTGAAACCGATTCGGTAGCTGAGGGTCACTACATCGCTGGGCGGGGCCGCGCCCCGCCGAAGCTGTGAGCCTGGGAGGGGAAAACCGCAGTGGCGCATAGTAAAAGCGGCTGAACCACCCGCGACGGTGCACGGCACGCCGCAGCCCAGACGGTCAGGCGTGCCGACGCTGGGCGGCCCGCGGGTCGAATGTCTGCATGGTGCACGGCGGTGCGGCCCCCCAGGTGAAGGCCACGGCATCGGCGTGGAGCCAGAAGTCGTTCCGCGGTCCCCCACCCGTGGAGGAGCGCTTATCGCCTCGCGCCGACACCTATGCAGGCGGTCCTGAATCCAATCACAACATCGCCCACCTCTCCGCCGAGAGATCAACAACTCCGCATTACCGGTTTGCCAACGGCCTGCGGCTCACTTGTCGTTGGCGTGCAACGCTGCTAACAGGTGTCGCTCCACTGCTGCTCGCATGCCTGCGTCGGGTTCACCAGTCGGCTCACCAGCTGCGGCTCCGGCCGGCAACACGACACAGAACGCGTCGTCCACCGTTGACCCCACTGTGGTGGCCTTCGCCCAGACGATGTCTGCTCCGGCGCGCTCCAACGCTCCGGTGAGCAGCGCGAGCAAGCCGGTCCGGTCCGTGGCGCGGATTTCGACGATCAGCTGACCGGGCGCGGTGCCGTCGAACCAGAGAATGCGGGGTGGGGCGGTCGAATGACTGATCGGCACCCCCGCCAGAACCTCACCGACCGGAGGCGATGCGGAGCGGGTGGCGTCGCCGTCTCGTTGCTCCAGCATGGAAAGGACGTCGACGTCGCCACCAAGCGCACCGACGAACTCCTGACGCAGCAGCTCGGCCGCAGCTGGGGAACCGAAGTGCGGCGACACCACGAATTCGTTGATCACGGCACCATCGTGAATGTTCACCGCGGCAGAGTGCACTCGCAGCGAGTTGAGCGCCAACACGCCGGCGGCTTTCGACAGCAGTCCCCGCTCGTCCGGGGCGATCATGACTACTCGGTAGATGCGTGGACTCTCGCCCTGCCTGATTTCCACATGCACCCCGTGGTCGGCTGCCAGCGAAAGATAATGGGGGTCAATCGGATCGGGGTGCGGCAAAGGCTCACCGGCCATTGCCATTCGGCAGCGGCGTACCAGATCGCCGATCAGCGACGCCTTCCAGTCACCCCACACCCCGGGGCCGGTGGCCAGTGCGTCGGCCTCCGCCAGCGCGTGCAGCACGTCGAGCAGCACCGGATCTCCACCGACAGCCTCCGCGACGGTCGCGATGGTCTGCGGGTCGTTCAGGTCGCGCCGAGTGGCCATCTTGGCCAACAGCAGGTGGTGACGAACTAGTTTCGACAGCATCTCGATGTCCGAGGGCGACATACCCAGTCGGGTACCGATCTGAGTGGCCAACTCAGCACCGATAACACTGTGATCAGCGCCCCGGCCCTTACCGATGTCGTGCAGCAGGGCACCGAGCACCAGCAGGTCAGGCCGCGCCACCCGGGTGGTGAAAGCGCCTGCCCGCGCGGCAGTCTCGACCAGATGACGATCCACCGTCCAGGTATGGATGGCATCGCGGGGCGGCAAATCGCGAATTGCGCCCCATTCCGGGAACATCCGGCCCCACAGCCCGGCGCGGTCCAGGGATTCAATCGTCGCCACCGCGCTCGGACCGGCGCTTAGCAGCACCAGTAGGTCGTCTAATGCGTCGGGCGGCCACGGGGTACGCAACTCCGGGGCGGTATCGGCCAGACGGCTCATCGTGGCAGCCGCGATGGGCACTCCGGCCATGGCGGATGCGGCAGCGACTCGCAGCAGCAGACCGGGGTCGCGTTCCGGCCGGGCGTCGCGGGCCAGTACGACCTCCCCGGCGTACTCGACGACGCCTTCGTCCAGCGGCCGGCGTCGCCGCCGCCGCAAGGCCGACATCCCGCGTCGCGGCAACGCATTGGCGGCAGTCCGCAATCCGGCGTCGACGTGGTAGCTGATGGTGCGGGCCGCGTCGGACACGACGCGCGCCAGGTCGAACCTGTCACCGATGCGAAGGGCGACGCTGATGTCGTCCGCATGCTGGGCCAACAGCACGTCATGTTCGCGGCCAGAGACCCGGCGAAGTTCGGTGCGCACGTCGACCAGTGCGCGGTGTGCACACTCGAGCGAACCGGCCGGGATGTCCCGATTGCGGACGACGTGGCGGTCAGCGAGCTGGGCGATCGCCAGCGCATCGAGCAACTGGACGTCGCGTAGACCACCATGCCCCGATTTCAGATCGGGCTCGGCGCGGTGTGCGATCTCGCCGCTGCGGCGCCAACGGTCGTGCGTTACTTCGACGAGTTCGCCGAACCGCGAACGGATTCCGATCCGCCACTGCCGCCGCACCCCATCGACCAGCAGCGCCGACAACTGCGCATCGCCGGCGATGTGGCCTGCTTCCAGCATGGCCAGACCCGACGAGATGTCCGCACCGGCGATTTGCAGTGCCTCGGCGACGGTTCGCACGCAGTGGTCCAGACGAATGTTGGCGTCCCACAGCGGATACCACAGCAGATCCGCGACCCGCCCGACGATGTCGGCGGGCATGTTGTCGTGTAACAACATCAGGTCGAGGTCGGAATACGGCAGCAGCTCGCGGCGTCCCAGTCCGCCCGTCGCGACGATCGCGAAGCCGCTGGAATCTGTGATACCGATCTCAGCCGCTTTGGTCGTCAGCCAGAGTTCGTGAAGATCCAGCCATGCTTCGCGCAGCGCAGCCGCATCCAGTTGGCGCGACCCGCGGACCAGCAGCTGGTCCCGGGCGGCGACCAAATCGGTTGCCGGCCGAGCACTCCCAGACACCGGGGCCTTCCATCGAGAGCCTCCGCATGGATCCGGCCTGCGCGGTCTCATGCTATCCAGGCCGGATCACGCACTCGCGACGAATCTTATAACGCATCGGATCCGCGCTCGCCGGTGCGTACCCGCACCACCGTTTCGACGGGGCTGACCCACACTTTGCCATCGCCGATCTTTCCGGTGCGCGCCGCCCGGATGATGTTGTCGACGACCTTGTCGGCTACGGAATCCTCAACCACGACCTCGATGCGCACCTTCGGTACGAAGTCGACCACATACTCAGCCCCCCGGTAAACCTCGGTGTGACCCCTCTGCCGCCCATAACCCTGGACTTCGGTCACCGTCATCCCCAAGACTCCGGCCTGCTCCAGGTTGGTCTTCACGTCCTCGAGCGTGAACGGCTTCACGATCGCGGTGATGAGCTTCATTTCCACTCTCCTCCAAGCTGTGACGAGCAACCGAACCAACCGAAGCGCTGACGACCGCGAAATCGTAGCCGCTCTCAGCGTGCTGAGCCTGGTCGATGCCCGAGGCTTCGTCTTCGGCGTTGAGGCGCAGCCCGATGGTGTGTTTCAGGACCAGAGCCAAGATAGCCGTGCCGACAGCCGAATAGGCGAGAACGCTGAATGCGCCGATCGCTTGCCTTTCCAGTTGCTCGAAACCGCCGCCGTAGAACAAGCCGGGTGACACACCCGCCACACCGGCGATGGCCGTGGTCTGCGGCGCCGCGAGCAGACCCACCAGCAGCGTGCCCACCAGACCGCCGGTCAGATGCACCCCCACCACGTCGAGCGAATCATCGAAGCCGAACCGGTATTTCAGCCCGACCGCCAGCGCGCACACAATACCGGCCACCACGCCGATCACCAATGCGCCCACGGCGTTGACCGACGAGCATGACGGCGTGATGGCGACCAGCCCGGCAACGATGCCCGACGCTGCTCCCAGCGATGTGGCGTGCCCGTCGCGGATGCGCTCGGTGAGCAGCCAGCCGAGCATGGCGGCGGCGGTCGCGACCGTGGTGGTCATGAACGTCGACCCGGCAGCACCGTTGGCGCTGGTTGCCGACCCGGCGTTGAATCCGTACCAGCCGAACCACAGCAGTCCTGCGCCCAGCATCACAAAAGGCAGATTGTGCGGTCGTCCCGCCAACGCCGGCCAACCCTTGCGTTTCCCGAGGGTGATCGCCAAGACCAGGCCGGCCGTGCCGGAGTTGATGTGGACGGCGGTGCCGCCGGCGAAGTCGATCGCATGCAGCTTGTTGGCGATCCAGCCGCCGTGGGTGGCCGTTACCTTGTCGAATGCGAAGACCCAGTGGGCGACTGGGAAGTAGACGAATGTCGCCCACAGTCCGGCGAACAGCATCCAGCTGCCGAACTTCAACCGGTCGGCCACCGCTCCGGAGAT
>Ga0187766_10002140_pt1 | contig 11670 bp, 14 predicted proteins | sample 0216_QUI02_MP05__4_FD_132971 | JGI IMG/M metagenome (GOLD analysis project Ga0187766, IMG submission 132971) | Tropical peat soil microbial communities from peatlands in Department of Meta, Colombia - 0216_QUI02_MP05_20_MG | ecosystem: Environmental > Terrestrial > Soil > Wetlands > Peat ... | reverse complement strand
GATGTCAGCGGCACTACTGACTGACCTGACCATCTTCATTCTCGCGCTGCTGGTCGGCATCGAGGTCATCGGGAAGGTCCCCGCGACGCTGCATACGCCGCTGATGTCGGCGACCAACGCGATTCACGGCATTATCTTGGTCGGCGCTCTGCTGATCGGGGTGACGGCGCACACCGCGATCGGCTACATCCTCGGCTTCGTGGCTGCGGTCTTCGCCGGCGCAAACGTCGTGGGCGGGTACGTTGTGACCGGGCGGATGCTGAAGATGTTCCGCAAGAAGGCCCCCGAGCCGGAGCTGGAATCGCTTGACGGCCACAAGGGCATCAGGGGGCTGGCGGACAGGATAGGCATAGGCAGGGCTCAGTCATGACCGGATTCACTGCCCACGTCGGATTCGCCGGATGGATCCAGCTCGTCTACGTACTGGTGGCGGCGATGTTCGTGGTCGGCCTGCACCTGATGAACAGCCCGGCCACCGCGCGCCGCGGCAACCAGGTGGCCATGACCGGCATGATCATCGCGGTTATCGCCACGTTCGTCTTGTTGATCCACGAGGGCACGGTCACCACGACCGGCTGGATCGTGCTGATCGCCGGGGCGCTGATCGGCTCCGCGGCAGGCCTGTACGCGGCCCAAACGGTGCAGATGACGGCGATGCCGCAGCTGGTGTCGGCGTTCAACGCGGTCGGCGGCGGCGCCGCCGCGCTGGTGGCGATCTACGGCTACTACGACGCCGAGTCCAGAGGCAGCGTCCTGGGCACCACCTCGGTGTTCAGCGTGCTGGACGTGATTATCGGCTCGGTCACGTTTTCCGGGTCGATCATCGCCGCCGGAAAGCTGCAGGGATTCATCCCCGGACGGCCGATCATCTTCAAGGGTGGCCGCGTGCTCAACATCGCGCTCGCCGTCGTGGCGCTCGGCTCCGGCGCGTACATGTTCAGCACCCCCAGCCTCCCGGCGCTGCTGATCGTGGTGCTCGCCTCGTTGGGCTTCGGGGTGATGATGGTGCTGCCGATCGGCGGCGCGGACATGCCGGTGGTGATCTCGCTGCTGAACGCGTTCACCGGCACCGCGGTGGCAATGGCCGGCTTCGTCATCCAGAACTGGGCCCTGATCGTGGCCGGCGCGCTGGTGGGCGCTTCCGGTAGCATCCTGACCAAGCTGATGGCCGACGCGATGAACCGGTCGCTGGCCAACATCATCATCGGCGGGTTCGGCACCGGCGACAGCGCCGTCGCCATCGGCGGGCCGGTAGACGCCCAGGTCCGCTCGATCGCGGCCGACGACGCGGCGATCCAGCTGGCCTACGCGGCCAAGGTGATCGTGGTGCCCGGCTACGGGCTGGCCGCCGCCCAGGCCCAGCACGGCGTGGCCGAGCTGGGCAAGATCCTGGAGGATCACGGCGTCGAGGTCAGCTACGCGATCCACCCGGTAGCGGGCCGGATGCCCGGCCACATGAACGTGCTGCTGGCCGAGGCGAACGTGCCGTACCCGCAGCTGGTGGAGATGGACGACATAAACCCCGAGTTCGCCCGCACCGACGTGGCGCTGGTCATCGGCGCGAATGACGTGACCAACCCGGCGGCCCGCCGGCCGGGCAACGAGATATCCGGCATGCCGATCCTGGACGTGGACCAGGCCAAGTCCATCATCGTGATCAAGCGCTCGATGGGGCACGGCTACGCCGGCCTGGAGAACGAGCTGTACTACGACCCCAAGACCAGCATGTTCTTCGCCGACGCCAAGAAGGCGATGTCCGAGCTGACCTCGGCCGTCAAGACGCTGGTCGGCTGAGCAAGGGGGTTTCCCCCGGACCAGCACAGTACCCGACGGGCCATGGCAACGTGGCCCGTCGGCTGTTTCGGCGTGCCATGCCAGGCGTAAGGTTCGGAAAAGATCGTCCACGCCAGACTCGGAGGGCCGTCGTGACCGAACGTACCAAGATCACCCTGGATGAGTCCGAGATCCCGCGGCAGTGGTACAACGTGATCCAGGACCTGCCCGCTCCGCCGCCCCCGCCGCTGCACCCGGGGACGCTGCAGCCGGTGGGCCCGGAAGACCTCGCGCCGCTGTTCCCGATGGAGCTCATCCGGCAGGAAGTGGCCACGGACTCCTATATCGACATTCCGGACGAGGTCCTCGACGTGTACCGGCTCTGGCGGCCCACCCCGCTGTACCGCGCGCGCCGGCTGGAGAAGGCCATCAACACCCCCGCACGCATCTACTACAAGTACGAAGGGGTCTCCCCGGCCGGTTCGCACAAGCCGAACACCGCGGTCCCGCAGGCGTTCTACAACGCGGCCGAAGGCACCAAGCGGCTCACCACCGAGACCGGCGCCGGCCAGTGGGGCAGCGCGCTGGCCTTCGCCTGCGCGCAGTTCGCCATCGACTGCGAGATCTGGATGGTCCGCGCCTCCTACGACCAGAAACCGTACCGGCGCACCATGATGGAGACCTGGGGCGCCACCGTACACGCTAGCCCGTCCCGGGCCACCACCGCGGGCGCGAAGATCCTCGCTGCCGAACCGGACTCACCGGGCAGCCTCGGCATCGCGATCAGCGAGGCGGTCGAAGCGGCCGGCGGCAGCGCCGACACCAGGTACGCGCTCGGCAGCGTGCTCAACCACGTACTGATGCACCAGACCGTGATCGGCCAGGAGGCGCTCAGGCAGTTCGCCGCGGCGGGCGAGTCGCCGCCAGACCTGATCGTCGGCTGCACCGGGGGCGGGTCGAACTTCGCCGGCCTGTTCCTGCCGTTCCTGCGCGAAAAGCTGGCCGGGCGCGGCAATCCGGTGATCCGGGCGGTCGAGCCCTCGGCCTGCCCGTCGTTCACCCGCGGGGTGTACGCGTATGACTTGTGTGACACGCCCGGGTTCACGCCCTTGCTGAAGATGCACACGCTCGGCCACGAGTTCATCCCCGAACCCGTGCACGCCGGCGGGCTGCGCTATCACGGCATGTCGCCGCTGCTGTCGCACATGTACGAGCTGGGCCTGTTCGAGGCCGTGGCCAAGTCGCAGCGTGAGTGCTTCGCGGCCGCCGTGCTCTTCGCCCGGACCGAGGGAATCATCCCGGCGCCGGAACCGACCCACGCGCTCGCCGCGGCTATCGAGGAAGCCAAGCGGTGCGCGGAATCCGGCGAGCAGAAGGTGATCCTGACCGCGCTGTGCGGGCACGGGCACTTCGACATGGTGGCCTACGAGAAATACCTGTCCGGCGAGATGACCGACTTCGACCTGCCCCAGGAACGCATCGACGCCGCCGTGGCCAACCTGCCGGCGGTGTTAGCCCGGGGGGACGACCCCCCGGAACGCCCCGCTATCGGGGGGACCCATCCCCCCGAACCCCCCTTGACGGCGGGAACGGACCGCGGCGGCCAGGCCGTCGAGTACGGCGGCGGTCGTGTCGATGTCCATGCACGCGTCGGTGACGCTCTGCCCGTAGGCGAGCGTCGCCGGGGGGCCGGGCTCCTGCCTGCCCTCGCGCAGGAAGCTCTCCAGCATCACCCCGGTGAGACCCTGCTCCCCGGTCGCCACCTGGTCCGCGATCGCGGCCGCCACCAGGGGCTGGCGGCGGTGGTCCTTGCCGCTGTTGCCGTGGCTCGCGTCCACCATCAGGCTGCGTGGCAGGCCGGCGCCGGCGATCAGGTCCAGCGTCTTGGTCACGTGGCTGGCCTCGTAGTTCGGGCCGGCCCGGCCGCCGCGCAGTATCACGTGGGTGTCCGGGTTACCCGCCGTAGTGACGACCGCGGCCGCGCCGACCGGGGTGACCCCGAAGAACGTGTGCCCGGTGGCGGACGCCCGGCACGCGTCCACCGCCGCCTGGACGTCTCCGTCGGTCCCGTTCTTGAACCCGACCGGCATCGACAAGCCGGAGGCGAGCTGCCGGTGGACCTGGCTTTCGGTGGTCCGCGCGCCGATCGCGCCCCAGGTCACCGCGTCCGCGATGTACTGCGGCGTGATCGGGTCCAGCCATTCGCAGCCCACCGGCAGCCCGAGGGCGATGATGTCGAGCAGCAGCCGCCGCGCGGCGCGCAGGCCGCGGTGCACGTCGTGGCCGCCATCCATGCCCGGGTCGTTGATCAGCCCCTTCCAGCCGGTCACCGTCCGCGGCTTCTCGAAGTACACGCGCATCACGATCAGCAGGTCGGCTTGGCTTTGTTCACGCAGCGCCGCCAGGCGGCCCGCGTAGTCGAGCGCGGCGGCCGGGTCGTGTACCGAGCAGGGTCCGGCGATCACGAGCAGGCGGTCGCCGGACCCGTCGAGCACGGCACGAACCTCGCCACGGGTGCGCTCCACCATCGCCGCGGCCTTCTCGGTCAGCGGCAGCTCGTCGAGCAGGGCCGCCGGGGACAGCAGCGGCTCGTAGCCGACGATGCGAGTATCCCTGGTGCGCGGCATCAGGCGCGTCTCCTCCCGAGCAAGCCGCGGCCCGCACGCCGGGAGCCACGCGACACGCGACCGATGCTACACCCTGCCTCACCGCCTCCGGGTAAGCCCGGCCTGCGTGCGCTCACCAGCGAGTTCTTAGCTTAGGCACATAGTCCGCAAAAGCAGTTCTCATCGACTACGACCATGCTGATCGCACGCGCATCAACGGCGCTCTCCCGCGCACGCGTCGCAGCGGTTTCAACGCCCGGGGCCAAGGCCGGGTGCCATCCTTCGACCGTGGGAGGCAGCTGGCTTGGTACGCATCACCATGCCGGGCACGGCGCCCGGCATCACCCGGGCATGGCCACCTGGCGGCGCCAATGCCGCCCATGGGACAACGCGGCGCTGGGTGCTGCTGCTCGTGGCGGGCTGGCTGTGCGCCCGGACCGGAGCTGGCCAGGTCAGCCGCTGGCCGACAGCCTGGCCTCAGTCAGACCGTAAGCTTGACCGAGCGAGGCGGGACGGCGACATCGGAGGTTGGCCAGCGTGACCGCGGAATGCGAGCACGGCGCGGCAAGCCATGACGGGACAGAGCCGTCCATGGCTTCGGCGCCCGAGGCGTCTCGGGCCTGGCTGCTGATCGAGCATCCGGGGCCGTGGCCGCCCGAGCCTGCCGAGGCTTTCTTCCCGGCGCCGCTGCAATCCGTGGTCTCCTCCGCCGTGGAGCTGGGTATCCGGGTGCAACTGATCCGCGGGCCAGGATCTCGCCTGGCCGGGAACGCGCGCCGGGTCTTCGCCGGTTGGACCGCCGGGAACGAACCCTGGCTACGGCGCGGGGAGCTGGCCAGCGAATTGGGCGCGCTTCCCGGGCTCGACCTGGAGCTACTGTCGTCCGGGAGCCCGCTGTCGTTCGGGTCGCCGGTCCGCGAGCCGCTCTTCCTGGTCTGCGCGCACGCGCAGCGCAACGCCTGCTGTGCGCGTCTCGGCGGCCCGCTCGCCCAGGCCCTCGCCGTGCGGTATCCCGGGCGAGTTTTCCAGACCACGCACCTCGGCGGCCACCGATTCGCCGCCAACCTGGTCATCCTGCCGCACGGCCTGTACTACGGCCCCGTCGGCATCGACACCGCGACCGCCGCGATCAGCGCCTATGAGCGCGGCGCGGTGGTGCCGGGACGCTACCGCGGGCGGGCTGGCCAGCCGCGGCCGACGCAGCAGGCCGAACACGAGCTGCTGATGCGGACCGGGTCCCTAGGGGTCGCGGCCCTCGTGTAGCCCGCCGAACCTGAAGCGCGGTGAGGCTGCGGTCAGGACCGCGCTCGCGGGCGGGACGGACCAGAGGCCCGCCAGTTCCGCGGCGAGCGCCGCGGTCAGCTCGCGCATGTCCGATGAGGCCGAGTCATGCAGCGCCTCGGCCACGATCAGGGCGCACACGGTGGAGTCGCGCACCGCGGACAGGCCGCTCTGCCGGTTCGTCCAGCGCCGTGCGTGCGCTCGCCTGGCCTGGTCCGCGAAGATTACCTCGCCGACGGCTGGGTGCTCGATGTCCCCGGCGAAGGTCAGGTAGTCCTCGTCCCCGGCCGCATACCGCACCTCGAGCGGGCCGGTCATCGCGGCGACGTCGAAGACGGCCACCGGGATGGCGAAGGCCAGCGAGACCGCATTGCACAGATCGACGAGTGGATGCAGCCGCGGCAGGTTCCCCTCCTTCCGGAATCTGCGCAGCAGCGATTCCGCGGCGCAGCGGTACTGGGTCGGCTTGAGTCCCATCTTGGCGAAGGCACGCCGCCAGGCCTGTATCTCGGGCAACTCGCCCTCGGCCGAAACCGCGGCGAGCCGCGACTTGGCGGCGGCGGCGAACCGGTCGGCAGCCGAACCGGCCTGCAGGCCGGCCGTGATCCCCTCGGCGTACAGTACCCCGGGGACCAGCTGCGGGAAGTCACGCCAGATGTCACCGGAATGCTGGAAGTGCATGAATCCTCCCGACCTCGCAGGCTCTGGTGTCCCCGGCTGCCAGGGCTCTATTTTGTCCTTGCTGCCAGGTTCTGGCTCCCGTCCGCTGCCCGCGGTCTAGTATCCCCGCAGGCCCAGGGCGAGACCGCCGGCAACCACGGCGATGCCAGCCCAGACCAGCGGCCGGGGAGCCGGGCCGCCGAGCAAGACGCCGGTCGCCGCCGCGGCCACCGGCGCCACGCCGGTGAGCAGCCCGGCCCGGCTGGCGCCCAGCCGTCTCACGCTGGAGTACCACATGATGAAGGCCGCCGCCGTGACCGCGACCGTGAGGTAGACGATGGCGACCCAGCTCCCGGCGGCCCAGGTGCGCGGCGGCGGCCGGACCCTCGCGCACGAGGCCGATCCCAGCGAAGATCACCGCGGCGAGCCAGGTGGCGTGCACCGACACTCCCCACGGGCCGTGCCGGCCAAGGACGGGAATGGCGAGCAGGGTGAACGCGGCTTCGCAGCCGAAGACCACCGCTGCCCAGGCGACGCCGATCGCATCGGTGCGGCCCAGCCCTTGCACCAGGACGGCGCCGCAGGTCACCACCAGGGCGGCGGCCACCAGGGCCGCGCGCGGTCTCGATCCTTCGAGCAGCGGCCCGATCACGGCCAGCAGCGCGGGGACGCAGGCCACCGCCACGCCGAGGACGGCAGGTTCGGCGTGCCGGGACCCCGCCACCAGGGCGACGTTGAACAGCACCAGGCCATCCGCGGCGACACCGGACAGCCACAGCCATTCCGCGCCGCACGGCATGATCAGCCGTCGGCCGGTCAGCCGCGACACGACGACGAGGATCAGGCAGGCGATGGCGTACCGGAGCGCCGTCAGCTGGCCGGAGTGCCCGGGCTCGTTCTCGGATATGCGGCGCATGCGCCCGATCAGCTCCGCGAGGCGGCCCAGCGGATCGCCCGTGTCGTCAGCTCGATGGATCGGCCGGGGAGCTCGCCGCGGCGACACGGTCCGCATCGGCGCGGCGATGCTTCCGGGCGACCGTCCGCAGCTGGCTGATGCATGCCGCCCCGGCGACGATGACGAAAAGCACGCCGCAGGCGGCCGACAGGAGCAGGGCTACGCCGAGCGGGAGATGACCGTGCGCGCCGAAATAGGTGATGTCCACCGCCCTGCCGTTCTGCAGGATGAAGATCAGCAGGAGCAGCAGGATCACGGCGGAAAGGACCACGGCGACCCACAGCCCGCTGATCCTGGTGTGCCGGATTCGGTGATGGGGCAGCGGCGGCGGCTGCGGCGCCGAGAGCCGTGGCTGGGGGCCGGGAGCGGGCGTCGGGGCGGATTGCGGTTCCGTGCTCACTGGGCACCCCCTTGCGTACGCGGCGGAAACACGCGTCCCCTCCTGCCCGCCAGCGCCCAGGTTATGCACCGCCCAGCCCGGGTCAGCCGCCCAGGTAGGCCAGGACAGCCAGTACCCGCCGGTTGTCGTCGTCGGAAGGCTGCAGGTCAAGCTTGAGGAAGATGGACGCGGTGTGCGTAGCCACGGCACGTCCGGTGATGACGAGCCGCTGAGCGATGGCAGCGTTGGACCGGCCCTCAGCCATCAGCGCGAGCACCTCGCGTTCGCGCGGGCTGAGCGCGGCCAGGCTGCCGTCGCCGGTGTTACGGACGAGCAAGCGAGCGATCACCTCCGGGTCCATCGCGGTGCCGCCGGCCGCGACCCGGCGGACCGCGTCGACGAACTGGGCGCTGTCGAAGACTCGGTCCTTGAGCAGGTAGCCGATGCCCCCGTGCCACTGGCCAGAGCTCACGGGCATAGAGCTGCTCGACGTGCTGGGAAAGGACCAGTACCGGCAGGCCCGGTACCTCACGCCGCGCGGCCAGCGCGGCCCGGATCCCCTCGTCGGTGAAGGTCGGCGGCAGCCGGACGTCCACGATGGCGACATCCGGCTGGTCCGAGGTCACCGCCGCCAGCAAACGGCTCCGTTGTCGACGGCCGCGGCGATCTCCAGGCCATGGGCCTGAACGTCAGCGCCTGTATCGCGTCGGCCAGCCCCCGGTCGGCCAGGACCGGCGGGTGGATGCCCCGTACCAGGGCACGCAGCTCGGCCAGGGCCTTGACCGAGGCGTCGCGGGCCTCGAAGAGCAGCGCCCGCGCTGCCGCTGGATTGGTGTCGATGATCTGCCCCGCGGCGTCCAGGGTCATGCCCAGGGCCACCAGCCTGGCCTGCGCACCGTCGTGCAGATCCCGCTCGATCCGGCGTATCTCGGCCGCCCCGGTGTCCAGGGCCTCCGTGCGGGTCTGGGCCAGCTGGCGGACCCGCAGCGCCAGCTCGGCCTGCCTGGTCGGCGCGAGCATCGACCTGGCGGCAACACCGTAGCCGCGCATCAGCCACGGGGCCGCCCACAACCCGAACGCCGCGGCGGCTATGGCCAGCAGCCCGCAGTTCCAGCGGGGCGTAGGGCGCGACCAGACCGACAAGGCCGAGCACCAGAAGCCCCGCGGGCGCCACGGCGAGGACCCAGCCAACGCACCCGTTCACGGTCACCCACAGCACGTCCCGCCACGTCGCCTGATCGGTCACCAGCCAGGCGAGCCGACGGCGCGGGCTGCCCTTCCCGCCTCCGATCAGCGGCCTCCGCCCGCAGCGGGTGTAGTAGCCGTGTTATCAGCTACGGGTGAGCGGGCCGGATGGGGGCCTGATCGGAGGGCGCGGATGGCGGCGAACCATGGCGGATGTCTATCGCCAGCTCCTCCCGCAAGGACAGCTGGTCGAGGTCGGCGACAGCGATACCCCCGACCCGCTGGACTAGCGAGCCGGATTCACTCAGGTTATTCGGGAGTTCACGCCAGCATCTGGCACCGCCTAGCGTCACGCGGAACAAGCTGGCATGCGACCGTCTCCGGTCGGCCCGGAGGTGACAGTAGGTCCTGCTCGGGTCGCCGGTGCCTCGAGTATGGTTGGTCCATGGTGCTCGCACAGCGCAAAGTCCTGCTTTTGGCCGCCGACGACTTCGAGGACATGGAGCTGCTGTACCCGCTGTACCGGCTCATCGAGGAGGACGTCACGGTGACGGTGGCCGGGCTGGATGACCACCCCCTGCGGGGCAAGAAGGGCTACGGGCCGGTGCCCGTCGACACTACCGTCGGCCAGGTCGCGGCGGACGACTTTGACGCCCTGGTCATCCCGGGCGGTTACGCGCCCGACAAGCTGCGGCGCTCGGAGACCGTACTGGAGCTGGTGCGCGCGTTCGATGACGCGCAGAAACCGATCGCCTTCATCTGCCATGCGGGCTGGGTGCCGATCTCGGCCAAGATCGTCAAGGGCCGCCGGGCCACCAGCGTGGGCGCCATCCGCGACGACATGGTCAACGCGGGCGTCGACTGGGTCGACCAGGCCACGGTGGTCGACGGCCACCTCATCTCCGCCAGGACCCCCGCCGATCTCGGCCCCTGGATGAAGGCGCTGCTCCGCGCGCTCGAGAGTCCCGCTGGCTAGCCGTCACGGAAGGTCGGCTGGCCGGTAGCACGCATCCGGCGCCCGCGGCTGACCGTGCGATTCCGGTGGCCGACTCGGACAGCGGCGGATGCACCCGAAGGTACGTGCGGCTCAGGTCGGCGAAACTGAGTATCTGCGGACCGGCCATGTCCGGCACCCGGCCGGCTCGGCTAGCGCGAGCGCGGCGAGCCTCGCCGCTACCAGCCTCGCGCAGCCGAACCGCCGGGCAGGGATACGCCGCCGACGCGGACTACAGCCCCACGGCGTGGCTGATCCACAAGACCCGGGTGACCAAGGGCGCGGCCCGCGGGCAGCTCGGCTGGGCCCGCCGGGCCCGGGCCCACCCCGAGATCGCCCTGGCCCTGGCCGAAGGGGACACGCTGACCGAGTCGATGGCCCGGACGGTGTGCGGGCGGACCGGCAAGCTGCCCGGCGACTGCCGGCCGGCGGCCGACGCGATCCTGGTCGCCGCGGCCCGGGCCGGCGCGGACCAGCGCGAGCGGGCCGAGCCGGCCGCGGAGATCTGGGCCCGGTCCGTGCCCGGGCCCGGCCAGGACGGCCCGGAGGACGGCTTCCAGGACCGGTCGGTGCGGGCGGAGACCACGTTCGGCGGCACCGGGGTGATCAGCGGGAACCTGCCACCGCAGTGCGCAGCGCTGGTCACCGGTGCTGGATGCCTGTCGGCCCGTGGTGCGTGGCAGTGAGGAGCCAGCCTTGGACATGGGCTGGCCCTTGTGGTCGGTCTCGCCGGTTTCGGATGCCTTGGGGGCCAGGCCGGTATAGGAGCGGAACTGGCTGGCGCGGCCGAACCGGGCCGGGCCGCCCATGCAGGCAGGCTCATTGGGCACGCAACGGGCACGCGGCCTTCAGATCCGTAGGAGTAGGCACATCATCCAGGATCGCCCGTTGTCGCCGGTGCGCTGGGCCGATATTCCAGAGTTGTCGGTACGGCACAGGCGTGGTCCGGCGGCTTGGCAGCAAGTACCGGCAGCGGTCACGGCGGCGAGATTCTCTTTGACGAACCAGTTTTGGGACCATGGTCCCTTGTGCTGCCGGCCTTTGCCGGTCCTCGCCCCGCCGCGACACTGCCAGCATGACCATCGCCATGTGCCGCGGATGGAGGATGGAGGCGGCCGGGATGAAGCAGACGCAGTTGCTCGTCATCGGCGCGGGGCCGTACGCGCTGTCGACCGCGGCGCTTGCGCGTGAGCGTGGTATCGACACGGTGGTGCTGGGGCGGCCAATGGGCTTTTGGCGGGAGAACATGCCCGAGGGCATGTTCTTGCGGTCGGGGCCGGACTGGCACCTCGACCCGGCCGCGGTCTACACGCTGGAGGCCTATCTGGAGGAGCAGGACATCCGGGCGGGTGAGGTTGATCCCATACCGATCGGCGTCTTCCTGGACTATGCCGACTGGTTCAGGAGAGCCAGGGGAATCGAAGTCCGCGAGGAGTTTGTCGACACCCTGGCGAAGGCCAACGGCCGGTTCAAGGCAACGCTGCGAAGCGGCGAGCGCATCCACGCGGACGCCGTAGTAGCCGCGCCGGGGATCCGCCACTACACCAACGTTCCCGGCTGGGCGTCCTTGCTGCCGCCGGGCTTCGCGGCTCACACCTGCAACCTGGTGCGCTTCGACGACATGGCCGGGGCGCGCGTGCTGATCATCGGCGGGCGGCAAAGCGCCTACGAGTGGGCCGCGCTGATCCGGGAGCACGGCGCCGCGCGCGTCGACATCGTGCACCGTCACGACGTCCCGCGTTTTGAGCGAGTCAGCTGGAAATTCGTCGATGCCCATGTCGAGCAGACGCTCGCCGTGCGCGGGTACTGGCGGAACCTTCCCAAGAGCGAGCAGGAT
>Ga0187766_10002139_pt1 | contig 11673 bp, 11 predicted proteins | sample 0216_QUI02_MP05__4_FD_132971 | JGI IMG/M metagenome (GOLD analysis project Ga0187766, IMG submission 132971) | Tropical peat soil microbial communities from peatlands in Department of Meta, Colombia - 0216_QUI02_MP05_20_MG | ecosystem: Environmental > Terrestrial > Soil > Wetlands > Peat ... | reverse complement strand
CGGGACCGCGCTGGCCAGCGCCAGCGCGGCGGCGAGGACGTCGTGAGGTGGCAGCTCGTGCGTCAGGTCCACCAGGCGTGCCGACGGGCAGATCGACAGCATCACGCCCTTCATGATGCCGACGAACGGATCACGCAGACCGAAGTCGGTGGTCAGCGTGACGAGGGGCGAAGGGAGCCTAGCGGTCGCGATCGACGACGAAGTCCGCGACGAGGAGGAGCGTGTCCTTGTCCTCCGAGTCGGGGAAGGATCGGAGCGCGTCCTTCGCGCTCTGCGCGTACCGGTGGGCCCGCTCGAGCGCATATTCCACCCCCGCGTGCTTGACGACCAGCCGCCGGATCTCCTCGATCTCGTCGGGTTCGAGGCCGGGCCGCTCGAGCAGGGCCTGGATGCGGGCGCGGTCGACGGGGCCGGCCCGATCCACCGTGGCGATGAGCGGCAGCGTGCGCTTGCCCTCCTTGAGGTCGGCGCCGACCGCCTTGCCCAGGCGCGCCTGATCGGCCACGAAGTCGAGCGAGTCGTCACTGATCTGGAACGCGATGCCGATGTCCAGCCCGTAGCGGGTCAGCCCGTCCACCTGCTCGGGGCTGGCGCGCCCCAGCAGGGCTCCGATGCGGCAGCACGCGGACATGAACGACGCGGTCTTCTGCGTGATGATGCGCAGGTAGTCTGGCTCGCTCGTCGTGCCGCTCCGCTTGCGCTCGAGCTGGAACACCTCGGCCTCCGTCATCGAGACGGTCGCGCGTGCGAGGGTCTCGAGCACTCGCGGGTCGCCGTCCTGCACCATGAGGGCGAAGGACTTGGAGTAGAGATGGTCGCCCACCAGGATCGACGCGTCGTCGCCCCAGCGGGCGTTGGCGGAGGGCCGGCCACGCCGCAACGGGGCCTGGTCGACGACGTCGTCGTGGATGAGGGTCGCGGTGTGGAGCAACTCGACCACGCAGCCCATCTGCACGGCGCGGGGGCCCTGGTAGCCGGCCAGGCGAGCCGCGATCAGCAGGAGGATCGGGCGCAGGCGCTTGCCTCCCGCCCCCGCGATGAACTCACCCATCTCGTGGATGAGCGGCACCGGGGAGGCGATCTCACCCCGGATGGCCGCCTCGATGGCGGCCAGCTCCGGACCCACGGCGAGGGCGACGCGATCCTTCAGGAGTACTTCGAGGGGAGTGGGCGCGTTCACCAGGAAGGCAGGCGCGCCCGCGCTACCGGAGCACCACCCGGTCCTTGACCTGGACCTGCGCCCCGGCCGCGGCCTTCTGGACCTCGACCACCGAGAACTTGTCTCGGACCTCGACCACCCGACCCGTCGCGACCTCCTCCTCCAGCTCGCCCAGCAGCTCCCCGGTGATCGGGTGGACGATCGCGATCTTGTCGCGCCGCACGCTCACGTTGGTGCCGATCTTGACGCCATCCGGGGCCGCCAGATCGATCACCACCCGCGAGGTGTCCACAAACACCACGTAGCCGCGCGTGGACGGCTGGGTGGCGCCGCTTCCGGCATCGGTCCGCGTGGTGCCGGCCACGGCGGCGACCTGGCCCCGGGAGTCCGTCGGCACCGTCGCCGCCGTGTTCTCCACCTTGTACATGCCACCCTGCCGCGGGCTGATGCGCCCGCCACCCGGCGGCGAGCCGTACTTGGCAACGATGTCCGGCGGCGCGAGCAGGGTGGACTTGCCGAACACGAGGCTCTTCATCGTGGTCGGGAGCTTGTCTTCCTCGACCCAGACGTACTCCGGCTCGCTAGGGACATCGCCGAACCGCGGGTTCTTGATCAGGAGCCACTTGGGCTCGGTGGAGCGCAGGGTCACCGAGGGATCGGGCGCGCCCGGGAACCCCATCAGCTGGCGAATGCTGGGCATGTTCGTGCAGCCCGCGACGAGTGCGGCGACAACGCCGACGAAGAGGAATCGTCCAATGAGGGTATGGGTCGCCATAACGCCGGATAGCATACCAGAACGCGCGTCCATAGCCGCGTCACCGCGGAGGGACCCTTGAACAGCTCCTGGCCGGGTCAGTCGGCCGGGACGGGCTCCCACGGGAAGCGTTGCTCGACCGTGCCCTCGGCCCGGGACAGGGCCGCCCGGCGGGAGAAGAGGGCCGTCCCGGTGACCGCGGAGACCCAGGTGATGTCGAGGTATTTGATGCCGCGCCGCTCTAGCAGCACCGGGACCAGCCAGCCGGCGACGTCGAGGCTCTTGCCGGAGGCCTTGGCCTTGTCGGGGCTCACCAGCAGCTCCTCGCTGCGGGTCTTCTGGCCGAGCAGCAACTCCTGGACGGTCGAGGGGTCCACCGCCTGGAAGCGCTTGGTCAGCTCCAGTGCGTGCGAGATCATGAACGGCACCCGGCGCAAGTCCTCGTCGTTATTGGTGAGATCGGTCGCCGGTGGCACCGCTACCCGGATGCGACCCTTGGTGATGCGTACGCCGTCCTCGGGCTGGGGATCCGCCTTACCTGAGGCGGGAACGAACAAGGCCTCGGAGTACTGCGGATGCAGGCGGAGGATCTGGGCGTAGCCCAGGATGTCCTCGTATCGGCCGAGCGGCCGGCCGTTGATCGGGTGTCGGAAGACCTCTCCCTTCCGGAAAACCGAGTACTCCTGGCCCGGCTGCACCCCTTCCTTGTCGGTGAGGTCGATGAAGACGTGGTCCCCCTCGATCGCGACGATGATGCCCTCGGCGGCCGGGAAGGCGCTGACGACGTCCTGGAGCAGGAGGTCGAAGGTGGCCCCGACCTGGTCCGCGGGACCCGCAGCGACCGGCCGCGTGGCGAGCAGGGTCACGATCGCGAGCAGCGAGACCAGGGCCGCGCAGGCGATCCGCCATCTCTTGCTCATCGGACCGGGCTCATCGGGGGACCGAGCTCATCGGGCCACGCCTAGAAGACCACGGACGGCTGGTGAACGCCGAATACCCGCCGCAACGTGTCGCAGATCTCGCCGAGCGTGACCTGGGCCCGGACCGCGGCCAGGACGTGCGGCAGGAGGTTGTCCCGGCCGCGCGCAGCCCGATCCACCGCCTCCAGCGCCCGGACGACCGCGTCGGCGTCCCGGCTGCGGCGCAGCCGGGCCAGCCGTTCGAGCACCGCCTCGCCCACCTTCGGGTCCACCTGGAAGAGGTTCGCGGGGGGCGGCTCGTCGATCACGAACTCGTTGACGCCGACCACCACGCGCTGGCGGCCCTCGATCTCCTGCTGGTAGCGGTAGGCCGCCTCCTGGATCTCGCGCTGCATGAACGGAATCGCGTGCACCGAGCCGCCCATGCCGTCGATCTTGGCGATGTAGGTCTCGGCCTCCTCCTCGAGGTGGCGGGTCGTCCGCTCGATCGTGTAGGCGCCGCCCAGTGGGTCCACGATGTCCGCGACCCCGGACTCGTGCGCCAGCACCTGCTGGGTGCGGAGCGCGATCCGCACCGCCTGCTCGGTCGGCAGCGACAGCGCCTCGTCCATCGAGTTGGTGTGCAGCGACTGGCAACCGCCGAGCACCGCGGCCAGGGCCTGGACCGCCACCCGCACGATGTTGTTCTCGGGCTGCTGCGCGGTCAGCATGCTGCCGGCGGTCTGGGCGTGGAAGCGCAGCATCTGCGAGCGCGGATCGCGGGCGTCGAAGCGCTCGCGCATAATGCGCGCCCACAGGCGCCGCGCGGCGCGGAACTTCGCGACCTCCTCGAGGAGGTTGTTGTGGGCGTTGAAGAAGAACGAGAGCTGGGGGGCGAACTCATCGACCCGGAGCCCGGCCTCCCGGGCCGCGTTCACGTACGCGATGCCGTTGGCCAGGGTGAAGGCGATCTCCTGCGCCGCGGTCGAGCCGGCCTCGCGCATGTGGTACCCGGAGATCGAGATCGTGTTCCACCGCGGCACCCGCTCGCGGCAGAACGCGAACGTGTCGGTGATCAGCCGCATCGAGTGGACCGGCGGGAACACGTAGGTGCCCCGCGCGACGTACTCCTTGAGGATGTCGTTCTGGATCGTGCCGGAGAGCTTCTCCGAGGGAACCCCCTGCCGCTCGCCCACCGCGATGTAGAGGCAGAGCAGGATCGACGCGGTGGCGTTGATGGTCATCGAGGTGGAGACCCGGTCGAGCGGCAAGGCCTCGAGCAGGTCCGCCATGTCCTCCACGCTCGAGATCGCGACGCCGACCTTGCCGATCTCGCTCCGGGCCACGTCGTGGTCGCCGTCGTAGCCCATCTGCGTGGGCAGGTCGAAGGCGACGCTGAGCCCGCTCTGTCCCTGCTCGAGCAGGTAGCGGAAGCGCCGATTGGTCTCGCTCGCCGAGCCGAAGCCCGCGTACTGCCGCATCGTCCACAGCCGGCCGCGGTACATGGTGGGCTGCACGCCGCGCGTGAACGGGAACTCGCCCGGGAAGCCGAGATCGCGGACGTAATCGAGGCTGGCGGTGTCGGCCGGCGTGTCCAGACGCGGCAGCGGGGCGCCGCTCGAGTCCGTGAAGAGTCCGGGGCGGTCGCCGGATCGGGCCAGCGCGGGTCGGAGGGTCTGCTCCTCCCAGCGCCGGCGCGCCTCCGCGAAGCGGGCCAGCTCTTCCGGGCTGCTCATAGTGGAATATTCCCGTGCTTCTTCGGTGGGTTGCTGTCGCGCTTGGTGTGCAGCACCTCGAGCGCCTGGATGAGCCGCCGCCGCGTGTCCCGCGGCTCGATCACCTCGTCCACGTAGCCCCGCTCGGCCGCCGCGTAGGGATTGGCGAACTTGTCGCGGTACTCGCGGATCTTCTCCTCCTTGAGCGCGGCGGGATCCTCGGCCGCGTCCATCTCACGGCGGTAGAGGATGTTGACCGCCCCGTCGGGCCCCATCACCGCGATCTCGGCGGTCGGGAACGCGAAGTTGGCGTCGCCGCGGATGTGCTTGGAGGACATCACGCAATACGCCCCGCCGTAGGCCTTGCGGGTGATCACGGTGAGCTTGGGCACCGTGGCCTCGCAGAAGGCGAAGAGCAGCTTGGCCCCGTGCTTGATGATGCCGCCGAACTCCTGGGCGGTACCGGGCAGGAAGCCGGGCACGTCCTCGAACGTGACGATCGGGACGTTGAAGCAGTCGCAGAAGCGCACGAAGCGCGCGCCCTTCAGCGAGGCGTTGATGTCGAGGCAGCCGGCCAGGTGCGCCGGCTGGTTCGCCACGATCCCCACCGGGCGCCCCCCGAGCCGCCCGAAGCCGATCACCAGGTTCGGGGCGTAGTCGGCCTGCACCTCGAAGAAGTACCGGTCGTCGAGCACCGGCCGCACGATGTCCTTGATGTCGTAGGGCCGGTTCGGCTGGTCCGGCACCACCGTTTGCAGCTCCTCGTCGACCCGATCCGCCGGGTCGAGCGAGGCCCGGATCGGCGGGTCCTCGGCGTTGTTCTGCGGCAGGAACGTGAGGAGCTCGCGGATGAGGGCGAGACACTCCTCCTCGTTCTCGGCGGCGAAGTGGGCGACGCCGGAGGTGCCGCCGTGGGTGGCCGCGCCGCCCAGCTCCTCGAACGAGACCTCCTCGTGCGTGACGGCGCGGATCACGTCGGGGCCGGTCACGAACATGTAGGAGCTGCCCTTGACCATGAACACGAAGTCGGTGATCGCGGGCGAGTAGACCGCGCCGCCCGCGCAGGGGCCCATGATCGCGGAGATCTGGGGCACCACGCCGGAGGCCAGCGTGTTGCGCAGGAAGATGTCGGCGTAGCCGGCCAGCGAGACCACGCCCTCCTGGATGCGCGCGCCGCCCGAGTCGTTGAGCCCGATGATCGGCGTGCCCGTCTTCATGGCCAGGTCCATGATCTTGCAGATCTTCTGCGCGTAGGCCTCGGAGAGCGACCCGCCGAACACCGTGAAGTCCTGGGCGAACACGAAGACCGGCCGTCCGTGGATGCGCCCGGAGCCCGTCACGACGCCGTCGCCGGGGATGCGGTGCTCGTCCATCCCGAAGTCGCGGCTCTGGTGGACGACCAGCCGGTCCATCTCGGCGAAGGAGCCCTTGTCCAGCAGCAGCTCGATTCGCTCGCGCGCCGTCTTCTTGCCCGCGTTGTGCTGCCGGGCGATGCGCTCGGCGCCTCCGGCGAGCTCGGCCGCCTCGTTGCGGCGCCTCAGCTCGTCGAAGCGATCACGGAGGGACATGCGCGCTGGGCTCCTTGGACCTGACCTCGCAGCGCCGCAGTGGGTGCAGCTCTGCAGGGGAAGTATAGGGGGCGCCCCTCGGGAAAGTCAATGAATGCGGGCGCTTCTCGGGTCCTTCGATTGACTTGCCCGGAGCCTGCTGCCATACTCGGGAGCCGATGACCCCGCTCGCGGTCGGCGTCATTGTCCTCTGCATCGTCGCCCTCACCATCGTGCTCGCCTCGACGCTGCTCGCCTTCCGCAAGACGGCGCTCCGGGCGGAGAGCGTGCTGGCCCAGGTCGAGCGGGAGATCCGCCCGCTCACCACGGAGATCGAAGGCCTCACCGCCGAGCTGCACAAGATCACCCACAAGGCCAACGACAGCATGGACCGGGTCGGCCACGTGGTGGACCGCGTCGAGGAGATCTCGGTCTCGGTGGCCCGCGTGGCCAGCACGGTCGCGGCGCTCAGCCGGGTCGGTCAGTACGCGGGAATCGCCACCGGCGTGAAGCGGGGCGTCGAGGTCTTCCTCGCGCGCCTCAAGGACCGACACCATTGATCGAGCGTGGAGACAAGGAGAAGACCATGAGCGAAGAGCGCGGAAGCGACGCGGCGGGCTATCTCGGCTGGTTCTTCCTCGGCGCGATCGCGGGCGCGGCGACCGCGATGCTGCTGACGCCCAAGACCGGGCGCGAGACGCGCGAGCTGCTCGCCGAGCACGGCGGTGATCTCTTCAAGCGGGCCCAGGAGGCGGCGGGCCAGGCCCAGAGCCGGGCCGGCGATCTCTTCGACAAGGGCCGCGAGTACTTCGAGGAGCAGGCCCAGCGTCTGACCACCGCCTTCGAGGCGGGCCGCTCCGCGATGAAGGAGGAGATCACGCGCGGCCGGTCCAGCAACTAGCCGGATGGCCGACGTCGAGCTGCCCAAGCCCGACGAGCTCGAGGAGCAGGCCGAGACTCAGTTCAGCCGCCGGGTCGCGCTGGTCACCGCCGTCTTCGCGGTGGTGCTGGCCATCGCGGCCCTCGGCGGAAACCACGCCATGAAGGAGATGCTGCTCTCCCAGCAGCAGTCTTCCGACCAGTGGTCCTTCTACCAGGCGAAGGTCATCCGCGAGCATCTCTACCGCGGCCAGAAGCTGCGCCTGGAGGCCGATCTCGAGGAGCGCGACGCCACGCTCCGGCCGGCCGCGCGCGAGAAGCTCGTCGCGCTGCTCAAGAAGCTGGAGGAGGAGGAGAAGCGCTACGCCACCGAGAAGAAGGACATCGAGCAGGCGGCCAAGCGGCTGGAGGACCAGCGCGACGCCTTCGCGGCGCGCGATCCGTACTTCCTGGTCGCGGAGGCGCTGCTCCAGATCGCGATCGTGATGTCCTCGGTCTCGATCCTGTCCCGCTCGCGGGTGATCTTCTTCTTCAGCCTGGTGCTGGCGGTCGCCGGCGCCCTGCTCACCCTGAACGGCTACTTCCCGTTCTTCCGCTTGCCCTTCCTGCACCCGCCGCATCACTAGCGACGGCAGGCGGCCGCGAGGCGGCCTAGCCGGAGCGAAAGTCCGCGCGGGTCGGCAGGAGCCGGTCGGCGATCAGGTTGCGCATCATCTCCACGGTGCCGCCGCCGATCGCGAACATGCGCGCGTCGCGCGCCATGCGCTCCAGCGGCAGGCCGCGCCCGTACCCGGCCGCGCCGTGGATCTGCAGCGCCTGGCCGGTCACCTCCTGCGCCATCTCCGCCGCGAAGGTCTTGGCCAGCGCAGCCTCGAGCGGGTCGGGGAAGCCGCCGCGCGTCGCGTTGGCGGCCGCGCGGTGGATCAGCAGGCGGGCCGCGTCGAGCTTGATCGCCATGTCGGCGAGCTTCCAGCGGATGCCCTGGAAGTCAGCGATCGGCCGCCCGAACTGGCGACGCCGACTCGCGTAGGCCAGCGCCAGCTCGTAGGCACCCTGGGCCAGGCCGAGGGCCACGGTGGCCGCGCCGAGCCGCTGGCCGTTGTAGGCCTGCATCAGCTTCTTGAAGCCGTCGGGCGGCCCCACCAGCACGTGGTCCTTCGGCACCCGGCACCCCTCCAGCTGCAGGCGCCCTTCCGGGATGCCGCGCAGGCCCATCGTGCGGTCGCGCTCGCCGATGCGGAAGCCCGCCGTATCGCGCTCGACGAAGATGCCGCCGATGCCGCGCGCGCCGGGCGCGGCGCTCATCCGGCAGTAGACGAGGTAGAGCCGGGAGGTGCCCGCGCCGGTGATCCAGCGCTTCTCGCCGTGGAGCGCGTAGCCCTCCGGGGCCTCGTCGGCGCGGGTCGCCAGGTCGGTGGCGGCCGAGCCGGCCTCGGGCTCGGTGATCGCGATCGCGGGCTTGTCTCCCTCGAGCACCCACGGGAAGTAGCGCCGCTTCTGCGCCTCGCTGCCGTACGCGGCGAGGGCGCCGACGACGCCGAGGCTCCCCTCCACCACGATGCGCGCGGTCACCCCGCACACCCGCGCGATCTCCTCGACGACCAGCAGTACGTCGAGGATCGATGCGCCCGGCCCGCCGTACGCCGTCGGGATCGTGAGGCCCATGAAGCCGGCCTCGACGAGGTCCTTGACGTTGTCCCACGGGTACTCTTCCGCGGCGTCCCAGCGGGCGGCGCGTTCGCGGAAGACGGTGTCGGCCAGCTCGCGCGCGCGGGCCCGGAGGGCCTGCTGGTCGGGCGTGAGCGTGAAATCCATGCCGCCCTTCACCCTGCCCTCTCCCCTGGCAGGGGAGAGTGATTCATATGTGAATGGCGTGGCCGAGCGCGGCCAGCGTCGCCTCGAGCGAGGCCTCGGACAGCGTCGGGTGGGCGTGGATGGTGTGGATCATCTCCTCCAGCGTGGCCTCGAGCGTGCGCCCGACCGCGAATTCGTGGATCATCTCGGTGGCCTCGGGCCCCACGATGTGCACGCCGAGGATCTCGCCGGTCGTCTTGTCGGCGACCACCTTGACGAAGCCGTCGGTCTCGCCCAGCGCCACCGCCTTGCCACTCGCGGTGAACGGGAACTTCCCGACCGCGATCTCGCGTCCGCCCGCCCGCGCCGCCGCCTCGGTGACACCGATCGAGGCCACCTGCGGCCGGCAGTAGGTGCACGCGGGCACGTTGCCGTAGTCGACCGGCGCGGGCGAGCGGCCCGCGATCGCCTCCGCGGCGACCACGCCCTCCGCCATCGCCTTGTGGGCCAGCATCTGATGCCCCGCCATGTCGCCGATGGCGTAGATCCCCTTGACCGAGGTCTCCATCATGGGTGACACGGTCACGAAGCCGCGCTCGGTTGCGATCGAGAGCGCCTCGATTCCGAGGCCGCGGGTCTTCGCCGCGCGCCCCACCGCCATCAGCACCTGGTCCGCGGTCAGGGTCTCGGTCTTGCCCTCGGCCTCGACGTCCAGCGACACGCCGGAGGCGCCCGGCGTCACCGACTTCACCTTCACGCCCGTGCGGATCGTGATGCCGCGGCGGGTGAAGAGGCGGTTGATCTGGGCCGAGGCTTCCTCGTCCTCGATGGGCAGCACGCGGGGCAGCGCCTCCAGCACCGTGACTGACGTGCCGTAGGCTGCGTACACGTCCGCGAACTCGATGCCGACCGCGCCGGCCCCGATCACCGCGAGCGTGGCGGGCCGGCTCTCCGCCGTCACCGCGCCGGTGGAGGAGATGATCCGCTTCTCGTCGATGCTCACGCCGGGCAGCGAGCGCGGCTCGGAGCCGGTGGCCAGGATGACCGCGCGCCGCGCCTCGAGCGTCTGCGCGCCGTCCTTGCCGGCCACCTCCACCACGCGAGGGCTCTTGAGCGTGCCGCGGCCCAGGAACAGCGTGATCTTGTTCTTGCGGAAGAGGAACTCGACGCCCTTGGCCATGCGGTCGGCCACGCGCCGCGAGCGCTGCACCGCCTGCGCGTAGTCGGCCTTCCACGCGCCCACGGTGATGCCGAACTCCTGCGCGCGCTCGAAGATGTGGACCACCTCCGCGTTGCGCAGGAGCGACTTCGTCGGGATGCAGCCCCAGTTCAGGCACACTCCGCCCGGCCGGTCGTCCTCCACGGTGGCCACCGAGAGGCCGAGCTGTGCGCAGCGGATGGCGGAGACGTAGCCGCCCGGGCCGGTGCCCACCACCACCACGTCGAACGCCTGGGCGGCCACGGGCTAGACCAGCAGGCGCAGCGGCTCCTGCAGCAGCCGCTTGAGGTCCTGCAGGAAGCGGGCGCCCATGGCACCGTCCATCACCCGGTGGTCGCAGGAGATCGTCATCTTCATGAGGCGGCCGACCCGGATCTCGCCGCCGTCCACCACCGGCTTCTGCAGCACCGAGCCCACCGCGAGGATCGCGCCCTCGGGCGGGTTGATGATGGCCGAGAACTCCTCGACGTCGAACATTCCCAGGTTCGAGATCGAGAAGGTCGCGCCGGTGAGCTCCTGGGCGCGCAGCTTGCCGCCGCGTGCCCGCTCGGCCAGGTCGCGCGCTTCCACCGCGATGCGGCCGAGCGGCTTGACGTCGCAGTCCCGCAGCACCGGCGTGATCAGCCCCTGCTCCAGCGCGACCGCGATGCCGATGTGGGCGCGGTGGTGCACGCGGATGACCTGGCCGTTGAGCTGGGCGTTCACGCCCGGGTTCTTGAGCAGGGCGAGGGCGACGCCCTTGATGACCATGTCGGTGACGGAGACCTTGGGCTGCCCCTCCAGCGCGTTGAGCTGCTCGCGCAGCGCCCACGCCGCGTCCATGTCCACCTCGGAGGTGACGTAGAAGTGCGGCACCGGCGCCTTGGACATCGGCATGCGCTTGGCGATGGCCGCACGCATGGGTGACATCGCGACGTCCTCGAACTCCACGTCCGGCCGCGGCGGGATCGCGAACTGCGGTAGCGGCGCCGGAGCCGGCCGCGGCCCGGCCGCCGGAGCCGCCGCGGCGGCAGGGGCGACGGCGGGGCGAGGCGCCCGCGCGGCCGCCTCGACGTCTCGGCGGATGATGCGCCCGCCCGGGCCCGTCCCCTGGATCACTCGCAGATCCACACCGGTCTGTCCCGCGATCTTGCGCGCGAGCGGCGAGGCCTTTACGCGGCCGCCGGCCGGCGCCGCGGCGGCGGCCGCGGCCGGGGCCATCGGCACCACCGCCGTCGTGGCGGGAGCAGACCGGTAGGTCTCCATGGCCGGGATCGCCCCCGCGTCGGCTGGCCGCGGCGCGGACGGGCGAGACGGCGGGGCGGCCGCCGGAGCCGCGGTGGGCGTGGCCTTGGGAGCGGCGGCCGCGACGCTCGAGATGTCGTCAGCCGGATCGGCGATGACCCCGATCAGCTCGCCGACCGGCACCTGCCCGCCCTCCTCGACCACGATCTTGCGGAGCACGCCCGCGCCGAACGCCTCGATCTCGACGTTCGCCTTGTCGGTCTCGATCTCGGCGATCACGTCGCCGCCCTTGACGGGGTCGCCCACCTTCTTCAGCCACTTGATGACCTTGCCGGTCTCCATGGCGTCAGACAGCTTGGGCATAAACACCTTGGTGATCATGCGCTGCACACCCGCCGGATCGCCGCGGCGATCTTGGCCTTCGACGGTGTCTTGAGCAGCTCGAGGTTCTTGGCGTAGGGCATCGGCGCGTTCTCGCCGGTG
>Ga0187766_10002137_pt1 | contig 11681 bp, 13 predicted proteins | sample 0216_QUI02_MP05__4_FD_132971 | JGI IMG/M metagenome (GOLD analysis project Ga0187766, IMG submission 132971) | Tropical peat soil microbial communities from peatlands in Department of Meta, Colombia - 0216_QUI02_MP05_20_MG | ecosystem: Environmental > Terrestrial > Soil > Wetlands > Peat ... | reverse complement strand
GTGCCGTCGCCCACTTCGTTGTCTGTGGCCTTGCTGATTTCCACCATCATCTTCGCCGCCGGGTGCTGCACGTCAAGCTCCTTCAGCATGGTGGCGCCGTCGTTCGTTATTGTGACGTCCCCCATGGAGTCGACTAGCATCTTGTCCATTCCGCGCGGGCCGAGCGAGGTCCTGACAACCTCTGCGATGAGCTTCGCAGCGGAGATGTTGTTCCTTTGAGCCTCTCTGCCTCTGGACTCGCCGGAACCCTCCTTCAGAATTATGATCGGTTGTCCTGCTGCTGACATACGAAACTGAGGGTATACAACCGATGGGGGTATATATGAATTCCCTAGGGAGCGGCATCCGTTTCACGGCGTGGAAATTCTTAAGTGGACTGTCGGACGCAGGCGGTAAGCGAGAAATTTGTCATCGTCGCCCACCCTCTCTGAAAAGTTCAGAGCCGAGCTTCTCGGTACCTTCATCTTCGTGCTCGTGGGTGCGGGCTCCGCGGTGGGCACAGCGAGCTTGGCAGGGGCCGACAGTGGCTCGCTACTCGTCGCGGCGGCGCTGGCCAACGGCATCGGTCTCGCGGTCGCCGTGACCGCGACCCTGAAGGTCTCCGGTGGGTCGCTGAACCCTGCGGTGTCCATAGCCCTTTGGACCGTAAGGAAGCTAAAAGCCAAAGAAATGGTCGCCTACTTCGTCGCAGAGATCGTGGGCGCCACCCTGGCGGGCGCGGCTCTCATCGCCGCCTTCCCGTCGGTCCTTGGCAACAGCTCGAACTGGGGGGCACCGGCGCTCAACAGCGGCGTAAGTCCCCTGCAGGGCATCGCCATCGAAACGCTGATGACATTCGTACTCATGTTCGTCATCTACGGCACAGCGGTTGACGCCCGGGCCCCACACGTTGGTGGAATCGCCATAGGGCTGGCGGTTCTGGCTGATGTTCTGGTCGCAGGGAACCTCACGGGGGCAGCGATGAATCCGGCGAGGGCCTACGGTCCTATGATCGCCACCCTGTCATTCCCTGGTTACTGGTACATCTACACGATAGGCCCGATAGTTGGGGCCGTGCTGGCGGCCCTCGCCTATCGCTACTTCATCGAGAGTCCTAGCGAGTGAGAGGCGCGGATAAATAACTCCAGTCGTGGGCGGGACGCGGCTTTGAAAGCGTCAGGGAACAGGCTTACCAGGGAGCACGCCAGGGAGCTGCTTGCCAAGCTCGACTCGACCATCGCCGGGTCGAGAGGCCAGGCATCAAGGGAGGCCATCGTGAAGTTCCTGAATAACATGGTCCCCAGCTATACGTGGGTTGGGATATACAAGGTCGACGGCATGGACCTGGTCCTCGACGCCTGGTCTGGCCCCGCCGCCACGGAACACACACGGATACCCATCGACAGGGGGGTCTGCGGGTTCGCAGCGAAGGCAGGCAGGACAGAGATAGTGTCGGACGTCAGCAAGGACCCGAGGTACCTCCAGTGCTTCCTCTCCACGAAGTCCGAGATTGTTGTCCCCATCGCAAACGAAGGAGCGGTGGTGGGTGAGATCGACATCGACGGGGACATGCTGGACGCCTTCTCGTCCCTGGACAGGGAATTTCTTGAGGCGGTCGCCCGCAAGGCGAGCAAGGCATGGGCCTGACGGATTTCGATAACATACGTTATAATGCTTAAAAGCACGCAACTTTCGCCGTCTCTCGAACGATGAAGCTCGAAATAGACGACCTTCACGCTTCGGTTGAAGGGAAGGAGATACTCAAGGGGGTTGACCTCACCATTTCCCAGGGCGAGACCCACGCGCTAATGGGCCCGAATGGCTCCGGCAAGAGCACGCTTGCCTACACCCTGATGGGGCACCCAAAGTACCAGGTCACTTCGGGTAAAGTCACCATAGACGGCGAAAGCATCCTCGGGCTCACCCCTGACAAGAGGGTGAAGAAAGGACTGTTCCTGGCGTTCCAGTACCCGGTCAGCGTCCAGGGGGTCAGCATGTTCTCGTTCCTCCGCGCGGCATACAACAACTCGAGACCCGCGGGCTCTGAGCCCCCCACAATCTTCGAGTTCAAGGAGACGGTGGCGGAGAGGCTCAAGATGCTGAACATGGACGAGGCCTTCCTGAACAGATACCTGAACGAAGGCTTCTCAGGAGGGGAGAAGAAGAGGGCAGAGATACTGCAGATGGCTCTGATGCAGCCAAAGTTCGCCGTCCTGGACGAGACCGACTCCGGTCTGGACATCGACGCGCTCCGCATAGTCGCGGAGGGGATCAACACGGTGTCGGGCCCCCAAACCGGTTCGCTCCTCATCACGCACTACCAGAGGATTCTGAAGTACGTGAAGCCCCAGTTCGTCCACGTGATGTACCAGGGTAGGATAATCGAGTCCGGTGGGGAGGAGCTATCGAGGCTGCTCGAAGAGAAGGGCTACACCTGGATCAAGGGCTACAAGGAAGAAGAGCAAGTGGCCCCTTCAACCCCGTAACCCTTTTAACAAGGTATAACCTATGTTATATCTGAGCGTGAAACGGGCTTGAGCTCAAAGACCGACATAATCACGGAAGATTACAAGGAGAAGTACGGCTTCAGCGACCCGGTAGAGACCTACGCGGTACAGGGCATCAAGGGGCTGAGTGAGCGCGTCGTCCAGGAGATAGTCCGCATCCACGACGAGCCGGCGTGGATGGAACAGATCAGGATGAAGGCGCTGAATCACTTCCTCAACATCAGGCCGCCGGCCTGGGCGCCTGACCTCGCTGACATCGATTTCCAGAGCTTCTACTACTACGCCCGCCCGACTGCGAAGGCCGCAGACAACTGGGATCAGCTCCCCGAGTACATCAAGCGGACCTATGACAAGCTGGGTATTACCGACGCGGAGAAAAAGTTCCTAGCAGGCGTCGGAGCGGTGTACGAGTCCGAGGCGGTGTACCACAGCATCCAGGGGGAACTCCAGAAGCAGGGGGTCGTCTTCACGGACACTGTAACAGCCCTCAAGGAGTACCCCGAAGTCATGAAGAAGTACTTCGGCACCGTCGTCCCCTATCAGGACAACTACATTGCGGCGCTTCAGACCGCCGTGTGGAGCGCTGGGTCATTCGTCTACGTGCCTGAAGGGGTCAAGGTCCCCATGATACTGCAGGCATACTTCAGGATAAACGAAAAGAGGATGGGTCAGTTCGAGCGCACCCTGATAGTGGCTGAGCCCTACAGCGAAGTCAGCTACAACGAGGGGTGCTCTGCTCCCGTGTACTCCGCGCAGTCTCTTCACTCTGCGATAGTGGAGATAGTCGCGAAAAAGGGGTCGCTCGTCAAGTACACGACACTGCAGAACTGGTCGAGAGACGTGCTCAACCTCGTCACGAAGCGGGCCCACGCCTACGAGGACGCGACGGTCTCCTGGGTCGACTTCAACGGCGGCTCGAGAATCACACGGAAATATCCGTCGGTCTACCTCCTTGGTCCGCGGTCAAAGGCGGACATCATCTCGGTTGCGTATGCAGGTCCGGGCCAGGTCCAGGACACTGGCGCAAAGGCGATACACCTCGCGAGAGACACCACCTCAAAGATAATCTCCCGCTCGGTCTCGAAGGGGGGAGGGCACACCGCGTATCGCGGCCTCCTTCATATTGCGAAAGGTGCGAAAAATGTGAAGTCCACCGTCCGCTGCGACGCCCTCCTCTTGGACCCGATCAGCACTACAGCGACCTACCCGTACATGGAGATACAGGAGGACGACGCCACGGTGACCCACGAGGCTAGCGTCGGGAAGGTCGGCGAGGAGCAGCTCTTCTACCTGATGTCCAGGGGGATATCCGAGGGAGACGCTCTCAGCATGGTTGTCAATGGATTCATGGAACCTTTCGCGAAGGAGCTCCCGATGACGTACGCCGTGGAGTTCAACCGCCTGATGTCCCTCGAAATGACGAACGCGGTAGGCTAGGAGGCCGACGCCGGAGGATTCTGAGAGGCTTGTCCCAGACAGCGGTGTCATCGTTCGACGAGGACTTGGTAAGGGCGATCTCCTCTTCCCTGAAGGAGCCCTCCTGGCTCACGGAATCGAGGCTGGAGGCGTTCAGGCAGTTCACGTCGCTCCCTCCCGAGAAGAACCCGCTCTACACGAAGTACGTGAGCGCATTCCGCTTCCCCCTCGAACAGTTCGCGATAGTCCCAGGAAGGACTCCAATCGACTTCCGAAGCTTCTTCGGTGAATACCTGACAGGAAGAGAGACGGACATCCTGCTGCAGGGAAACGAGACCCAGGTCCATGCGGAGCTGAGCGGCGAGACGTCGTCCAAGGGGGTGCGCCTCATGTCACTTCACGAGGCGCTTCAGGCGGATGAAGCAAAGGTCAGGGCGCTCATCGAGAGGAGGATTGTCAAATCGGAAAGCGACAAGTTCGCGGCCTTCGTGAACGCCTTCTTCAACGGAGGCACCCTGGTCAGGGTGCCCAAGGGAGTGACCCTTGACAGGCCACTCCGCAGGATGCTGCTGCTCGACTCCCCGAGGACCTCCTTGGTCGAACAGAACTTCATCGTAGCAGAAGACGAGGCGAAGCTTGTCTTCCTCGAAGAGCTGTACTCCAAGGGCCCGTCCGTCCCTGCTTTCGTTGCCTCGACGACCGAAATCCTCGCCAGGCCTAACTCGCACGTCGATTTCTCTTCGATACAGCTCCTCGATGACCAGACGACCCACGTCTCCAATAGGGCGATAGAGTTGGCCAACGACTCCCGGGCCACGGTGAGCGCGCTCTCGCTGGGTGCTTCGGTATCCCGCTCCAGGACCAACTTCCTGCTAAACGGGAGGGGCTCCTTCGCGGAAGGATTCGAGATATTCTTCACCGACGGCAAGCAGAGGTACGACTACGAGACCAACCTGATCCACAACTCCCCAGACTCGACAGGCTCAGCGCAGGCCAGGGGGGTGCTGAAGGGAGAGTCGCAGTCGATCTTCAAGGGGATGATCAAGATAGTGAACGCGGCCAAGAACTCAAAATCATACCTCGCACACCACGCAATGATCTTGGAGAGGACCGCGAAGTCCGACGGAATCCCGAGCCTCGAGATTGACAACAACGAGGTCAGGGCGACCCACTCGGCGTCTGTCGCCCAGATCGACGAGGAGCAGCTCTTCTATCTGGAGGCAAGAGGGCTCCCCTACGACGAGGCAAGGAAGATGATCGTGCTCGGGTTCTTCGAGCCTGTCCTCTCCAGGGTGCCCATAGAGCAAACAAGGGAGGGGGCCAGGTTCATGATAGAAGGTAAATGGCAGGGGGAGAAGCGCAGGCTCATCGACCGAGAGGCTCTCCTGGCGGCCACCGGAGAGCTCACTCCCGAAGTCAAGGAGTCAGAAGACATCTTCGAGCGCCATTACAAGTACCGCTGATGGGACATTGGGGGAGTTCGTCCCGGCAATAAGGGCCGTAGACCTCGCTGAAGGGGCCATCTCCGCAGTCGACCTGAAGGGTCGGCACGTCCTTCTCTCGAGAATCGGAGGAGGCTTCTTCGCGGTCAGCGGCACCTGCACCCACGAAGAAGCTGACCTAGGCCTAGGTTTCGTCATCGAGGACAGGGTCGTCTGCCCTCTGCACCTCTCGCAATTCGATCTCAGGACGGGCCAGGTGATGAATCCGCCGGCAGAGGTCCCGCTTCAACGCTTCAATGTTAAAATAGAAGGCGACACGATTTTTGTCGAAGTTTGAGGAGGTTCCTTGAGAATTGTTGAAGACCGAAGTCCTCGACATCGACAAGGTGAGGGCCGATTTCCCGATTCTAAGGCGCACCGTGCATGGGAAGAGACTCGTTTACCTGGACAACTCAAACACCAGTCAGAAGCCAAAGTCGGTCATTGACGCCCTCGTCGACTACTACTCCAAGCACAACTCGAACGTCCACAGGGCGGTCTACCAGCTGGCAGAGGAGGCCACCAATGCCTACGAGGGGGCGAGGCGGAAGGCTGCGAAGTTCGTCGGCTCATCGCCCAAGGAAGTGGTCTTCGTAAGGGGAACGACCGAGGCGATCAACCTCGTGCGCTTCGCCTGGGGCGAACCAAACGTGAAGAAAGGCGACCTACTGGTGGCTACGCTCATGGAACACCACAGCAACATCGTTCCCTGGCAGCTGCTGGCGAAGAGCAAAGGAGCGTTGCTAAAATTCGTCGACCTTCTGCCCGACGGCACCCTCGACATGGGGAGTCTCGAGGACCTTCTGAAGGAGTCCCCAAAGCTCGTGGCGGTCACACAGTGCTCCAACGTGCTTGGCACCATCAACAACGTCGCGGAGATCGGCGCGAAGGCACACGCCGCCGGGGCGACGGTCCTCGTGGACGGGGCACAGGCGGTCCCCCACATGCCAGTGGACACAAAATCGTTCTGCCCTGATTTCTACGCCTTCTCGGGGCACAAGATGCTCGGTCCCACCGGAGTGGGGGCGCTCGTCGCACGGAGGGAGCTCCTAGAGGAGATGGAGCCCTTCCATGGCGGCGGAGAGATGATCAGAGAGGTCTTCCTAGACCACTCGACGTGGAACGACGTCCCCCACAAGTTCGAAGCGGGCACGGTCAACGTGGCCGACGCAATCGGGCTCGGCGCAGCGATCGACTACCTCAACGCCCTCGGGATGGAGAAGGTGAGGGAGCACGAGGTCAGGCTCCTGGAGTACGCCCTCCAGACCCTGGCCGAGGTCGAGGGGTTTCACCAGTACGGGCCGCTCAGCTCGAAAAATAGGGCGGGGGTGATTTCCTTCAACTTCGCTGACGTGCACCCCCACGACCTGGCAACCATCCTGGACGAGGAGGGGATCGCCATCCGATCAGGGCACCACTGTGCCCAGCCTCTGATGCGCTGGCTCGACGTGACGGCGACGAGCAGGGCGAGCTTCCACGTCTACAACTCCTACGACGACGTAGACGCGCTCAAGGCGGGACTGAAGAAGGCGGGGCGTGTGTTCAAGGTATGAGCAGCGCGGACATATACCGGGAGCTGATCCTCGACTATTACAGGAATCCAAGGAACTTCGGGAAACTTGAGAAGTTCGACATAGACGCCAGGGACACCAACCCCCTCTGCGGGGACGAGATTGAAATCCAGATCAGGGTCGGGGAGGGACGGAAGATCGAGGAGATAAAATTCGTGGGGAAGGGATGCGCCATAAGCCAGGCTTCCGCCTCGATGCTCACCGAGCTTGCAAAGGGGAAGCAGCTGGAGTGGGTGAAGCAGGTCGGGAAAGAGGACGTCTTCAAGATGCTCGGCAACCCAGACCTCGGCCCGTCAAGGGTGAAGTGCGCCCTTCTCGGCATGAAGGTCCTCAAGACGGGGGTCTACGGCTACCTCGGAGCGCACTATGAAGACCCCGTCGGCTCCGACGACGCGACCTAGCCTGGCAGGTGGATGCTTGGAAGAAGCCCGAAGGCGACAAGCAGGTAGTAGGCGGGCACTATGACCACCGGCGCCAGGAGAGCCGCCCAGAAGACAGCCTTCAGGGCGCTCCTGAGCTCTGTCTCGAGCTGAGCCTGGTTCCTAGGGATGTGGCTGTCGATCCATTCGATGGGGTTCACCCTCTTGCCCTCGATGTTGAGCATCGCAAGACATTCTATCTGAATGAATATAAAATGTATCCGGGCACCAATCTCACTTCTGAGGGGTCGGTGCGGAAAAGACCTTGGCCCCCTCCCTGCGGGGGGTCTTTCCAGACATGACGTGCCTCTTCAGCAACTGGATCCCGAGCGCCGGGTCAACCCCCTTGGGGCACACATAGGAGCACGAGCCCGCGTAGTGGCACCTCCACACGCCGTGGACGCTGTCGAGCAGCTCCAGCCTCTTCCTCCCGCCCTCGTCCCTCGGGTCCATGGCGTATCTGTACGCCTGCGTCAGGGCCTGGGGCCCGGGGAAGTCGGAGTCCGTTGCCGCCGTCGGGCACGAAGAGGTGCAGAGACCGCACTTGATGCAGTAGGTGAACTGGAGCACCTTCTCCAGCTCTTCCGGCTTCATCAGATATTCGGCTGAAGGGTGCTCCAACTCGTCCGTGTCAGCCCGGATCACGTAGGGCATCATTTCCCTGTGTTTCGCGAAGAAGGATTCTAGGTCTGTCACCAGGTCCTTGATGATAACAAAATTGTCCATGGGTTGCGCCACAACTCTCTCTCCGCCGAGCTCAGCCACCTGAGTGTAGCACGCGAGCCTCGGCCTCCCGTTGATCTTCATGCCACAGGACCCGCACGAGGCCTGCCTGCAGGAGAAGCGGAGAGCTATCGAGTGGTCCAGGTAGTCCCTCGCGTAGAGGAGGGCATCGAGGACCGTCATCCCCTCCCGACGGGGAACCGCGTACTCCATCATCCTAGGCTTCGCGTCCCTCAACGGGTCGAACCTCTGCACCACGACCTTCACATCGGTCAGGCCGGACTCCCTCCGAACACAGCGAGGATGACTGTCCTCGTCCCATAGCCCACCGTGACTACGATCGCGACTACTGTGCCCGCGTCCACCCACGTCCCCCAGGCCCGGGTCTGCCTGATCTCGTGGAGGATGATCCTGACGCCGTTGAACCCATGGACAAGCACGACGACGAGCAGCGCCTCGAGGAAGACTGCGTAGAAGCCGTTATTGTAGATCGACAGGATGTTGCTGAAGGAAATGGCCGTGGTGTAGGGGTAGATCACTCCCTGCATTATCAGATGAACAGATACGAGCGCCACCGCAACCACCGCGGTCGCGTACTGGATCAGCATCAGCCTGGACTCTTTCATCCCATCCCCTCGAAAAGCACGAGGAAAGCCCAGACCGCAGCCACCACCGCTATCGCTATGCCCACGTAGATCAGGGCCCTCTGGCCGTGGCCGAGGCCCCTGGGCCTGTACGGGTACTCGATGGCGGAAGGCTTGTGGAGTATCACCCCGAACTCGGCGAGAATGAGCCTAACGCCGTTGACGCCATGGAAGAAGAGCACCAGGACTACCAGTATCAGTATGAGATGGCCGAAGGAGTTCTCGAATATGCTGCCGATGAACGACCAAGCGGATGGGTTCGGGCCCGTCCCCGTGGGCCCCCCGACGAAGAAGCTCGTGTCTCCCAGGTGACCCAGGACGTATGCCAGTATGGCCACGCCTGTGACCCGCTGGAAAAAGTAGGCCCATCTCTCAATGTTGTAGTGATAGGGGTTGAGCCACGCACGGACGCCCCGCCTATTCTTTGCCTTCGCCTCTCCTACAGCCATGCTGTCGGGCACTCACCACTCCTGTTCGCAGTTTCTCAGTAGTGCCTCTCCGCAGGCTGGTACTTGGTTATCGTTACGGCCGAGTAGTCGAGACGCGGCCCGTCGGGACCCTTGTAGGCCAGGGTGTGCTTTAGCCAGTCCCTGTCGTCCCTGTTGGGGAAGTCTCTTCTCGCGTGGGCCCCCCTTGACTCAGTTCTGGCAAGGGCGCCTGCCACCACGACCTCTGCGACATCCAGCATGCTCTCAACCTCCAGAACGTCGCTCAGATTCGTGTTGTACACCCTGCTCTTGTCCTCGCAGTGTAGGAAGTCTTTGCTCTTTAGCGCCCTGATGGCTTCGAGGGCCCCCGACAGCCCATCCCCCGTCCTGTAGACGAACACGTCCTTCGCCATCAACTTCTGAAGCGCGTCCCTGACCTCGTAGGGATTTGTGCCGCCCCTGCCATGAAAAATCTCATCGAAGACTCTCTTCTCCTCAATCTCAGCGAGCTCCGGTGGAGGAGCGGGTGCCTGCCTCCCCGCGATGTACTTAGCCGCCTCTTCTCCCGTTATCTTCCCCCACACGAGGCATTCGGCGGTCGAGTTGGCGCCGAGCCTGTTGGCGCCGTTGATGCTGACACAGGCCGCCTCGCCGGCAGCCCACAACCCCTTCATACTGGTGGCGCCATCGATGTTGGTGTCGATTCCTCCCATGACGTAGTGACAGACCGGCCTCACCGGCAGGGGCTTCTCGGCTGGGTCAATCCCCCTGAACTTGATGGCAATCTCCCTTATCTGGGAGAGCCTCGACTTGATTTTCTCCCCCCCGACGGGGGACAGGTCGAGGTGGAGGTAGTCGAGCCCGGACGCCTCGTCCCTGAAGCCCCTCCCCTGCTCAATTTCGGTCATCATTGCCCTGGAGACCACGTCCCTGGACGCGAGCTCCAGCTTGTTCGGCGCGTACTCCCTCATGAACCTCTGGCCGTCCTTGTTCAGCAGCACCCCTCCCTCCCCCCTCGCCGCTTCCGTGATGAGTATCCCGGATGGTATGAGGCCGGACGGGTGGAACTGAATGAACTCCATGTCCTTGAGGGGTATGCCCGCCCTGTAGGCGGCCGCCAGGCCGTCGGGCGTCGAGCTGTAGGCGTATGTTGCGAAGCTATAGAGGCGCCCTGCGCCCCCTGTCGCGATTATCCCTGCCTTTCCTAGGATCTGGGCAAAGTTTCCTGTCTTCATCTCGATGGCTGTGACCCCCCTGAACTCCCCACCTTCGCAGAGTATCGCTGTAACGAACCACTCCTGGTAGAATCTGATGTTGGGGTACTTCGTCGCGGTGTCGTAGAGGGTCTGCATCTCGAAGAAACCAACCTTGTCTTCGGCGTAGGTCGCCCGGGGGTAGCTGTATCCGCCAAACCATCTCTGTGCTATCCTCCCGTCCTCCCTCCGCGACCACGGGAGTCCCCAATGCTCGAGCTGGTAGATCTCCCCGGGCATCATGTTCACGAACCTCTCCACGGCGTCCTGGTCTGCAAGGTAATCGGAACCCTTCACCGTGTCGAAGAGGTGCGACTCGATGGAATCACCTAACTCCGGGTACAGCACCGCGGCCGTTCCCCCCTCCGCGCTGACCGAGTGTGCCCTCATTGCCTGGACCTTCGTGACGACCGCGATGTCGGCCTTCCCGGCGCTGACGCGAGCCGCCTCTATGGCAGCCCTCAGTCCCGCGATGCCCGAGCCGACTATGACAAGATCGTGTCTGAGGGTCTCGACCAAACTGATGCTCGTTGCCTGGGCCACCTCGGATGATTCTTAGGTTTTCCTTCGGGAGCGTCCCCTAAACCGAGCTTGGAATCGTCGGCTCAGAGGGCATCGTTCGCCCCTAATCCTTACGAATTAGGCTCTCGGCGTATAACCCCCGCTCGGGCGTCGAGTGCCATGGTCGAGACCATTGACCATGATGTGGTCATTGTGGGGAGTGGTCTCGCGGGCATGCGGGCTGCGGTCGAGGTCCTCTCCCGCTCGGGGGATTCGGGGAAGTCCCTCGCCCTGGTTTCGAAGCTTGCACTGATGCGCAGCCATTCTGTCGCCGCAGAGGGAGGGACCGCAGCGGTCCTCTATCCCGAAGACGGTGACAGTCTTGAGCTGCACGCCTGGGACACGATCAAGGGGAGCGACTTCCTCGCAGATCAAGACTCTGTCTGGAGGTTCGTTTCACTCTGCCCGGGAGAAATTCGGCAGATGGAGCGTTGGGGGACCCCATGGAGCAGGAGGGAAGACGGGAGGATAGCCCAACGGCCCTTCGGCGGTCACACCTTCAACAGGGCCACCTTCGCCCAGGACAAGGTAGGTTTCTTCGAGATGCGCTCCCTCTACGACAAGCTGCAGGAGCACCAGAGCTGGACGAGATACGACGAGACTTTCGTGACCTCCATCGTGATTCAGGACGGGGTCTTTAGGGGATTTACGGGCATAGAGCTGAAGACGGGCGCCCTTGTTTACCTCAGGGCGAGGGCT
>Ga0187766_10002136_pt1 | contig 11684 bp, 11 predicted proteins | sample 0216_QUI02_MP05__4_FD_132971 | JGI IMG/M metagenome (GOLD analysis project Ga0187766, IMG submission 132971) | Tropical peat soil microbial communities from peatlands in Department of Meta, Colombia - 0216_QUI02_MP05_20_MG | ecosystem: Environmental > Terrestrial > Soil > Wetlands > Peat ... | reverse complement strand
TCTCCGTGCTCGACGGCACGTCGCTCCGGGTGGCGCCGGGCGAGTGCGTGATCCTGGCGGATCCCTCGGGCGCCGGGAAGAGCACGCTGCTGCGCGTGGCCTACGGCAACTACCTCGCGCAGGACGGCGAGGTCCTGGTACGGCACCGCGGCGCGATCGTCGACGTGGCGCGGGCGAGCCCGCGCCTGGTGCTCGATGTGCGACGCCACACGATGGGCTACGTGAGCCAGTTCCTGCGCGTGATCCCCCGGGTGCCCGCGCTGGACGTGGTGGCCCAGCCGCTGCGGGAGCGGGGGGAGCCGGCCTCCGTCGCGCGATCGCGGGCCCGCGCCCTGCTCGAGCGGCTCGGGATCCCGCCGCGGCTCTGGACGCTCTCGCCGGTGACCTTCTCGGGCGGCGAGCAGCAGCGGATCAACGTGGCCCGCGTCTTCGTCGCCGACTACCCGATCCTCCTGCTCGACGAGCCCACCGCCTCGCTGGACGCGGCGAGCCGCCGGGTCGTCGTCGAGCTGATCCAGGAGGCCCGGCGCGCCGGCGCGGCCATCCTGGGGACCGTACACGACGCCCACGTGCGCGGCGAGGTCGCGACGCACGTGCGCACCCTGGGTTCCGCGGAGGCCGCATGATCGCGTTCACGCACGCCCGCGTCGTCACCCCTCGCGACGTCGTCGCCGGCCGCGTGACGGTCGACGAGGGGCGGATCGTCTCCGTCGAGCCCGAGGGGGCGGCGATCGATCGGATCCCGGGCGCCGCGGACGTCGACCTCGGGGGCGACTACCTGGTGCCGGGCGTGGTGGAGCTGCACACCGACGTGCTGGAGCGGCACGCGCTGCCCCGGCCCGGCGTCGAGTGGCCCGCGCTGGCCGCGGTACTCGCCTACGACGCGCAGCTGGCGGCCGCCGGCATCACCACCGTGCTGGACAGCCTCGCCATCGGCTATCTCGTCGACACCGGCCAGCGGCCGCGCGACCCGCGGCCCCTGGTCGCCGCGATCCACGCGGCGCGCGCGGCGGGCCTGCTGCGGGCGGATCACTACCTCCACATGCGGTGCGAGGTGAGCACCGAGCTGGTCGTGCACGACTTCGAGCCCTTCGTGGAGGATCCGTGCCTGCGCCTGGTCTCGCTGATGGACCACTCGCCGGGCCAGCGCCAGTTCGTGAGCGTGGCGAAGTACCGCGAGTACAACCAGGGCCGCTACGGTCTCACCGACGCCCAGCTCGACGCCCTGGTGCAGCGGAGGATGGAGGATCGCGGGCGGTACGCCGAGCGCCACCGCGCGGCCATCACCGCGCTGTGCCGGAAGCACGGGCTCGCGCTGGCCAGCCACGACGACGCCACCACCGCCCACGTGGACGAGGCCGTCCAGGCCGGGGCGGCCATCGCGGAGTTCCCCACCACGCTCGAGGCGGCGGTCGCGGCCCACGAGTACGGTCTCGCCGTCCTCGCAGGGGCGCCCAACCTGGTGCGCGGTCACTCGCACTCCGGCAACGTCTCGGCGGCCGAGCTGGCCGCGCGCGGCCTCCTCGACGTGCTCTCGTCGGACTACGTGCCGGCCAGCGTGCTGCACGGCGCCTTCCTGCTCCACCTGCGCCACGGCATGACGCTGCCCGACGCCCTGGCGACCGTCTCGCTCACGCCCGCGCGGCGTGTGGGGCTCGAGGACCGCGGTGCGATCGCGCCGGGGCGGCGCGCCGACCTGGTGCGGGTGCGCGTGGTCAGCGACGTGGTCGCGGTACGCGGCGTCTGGAGCCGCGGCGAGCGCGTGGCGTGATCGCCCGGTCCAGCGACGGCGCAGCCCGGCTCCCGATCGCGGCGCGGCTGGCCCGCGAGGCCGGCCGCCTCGCGCTCGAGCACTGGAGCCGCTGCGAGGTGCTGTGGAAGGCCGACGACTCGATGGTCACCGAGGCGGACCTGGCGGTCCAGGCGAGCCTCACCGCGGGGATCGAGGCCGCGTTTCCGGAGGACGGTGTGCTCGGCGAGGAGTCGTCGGTCGGATGTCCGCGCCGTCTCGGCGCCGACCACGTCTGGGTGATCGACCCGGTGGACGGCACCAACAACTTCGGCCGTGGTCTCCCCGGCTTCTGCGTCTCGGTGGGCGTGCTGCGCTTCGGCCGGCCGCTCTGCGGCGCGGTCTACGACCCGGTGGTCGATCACCTCTTCACCGGCGCGGCCGGACGCGGGGCCTGCCTCAACGGGCGGCCGCTGCGGGTCACCCCGATGGCGCGCTCGCGCCGCTCGCTGTTCTCGATCCGCACGCCGCTGCCCGCCGCCGCCCCGCCCGCGGTCCACGCGTGGCTCCAGACCTACCGCCTGCGGCGCCTGGGGTCGACCGCGCTCCAGCTCTGCTACGTCGCGCTCGGCGCGCTCGCTTGGATGCACGATCACCACGCGACGCTCTGGGACGTGGCGGGTGCCGCGCCCGTGCTGCTCGAGGCGGGCGGCACGCTGAGCGCGCTCGACGGGTCACCGCTCTTCCCGATCGATCCGGACGGCTACGCGGGCGAGCCCGTCGGCTTCCTCGCCGGCGATCCGCAGGCCCACGACGAGGCGCTCCGCGAGCTGACCACGGCCCGCTGATCTCGACAGCCGGCGCCGTCCCGCGACACCGTCCAGCAATCTTCCGGTCGCGGACTCTTCATGACCGGCGCTCCCTGCCTCCTGGTGACAATGGCGTCGAGGCGCCATCCATCCCGGGCGCGAGGAGGCGGGAACGATGCTCGACCTGGAGCGGCCTGTCGAGGAAGAAACCGTCGGAGCCCCACCGGATCCGGATCCGCGTGACCGCTGGCACGTGTGCGTGGTCACCGAGACGTTTCCCCCCGAGGTCAACGGCGTCGCCCACACGCTGGGTCAGCTGATCGCGGGGCTTCGCCGGCGCGGCCACTTCGTCTCGGTCGTGCGTCCGCGCCAGGCCGGCGATCCCGTCGGCGAAATGCACGACCCGACCCTCGCACTGGTGCCGGGCGTGACCCTGCCGGGCTACGCGGCGGTGCAGGCGGGCCTGCCCGCCGGCCCGGTGCTACGTGCGCGCTGGCGCCGCCGGCCGCCCGACGTGATCTACGTGGCGACGGAGGGACCCCTCGGCTGGTCGGCGCTGCGCGCCGCGCGGCGCTTCGGGCTGCCGGCACTGACCGGCCTGCACACGAACTTCCACCACTACGCGCGGCACTACCGCCTCGGCTGGGCCGCGCCGCTCGTGGCCGCGTACCTTCGCTGGTTCCACAACCGCTCCGCCGGGACCCTCGTCGCGACCGCGGCGCTCGCCGACCAAGCGCACCACCAGGGGTTCCGGAACGTGAGCGTCCTCGGCCGCGGCGTGGACGCACGGCGGTTCGGCCCCGACCATCGGAGCGCCACGCTGCGCGGGGCGTGGGGCGTCGCGGACGGGGACCCGGTCGCGATCTGCGTGGGCCGCGTCGCCCCCGAGAAGAACGTGCAGCTGGCGATCGATGCCTATCGGGCCATGCGCGAGCACGCGCCCGCGACCCGCCTCGTCGTGGTCGGGGACGGCCCGCTGCGGGCCGCGCTCGAGCGCCGCCATCCCGACGTCGTCTTCACCGGGATGCTCACCGGTGAGCCGCTCGCGGCCCACTTCGCCTCCGCGGACCTGTTCCTGTTCCCGAGCGAGACGGAGACGTTCGGCAACGTGACGCTGGAGGCGCTCGCGAGCGGGCTCGCGGTGGTGGCCTACGACTACGCGGCCGCGCGGGCCCACGTGCTGCCCGGGCGGACCGGGCTCGTGGCCCAGCACGGGGACGCCGCCGCGTTCACGGCGGCCGCCGTCGCGCTCGCCCGCGACCCGGATCTGCTCGCGCGGATGCGGACCGGCGCCGCCGGGTCGGTGGCGCACCTTCACTGGGACCGGGTGGTGGAGCGGTTCGAGACGCTGCTCTGGCGGGTGGCGTGCCTGTCGATCCACGCCGGGCTCGTCCCCGGCGAGCCGGCGAGCGTCCCCCGGAGTATCAGATGATCGCGCCCGTCCTGCTCGCGGCGGCGCTCCTGCTCGTGGCCTTCGGGCTGCGCCGCCTGATCGTCGGGCTCCGGACCCTGCCGGCCCGCGCGCTGGCCCCCGCGCTCCACCGCCGGCTCGCCCACTGGGTGAGGCCGCGGAGCTACTCGGACGCCGACTTCTTCCGGGCCGACGGGGCCGACGCGACGTGGGCGGCGCGCCGACGTGAGGGGCTGGAGCGACTCGCGGATGGCCTGCGCGCGGCCTATCCGCGCTCCCGGGCCTGGGCCGCCGAGGTCGGACCGGGCTTCTCCGACCTGCGCTTCACCGACGCCAACCGCGTCCCGTTCCCGTTCGCCCGGGTCATGCGCGAGCGCTTCGAGCTCTGCTCGGTGGTCACCGCCTCGGACGGCCCGCGGCTCGTCGACCTGGACGAGCACGCCACGCTCGACGTCGGCGGCTCCTACGGCGTGAACGTCGCCGGGTTCGGCCGCTACAAGGAGTGGATGGCGCGCGGCCTCGACCGCGTCCGCGACCTGGGTCCCGTCCTGGGCCCGCTCCATCCGGTGGTCGCCGACAACATCGCGCGCCTCCGGCTCATCTCCGGGCTCGAGGAGGTGTCGTTCCACATGAGCGGGACCGAGGCGGTGATGGCCGCGGTCCGGCTGGCCCGCTTCAACACCGGGCGGCCGCTCGTCGTCTGCTTCGCCGGCGCCTATCACGGCTGGTGGGACGGCGTGCAGCCGGGCCTGGGGAGCGAGCGGCCGCTCGACGACTGCCTCGTCCTGAAGGACCTCAATCCGGGCTCGCTCGACGTCATCCGCCGCCGCGCGGGGGAGATCGCCGCGGTGCTGGTCAATCCGGTGCAGTCCTTCCACCCCAACGCGCCACCGCCGAGCGACGCGGTGCTGCTGACCAGCGATCTGCGACGCACCGCCGAGGGATCGGAGCACTACCGGCAGTGGCTGCACCGGCTGCGCGCGATCTGTCGCGAGGCGGGCGTGCCGCTGATCTTCGACGAGGTCTACACCGGCTTCCGCCTGGCCGCGGGCGGCGCACAGGAGTACTTCGGCGTGGGCGCGGACATGGTCGTGTACGGCAAGACGGTGGCGGGGGGCATGCCGATCGGCGTGGTGTGCGGGACGCGCGCGCTCATGCGCCGCTTCGACCCGGAGCGTCCGATGCGCATCGCCTACGTCATCGGCACGTTCTCGGGCCACCCGGTCGTGATGGGCGCGATGAACGAGTTCCTGCGCTGGGTGATGGAGCCGACCACGCCGGACGAGTACGCGGAGATGAACGATCGGTGCGCGCGATGGGCGCAGGCGACGAACCGGCGCCTGGCGGAGGAGGCGCTCCCGTTGCGGGTCGTCCACCTCGGCACGGTGTGGACCGTGCTCTTCACCGAGCCGGGCCGCTACAATTGGCTCCTGCAGTACTACCTGCGCGCCCAGGGCGTCACCCTCAGCTGGGTCGGCACCGGGCGCTGCCTCGCCAACATGGACTTCACCGAGAAGGACTACGACGACCTGCAGACGAAGCTGCTCGACGCGGCTCACGCGATGAAGGCGGACGGGTGGTGGCTGACCGCGGCGGAGCAGCCCGGGAGGGAACGGCGCATGCGACGAATGCTCGTGCGGGAAGTGCTGGGCAGCCTGGTGCGGATGCCGCGCCCGCTCGTGACCTTCTACTCGGAGGTCATGCGGCGCAAGAAGGACGACCACCACGCCTCCCACAGCGACCTGACCAACCAGCTCTTCCACATCATCAGCTCGAGCGTCTTCCTCGGCTGCTACGTGCTCGCCTTCTGGGACCTGACGACCGCCATGTGGGCCGGGCTCGCCGCCCTGTTCCTGCGGCAGCTGGGGCACGCGATCCTGGAGCCGCCGTGCCACGACAAGGAGGCCCTGCTCCTCGGCTACAACACCCGCAACAAGACGCTGATCCTGGGCGCTTACCTGCTGATCCCGGTGTACCACCTGCTGCGGGCGCCAGCGTGGACGATGGCCGCACTCTCCCCGGTCATGGCGACGATCGCCTGGCAGTGGTTCTGCTGGACCCTCGCGGTGGTCGGCGGGCGGGTGCTCTACCTCGTCTGGGCGCAGAACGTCTGGCTCGCCCTGGTCTGGGTCGTCAAGCTGGTGACCGATCCGCTGACCGACATCGCCGCCTACTCGCCGCGGTACCTCCGGCGCTCCTAGCCCGGCGGAGCGGGGCGGTCGGGTGCTGCTCGTCGCCGCCCTGGTGCTGGGCGTGGAGCGGGCCTGCTACGTCTGGATCGCGCGGGCGCCCGCATCGTTCCAGCGCTGGTGTGCCCGGCCGTGGGTCGCCTGGCTCGGGGAGCCGGTCGCGGTGGTGCGGGCGCTCTTCTGCGCCTTCAAGGCCCTGCAGGGGGCGGTCTTCCTTGGCTGGTGCGCCTGGCTCGGGACGCCGCTGCCGCCCCCGGTGCATCCGGCGGCCTGGACGGCGGGCGGCCTGCTGCTGGTCGTGGGTCAGACCCTGAGCACCCTCGTCTTCTACCGGCTGGGCCGTGACGGCATCTTCTTCGGCGACCGGCTCGGGCACCCGGTCCCGTGGTGCCGGGCCTTTCCGTTCTCGGTTCTGGCCCACCCCCAGTACGTGGGAGCCGTCCTGAGCATCTGGGGGTTCTTCCTCATCGCGCGGTTCCCCCAGGACGACTGGATCCTGCTCCCGGCGGTCGAGACCGGGCTCTACGTGCTGGGCACTTGCCTCGAAACCGGGCCCGCCGAGGGGCGTTCCTACCGGGCGGCGGTGGGCCCGAGAGCGGCCACCCCGATCAGCGGCTCCGCCGACCCGCCGGGGGACGGGACGCGCCGAACCGCCGCCTGAGCTCCAGCACCGCCATCCAGGTGGGCACGGCCACCACCAGGACCACGAACGTCAGCACCAGGATGGACCCCGCCACCTCGTTCATCGATCGGCCCCCCCATCCACAGACGAGGCCGGCGGGTGGGGGGTTGACCGGGCCGACGAGGAGGCCGATCAGGAGTCGGGCGTGCCAGTGTAGGCCTCGATCGTCCGGGTCATCACGCGGACGTTCCGGTCGAAAACGTCGGTCCCTCGAGCCGGCTCCGGACGTCCGGTCCCCCGCCGGTCCGGGCCCGCGGTCCATCCATGACCTCCTCGCCTGGCGATTGCGTCACCTCCGCGACGAGCTCTTCAGGAGCCCCCAGCGCTGCAGCATGTTGTGCAGCGTCTTGGTGCTGATGTCGAGCCGGTCGGCCGTGCGGGTCTTGTTGTTGTTCTCCGCGGCCAGCGTGCGCAGGACGAACTGCTTCTCGACCTCCCGGAGCGGCAGGCCGAGCGGGACGGTGAGCACGTCCGGGTCCCCGCTCCACGCCGTGGTCGTCGCGACCGACGAGGTCGCCGGGAGGTACTTGGCGGTGATGACGTCACCCTCGCACGCGATGAACGCGCGCTCCACGACGTTGCGGAGCTCCCGGACGTTGCCGGGCCAGCTGTGGGCCATCAGGAGCTTGAGGGTGGCGTCGTCGGCGCCCGTGATGCGCCGATCGTACTTGCCGTTGAACTCCTCGATGAAGCCACTCACGATCAGCGGGATGTCGTCGACCCGCTGCCGGAGCGGCGGCACCATCAGGGTGAAGACGTTCAGCCGGTAGTAGAGGTCCTCGCGGAAGGCGCCGTCCTTCAACGCCACCACCGGATCCTTGTTGGTGGCGGCCACCACCCGCACGTCCACCCGGATCTCGCTCCGGCCGCCCAGCCGGCGGAACGAGCCCTCCTCGAGCACCCGGAGGAACTTGGCCTGCGTGCCCGGCTGCATCTCGGCGACCTCGTCGAGCAGCAGGGTGCCGCCGTGGGCCAGCTCGAAGCATCCCTCGCGCCGGTCGCGCGCGTCGGTGAAGGCCCCGCGCTCGTGGCCGAAGATCTCGCTCTCGAGCAAGGTCTCCGGCATCGCCGCGCAGTTCACCGCCACGAACGGCCCGCCGGCCCGCCCCGACAGCTCGTGGAGCGTGCGCGCGACCAGCTCCTTGCCGGTGCCGGTCTCACCGTGGATCAGCACCGGGGCGGGCGTGGTCGCGGCCTGCTCGATGAGCCGGTGCACCTCCTGCATCGGCGCGCTCCGCCCGATGAGCCGCCCGAGGCCCCACACCTCCTTCACGCGCCGGCGCAGGATCGTGATCTCGTCGAGCGCGCGGCCCCGCTCGATCGCCTTGTCGATGAGGAGGCGGAGCCGGCCCGGATCCACCGGCTTCGTAAGGTAGTCGTAGGCCCCCTGGCGCATCGCGGCCACCGCGGTGTCCACGCTGGCCTGGCCCGTCATGAGGATCACCGGCACCCGTGGCAGCTCCTGCTGCAGAGTGTTCAGCAGGGTCAGGCCGTCCATGTCCGGCATCACGAGGTCCGTGATCACGACCGACGGGCGCTGGCTCGCCGCCGTCTCGAGGGCCCCGCGTCCCTCGGCGGCGGTGTCCGCCGCGTAGCCCCACGTCCCGAGCAGCGCCAGCAGCGCGGCGCGTGAATCGGCGTCGTCGTCGACGATCAGCACGTGTGACTTCGCGGCCATGAAGATTCGTCGAGCAATCTGCGTGCCTGCGCCCGCCGCGCCCGCCCCCGGCCCGAATATCGTGGAAATTCCGCGTTGAGCGATCCGGGCGGGGTCGTGACCGAGGCTCCCGCCCGCGGCGGGAAAATCCTACCGGGAACAGGCTACCGGTTGATGGACGGCGTGCAAGGTTGACCGGTGCCCGGCATGGTCGAGGGCGCGCCCGGGACCGGGCTCGGCGGACACGCGGCCGATGGAGCGCCCGGCTGCATCACGGGGCCGGGAGCTCCCGGGACGGGCCGAGGAATCGTCGGCGATGGCGGCTGGCCGGGCATCGGCGGCGGCGTGCTCGGGACCGTCGGGGGGGGCAGGCGTGACCGGGCCGCCCGGGAGCGGTGCACCCGAGGGCGGAGGAACCTGAGCCAGCGCGGAGCCGGCCACGAGGCTGATACCCAGCGCGGCCGTCGCGGCGAAGGTGCGGAACGCGGTCGTGCGCATCGGGAAGTCTCCTTTCGCGCGACCGCACCGCATGCCTCGTGCCATCGATCGGGCCGCCGGATGACGCGACTCGATGTACTTCGCTATAATGCGCCCGGCCGTAGACGGAGAATCTCGGGAGCAACCTCGGAAGGAGACCTCGATGAAGCCCCTGGTCGTGCTGGGAGGACCGATCCACCCCGACGGGATGAAGCAGCTCGAGGCGGAGGCGCGCGTCGTCGTGACCGACGCGGAGACCGAGGCCGGCATGATCGCGGCGGCCCGAGAGGCCGAGGGCATCCTGTTCCGCTCTAAGCCCGACTGCACGCGCGGCCTCATGGCCGCGTGCGGCAAGCTCAAGGTGGTGGGCCGCCACGGAGTGGGCCTCGACATCGTCGACCTGCCCGCGGCCACCCAGCTCGGGGTCGCGGTCGTGCACGCGCCCGGCTCGAACTCGAACTCGGTCGCCGAGCACGCGATCATGCTGATGCTCGCCTGCGCCAAGCAAGCGGTGGTGGTGGACCAGCGCACCCGCAAGGCGGACTGGGGCAAGGGCCGCTGGCAGGGGCTGCTCGAGATGAACGGCAAGACCCTCGGCATCATCGGGGTCGGCAACATCGGCCGCCGGGTCGCCCGCACCGCCAACGCGCTCGGCATGCGGGTGATCGGCTACGACAAGTACGTGCCGGCCGACGAGGTGCGGAACCGGGGCGTCGAGCCGATGCCCGACATGGCCTCGGTGCTCCGGCAGGCCGACGTGGTCACGTGCCACACCCCGCACACGAAGGAGACGCACCACATGATCGATGCCGCCGCGGTCGCGCAGATGAAGGACGGCGTCATCTTCGTCAACACCTCGCGCGGCAGGACCCAGGACGAGGACGCGCTGGTGGCCGGGCTCGAGAGCGGCAAGATCCGCGCGGCGGGCATCGACGTGTTCGAAGAGGAGCCCGCGTCGTCGGACAACCGACTCTTCCAGCTCGACAACGTCATCGTGTCTCCCCACATCGCGGGCGTGACGCGCGAGACGATGCGCGGCATGGCGCTCCAGGTGACCGCGGAGATGCTGCGGGTCCTGCGCGGGGAGAAACCGCACGTGCTCGGCAATCCCGATCTCTGGCCCAAGCTCGCCCACCTCAAGTAGACTGGGCCGGGAGGCTCATCGATGCCAATCGACGCGCGTCATCCGCGGGAGATCCGGGCCGACATCCGCGCCGGGCGTCTGACCACGGTGACCGCCGGACTGGCGCCCGGCTACGTCCAGGCGAACCTGGCGGTGCTGCCGAAGGAGAACGCCTACGACTTCCTGCTCTTCTGCCAGCGCAACCCGCGTCCGTGCCCGCTCATCGAGGTGACCGACGTGGGCTCGCCCGAGCCGGTCGGCGTGGCGCCGGGCGCGGATCTGCGGACCGACCTGCCCCGCTACCGGATCTACAAGGACGGGGTGCTGGCCGACGAGGTCACCGACGTGACGCCGTTCTGGCGCGACGACCTGGTCGCGTTCCTGCTCGGCTGCTCGTTCACCTTCGAGTGGGCGCTGCTCGACGCGGGCATCCCGATGCGTCACATCGACCAGGGCAAGAACGTCGCGATGTGGAAGACCTCGATCGAGTGCCGGCCCGCCGGCCGGTTCCACGGGCCCATGGTGGTGTCGATGCGGCCGATCCCGGTCGGGATGATCTCGAAGGCGGTGACCGCATCCGCGCGCTTCCCGAACGCGCACGGCGCGCCCGTGCACGTGGGCGACCCGTCGGCCCTCGGCATCGCGGACGTGAACAAGCCCGACTGGGGGGACTCGGTCGGCGTCCGGGAGGGCGAGGTGCCGGTGTTCTGGGCGTGCGGGGTGACACCGCAAGCGGTGGCGCTGGCGTCGAAGCCCGCGTTCATGATCACGCACAGCCCCGGCCACATGTTCGTCACCGACCTGCCGAACCACGCGCTGGCGGCGATCTAGCGGCCCAGCTCGGTCGTGACGATCTGGCCCGAGCCGCGGCTCCTGCCGTGCGGTGACCGCGCGGTCTCCGTCGAGCTGGGGGACGAGGTCAACCGCGAGCTGAACGCGCGCGTGCTCGCGCTCGAGTACCTGCTGCAGCAGGCGAAGCTGCCCGGGGTGGGCGAGACGGTCCCGACCTACCGCGCCCTGCTCGTCTACTACGATCCGCTCGTCATCGGCTACGACGCCCTGACCGCCGCGCTGCGCGAGCTGTACGCGCGAGCGCGCCCGGAGGTGCTGCCGCCCGCGCGGACCGTCGAGCTGCCGTGCTGCTACGACCACGAGCTTGGCTTCGAGCTGGAGGCGGCCGCGCAGAAGCTCGGGCTCCCGCCCGACGAGGTGGCCCGGCTGCACGCGGGCGCCGACTACTACGTCTACTTCGTCGGGTTCACGCCGGGGCTGCCCTACATGACCGGCATGCCGGAGCAGCTGACGATCCCGCGCCTGACCAACCCGCGGACGAAGACGCCGCCCGGGAGCGTGAGCATCGGCGGCATCCAGTGCTGCATCTATCCGATCGAGAGCCCCGGTGGCTTCTGGGTGCTGGGGCGCACGCCGGTGCGTCTGTACGATCCGACCGCGCCGGATCCGATCCTGCTGCGCGCGGGCGACCACGTGCGCTTTCGCGCGATCGATCGCGCCGAGTACGACGCGCTCGCCGCGCGGGTCGCGGGGGGGCGGTACGCGCCGAAGATCTCCGTCGGAGCCACCGCCCAATGAGCGAGCGGGCCGAGCTG
>Ga0187766_10002135_pt1 | contig 11686 bp, 10 predicted proteins | sample 0216_QUI02_MP05__4_FD_132971 | JGI IMG/M metagenome (GOLD analysis project Ga0187766, IMG submission 132971) | Tropical peat soil microbial communities from peatlands in Department of Meta, Colombia - 0216_QUI02_MP05_20_MG | ecosystem: Environmental > Terrestrial > Soil > Wetlands > Peat ... | reverse complement strand
TCCGATTCTGTCATGGGGAGGTTCTGGGCAATGAGTTTCTGTTTTTGCGTTCGAAGATCCTGACGTAGCAACTGAATGTCCGCGTCCGTCGCCACCAATGCCCTTCCATCCATTGCGACGGACTGTTGTTGTTGCTCCGCCGTCTGAGCCATCAGCCGCCATACCAGAAAGATGCAAAGCGTGGCTAACAAAACCACTATCGATTTGGCTCTCATGTTCCCCTCTCCAAAGTTTCGCTTCCTTGAAATCTTCCTTACCCAGAGGCTACTCACCTACGATCACCAGGAGCCGATGCGCACAACGGCCTGGGTGGAAATCTGCAGGCCCTCCTGAGGGTGAATCTGTCCGATCGAGTTCATCCAGGAATGAGTGTATTTCACATCGAGAATGCGCCAGGCAAAGGGACGCGTGACTACCCAATCGAAGCCACCCCCAGCCGCGATGCTGGGACCATTCTGCGCAACCTCAACCGACCACGCACTGCGCATCGGATAGTGACCCAGAGTCCCATTTCCATCGTTCCACTCTTTCAGCAGCTTATTCTTGAGAGTCAGATCGTCGATCTCCTGGGTGACTTTTCTACCGCCAAACATGAACTCCGCAAAGGGCGAAAAACGGTGTGAGGCCATGGGAGCATAACGAAAACCACCACCGTAGAAGAGCGAGTCCGCGCTCATGTTAGACGCCGGTTGGTGCATAATCAGGCAGCCGCTGACTTCCGTGATGACCTGTAGTTTGGGATTGACGCGCGCCGCGCCCGAACCCCCGCCACCGATGCAGGAGCCGCCGCCGAGAAAAGTCTCGTAATAAGGGAATGCCGTCAACTCAATGGCCGCTTCTTTCGGATGCGGACGATTAAAGTCCACTCCAGCGGGCTTCCAGGCATCCTTTACGAAAACGAACGGCTTCTCCCCACTGCCATCCTTATAATCCGCAACCAACTGTTTGCGAATCTCGTAACTCTCGCCGAAAAGTCCCAGGCGCGTTTCGCGTGTCCAGGGAACACGGAAAGCCATCATGTTGGCAAACGTGCGGCCGGGATTCAGAAAGCTGCGCGCCAAAATAATGAGCACTCGATTCGTGCTCCGGTTTTCCAAGCCCATTATCGCGTAGCGGTCCGCCGCATCCTCCGCGAGCATGACCACAAAGCCGAGCGTGGGTGTGTCCACCAAACAGATGAACCCGGGCGAGGTGTGCAGCATGACGTTCGCAATGGATGCTTCGCTGGCCGGGCCGATTTTCCATTGCGTGTGCCAGACGGCGGAATAGGCCATCGAGCGCAGCATGCTGATCCAGTACTCCCTTCCGTCGCCCCATTGAACGAGTCTGTACTTAGGGTCGTTCTGCCGCTCGATGAAACCGAAGACGGAACCTTCGATCGGATGGCCAACGTACGGGGCCATGAACCGGTCCCCGTCACTCCACCCGCGCAGTTCGGAAACAGATTGCGTGTAATGCTGGAACCAGTGACCGTTCAACGAATCTCGCGTGCCCGCCTGCGAAGCAATGTCAAAACTGTGCATGATTCCCGTGTACAGCAGGGATTCTCCAATCGCCGGCATCCACCGGAAGTGTGTGACTTTCCTGGAGTTTGTATCGGGCCGCTTTTGCTGGATGTAAGCGTCCGTAGAGCTCTTCGAAGGCTGGTTTCCCGGATCAAATACACTGAACTCACTGGAGGACTCTTCCGGAAGGGCATCCAGGGATACAAAAGCGATTTGTGGCCAGGGCGGAAGGGGCGCATAAAGGGGCTTTTCCAAAGAACGAAGAAGCTCGGCCTGGTTATAGAGCTCATCCGCAAGCCCCGAAGTGAGATTAGGAGCGCCCTGTGCAAAAAGGAGCGAACTCTGCGCCCAAAGACACATCAAGACCACGCCAAAGAAATGTCTCACGTGCACCTTCACGGCGCAGAGCGCTCCTCCAGCTAAGTAGTTTTGCGGGACCATTCCGCCATAAAACCGCATAGTGGTCTCCGGAACATTTTGTCGGATTAATTCTGCTGTTGAACGAGCGGAATCTCCTGGGCGAGTTGCAAATCAAGCAGGGCGGTTATGCGGCGATCCATTTGAAAAAACGTGGCCGTCTTCGTGCCCGGAAGTACTTTGTTTATGATAGGTACGTACTTAACGCGCAATTGAGTGATCTGTTCGTCCAGCGCCAGCGAGCGATTGAGCAGACTCAACGCTTGCTCGTTCGTCAGCGTCCCGAAACCCTGCGCATATTCTTTAATGAGGGCATACTTCTGGTCTCCGAGCTTAGTCAGCTCTGCGGAATACTCATCATAGACGGGCCAGAATTTTGTGGCCTCAACATCGGTCAATTTAAGATTCGCCGCGATTAACTGCTTTTTCTTGGACCGGATATCCTGCCGAAGCAACGAAACGTCCTGGTCGATCGTAGCTTGGTTCGCCTTGGCCCCAGACGCCGTCTGACCCGACGATGTTGCCTGGGCGTGCAAAACAGGCACCGTCAAGAGCCACACGCCCGCCAGGCCCAAGGCCAATTTCATTAGCTTTTTCATTCTCATTCCTCCTCAGATTTCAATGCTCTCGAGTTCCACTTCTTCAAACATCTCAAAAACACACCTAGCAATACACTTCTGCGTTGCTCTCTTCCTGTCCCTTGCAACCAAGGAACCATGTGCCGCTATCTCGTGAGCAAAGCTAGCCTGCTGATTCAAGTTGGGTTATGGAGTTCTTTTTTGTCGTCCAACATTTCATGCCACGCCAGCTTGGAGGTTCCCCAAAATATTGGAGGCATCGATCTCAGCATTCTAGTTCCCCAAATACCAGGTCACCGTATTCCGAAAGGATCTAGCCTTCATCGGTTGCCGAACTTCCAAACTAGACCGGAGCTGGTACCGTAATCGGAGCCGGAGAATCCCGGCGGGGGACGGTTGTCCCAGTTGCCGTAAAAGGTGATATCCCAAGTGAGCTTCTTCCACAGCTTAATGTAGTAAGAGGCGTTGAGGTTGAAATGGAGGCGGCCGGGATCCGAGAGAGCGGGCAACAGCATAGCGTTCACGCTGAGGTTGGTCTTGTCAAAATAGTAGAGATTCACTTGCGTGGCGATCAACGCCGAAGTGACTTGCTGTGTGCTGGAGGGGAGTAAAGTTTCCTGGTAGTTGATCTGCTGCCAGCCGAAGCCTCCAGTCAGATTCACGGAAGCGCGGCCGGAGTTCACCAGGTAACGGCCAATGCCGCCGCCGTAAGTGGATTCCAGCGTAATGCCTTGTTGCGTGCTCTGCAGGAAATCCGCCAGACCGGAGTAGTACCAGTTTTTCCAGGGCAGGAGGCGTTGAGCCGTAACATCAATTTCATTGCGGGTAGAAGTAGAAGCTCCGTTGCTTGACGATAGATTGGAACTGTAAGACGCAGATGCAGACCAGCGTTCCCGGGGATAATTCACATCCGCGTTCAGATTGTATTGGGCTGACTGATTGCCTCGGTTGTAGATCGATCCCAGTCCGACTTGGCCATTGAAGCGCTGTATGAACGTCTGCGCTGTTTCTTCCATCTTGATGATCTGGCCTTTGTCCAGTTCTATCTTTTTCGATGAAGGCTCCAGTACTTCAATGGTGGCAGGCCGCGCGCCTGGAGTTTCAACTGCGGAGATCGTGCCGGAATAAACCAACCCATCTTGAGTTTTGATAAGGAAGAGCTGCTTGCTTTCGATGTGATCGACCTTCTTCCAGTCTACGGAAATGGTCCCCAGGACGTAATCCAACTTGATGTAGAGAACATCGGAATCGAGACTCCTGATCTCGCAAGTCAAACGGTCGCCATTGCGCATCACAAGCACGTCGTTCTTCTCCCGCGCAACAACCGGTGAGACAAGCATCAGAACTGAACACAGAAGGAGTAATTTTGTGTTCACGATGGTTCCTCCTGAGGGTCACCCATGGCGAAAGTATACGATTTGTGCAATTCGGGATACTTTTTCGATCCAGCCCGGCCGTAATCCCCTGCTCTTCGTAATTTCTAGTAGAGATTTAGGATTAATCCTAGTTGGTTCAACTGTTGATTTGGGCGCTTGTTGGTGATGTTCTGGTGCTCGTAATAGGGATCGAATTCGAAATGCTTTCCGACCGGAAGCAGACAGCCGGCATAAAGCGCCGTAGTGCTCCATTTTTGGTACTGGCTCTGGTAGAACACTTCCGCACTTACGTAAGGTGCCGGGTGGTAGGAGCCAATGCCAACTCGCCGCTCCAGACTCAGTCGATTGCGGTACCGCCACGTAAGCTGATTTTTGGACCAATCGAGGTCTGCACGGTTCCGGTCTGTGAGCAGGATCTTAGCCACGAGCGGCCAACGCGGAGTTGCTGCCACAATCATTCGTTCAACGTGTGGTTTATCCGGTGAGGGAACGTATCTGAAACCTACGGACAACTGTAGCGGCCGAGACTTGGAGTCGTCCAGATCGAAGGTGTTGATGTTTTTCAGGCGAACAAGGGGCTTAAAGAAGAAATCAAAACTAGGGCCGATTTCGGCTTGAGTGGGATCACCGGCTTCCCTGGTTTCTTTGGCTTGGAAATCGAATCTGATATTCCGCTGAATTCTCGAATAAGCGTCCACCTCTGGCAAAAATTGAAAGGTCTGCGCAACACTTGGTCTGCAGGAAAACAGAAACAGGGCGAAGGAAATCGCAAAATTAAACCACCTGTGGCAAGGAGAGGACTCCCTTCCGACCGGTTCCTGACGCGCGGTAGAGTGGCATACAAATCGATTCATCTGTCTTAGTGGCATGAGCTGTCATCAACAAATTGTCCACTCGCAGCCATCGCCCCCAAAGACTTGCCGCAGGAAAGAATGTTCTGGTTCAGAGCGTCGTTTTGCAGTGAGTCTGGCGCAATGTAGGTCATATTTGCTCTCTTCGCGACGTACTTGTCACTCAACTGTTTCATCTTCTGGAACACGTTCGTGATCAACTGCATCGCGCCCCGGTCTCCATCCGTTGTAATGGCCGTCTGTGCGAGCCGCAGGTTGGTCATTGCAGTCGCCTGATAAGGCGCCAGCCCCGCTTGCGATATCGGAAACTGATTCTCGATTGCACTCGCTAGCGCAGTGTGCCATTCACGAATGGAAGTCATTGCTTCAATCCCGGCCCGGAGGAAGTCGCTCGAAAATCCGGGATTTGAAGCCGGACTGGATGGAGTTGCCGCCTGTACGTCCTGTCCGCCAGGCGAAAGTGTCAATGTAAATTGATTCCCATTCATCGTGAGAGAGGCGCCTGCCATGCGGGCAAGAGCCTCAATCTCGACGTAATTCCTCCCATTGATCTGTATCACCGGGACGCTTCCACTGCGCCCACTCATGGTCAGTATCTGGTTCTGACCTTGCGTTAAGGCCGTAAGTGAGGCAAGCATGCCGATTGCGAGCAGGAAAAAGCATAGACGCATTTTCTTTCTCATGTCTCCCTCCCTGGACTGATAACTTGGCTTGCAGCCAGTCAGAAGTAAATGCCAAATCCCATCAGTGGTCCGTTAAACGTTTGCCGGAGCTGCCACGGATGCTTGTGTACAGAATCTCCCGCGGTTTCATAAAGGATGGTGTCTCACTGGCAGATGCATGTCCGTCTGCCGGTGAGATTTCCGGGGTCACCAATGGAGAGGGGGTGGGGCGTTCGGAGCCTGCACCAGCCGCAAACGCCCCTGGACGATCACAAGTGTTGATAATTGCTGTTCTGAATCGCGATCGTCAGTTGCTTGCTAACACCGTTGATGGTTTCCCCGGACACGTGATTGGGCCCGCCGGGAACACGGTTAAACTGAACATCCACCTTTACCGCATCACTGGGATCATTCAGATATGTCGCAATCGACAGACTCACAATATCCTTTTGAGCCTTGTCAACTATCAGGGTCATGTTGTCTCCCTGTTTGAGGTAATTGGAGAGTACCAGCTTGTACTCGCCCGGAGCACCGGCCTGTGGACCCATCATGATGTTGCCATTCTGTCGTGCTTGCTCGATCAGGTCCTTTTCCGGGGGCACATACTGCTGGATCAATGCTTTGATCTGATCCGCATAGTCTTTGTACTCTTCCGTCTTTTTCTCGACGATGTGCTTCTTCAGGCGTCCCTCATGTTCCGGCTCGGCAGGTGGTGGGTCCAAAGAAGTTTTCTGGGGTTTGCCATCCGGCCCGAGGCGAACCTGAAAGTGCTCTTGTTTCTTCTGCTCGCCTTTCAGGCTGATGGTCACCTGCTCTGCCCAGGTATACTGCGCCAAGGCTTGCTTGTTTTGCGCCATGGCCTGCTTTATCTCCGCGACTCTCTCCTGCATTTCCTGATTTTGTGCGGCGGCGGGAGTGGCGAACCCTGCGCCAAGGGCACAAGCAAACAATGCGGGCAATGCAATCTGAAAGATCCGACTTGATCTGTTTGTCATGGATTTTCTCTGTCCCTCGCGTCTTCTCCGCCCTTACTTTTGCTTCGGCGGGTAATTCTTCAACAGCTTTGCCATGGCTTTATTCAGGCTCTTCATATTCTTTTCCTGGTTAGAACTGGGATCGAGAGTCTTTGTGGCGTTCCCCGTCCACACCAACTGCTTTGTCCCAGGGTCATACATATCCAGCACCAGAGTCCCAATGTCGATCGTCGAACTGGTTGCTGTTCCCATACCGCCCCCGAATCCTCGACCCGTACCCCAGGCGTTCCATTGTTTTTGCTGATCGACCGCGATCTGATAGCCGACGTAGAGGTCCGCCTTGTCGCCATCGGTTTTTGTCATGCCCTTCGAAGCAAGTTGCGAGTCGACAGACTGCTTGATTTCCGCGTCCATGATCTGGTTCGGATGAGCGCCACCCTCGATGGTGACCCACTTGTAGGTGTGATATTTGGAAAAATCGGTCCCTGGCATGAAGTTGTAGCGCACGTCCTGTGCGGCAAGTCTTCCCGCCGCGATCAATAACAGAGCTACCACCAGTGCCACTGAAAAGAGAATACGGCCTTGTCTTGCTTGCATTTCTACCTCCCTCCGCTCCGACTTGGTTCTTCTTACTTCGTTCGATGGGTCCACCACAGGATTTCCTTCATAAACGGACAAGCTTGGCCGGGCTCCATACCCTGTCGTCGTACTCCGGTGAGACGGAAGTGACACACTCAGCCATGGACGCACTGGCCAACGTCTAACCGTCCCAAGTGGTGCAAAACCCCTTCCAAACAAGCATGCCCCGTTGTCGCAAAACAAGTGCCTTCTTTCTTAACAGATGTATGAAGATGGCTCTCCGGCCAAATGGGAAGAGAGCCTAAGATTTCGTAGTGGCCCCAATCTATTGGAGCTTCCGGGTAACCCAAGCTATTGACGGCAGGATGGCGAGTAGATTAGGGTATTCTTAAAGCCAGCCGCCCATTGGCCATCGCTCCGGTCCCAATAGTCTGAATTCACCGAGTTAGGAAAAACACTGATGGCCTCTCCGGCGTGCCCCTCCCCGGGCTCCGAATGTTCTCGTATTTCCGCGGACCCTGCTGGCGCAGTCCAACCTGATTCCAGGTACGGCTTTGCCGATCTTGGAAACCTCCAGAGGATTTATGCCACCCTTTTTGAGACGGCGCCTGATGCCATTATTGCCACAGACCAAAAAGGCCGCATCATCCAGGTCAACGGCCAAACCGAGAGGCGGTTCGGCTATACAAGAGGAGAATTGATCGGGGAAAGCATAGAAAAACTGGTTCCGGAGCGCTTTCGTGGGGATCACTTGAGGCACCGTCACAGTTACCAGCAAGACCCCGTCTTCCGCCCCATGAACTCCGGATATGAAACCTTGGCGCTTCATAAAGATGGCAGCGAGTTTCCAGTCGACATAAGCCTAAGCCCGGTGCAAACGGAGGAAGGGACGATGTTTTACTCCACCGTTCGAGACACCAGTGAGCGGGCCGCGGCGCAGCAGGTGGCTAAGCGTCTGAAATTTGAACAAGCGTTGGCCGGTCTATCGGCTAAGTTCATCGACGTTCCCCCAGACCGTGTCGACCAGGAGATCAAGTATGGACTTCAGATCCTGACGGAAGCCGTAGGTACGGATCGCGCGACCATTGGCAAGATCGATCCAGAGACAGGAGACATCCTGATCACCCATGCCTGGGCACAGCCCGGATTTCCCCCATTTGGCGAGCGTTATCTGAAGGGTCTGTTCCCCTGGCTTGAGGAGCGGATTAAGAAGGGAGATGTTTCTGTTGCGGGGAAACCATCCGACTTGCCCGCCGAAGCGTCACGCGAACGGGAATACATGATTTCCATCGGAGAAAAGTCCAGCCTGGTGGTGCCTTTCCGCGTGGCCGGTCAGGTTATTGGAGGAATCCAGACGTCCAGCTTTCAGGAACACATTCATTGGGATGATGCGCTCGTGTCCCGCATCCAGGATGTCGCAGACATTTTTGCAAATGCCCTTTCCCGAAAACAGGCAGATGAAGAGCTGCAAAAGGCCCTGGCCCAGGTTCGCGAATTGAAGGAGAAACTGGAAAAGGAAAATCTCTATCTTCGGGAGGAAATTAAGCTCGACTATTCGCACCGGGAGGTCGTGGGCAGCAGTGCGGCAATCCGCAGCGTCCTGAAGAAGGCGGAGCAGGTGGCGTCCACGGATTCTGCGGTCCTGTTGCTCGGCGAAACCGGCACCGGCAAGGAGCTCGTCGCTCGCACCATCCACGACATGAGTCGTCGTAAGGATCGCCCGATGGTCAGGATCAACTGCGCTGCTCTTCCCGCCACTCTTATTGAGAGCGAGCTCTTTGGACGCGAAAAAGGCGCCTACACAGGCGCCCTTGCCCGGGAGATCGGGCGTTTTGAGATCGCGGACAAGTCCACTATCTTTCTGGACGAAATCGGTGAGCTGCCTCTGGAGCTGCAGTCGAAGCTCCTTCGCGTTCTGCAAGAGGGAGAATTCGAGCGGCTTGGCAGCGCTAAGACACTGCGTGTGGACGTGCGTATCATTGCGGCCACCAACCGGGACCTAAAGACCTCTGTAAAGGAAGGTAAGTTTCGGGAGGATCTGTTCTATCGGCTCAATGTCTTTCCGATCGTAATTCCTCCACTCCGGGAGCGTCGGGAGGATATTCCTGCCCTGGTGTGGCATATCTTGAAAGACCTCGGCAAACGGATGGGCCGCAACGTGGAAGGCGTGCATGCTCCCACTATGCGGGAGTTCCAGAAATACTCCTGGCCGGGAAACGTGCGCGAGCTTCGAAATGTGATTGAGCGCAATCTGATCACGAGCACCGGTCCCGTCTTTCGCGCCGAACCTCCCGATATTGAGTCAAGTAGCAATGGAGGCTTGCGGCGCCTCGACGAAGTCGAAGGCGAGTATCTGCGCAATGTGCTCCAGATGACCCACTGGCGCGTGAGGGGCCGGAGCGGCGCGGCCGAAGTGTTAGGGCTCAAACCGACGACACTCGAGGCGCGAATGAAGAAACTCGGGATTCATCGACCGGCGTAAATCCTCCAAACAATTGGGGGCGCTCCAAAATCTCGTGCTCCAGGTGTTCCCTTCCTCATCACAGTCAATCTGTTCTGATCTTCCAACTGCCTTCTCTCTAGGCGGTTAGGTGTTTCCCACTCTTCTGTGGCCTTCGGCCTCTCCCTTGCTTTGCCTGAAGTAACAACTGCGTTTCTGGCTGAGTTGGCGCAGTGCATCCGGACTCAGCCGGCAAAGACGGGAAGCTCCCCCCGTAGTTGCAGGAGAAAAAATGATCATTGAGATCATGACCATTTCAGCGCCGAACAAGAAGCGGGACCAGCTGACAAAGGTCCTTACATCACTGGCCTCGTTTATTGAGATGCAGGCAGGATGCCTCAGCTGCCGCCTCTTTTACACATGGCCTGGGCATGAAGGTTTGCAAATGGAGGCGCGCTGGGACACTCGGGACCATCTGCTGTCCTATTTGCAGTCGGAGGTTCACAAGCGGCTCTTGCTCCTCATGGAACTGAGTTCGGCCCCTCCGGCTTTGGAGTTTTTTGCTGTTGATGAATTTCGCGGCTTGAATCTGGTCGAGAACGCTCGCTTTTCCGCCGATTGAGTCGCAGAAGAGTTCCCAGCCGGAACTGGCTGGGTCAGGCAGAGAGGATGAAGGATAGATTGAGGTGCAGGTTCAGGCGGGCGGCCAGGGCCTGCGCTCAGTTCCTTGTGGAACCCCGTGGTCTAGCCTTTGTCCTCTCGGCCAAATCTTTAGAAAAACAGAACCTTAGGACTTGAGAAGTTCGTTGTCGCAGGAACTATCCGCCAAAGGAGCGCTCCGTGAACGTCTTCATGCCATTGCGTTTCGCGATCTTGCTGGTTGGCATTCTAGCTCTCACATTTGTCAGTCCCTCCGCCATGGCCCAAACCTCTGCCGCGCTGCCATCCAACCCTGATGCCAACGCTGATCAGGGTTGGCACGTGGAGGTTGCGCCTTACTTGTGGTTTGCGGGCATCAATGGGACGGTTGGAGCGGACGGCCATACAGGCAGTGTGCACGTTAGCGCAGGCGACGTTCTCTCAAATTTTAATTTTGGACTCATGGGAGCCGTCGAGGCCCGTCACAACCGCATCGTCATCCCGATCGATTTCATGTGGGTCAAGCTTTCGGACAACAAAGGCATTCCCATCACCGACGATGTGGAATCTGTTCACGTGAAGATCAACGAAGACATTTTCACGCCGAAGATTGGCTACCGCATCGTGGACAAGTCTCGCTTTAAAGCGGATGCGTTGATTGGGATTCGCTACTGGCATCTGGGAAACACATTTACTCTGCAACCAACCCAAATTGGCAATGGTTTCTATTCAGCCGCGAACTGGGTCGACGGGATTCAAGGCGCCAGATTCCAGGCGTTCCTTACGCCGAAGTTCGTCCTCACAATCGCGGGTGATGCCGGCGGTGGTGGATCGAAATTGGATTATCAGGTAGTTGGTCTTCTTGGTTATCAAGTGAAAAAATTCATCATTCAGGGTGGATGGCGATACCTGGCGATTCACAAGGCCCCTTCCGAAAACGCTTTTGTCGATCTGGCCCAGACCGGTGTGATTCTTGGGGTCGTCATTCCGCTGAAGTAAGGGCGTGGGCATGTCTGACCTGAAGATCCTCAATACCCCAGCACCTTCCAGTGCAGTGCGGCGATACCACGCGATGGTCAAGCCCATCGGTGCGATCTGCAATCTTGACTGCACTTATTGCTATTACCTGCACAAGAAGGAACTGCTTGGAACCTCTAGCAAATTCCGGATGTCCGACGACATTCTGGAAACACACATTCGCCAGTACATTGAGGGGCAAGATGGCTCCGAGGTGGTCTTCTCCTGGCAGGGTGGCGAGCCCACGCTTCTCGGAATTGAATTTTTCCGCAAGGTCGTAAATCTTCAAAAAAAGCACAAGCGCCCGAATCAACGTATCGAGAACGACCTTCAGACGAATGGAACCCTGCTCGATGACGCATGGGCAACATTTCTAGCGGAGCACAATTTTCTCGTTGGCTTGAGCATCGACGGTCCAAAGAAGCTCCACGATGCTTACCGCCTTGGCAAAGACGGCCGGCCAACCTTCGATCAGGTTTTTCACGCCGTACAGTTGCTACACAAGTATGGCGTCCGGTTCAACACCCTGACCGTCGTAAACCGGCTCAATGCGCGTCGTCCGCTGGACGTTTATCGCTTCTTGCGCAGCGAAGTGCGCCCCTACGAGATGCAGTTCATTCCCTGCGTGGAGCCGAAGGTGTTCTGCAC
>Ga0187766_10002134_pt1 | contig 11689 bp, 10 predicted proteins | sample 0216_QUI02_MP05__4_FD_132971 | JGI IMG/M metagenome (GOLD analysis project Ga0187766, IMG submission 132971) | Tropical peat soil microbial communities from peatlands in Department of Meta, Colombia - 0216_QUI02_MP05_20_MG | ecosystem: Environmental > Terrestrial > Soil > Wetlands > Peat ... | reverse complement strand
GCCGCCCGGCTGGTCCGGCGGGGACAGGTCTTCTGCCTGGACATGCCGCTCGGCAGCGTCTCCCCGGCCCTGGCGATGTTCCGCGGCGCGCCCCGCCACCAGGTGCTGCACCAGCGCGGCACGGTCGGCTTCGACGACGTCTATGACAACTTCTACCCGCAGGCCTCCAGCCAGTGGGATTCGCTGGTCCACATCGGCTACGCCCCGGACCAGATGTACAACGGCGTCACCGAGTCCGAGGTGCTGGCCGGCACCCGGAATACCATCGACCACTGGGCGCGGCACGGGATGGCCGGCCGGGCGGTCCTGCTCGATGCCGAGCGGGCGATGCGGGCCGCCGGGCGGCCGTATGATCCCGGCGAACCGGTCCCGATCGGGGTCGCCGACCTGGAACTGGCCCGGCGCCAGGCCGGGGTGGAGTTCGCCGCCGGCGACATCATCTTGCTGCACACCGGCTTCGCCGCCTGGTATCTGCGCCAGCCGAGCCGGGTCAAGAACCGGCTGCACGGCAACGTCGCCGCGCCAGGCCTGGAGCACACCGAGGCGGTCTGCGAGTACCTGTGGAACAGCCACGCCGCGGCCATCGCCTGCGACACCTTCGGCGTCGAGGTCTTCCCGGCCGAACGCGGCGCCGCGGCGCACCCGTTCGCCTTCCTGCACACCATCCTCATCGGCCAGTTCGGGATGGCCCTGGGAGAGCTGTGGTGGCTGGCCGACCTGGCCGCCGACTGCGCCGCCGACGGCATGTACGAGATGTTCCTGGTCAGCGCGCCGATGAACGCGCCGGGCGGAATCGGCTCACCCGCTAACGCGGTCGCGATCAAGTAGCCGTGTTCCGGATCAGCGTTGGGCCTGGAATGGCTCGATGAGCTGCTCGGCGAGGAGCAGCAGGGCCGGCCGCGCCGAGTCATCCTGCTCGACAGGGACCAGCCGGCCGTCCAGGCCGGTGCACCCGACGCTATCGCTGCGGGAGGGGAACCTGGCGTAGCCGGCCAGGACGTCCCAGATGGTCAGCACCACGCCGAGGTTGGCGGTCTGGATGTCCGGTGCGTGATGCAGCCGGTGGTAGGCAGGGCTGACGATCACCCGGCCGATCGGGCCGAACGTCCAACGCAGATTGGCATGCTGGAGAGTGCCGATGCAGACGTAGATCGTGATCAGAACCGGGGCGATCGGGCGCGTCGGCATCAGGGCCACGACCGGGACGGTCGCCAGCAGGAATCCTGTCGTGTGCATGAGAGGGTGCGCCCGGAAGGACGTGAGGACGCTCAGCTCCTCCTGGCTGTGATGCAGGGCATGGAAGCGCCACAGCGGGCCGAGCCGGTGATCGGCAAAGTGGGCCAGCCAGTTGGCTCCGTCCATGGCCACGATCGTGACGGGAATGAGCAGCCAGCCGGGCCAGTGCTCGGTGGCTCGCAGCTCGATCCAGTGCGCATGACCGATCAGGGTCGCCGCCCCGACACTGAGCAGCGTCATCAGCGGGATCACCACGATGGCGTGCAAGGCCAGGAAGCAGGCATCCTGAACGTGGCCGCGGGCGAGAACCGGCCGACGCTCCGCGGGCCATATCCGTTCGCACGTCCCTGTCGTGACGACCAGCGCTACCAGAAGCGGGGCGGCGAGTTCGGCGCGGCCCGCGGATAGCACAGTTCCGAGGCGGCCCTGCCTGAGCAGCCCCGCGACAGCGACCCATAGGACGACACCGGTTACGGCGGCCAGGGCAACCGAGGAGGGGCATGCACGCCGCCACCACCCGACCCGGGCTGCTGCCCGCTCGTCCGCGGCGACCGGGTTGGGGAGCCACTCTGGCAGCAGCAGGCGGGCAGCGGCCGCTCGCAGCCGGACCTGCCCAGCGGACACCGCTGTTCCTCCTGTAATGTCGTGCCGGCGCGGCTGTGTCCCGCGCCCTGACTTGAAGACTACGGCCAGCGGTCCCTTAGCGCCGAGGCCGGGACGACTGGAACCGCGATTGAGAGGTGTTCGCCATGAAGGACGGAGCCGGGCGGGGAGTGCTCGCGCCTGCGGTAGACGTCATATCGGCCAGACCCGAGAAGTGGGGTGATCGCGGTGTCTGAGGATCCGCAGCCAGGTGCTGCTCCTGAAACGCCGGCCAGCCCGGAAGCTGGCCAGGATGTCACGTTGCCCGCGCCATCGCGTATGGGCAGTATGGTCGCGGGCCACCTTGCTGACCAGGCGCGCCAGACGGCTCAGGCGGTGAGGGCGGGACGGGTAGCGAACACCGAAGGCGAGCCCGGGATGCGCGACGTGACGCCGCTGCGCGATCTGCTCGCTGAGGTGCTGGAGGAGCTGCAGAAGGTCAGGCCGCGGGAGCGGATAGCCCGCGCGCTGCGGCAGGCAGCCGACATCATCGACCCGCCGCGATCGGTTCCCTGAGATCCGCCCGACCGAGGTCTCAGTGAAGATGTCAGATTCTCACTAGACGTGCAGGCATCCTGGCGCTTTCTCACCTGCACCGGCAGGTAGCGGTCGCCGCATGCGCGGGGCGACTGTCCTGTCTCACGAGACCTGGCGCCTGTCTCGCTTTATCCGGCGACATCCGGTGCTGTGTCTCAGTGAACCTGGCGTCGGTGTGGCACCGGAATGCGGTCGTCTCATCGAAGTTGGCGGGTTGGCCGTGTCGTCTCACGGAATCTGGCTCGGAAACTGGTAGCGTGCGGCGCTGAAGGCTGAGGTCTGGCTATCCCGGCAGCCGGGGAGGCGACGATGAGGTCGTCAGCGCTGGCAGCATCGACGGCTGGCTCGTGGTTCGAGGTGATGTTCCTCGATGAGACAGGGTGCCGTCGGCGAGAGCCGCTGTCGGCCTGCTGGGACAGGCCTTTCGAGGCGGCTGCGCCGGTCAGGTCGTTCCCCTCGGTCAAGGATGCGGTGAACTGGCCGGGCTACTGGTGGTCGGCCACGAACGGCCGCCACGTCGGCTACGAATCATGGGTGGAATGCGACGTGGCGATGATGCTCGACTTCGACCCGGCGGTGACCGCCTTCTCGTCGCAGCCGTTTTGGCTGTACTGGCCGGGCGGGAAAGGCCAGCGCCGGCACGCACCGGACTTCTTCGCCCGGCTGGCCGATGGCAGCGGTGTCGTGGTCGACGTGCGCCCGGACGACCAGGTCGACGAGAGCGCGGCCGAGGCCTTCACCGTAACGGCGCAGGCGTGTGCGGAGGCCGGCTGGGAGTTCCGCCGCACCGGCGGCCCGCCGGCCGTCCTGGCGGCGGACGTGCGGTGGCTTGCCGGATACCGGCATCCCCGGTGCCGTCGCACCGGCGTCGCGCGGGAGCTGCTGCGGGTGTTCGGCGAGCCGGCACCGCTGCTGGCCGGCGCGCGCGAGGCCGGGGACCCGATCGCGGTGCTGCCGGTGCTGTATCACCTGCTGTGGCGGCACGACCTGGATACCGACCTGGCGGGTGCCGTCCTGGGCCCGCGCAGCCTGGTCCGTTCAGCCAGGGTGTCCGGCTGATGCCCGGGCCGGGGGTGCTGCGGGTCGGGGACCGGGTCCGGTTCGACGGGCTGACGCAGACGGTGGTGGGGCTGTCCGGCACGCTGGTCCGGCTGGCGGATGAGCAGGGCCGCAGCAGCGTGGTGCATCTGCCGTACCTGCTGGTGGCCGACGGATTTGAACGTCTTGGTGAGCGGGCCGCTGCGCCGGTGCTGCCGCCCGGGTCGCTGAACGGAGTGCCGTTGGAGGTCATCGAGGAGGCGCAGTGGTGGGAGCGCCACATCGTGGAGGTCATCACGGGCAAGCCGCCGGATGTGCAGCCGGGTGCCCAGCCGCGGCTGGGCTATGACCCGGCAACACGTTCGCTGGTGCAGCGGCAGCAGGCCAAGGCCGCCGAGCTGGCCGCGCAAGGCCGCCAGGTGAGCATCCGCACGCTGCAGCGCAGGCGGCAGCGGTATGAGGCTCAGGGGCTGGCCGGGCTGATCGACTGGCGGACCGACCGGCACCGCTCGCTGCACGGGCGGGCAGATGCCCGGGTGGCCGAGGCGCTGCGGCAGGCGGTCGAGGAGGCCACCGACCGCTCGACCCGCACCGTCGCGTATCTGCAATGGCGGACCGAGCAGATCCTGACCGCCCAGCACGGCGCCGGGGTAGTGCCGATGCCGTCGCGGGCGACGTTTTACCGGCTGTTCGAGCGGGTCCAGGCCGGGCGGCGCACTACAGGGTCGGCGCGGACCCGCCAGTCGCTGGCCAACCGGCCCGCCGGGCCGTTCGGCGGAGTGACCGCGCTGCGGCCCGGTGAGCTGATGCAGATCGACTCCACCCCGCTGGACGTGCTGGTGCTGCTGCCCGGCGGGGTGCCCGGCCGGGTGGAGCTGACCGACATGGTGGATCTGGCCACCCGGTCGATCCCGGCGGCGGTGCTGCGCCCGACGACCAAGTCGGTGGACGCGTCGCTCCTGCTGGCCCGGACGGTGACCCCGGAGCCGATGCGCCCGGGCTGGGCCCAGGCACTGGCGATGTCCCGGTCGGTGCTGCCGCACCGGCGGCTGCTGGACCTGGACGCCCGGCTGGAGCACGCCGCGGCCCGGCCGGTGATCGTGCCGGAGACGATCGTGTGCGACCGGGGCAACGTGTTCATCTCGCACAACTTCCGCGCCGCGTGCGCGAGCCTGGGCATCAGCTTCCAGCCAGCCCACCCGCATACCCCGACCGACAAGCCGCACATTGAGCGGACCCTGGAATCGGTAGCCACCTTGTTCTGCCAGTTCGTCTCCGGATACCTGGGCCGCAGCGCCGAGCACCGCGGGAGCCGGGTAGAGGACGAGCCGTTGTGGTCGTTGCTGGAGCTGCAGGAACTGCTGGATGAGTGGATCGTGGCGGTCTGGCAGTACCGGCCCCACGACGGGCTGCGTGACCCGGTCACGCCCGGCCGGGCCTATACCCCGAACGAGCGCTACGCCGCGCTGGTCGAGTCGGCTGGCTACGTGCCGGTCGCGCTGTCCGGCCAGGACTATATCGAGCTGCTGCCTGCCCGGTGGCAGGCCATCAACAGCTACGGCATCAAGATCAGCCACAGGGTCTACGACAGCGCCGAGCTCGACCCGTGGCGGCGCCAGCCTTCTGGGGTGACTGCGAAGAAGAACCTGTGGGAGGTCCACCACGACCCTTACGATGTCAGCCACGTCTGGGTGCGCAACCACCACCAGGGCGGCTGGATCACCGCCACCTGGAAGCACCTGGGCAGCGCGCCCGCGCCGTTCGGCGAGCTGGCCTGGGACCACGCCCGCCAGCACCTTGCCGCGCAAGGCCGCCAGGCCAGCGAGGCGGAGATCGCCCAGGCCGTCGCGGAGCTGCTGCAGCGCGCCGGCCGCGGCCCCGCCCCCGAGCCTGGGCAGCCGGCTGGTGGACGGCCGGCCAAGCCGTCCCGGCGCGAGCAGCGGGTGGCGGCCCGCACCAAGGCCACCGCCGAGCCGGCCTGGCCACGCCCTGACCCTGACCCGCCGGCCGCGCAGGCGGCCCAGGACGCGGAGGCCGCCGGCGATCCGGACCCGGGTTCGCTGGCCGAGGTGGTGCCATTGCGGGTGTTCGACGCGCGGGAGGAGGCCAGCCGGTGGTGGTGACCGGAGCCGACGCGGGCATCATCGATGACCGCCGGGCGCCCACCACCACGCTGGCCGGGTGGCGGCAGTTCGTCCAGGACGACCCGGTCACGCTGGACCTGCTCCCCGAGGCGGAGCGGGCGGCGCTGGATCCGGCCAGCCGGAGCGAGTATGACGAGGCGCGCATCAAGTACCACTCCCAGCTGATCGTGGTGGAGACCTCTACCGTCCGGGAGGTGATCCGCCAGGGACGGCTGCTCAGCCTTCTCAACCAGCGGGAGGTCTGTGCCCGCCGCGGCCTGATCGTGTCCGGCGCGGCGGCCACCGGCAAGAGCACCGCCATCAAGCAGCTCGGCCGCGCCCACGAACTGCTGGTCCGTAACCGCTACCCGGGCGCGGACCGGATTCCGGTCGTCTACGTCACCGCCCCGCCCCAGGGCTCGCCCAAGAAGCTGGCCACCCAGTTCGCGCACTTCCTGGGCATGCCCCCGTTCAGGTCCCGGGCCAACGAGATGGACATTGCCACCGCCGTCTGCGAGGTCCTCACCGAGGCCCGCACCGACCTGGTCATCGTCGATGAGATCCACAACGTGAACCTGGCCACCTCCGCCGGGGAAGACCTGTCGGACCACCTGAAGTACTTCACCGAGCACCTGCCCGCCACGTTCGTGTTCGCCGGCATCAACGTCGAATCCGGGGGCCTGTTCACCGGCGTGCGCGGGCAGCAGATCGCCGCCCGCTGCGTGATGACCCGCACCGGCAAGTTCCCCTACCGCGACGAGTGGCGCTCGATGGTCGCCACCATGGAACAGGCTCTCCGGCTGCACCGGCACGAGCCCGGGTCCCTGGTCGCGCAGGCCAGGTACCTGCACCAGCGCACCCGCGGGCTGATCAGCAGCCTGTCCCACATCATCCGCGCCGCCGCGATCAGCGCCATCGTCGAGGGCAGTGAGCAGGTCACCCGGGACCTGCTGGACGGGATCGTGGTCGACCACGCCACCGAGTCCGCCGCGCCCAAGCCACCCCGGCCGCGCGAGGCCGCCGGTGAGCGTCGCGGCGCCTGACCGTCTGTTCCGTGCCGGGCCGCGGCGGGCGCTGCCGCGCGCCTGCCGCCCCGCCCCGGATGAGACCACCGGCTCCTACCTGCTGCGGCTGGCCGCCGCCAACCGGGTCACCGGCCCGGACCTGATCAGCTACCTCACCGCCGGCACGTCACAGTCCATCGCCAAAGTGACCCTGGCCGCCCTGGCGACCGCCAGCGGCCAGCCGCCCCTGGTCCTGGCCTACGCCCTGCCCGAATTGCGGTCTCAGTATCCCGGCCAGCAGGGCATGGCGCTGCGCGGGCGCACCTTGCCCGCCAGGCCCAACGTGGTGCGTCCCGCCTGCCGGCGCTGCACCGCCACCCGCACGGCTGCCGGGCGCATCGACATGTGGTACCGGCACGATCACAACGTCTGCCTGCGCCACCTTCTGTGGACCGGGCCCGGCGCCGGTGATCCCCGCGATCAGGTCGACCTCGCCGTCCACCCGGACATCGTGCACGCTCAGCTCCGCCACCAGCGCCTGATCCGCGAGCACGGGCATGGCATCGTGCGCACCGCCTACCACACCGCCCGCGAGATCTGGGAAACCATCATCTACCGGGGCTGGGGCGTGCCCTGCGCCGTCGTCCGCGACATGGACCTGCCCGGCTGGTTCGGGCACCAGGACTGGCCGGGCGACCCGCGAGACCCCGTGCACTGCGCGGCCACCTACCCCGAGGTCATCATCCTCACATGCCTGCTGGTCTCACCGAGCTGGCGGCCGTTCGCAATGTCGGCGTCCGCCGCCGACCATGAGCGGTTCCGCGCCGAGTTCCAGCGCCGCCTCCCGCCAGACTGCCGCGACCTGGCCAGCCGCGGCCTCCAGCTTCGCGCGACCGTGGGCAGTGCACCCGTCATCTGGTGGCACCCGCCCGCCGTCGAGGTTGCTTGCTAGCAGCGCACGCGACCCGGGTGATCCCGGTCCTGGTCATGTTCTGCCCGTGACGTCGTGCCCGCGCAGCACGCTCACGTCAGGGCCGGGGCCGTTTCTTGCAACCGGCCGGGCAGTACTGCTACTCTCACTTCACTAAGCTCTTAGTGAAATGGGAGAGATTCGTGATCGAGTTCCAGCTCGACGAGACGTCGGGCGTCGCCACCTACCTGCAGCTGGTGCAGCAGGTTCATCAGGCCTTGCGGATGGGGATGCTGGAGCCGGGCGACCGGCTTCCGACGGCGCAGCAGGTGGTGGCCAGGCTGGCCATCAATCCGAACACGGTGCACAAGGCCTACCGCGAGCTGGAGCGGGAGGGACTGGTGCGTGCCCGCCCGGGACTCGGCACGTTCGTCACGCGCTCGCCGTCGGGGACCGACCCGGCCACGCAGGCGCGGTTTCTCGCCGGCATGACCGACTGGCTTCGCTCGGCGCGGTCGGCGGGCCTGGGCCCCGATGACATCGAGGCGATCTACCGCACGGCGTTCCGCACCTGCTTCGCGGAGGGGGTGGCGTGATGGGCGCCGTCATCGAGACCTGCGGGCTCGGCAAGCGGTACCGGCGGACCTGGGCGCTGCGCGACTGCACGCTTGCTATCCCAGAAGGTCGCGTCGCCGGGCTCGTCGGCCCGAACGGCGCGGGCAAGACCACCTTGCTGCGCCTGGCCGTAGGGCTGCTCGCGCCTACCTGCGGCACGATCGGCGTCCTCGGCGAGGCTCCGGCCGCCGGGCCGGCGCAGCTGGCCCGGGTCGGCTTCCTCGCCCAGGACACGCCCGTCTACGCCAGGATGTCCGTTGCCGGCCATCTCCGCCTCGGCGCCTGGCTCAATCCCGGCTGGGACGACGAGCTGGCGCGGCACCGGATCGCGCAGGTGGGCCTGGATCCGCGGCAGCGGGCCGGGTCGCTGTCCGGCGGCGAGCGGGCCCAGCTCGCGCTGACCCTGGCCCTCGCGAAGCGGCCCGAGCTGCTCATCCTCGACGAGCCGGTCGCCAGCCTGGATCCGCTGGCCCGCCGGGAGTTCCTCCGCGGCCTGATGGAGGCGGTCGCCGAGCACGGCGTCAGCGTGGTGCTGTCCTCGCATCTGGTCGCCGACCTGGAGCGGGTCTGCGACTACCTGGTGGTGCTGGTCGCGTCCCGGGTCCGGATCGCCGGGGAGGTCAGCGCGCTGCTGGCCTCGCATCACCGGCTGTCCGGGCCGCGCCGCGACCCCGGCGCCCTCCCGGCGGGCCTGGAGGTCATCGAGGAAAGCCACACCGACAAGCAGAGCATCCTCCTGGTCCGCACCGACGAGCCGATCCACGACCCGTCCTGGACCATCAAGCCGGTGAGCATGGAGGACCTGGTGCTCGCCTACATGAGCCGGGCGCGCGACGACCGCACCCGCCGGCTGGAGGCAGTGTCATGATCCGGCTCAGCATGCTTCAGTTCCGCGCCCAGGCCGCGACGGGGGCCGTGGCGCTGGCGGTCTTCGCGGTCATACTCGCGGCCAGCGGCCCGCACCTGTTCGGCATGTATGACAGCAGCGGGATCGCGACCTGCCAGGCGCACGGCGACTGCGTGCCGCTCGCCACCAGCTTCGTGAACAAGCTGGCCGGCTTTTACGCGGTCTTCTACTTCATCGGCATCGGGTTCCTGCTCGTGGTGCCCGCCGTCATCGGGACGTTCTGGGGCGCTCCGCTGATCACCCGCGAGCTCGAGGCGGGCACGTTCCAGCTCGCCTGGACGCAGAGCGTAACGCGCGCTCGGTGGCTGGCCGCCAAGCTCGGCCTGGGCGCGCTGGCCGCCATGGCCACCGCCGGGCTGTTCAGCCTGCTGCTGACCTGGTGGTCCGGCCCAGTCGACACCGCGGCCCCCTTCTACGAGCAAAACAGCGTCGGGTTCATCCGGCTCGGGTACGCGCTGTTCCCCACCCGCGGCATCACCCCCGTCGGCTACGCCGCGTTCGCGTTCGCACTCGGCGTCACGGCCGCGATACTGATCCGGCGCACGGTGCCTGCGATGGCCGCCACCCTCGGCTGCTTCGCGTTCATCCAGATCGTGTGGCCCATCTGGGTGCGCCCGCACCTGCTGTCACCGGCTCACACCACGGTCGCGCTGACCGCCGCGAACATCTCCGGCCTTGCGGGTGGCCCGGGCGGCACGACATTCGTGAGCCCGCCCAGCCTGCCCGCCATGGCAGGCGACTGGGTCCTGTCCTTCCAGACCATCGACCCAGCCGGCCGCCCGTTCAACGTGAACACCGTCAAGGCCTGCCTGGGAAACAACTTCCAGGCATGCCAGAACGCGCTGGGCCGTCTGCACCTCAGGGACGTGATCGCCTACCAGCCCGCCAGCCGGTTCTGGGCCTTCCAGTGGTACGAGACCGGCATCTTCTTCGCCACCGCGCTGGTGCTGGCCGGATTCTGCTTCTGGTGGATCGGGCGGCGCCGTCTCAGCATCTGACCGACCACCGCCCGATGAGAACGAGGTACCGTCCTTGCGGGAAACGACGTTGAAGTCCATTCCCACTGAGACAAGAAGCCGAGTCCGGCCGCAGCCGACCAGGTTCGCTGAGACATCGAACCCCGCTCATCTCAAAGAATCTGTCGTCTCCCAGCTCAAAGCTCGATCATTCGCCATCTCGATTGAGAACGGACACCGCCCGACCGAGGTCTCAGTGAAGATGTCAGATTCTCACTAGACGTGCAGGCATCCTGGCGCTTTCTCACCTGCACCGGCAGGTAGCGGTCGCCGCATGCGCGGGGCGACCCGGACGAGCCTTTTGATCGTCTCTCGTCAGCTACTGGAGCCCGGCGCGGACTGACGTGATGCGCTGCGTGTTGAAGCCGAGCCAGTGCATCCGGCCCACGTAGCGCGCGTGCTCAACCTTGAGGCAGCGGTCCATGATCACCGCTACGCCGCCGTCCTCCGCGATCCGCGCGCCGTCGGCATTGATCACGCCGAACTGGCACCAGAGGGCGCCGGCCCCGATCGCCACAGCGTCGCGCGCGATCCCCGGCAGTGCATCCGGCGCGCGGAAGACGTTCACTACGTCCACGGGCTCGGGTACGTCCGGCAGGCTCGCGTAGCACTTCTGTCCCAGGATCTCCGTCCGGCGGGGATTCACGGGGATGACGCGGTAGCCGTGCCGCTTGAGGTAGTAGGCGACGAAGTTGCTGGCCCGCAGCTCGTTGTCCGACAGGCCCACGACGGCGATCGTCCTGGCGGTGTGGAGCAGGCGCTGGATCGTCAACGGGTCCTGGTACCGCGCGAGATCGGTCATGCCCTGTTCTCCGCTCGCCTCCAGGCGCCCTCGAGGCAGCTCCTTCCCTCGTCGCTCCTCCGTCGCGCCTGGGGTGGGTTTGCGGGGAAAAACACAGTCCAGGCGCCGCCGGCGCCCTTCGGCTCGCTCATGCGGTCGCTACCTTCTTTCCCGATGTCGCGGCGACGAGCGTGAAACCCTGCTCCAGATCCCAGATCAGGTCCTCGACGGACTCGGTGCCGACCGACAGCCGCACCGTCCCCGGCCCGACGCCGGCCGCCCGCAGTTCGTCGTCGCTCAGCTGGCGGTGCGTCGTGCTGGCGGGGTGGATGATCAGGCTCTTCGCGTCGCCGACGTTCGCCAGGTGGGACCAGAGCCGCACGCCGCGGATGAGGTCCTGCCCGCCTTCCCGGCCGCCCGCGCAATCGAAGGAGAACACCGCGCCGGCCCCGCGCGGCAGGTACTTCTCTACCAGCGGCCGGTACCTGCTCGCCGGCAGGCCTGGGTAGTTCACGTTCGACGCCAGCTCGTGCGCCTCGAGGAACGCCGCGACCGCGCGCGCGTTGTCGACGTGGCGTTCCATCCGCAGCGACAGCGTCTCTAGGCCCTGCAGGAACAGGAAGGCGTTGAACGGCGAGAGCGCCGCGCCGAGGTCGCGCAGGGTCTCGGCCCGGAGCTTCATCAAATAGCCGTACATCCCGAACGTCTCGTGGAATTGCAGGCCGTGGTAGGCCGGCGACGGATCCGCGACCACGGGAAACCGGCCGTTGGACCAGTTGAACGTGCCAGCCTCGACGACGACGCCGCCGATGCTCGTGCCGTGGCCGCCGATGAACTTGGTCGCCGAGTGGATCACGATGTCGGCGCCCCATTCGATCGG
>Ga0187766_10002133_pt1 | contig 11696 bp, 11 predicted proteins | sample 0216_QUI02_MP05__4_FD_132971 | JGI IMG/M metagenome (GOLD analysis project Ga0187766, IMG submission 132971) | Tropical peat soil microbial communities from peatlands in Department of Meta, Colombia - 0216_QUI02_MP05_20_MG | ecosystem: Environmental > Terrestrial > Soil > Wetlands > Peat ... | reverse complement strand
TATATCGGCGTCGATTTCGCCTACCATCCGGGTCCCGGAGGCAACCTCGGTGCCTTCATCGCCTGGGACGCCGCGAGCGGCCGGAAGGCCTGGGAGGACAAGGAGTCCTATCCGAGCTGGAGCGGCGCGCTGGCGACCGCGGGCGACGTCGTGTTCTATGGAACGCTCGACGGGTGGTTCAAGGCGGTCGATGCACGCTCGGGGCAGGTGCTCGCGAAATTCAAGGTGGGCTCCGGTGTCGTCGGCAACCCTATCGCCTACCGCGGCCCGGACGGCAAGGAGTACGTGGCCATCTACGCTGGCATCGGTGGGGATTGGGCGCTGCTCGCCGGAGATACACGCTCCGACGATCCCACGGACGTGCGCGAGCCCGCCGAGTTCATGAAGGACATCGCGCGCCACACGAGCCAGGGCGGCATCATCTGGATCTTCGGACTATGAAACGCCTGCAAGTGCTCACGGTCCTGGCGTACACGACGCTGGCCGCATGCGCCCGCTCCGGGCCGCCCCCGGCCCCGGGAGGGAGCCAGCTGCCGCCCGCGATCGCCTATGAGGCACACGTCGCGGCCGGAGGCATCGCGCCCGCGGGGGGCGTACTCACGAATCCTCACGCCGGGGATGCCGCGGTGGCCAAGGCCGGTGAGCAGCTTTTTTCGGCGATGAACTGCGACGGCTGCCACAACCTCGGGGCCGGCGGTTGGGTAGGCCCGAACCTTGCCGATGGGCGCTGGCGCTACGGTGGCGCCGATGCGGAGGTCTTCTCTTCGATCTACTACGGCCGGCCGAAGGGAATGCCTGCCTTCGGCGGTGTCCTTGGGGCGGATGGCGTCTGGACTCTCGTGACCTACATCCGCTCGCTGCCGCTGCCGAGCGACCTGCCGACCGAATCGTGGGAGCAGCAGCCCTAGGTCGTCTCGCCTTGGCCGGGGCGGCGCTCGGCGCGCTGGCGGCCGCGCGCGCCGCCGACTATCCGCAGCCACCGCAGGTGCTGTTCAAAGAACTGTTCGTTGCGGTGCAGACGGAGGCGATTTACTCCGACGGCAAGACTTTCGTCGACGCGGTGCCGGATGCCGCACCCGAGTTGATTCTCGGCGAGTACCATGCGGCACATCCGGATTCTGCGGCGGCGCTCAGGCGCTTCGCGGATGCCCACTTCACTCTCCCCGCGGTTCCCGCTTCGGCGGCCCCGGCATCCGCACCGACGAGCCTCATCGCGCATATCGATGGTCTGTGGAGTCAGCTGACCAGGACGACCACGACCGCGCCCCAGTGGTCCTCACTCCTGCCGTTGCCGAGGTCCTACGTAGTGCCGGGCGGGCGCTTTCGCGAGATCTATTACTGGGACTCGTACTTCACCATGCTCGGACTCGTCGACAGCGGGCGGGGCGACCTGGTCGCCGACATGGTGGAGGACTTCGCGTTCCTCATCGATAGCTACGGGCACATACCGAACGGGACGCGTACCTATTACCTCAGCCGCTCACAGCCGCCGTTCTTCTTCGCGATGGTGGGACTCCTTCCCGGTGGGGCGGACGCGGCGTACGCCCGCTACCTGCCGCAGCTCACGCGGGAGTATCAGTTCTGGATGGAGGGGGCAGCGCAACTCAAGCCCGGTGAGGCGCATCGGCGCGTGGTGGCGCTTCCCGACGGGGCGATCCTCAACCGCTACTGGGACGATCGCGACACGCCGCGCGATGAGTCCTATCGCGAGGACGTCGAGCTGGCGCGCGCGAGCGGACGCCCGCCGGCCGAGGTGTTTCGCGACATCCGCGCCGCCGCCGAGAGCGGCTGGGACTTCAGCTCACGCTGGTTCGCCGACGCGCGCACCAAGCGGACCATCGATACGACGGACATCGTCCCGGTCGATCTGAACAGCCTGCTGTACGGGCTCGAGCAGGCGATCGCAGCGGGCTGCCGGCACGGCGGCGACCGCGCCTGCGCCGCCGAGTTCCGCCAGCGCGCCGCGCAGCGGCGCGCGGCCATCGATCGCTATCTGTGGAACGCCGGCGCGGGCGTCTACTTCGATTACCTCTGGACGCAGCACACCAGCCTGATGCGGCTCTCGGCCGCAACTCTCTATCCGCTCTTCGCCGGTTGTGCCTCGCGGCGCCAGGCGGCCGGCGTGGGCGCGGCGGTGGAGGGCGCGCTGCTCAAGTCCGGCGGTCTCGTCACGACCCCGCTCGCAACCGGCGAGCAGTGGGACGCGCCCAACGGCTGGGCGCCGCTGCAGTGGATCGGTGTGTCGGGCCTCAATCGCTACGGTGAGCGCCGCCTGGCCGGGTCGATCGCCTGCCGCTGGCTGCATAACGTGCGGCGAGTCTATGCCGAAGGCCATAAGCTGGTGGAGAAGTACGACGTCGTGAGCGAGCGCAGCGGCGGGGGCGGCGAATACCCGCTGCAGGACGGCTTCGGCTGGACCAACGGCGTCACGCGGCGGCTGATGACGCTGTTCCCCGCCGCGGCCCGCGCGGCACAATGTGGAAAGAACTGAGGAGAGCACGTGGCAAATCCAGTGATGCAGCACAGCGCGGGTACCGGTACCGGTGCGGATACGCCCGAGTCCGCGGTACAGACCTTGCGGCTCTTCGTGTTCGCGCTGTTTTTCATGTTCGGCGGGATCACCAGCCTCAACGACGTGATCATTCCGAAGCTCAAGGCGCTGTTCACGCTCAATTACGCCCAGGCGATGCTGGTGCAATTTGCGTTCTTCATCGCCTACTTCCTCATCTCGATCCCCGGTGCCGCGATCGTGGCCCGCATCGGCTACATGCGCACCGCGGCGCTCGGCCTCATGACCATGACCGCCGGGTGTCTGTTGTTCATACCGGCCTCGTCGTTCGGTGTCTTCGGCTGGTTTCTCGGTGCAATCTTCGTGCTCGGCTCCGGCATTACCATCGTGCAGGTGGTCGCGAATCCCCTGATCTCGATGCTGGGCCGCCCCCAGACCGCGCACAGCCGCCTGACTTTCGCGCAGGCCTTCAACTCCGTCGGCACCACGATCTTTCCTTACGTGGGCTCGATCCTGATCCTCGGCTCCCTTGCACAGGTCGATCCGTCGAAGCTTTCGGGCGCCGCGCTTGCGCTGTTCCGCACCCAGGAGACGCAGGTGATCGTGCGCACCTACCTGGGGCTCGCGACCGCGTTGACCGTGATCGCGGCTCTCGTGTGGCTCGCGCGGAACAAGCTCGTCGAAACCCCGAGCGAGATGCCGACGCTCTCGCACTACCTGAGCTTGCTTAAGCTGCCGCGCTTTAGTTACGGGACGTTATGCATCTTTGTTTATGTAGGAGGTGAGGTTGCGATCGGATCCCTGATCGTGAATTACCTCATGCAGTCGAGCGTTCTCGGGCTGGGCGCCGAGGATGCCGGCAAGCACGTGCCTTTCTACTGGGGCGGCGCGATGGTCGGGCGGTTCATCGGCTCCTATCTGCTGCGCATCTTCTCGCCGGGCAAGGTGCTCGCCTGCGTCGCTGCCGGCGTGATGACGCTGCTCCTGATCTCCGCCAACACCACCGGAGCCGTGTCCGGGTGGTCGCTGCTCGCGATCGGGCTCTGCAACTCCATCATGTTCCCGACGATCTTCACGCTGGCCTGCGAGGGACTCGGGGCGCGGGCCGCCGAGGCCTCCGGGATCATCTGCGTCGCGATCGTCGGCGGGGCCGTGGTGCCTTACATCACCGGCCACGCCGCCGACCTCGTGGGCCTCAAGGCCGCGATGATCGTGCCGGCGGTTTGCTATGCGGTCATCTGCGGGTTCGGAATTTTCGCGCGCCGCCCCGCCGCCTACGCCGCGCCAGGACACTCATGAGCGGGCGGGGACGTCTGGTCCTGACGGCCCTGGCGGGCCTCATCGGCGTCGGGGTACTCGCAGGAGCGAAAGTGGACAAGAACCCTCAGGCGGCCGCCGGCGCCGACGATCCTTACCTCTGGCTCGAGGACGTTCATGGCGCGAAGGCGCTCGAATGGGTGAAGGCGCAGAACGGCAAGTCGACCGCCGTGCTGCAGGCGGATGCGGATTACCAGAAGGACTACGACGCGATCCTCAAGGTGCTGGACGCCACCGACCGCATCCCTTACGGCGAGCTCGACCATCAGTACGTCTTCAACTTCTGGCAGGACGCGCAGCATCCCAAGGGAGTCTGGCGGCGCACGAGCATCGCCGACTACGCGAACGCAGCGCCCGCGTGGGAGCTGCTGCTCGACGTCGACAAGCTCGCGCTCGATGAGCACGAGAACTGGGTGTGGAAGAGCGCCGATTGCACGCCCTCGCTGAAGCGCTGTCTCCTCACGCTCTCGCGCGGCGGCGGCGATGCGGCGGTGGTGCGCGAGTTCGACCTCGCGAGCAGGTCCTTCGTGAAAGACGGCTTCGCCCTCGCGGAAGCCAAGTCGCAGATCACCTGGCTCGATGAGGACACGGTGGTGTTCGGCACCGACTTTGGTGCGGGCTCCATGACCTCATCGGGCTACCCGCGGATCGTGAAAACCTGGAAGCGCGGTGAGCCGCTGGCGAGCGCGCGCACCGTGTACGAGGGCAAGGAAAGCGACGTCGCCTCGGCGGGCGTGGTATTCCACAATCCCGCCGGCACGATCGCCGTGATTCAGCGCGCCGTCACTTTTTTCACCTCCGAGTACTACTGGCTCGCCAGCGATGGCACGACGCGCCAGCTGCCGCTGCCGCCCGGCGCGGACCTGAAGGGCGCGCAGGGCGACCAGCTGCTGTTTACGCTGCGGGAGGATTGGGGCCCGCCACCGCAGATGGCGGCCGGGCAGTCGAATCTGCGTCCCATCCGGAAAGGATCGTTGGTCGCCTGCCGGTTCAGGGTCGGTCCTGATTCCGTCCAGGGCGATGTCCGGGCGCTTTACATACCCGACGCGCACAGTGCCATCGATGAAGTGGCTGCGGGCCGCGATGCCGTGTACGTCTCGATCAACCACGACGTCACCGGCAGCATCCACGTATTTCGTCCGGGAAACGGCGGCTGGAGCGAGACGACGCTGGCGCTTCCCGCCGCGGGCTCGACTCATATCGTGTCGGCGAACGACTGGGGACCCGAGGCGCAGTTCCGCTTCGAGAGCTTCACGGCCCCGACGACCCTGTACGCGGGTTCGGGTGACGGTGCGCCGGCGCCGATCAAGTCGCTGCCGGCGCGCTTCGATGCCACGGGGCTCGCCACCGAGCAGTTCTTCGCCACCTCGAAGGACGGCACCAGGGTTCCATACTTCGTGACGCGCTCGCGCAGCCTCACGGGACCCGCGCCCACGGTGCTGTACGGCTATGGAGGCTTCGAGATCTCGCTCACGCCGGGTTACTCGGCGAACTTCGGCATGCTGTGGCTCACCCGTGGCGGCGTGTACGTGGTCGCCAACATTCGCGGCGGCGGCGAGTACGGTCCGGCGTGGCATCAGGCGGCGCTGCTCAAGGACCGCCAGAGGGCCTACGACGACTTCCAGGCCGTCGCCGTCGATCTCGTCAGGCGCGGCATCACGACGGCGCAGCAGCTCGGCATCATGGGCGGCTCGAACGGCGGACTCCTAGTCAGCGCCAACATGGTGGAGCGCCCGGAGCTCTTCGGGGCGGTCGTGTGCCAGGTGCCGCTCATCGACATGATCCGCTACACGCACATCGGCGCGGGCGCCTCGTGGGAGGCCGAGTACGGCGATCCCGATAAGCCGGCCGACCGCGCCTGGATCATGAAGTACTCGCCTTATCAGAACGTGAGCAAAGCGAAGCGCTATCCGCCGGTGTTCTTCGTCACCGCTACCAGCGACGACCGCGTGACCCCGGTGCACGCGCGCAAAATGGCGGCGCGCATGGAGGAGCAGGGACACACCGTGCTCTTCTACGAGAACACCGACGGCGGGCACGCGGCGGCCGCCGACCACCGCCAGGCCGCCGAGATGTGGGCGCTCAGCTTCGTCTACCTGAAGCAGCAGCTCGCGGGGGGCTAGCGAATCCGGTGAGCGTTCGGGCGGGTTCGCTCGAGGTGCTGCGCGCCGCGGAGCGCACGGCGGTGCCCTGGAAGAACGGCGGCGGCCTCACGTATGAAGTCGCCGTGAGCCCGGCGGGGAGTGATCTCACCGGCTTCGACTGGCGGGTCAGCATCGCGGAGATCCGCACGGCGGGCCCGTTCTCGCGCTTCGAAGGCGTCGATCGCCGCATGGCCGTGCTCGACGGCCGGCTGTCGCTCGCGATCGACGGGCGGCCGGCAGTGACCCTCACGCCCGAGAGCGACCCGGTCGCTTTCCCGGGCGAGGTGCCGGTGGTCGCCGAGCCACTCGGAGCACCGGTCACCGACCTCAACGTCATGACGCGCCGCTCGCGCTGCGCCGCGCGCCTCACGCACTGGTCGGCATCCGAGTCCGTGCTCGAGCCGCACGCGCACACCACGCTGCTGGTCGCTCTCACCGAGCTGCGCGTGGTTGACGGGGGCCGGAAGCTTTCCCTCTCGAGCCTCGATGCCCTGAGGATAGACGGGGCCGGGTGTACCATCACGGCGCCTTCCGGCCCGGCTGCCTTCCACCTCATCGAGATCCGGATGAGCGGCGGCCGCGCGGTCGACTTCAGGTAACTCCCGGCGGCGCGGGCCGGAGGTTGAGGCCGGCAACCTCCGGAGCGACCAGCGGAGGCGCGGGACTGCCGTGCACGGCGCCGAAGCGCCGCCCCGCATTCCAGTCGCCCGCGGCTTCCGTGATCTCCGCGCGCGTGCGCGCCACGAAGTTCCACCACACGAGGATCTCCTCGGCGAACGGCGTGCCGCCGATCAGAAGGATGCGCGCGGCGCGCTCGGTCCACAGCGTGAGCTCCTCGCGTCCTGGGCCGAAGTAAAGGAGAGTGCCCGGCGCGAGCGCCTCGCCGGCTACGCTCGCCGCGCCGCTCAAGGCGAGCGCGGCATGCTCGAAGGAGGCCGTGAGTGGCACGGCCAGCGCCGCCGTGCCCGCAGCGGTCAGGTCGAGGCCGACGAGCGGTGAGTAAACTTCGGCCGGAGAGGTTTGCCCGAAGGCGCTCCCCGCGAGCACGCGCACACTGAAGCCGCCCGACTCGAACAGCGGCAGGTGCGGGTAGTTGCGAAAGGCGGGCGGGCGCTGCCGTTGCCCCTCGGGCAGGGCGATCCACAGCTGCGCCGCGTGCAGCCGTCCTGCGCGGCCGGGCGCCGAATCCTCGGCGTGCGCAATGCCGGCTCCGGCGGTCATCAGGTTGACCTGGCCCGGCGTGATCACCTGCTCGTTGCCGAGACTGTCGCGGTGAACGACCTCTCCCTCGATCATCCAGGTGAAGGTCTGCAGACCGATGTGCGGGTGAGGCCCGACGTGCATGCCGCCGCCCGCGGCAAACTCCATCGGTCCTGCGTGATCGAGGAAGCACCACGCGCCCACGGTGCGGCGCTGCCGGTTCGGCAGGGCGCGACGGATCGTGAGCCCGCCGCCGATCTCGGCGGAGCGCGTCTCGAGGCGTTCGGGCGGGAGCTGGCGGTTGCTCATGCGGGTGTCAGGGAGCTCTCTATCCGTATCTTGCTGGTCAATAGCTTGTGGAGCGGACACTTGTTGGCGACGTCGAGCAGCCGCTCCCGCTGCCCGGGGCTCAAGTCTCCCTGCAGCGTGATCGTGCGCCGGATGTCGTTGCCCTCCTTGGGGCGCCCCTCGGGGTTGAACTCGAGGTGCACTTCGGCGCCCGTGAGCGGCCAGCCCTTGCGCGCGGCAAAGATGCGCAAGGTGATCGCCGTGCAGGCTCCCAGGCTCGAGAGCAGCAGCTGAGTGGGCGAGGGGCCCTTGTTGCCGCCGCCCGCCTCGAGGGGCTCGTCGGCGAGCCAGTGATGTCCGCGATGATCCTCGAGGGTGACGGCGTAAGGGGTGGCGCCGTTCACGGCGGTCACAACGCGAGTACTGCTCATGCGGGCCTTCTCATTTCCTTGCCAGCGATTCGATGCGGCTGTCGGGCACCAGCCAGATCAGCGCCACGGTCACGTAGAGCAGGATCGCGAGCCACGGCCATACGAATGCCAGCACGATGGCGGCGAGGTACAGCGCGATCGAGAGCTTGCCCTTGAGGTCGTCGCCGGTCGCCTGGGCGAGCCGCGACTCGCGGCCATTGAGCGCGATGATCTGCCTCTGCAGGGTGGTGTAGCTCAGCCCCGCGCAGGCGAGTACCACGCCGTAGGCTGCGGTCGGCGCCGCCACGAACCCCGTCTCGTCGATCCAGCGGATCACGAACGGGATCAGCGACAGCCAGAAGAGCAGCACCAGGTTGGCCCACAGGATCCTGCCGTTGACCCGCTCGGTGACGTGCAGCATGTGGTGGTGGTTGTTCCAGAAGATGCCGACGTTCACGTAGCTGAGCACGTAGGCGAGCAGCACCGGCACGTCCGCCCTGAGCGAGGCGAGATCGCCGCCCTGGGGCACGTGGATCTCGAGCACCATGATGGTGATGATGATGGCGACCACCCCGTCGGTGAACGCCTCGAGGCGGGCGGTGTTCATGGCGCCATGTTAACCCGACCCGATGTTAAGCTGCCGTCGGGCCGCCGCTGGGTTGCAGCGGCCCGTCAGGGGCGGAGCATGGGCGCTACTCAGGCATTTCTCGCGGCCCGGGATCAGCTGCTGCGCTGCCGGGATGATCTGGCCGAAGCGCTGCGCGCCTTCCGCTGGCCGGAGCTCGCGGAGTTCAACTGGGTGCGCGACTACTTCGACGTGATCGCCTCCGGGAACGACGCCGCGGCGCTGCGCGTGGTGGACGATGCGGGCGCCGATGAGACGCTGAGCTTCGCGCGCCTCGCACAGCGCTCGACGCAGGTGGCCGCGTTTCTCCACGGCGCGGGCGTCGAGCCGGGCGACCGCATTCTCATCATGCTGCCGAACTGCACGGCGCTGTGGGAGACGATGCTGGCCACCATCCGCCTAGGGGGCGTCATCATCCCGGCGACGACGCTGCTCGAGCGCGAGGACCTCAGGGACCGCCTCGAACGGGGCCGGGTGAAAGCGATCGTGACGCAGTCGGCCCTGACGGGCCGTTTCGCCGCGCTCAATGGCGCACCGGTGAGGATCGCGGTGGGGGAGGCGGTGACGGGCTGGATTCCCTACCAGCGCTCACACGAGGCGGACGCGACCTTCACCAGCGCGGCGACCCGCGCCGATGACCTGATGCTGCTTTACTTCACTTCCGGCACGACCGCGCGCCCGAAGCTGGTGGCACACACCCAGGTGAGCTATCCCGTCGGGCACCTCTCGACCATGTACTGGCTGGGGTTGCGTCCCGGCGATGTGCACCTGAACCTGAGCTCGCCCGGTTGGGCCAAGCACGCCTGGTCGAGCCTGTTCGCTCCCTGGAACGCGCAGGCGACGGTGCTGGCCTACCACTACGAGCGCTTCGACGCGGCGGCGTTGCTCAGGCAGCTGGTGCGCTGCCGCGTCACGACCTTCTGCGCGCCGCCGACCGTCTGGCGGATGCTGATCCAGAACGACCTGCGCGCCTTCCGGGTGCAGCTGCGCGAGGTGGTGAGCGCGGGCGAGCCGCTCAACCCCGAAGTCATCGAGCGGGTGCGCGACGCCTGGGGCATGACCATCCGCGATGGATTCGGTCAGACCGAGACGACGGCGCAGGTCGGCAACCCTCCGGGACAGCCGGTGAAGCCCGGCTCCATGGGACGGCCGCTGCCGGGCTACCCGGTGGTGCTGGTCGATCCGGCCGGCCGGCCGGCGGAGGAGGGCGAGATCTGCATCGACTTGCGAGAGCGGCCCGTCGGGCTCATGCAGGCTTACCTCGATGATCGTGAGCGCACGGCGAGCGCCATGGGTGACGGCTACTACCACACCGGGGATGTGGCCAGGCGCGACAGCGAGGGCTACCTCACGTACGTCGGCCGCATGGATGATGTCTTCAAGTCCTCCGACTACCGCATCAGCCCCTTCGAGCTCGAGAGCGTCCTCATCGAGCACGCCGCGGTCGCGGAAGCCGCGGTGGTGCCGAGTCCCGACGCGCTGCGCCTCTCGGTGCCGAAGGCATTCATCACGCTCACCGCCGGTGCCAGCCCGGATGCCGAGACGGCGCGCTCCATCCTCGAGCACGTGCGCACGCGCGTCTCGCCCTACAAGCGCATCCGGCGCCTGGAGTTCGCGGCGTTGCCGAAGACCATCTCCGGAAAGATCCGCCGGGTCGAGCTGCGCAAGCTCGAGGAGGCCCGCGGCGCCCTGCCTGAGCGCCGCACCCAGGAATTCTGGGAGGAGGATCTGCGGCCGGCGGCGGGCCCGCCACGCTAGCGGTCGACGGTTTATCATGGGCCATGCTCGATCCGGCCGTTGGCGTGTTGCTGCTCGCCTGTTGCGTCTTGCTGTTCGCCAGCGCGGCGCTGCATAAGCTCCGCGACCTGGCGCATTTCACTGAAGTGCTGCGCGCGTACCGCGTGCTGCCCGAAGGCGCCGTGCGCCTCGCGCCGCTCGTGCCGCTCGCGGAGCTCACGGTCGCCGCGGGGCTCCTGCCGGCGGCGACGCGCTACGGCGCGGGGCTCGGCGGGGCGGGGCTGCTGGTGGGCTATGCCGCGGCGATCGCCGTGAATCTCGGGCGCGGCCGGCGCGACCTCGCCTGCGGCTGCGGCGGGCCGGACGATGCGCGGCCGATCGCCCCGTGGATGGTGGTTCGGAACCTCGTACTGGCGCTGCTGCTCGCCATCACGCTCCTCCCCTGGAAGACGCGCCCGCTGCTGCCCGTGGACGCGCTCACCGCCGCCGGTGGAGCCGCGGTCGCGACTCTTTTATATGCATCCCTGGATCAGCTCCTCGGCCGGGCGGCGGCGTGGACCGCCGTGCTCAGAGGCCCGCGATGAGCGCGCTCGCCGTATCGAACGTCGTGCTCTGGGCGCTGGTCGTGGCGCTCGCCGCCGTGGTGCTGGCGCTCACCCGGCAGCTCGGGGTGCTGCACCAGCGGATCGCGCCGGCCGGGGCGCTCATGCTGAATCGCGGCCTCAGTGTGGGCGAGCCCGCACCGGTGCTCGAGCTCGCCGCGCTCGACGGCCGCGAGCTCAAAGTCGGTGTCGCGCGTGACGACGGCCGCAGCACGCTGCTGCTGTTCGTCTCTCCGACCTGCCCGGTGTGCAAGTCGCTCCTCCCGGCGGTCAAGTCGAGCCGCAGGGACGAGCGCTCGTGGATGGACGTCATCCTGGCGAGCGACGGCGACGCCGCGGCGCAGCGCGAGTTCGTCCGCACGCAGGGGCTCGAGGAGATTCCCTACGTGGTCTCGGCCGCCCTCGGGCTCGCCTACCAGGTGAGCCGGCTGCCGTTCGCCGCTCTGCTCGATGAGCGCGGCGTGCTGCGCGCCCGCGGGCTGGTCAACTCCCGCGAGCACCTCGAGAGTCTCTTCGAGGCCAAGCGGCTCGGCGTAGCCTCGCTTCAGGAGTACTTCTCATCATGAGTATCGATGCAGCCGTGCTGGCCGTGCTCGCGGACTACGAGGCGCGCGCTGAACGCGAGGAGGCGCTCTGGGACACGCTCGGGCCGGAGGAGGCCGAGCGGCGCATCGACGAGATGCTGTTGCCGGTCGGACGCGCGACCGGCTCTCTGCTCAACCTGCTCGTCAAGCAAGGCTGCGCGCGCCGCATCCTCGAGGTCGGCAGCTCGTTCGGCTATTCCACCGTCTGGCTCGCGGAAGGCGCGCGCGCCGTCCACGGCAAGGTGATCTCTCTCGAGCTGCAGGCTGCGAAGACCGAGTA
>Ga0187766_10002132_pt1 | contig 11696 bp, 12 predicted proteins | sample 0216_QUI02_MP05__4_FD_132971 | JGI IMG/M metagenome (GOLD analysis project Ga0187766, IMG submission 132971) | Tropical peat soil microbial communities from peatlands in Department of Meta, Colombia - 0216_QUI02_MP05_20_MG | ecosystem: Environmental > Terrestrial > Soil > Wetlands > Peat ... | reverse complement strand
CTTCCAAGCGCAGTTATGGCGATATGGGGAGCAGTCAAACTTGAGCCGCTCAAACCAGACGAGATTTCAACAGTTGCATCGGGCGGCAGTCCCCCCGGCATTTTGGTCAGCTTTCTTGGCGATGAAGAACGCTCCGCAAAAGCAGGCGTTCCAGTTTATCGGCTAGCCGGTGGCGCAGGATTTTTGTGGGTAGCAACCTTCGATCAGAGCGGAAGAGGGGTATTGCGGTATCTGGCGATTGACGATTCGAAGATCGAACCGTCTCGTCAAGTTGCATTAAACTCGGACAATCAAGGCGAACCGAACTCTGTAGGCCCATCCGTCGTTACACCGCCAAGCGCACAACGGCCACTGCAATCGCGAGCGGAAAACGCTCAAGCTGAAGCGGACCGCTCCCTCGCCGATTCGGAGGCTGAAAAGCGGCGTGGCGAAGAAACAGATCGGCAACCGACCGAGGCGGAGCGAACATCGGAAAGCCAAAATCGAAAACTAACTACGGTTATTGAAGTAGCCATCGGCGCTTTCGTTCTTCTGTGCGGAGTGGCGGCGACGATATTCCTGAGAACGAAGCGCCCAACGGCACCGGAACAAATTTAATAGTCGGAGTTGGCGCGAACGAGGAAAAAATGAACGAACTTGACCGGAAGGAGACTGCTGGTCACGTCACATCGCAACCGCCGCTCATTTCGAATTATGGCTTGGTAGTAACTGTTTACATTCTGTATCTGGTTGGATTTCTCACAGGCATCACGGTTCTCGTCGGCCTCGTCATCGCTTATCTGCAAAGGGAAACCACGGATCGCGTTTGCCGATCGCATTACCGGTTCCAGATATCCACGTTTTGGATAGGTCTTCTGTATTCCGTCGTCGGGCTTCTAACAATCCACTTTAGTATCGGCGCTCTTATTTTGATCTGGTGGGTCGTTTGGACGGTTGTTAGATGCGTTAAAGGGCTTCTCTTATTGAATAAAGGCGAGCCGATACCCGATCCAAACTCTTGGTTGTTCGGGGACGCCTAGGGAGATTCGGCGCAGTGTGTTCTATGGCATACATCGTCACCGGCGATACCTTAGGCCTCGCCATAGGTCCCGTGGCGGAAACAACGGACGACGTGCACGAGGCTGTTAGGAAAGCGCGTGAGATGTACGAGACGGGATTGGTGAACATTTCAATCAAAGACGAAGCGGGCCACAGAATCGACGGCGACGAGTTGCTGGCCTGCATAATGGGAAAAAAGACGATCACCGAGGATTTGCAGGCCACACCGCATCGACAGCAATCCAAATCGGATGATACGGGGTAGGCGAATTTTGTTAATGGCGTTCGGGAAATCTGGTTTTGAAATTGCCAAACATTAATTTCCCGGCAACCGCGCAGTAACAATGGTTGCCTATCTACTGCCGGACAAATCTCGGAAATGCGCCACATCGCGGCTCAAGAACCGCTTTGTCAATGCGCAACGAACGCCTTTATAAATGCGCGCCAAGGCCGCCGCTTTGCCCAAGCTGCGCTCAGATCATGCGGCTCGCTCGAATAACCTCGCGATTTGGCGACCTGCCTGAGCTTTACACCTTTGAATGCAGAGCTTGTGGCGCGTCGCACATCGAGGCAGCGTACTTCGAGGTCAGCATGAACACGACCATCCTCATCATGCTGGTCGCAATAGTCGTCGCCACGAGTGTTGCTTGGCATGGTCGTGGCCGCTGGTATTAATTGATTCGACGACAGCCGGGGCTACTCGCTCTCGCGCTTGAGCCGCTTCGACAGCCCCGACAGCACATATCTGATCGCCCAACCAGCCGCGACAGCCGCGGCCGCCCACAACCCACACGAAACGAGGATCGGGAAATCGTAGCGCCAAAAGTCAGGCCGCGGGTTTGGCGGATAAGCGAGAGCGCCGATGGCGGTTATGATCGACGCAATCGCAACCAGGACCCCGAGCCAAAGACAAAGTCGGCCGATGACACCGACAAGGTTCACGAAGAAACTCATTGCGTTTCCTCATTATATTCCGCTCGCCGCTCGGTAGAATTCGCGCGCCGGCAAAAAAGCGCGGTACCGGCACATTGACCCATTCCTTCCAATCGCGTGCTCAGCGTTCTGTGACAACCGGCGGCGGGGAAGGTACAGCACAAACTTGCCGGAAAACGGGACCCTCTATACGACGTAAAGCGTCTTGAACTTATAGCTCTGGAATAGCAACGCCTCGGGGCACGATTGCCGATAGTCTTCGTTACGCGCAAATGTCCGCATGGTCGAACCATCCTCAAACGTGGCCCGCACGATTTTGGCGATTTGTGTGCACAACCGGCCCCTAAATCCGTCCTCACCGCTACGGGTTGTCTTATCGTGCGCACGAACCGCTAACCACGTCATTTCGCAACACTCTTCGCGATCTCGCCGCAAAGGGATCGTCAGAACCCAGTACCCATTTTGATGCTTTATTGTGCGGGATGCCAATACTTATAGGTATGATCATGAAGAGTCAGGCCGGCAATTCACAAAGTTGCCCATACCGCCATTAAAAAAATCTTGATTGGTTCGATCAGGAACGTCGAGCGATGAACTTCGATGAGGAATATGCCGATCGTTTTCCGCTGCATCACTGCATCGTGAGACCACAACGCGATGGCTAAGCCCACGTTTTGGAACCGCCTAAGCGACACCGTCGGCGCATACCGGCCGCAATTGCGCTTCGCGCTGCGCATGACGGTTGCCGGCGTGCTGGCGCTGATTGTCGCGCAGAGCTTGGCTCTGCCGCTGCGCGGACTCTGGGTCGTGCTTACGGCCGTGGTCGTCACGCAAATGAGTGTCGGCGGATCGCTGCGGGCGACCGTCGAATACATCGTTGGGACTCTGGGCGGAGCCGTTTACGCCGCTGCAGTCGGTCTCCTTATTCCCAACGCGACGGCCATCGTGCATATCGGCGTTCTTGCGCTCACGATCGCGCCATTGGCGTTTGCGGCGGCGCTCAATCCGAACTTTCGCGTCGCGCCGTTTTCAGCCGTGCTGGTGCTTTTGCTGTCCGGGCAGCTCGGCGAAAGTCCGATCGAATCGGCGTTCACGCGTATTTTTGAAGTCGCGCTGGGCGGCGCGATCGCCATTGCCGTATCGCTCCTGGTGTTCCCGCAACGCGCGCACAGCCTCGGCGTGGCAGCGGCGGCGCGTATTCTCGAGCGCATGGCCGATGTCCTTCCCGAGCTATTGGCCGGATTCCGACGCCAATTCGGCGCCGACGAAATTCGGCGCATCCAGGACGACTTGGGCAGGTCGGTGATTGCCTTTCAAGACATCGCGGCGGAGGCGAGAGGCGAGCGTCTCGTGGCGCTTGCCGCCGGGCCCGATCCGGCGCCGCTGTCGCGCACTTTGCTACGGCTGCGGCATGATTTCGTCATGATCGGACGCATCGTGATGCCGTTTTCCGAGGTTTTCGCAGGGCGGCTCGGTCCGCCGCTCGGCCGCGTCGGCAACGATGCAAGCGCGTTCCTGCGAGCAAGCGCAACCGCGCTCGTGCGGCGCCGCCATTCTCCCCCGCTTCAGACGGTCGAGGCGTCTCTGCGGGACTATGACGCCGCGGTGACCGCGCTCCGCAACGAGGGCTTCACCCGCGCGCTTTCAAGCGGCGAAGTTGAGCGCTTGTTTGCGCTTGGTTTCGCCCTCGAGCAACTCCACCGGAACTTTGGCGATCTCGCGCGGTGCGTGGAAGAGCGCGCTCGAGGCCTTGGAGCAAAAAGCGCGACGTCAGGGCGTTAGGTCTTTACAGGCGGCGCTGGGCGCTTTTCAAGGAGCGCGCGCCGCAAAATCGCAACGCCTATTGGGCGATGTCGAAGCCGACCGTGACGTGGGCCCTCAAGGTTTCCTCGCCGCGCTCGATCGGCGCTTCGAGTGCCTTCGCCCTTACGGTCCCGGAGAGCGGCGTGAAAGGCGGCTCGTAGCCGGTGCCTTCCGAAAGCCATACGAGGCGCCCGAGCGTGACGCCGGAGGCGTGCGCATAGAGTTCCGCCCTGTGGCGGGCATCGGCGACCGCGGCCTCGCGCGCTTGATCGAGCGCTTTGGCCGGATCGGAAACGAGAAATTCTATGCCGCCAATGTCGGTCGCGCCGGCTTCGACCATGGCATCCAGAATCCCGCCCGCTTTTTCGATTTGACGAATCTTCACGTTAACTTGGTTGGAGACGCGATAGCCGGTAAGCTTCGGCCCCGCAGGCGGCGACGGCGACGCATAGATCGGCTCGATTGAAAACTGCGACGTCTGAATGTCCTTTTGCGCAATCCCGGAGTCCACAAGCGCCGCGGTGATGGCGGCCATCACTTTTGCATTGGCGCCGCTTGCTTCTTTGACGGTTCTGGCGCTGGTCGTGACGCCGCTTCTCACTTGCGCATAATCTGGCGCTACGCTGACGCTGCCTTCGCCGGTGACGACTACCCGCCCCTCCGCCGCAGATTTCGGCTCCGCCGTCTGCGCTCGAGCGTTCGCGACAAAAAGCGCCGTCGCGAACAAGACGCCGAGCGGCACAATCCATGGTCTTACTTTCCAAACCGCGAGTCGAGATGCGAGCATGCCTGAATTCCTTTCGTTTGAAACAAATCCTCGTCGAATTGCAATCGAGGCATCGGACAATCGTGCTATCGATGAAATGTGGGGCAACAGTGACCGAGCTGAGTTGTTGCCGTGTCCGATTTTGACAGGAGGCTGCCTGAACCCATTACCGCGGCATTGGCCGACACCTCACGGCGGAATTTATTTCGCGCGTCCTCGGCACTGGTTTAGACCAGTCTCAGCACGGAAGCGGCCGCTGCTTCCATACTTGCGAAGCGAAGCGGCTCGACAAGAATTAACCGTCGACTCGAGTCAAGAGCCAACAGACAATGCGTCAAATCCAGGTCGGCGAACTTGCAATCTCGCTCGATGATTTCGGCGCCGGCGAGCCAGTCGTCCTTATCCACGGGCTGGCCTGCGGCAAGCGTATGTGGTTTCACCAGATCCGCGCTTTGCGCCGCCGTTTCCGCGTCATCGCCTACGACCAGCGCGGCCATGGCCGCACCGATGCGCCCGCCGAGGCGAAGGACTATTCGCCTTCGCACCTGGTGCGCGATCTTTCCGGCCTCCTCGACGCGCTCGGCATCGCGCGCGCTTCGATCGTCGGGTTCTCGCTCGGCGGCGGCCCCGCCCTCGGCTTGGCCGCGAGCGCGCCGCATCGCGTATCGCGCCTCGTGCTCGCCGATGTCGGCGCCGGCGCCGACAATATGTGGAAATCGCAATGGCTGGCGCGGCGCTGGACCGCGCTCATCGACAAGGGCGACATCGACGAACTCGTCTGCGACATGCTGCGCAGCGAATTCCTCAAGCGCTACGCCAGGCGCGACAGGCGTAGCCGCGAGTACATGGCGGGCCTGATCCGGGCTACGCCGCCGATCGGCCTACGCCACATTCTCACGGAAGTCCTTGCCAAGCGGAAAAGCATTTTTCGCACGACCGCAGTGCTGCGCACGTTGCAGGTGCCGACTTTGATCGTGGCCGGACGCCACGACAATGTCTGCCGCGTCGCGGCGCATCTTCTAGCCGACAGCATCCCGAACGCCACACTGGAATGGATCGACGATGCCGGCCATATGGCGCCCCTGGAAAATCCCGGGCAGTTTACCGCGCGACTGGAGACGTTTCTGGCGCGCTAACCGGCCCAGCGAAGATTTTGGCGTCTCCAACGAGCCGCTATTGACGCGCGAGCGCGACTGCGGGAATAAACCTGCCGCAACGCGGCGCGACAGGAAACAAATGGCCGACGAGGAAAAAAAGCAGACCGGGCACACGCTGACCGATCACCTCTATGGCCGGGACATCGCGCACGTGCACACCGATGATTCCGATCACGACCACGATCACGATTTTGACGCCGACGACGGCCCGCTGGAAGACAATCCCCTGTGGCGCCAGGATAATGTCGCGCTGACCACTGTCGGCATCGATATCGGCTCCTCTGGCACGCAAGTCATTTTCTCGCGGGTTCATTTGCGGCGCTTGGCGGAGGATTTGACCAGCCGTTACTACGTCGTCCTGCGCGAGACCTTGTTTCAGTCTCAGATCGCGCTCACGCCATACCAAAGCGAGGAGCGCATCGACGACGCCAAGCTGGGCGCCATTATCGACGACGCCTATGGCGCAGCCGGATTGGCGCCCGAGCGGATCGATACCGGCGTGGTCATCCTCACCGGAGAGGCGCTGCGACGCGAGAACGCGCAAGCCATCGCCGCGATCTTGGCCGAGAAGGGCGGCGAATTTGTCACCGCGACTGCCGGCCACCATATGGAGGCGATGCTCGCCGCCTACGGTTCCGGCGCCGCGCGGCTGTCGAGCGACGAGGCAAAGCGCGTTCTCAACATCGATATCGGCGGCGGCACCACCAAGCTCGGTCTGGTCGAAAACGGCCGAGTGATCGCGACCGCCGCGGTGCATATCGGCGGCCGCCTGCAAGTGGTCGAGGCCGGCAAGATCGTGCGGCTCGATCCCGCCGGAAAGCATCACGCCAGCCGCGCCGGCTTTTGCTGGCAGCGCGGCGCGACGATCGATCCGGCCGACTTGCAGAAAGTCGCCGACGGCATGGCCGATGCACTTGTGAAGGCCGTCACCGCAAAACCGCTGCCGCCGGATATCCAACAGCTTTATCTGACCGATCCGATCGCCGATCTGGGCCGCATCGACGGCGTGATGTTTTCCGGCGGCGTCGCCGAATACATCTATCGGCGCGAAGAGCGCGATTTCGGCGATCTCGGTCCGTGGCTCGGCCGCGCCATTCGCGCGCGCATCGAAGGTGGCGCCTTCCCCTGGCCGGTGCTGCCGGCCGGCGAGTGCATCCGCGCCACCGCGCTCGGCGCCTCGGAATACAGCGTCCAACTGTCCGGCAATACAAGCTACATTTCCGATCCGGGAAAACTCCTGCCGCGGCGCAATCTGCAGGTGCTGCAGCCGTCATTCCGTTGCGGCGAGACGATCGATCCGGATGAACTTGCGCGGGCGATCCGCAGCCATATCGCCGCGTTCGATATTTCTCCTTGCGAGCGCGATTTCGCGCTGGCGTTGCGCTGGACCGGCATGCCGTCGTACCAGCGGCTCGCCGCTTTCGCCGAGGGCATCAAGCGGGGGCTCGCCGAACGCATCGCCGCAAAGCTGCCGCTCTACATCATGCTCGATGGCGACGTGGCGCACACGCTCGGCCACTTATTGCGCGAGGAGCTTCACATCGTGAGCGATCTCCTCGTCATCGACGGCGTCGTGCTGTGGGATTTCGACTATATCGATCTCGGCCGCATCCGCATGCCGTCCTATACGGTGCCGGTCACGATCAAATCGCTGGTGTTCAGCGACGACCCGCGCGGACCAAGGCCGCAGCGGCTGCGCCATCGCGAGCATAAGCACGAACGTGCTCACGATCACACGCACGGCCACGATCATTCCCACGTTCACGACCACGACCAACCGCACGGCCACCCACACACCCGACCCAGCGGCGATAGGATTTGACGCCTTGTTTCGCTAAGATCGGCGCGAAAGCCTGCAATTTCAAAGGTGCGCATAAATGGCTAAAAATGCCGTCGTTTCCGAGGAACTCGCCAGCAAGTTCAAGACCGAGAAAGAGACGCCCTATACCCGCTGGGTGAAGTCCGAAGGCCTCGACATCCTCCCCTCCTTCTATGTGCGCAACTTGAAGACCGTCGCGCTGAAGCCATGGGCGCGCCGCGGCGGCAACGCCGTTTTCCTCAACCACGACGCCTCGCGCACCTCGAACGATTGCTACGTGATGGAAATTCCGCCCGGCAAGAGCCTCGCGCCGCACCGCCAGCTCTACGAAGAGATGATTCTCGTCATCGGCGGCCGCGGTTCGACCACGGTGTGGAACGATGCCGGCGCCCGGATCACCTTCGAATGGAAGGACGGCGCGCTGTTCGCCATACCGCTCAATTGCCACCACCAGCACTTCAACGGCTCGGGGCGCGAGCCGGCGCGTTACGTCGCCGTCACCAATGCGCCGCCGGTGATCAACCTCTACGAGGATCTCGAATTCATCTTCAACACCAAATATGACTTCAAGGACCGTTTCGCCGGCGAGCCCGATTATTTTTCCTCCAAGGGCGAGCAAAAGGGCTTTTTGCTGACGACGAATTTCGTGCCGGACGCGGTCAATATTCCGCTGATCACCGCCACCGAGCGCGGCGCCGGCGGCGGCCATATCCGTTTCAACATGGCCAAGGGCTCGATGAACAGCCACATTTCGCAGTTTCCGATCGGCACCTACAAGAAAGGCCATGCGCACGGACCGGGCGCGCATGTCATCGTGCTCTCGGGCGACGGCTTCTCGTTGATGTGGCCGGAAGGCGAGGAGCCGCAGCGCTACGATTGGGAGGTCGGAACGCTGATCGTGCCGCCGAATATGTGGTTCCACCAGCACTTCAACACCGGCGCAACGCCGGCGCGCTATCTCGCCTTCAAGCACGAGGGCGTCGCAATCCGCAACGCCCAAGGCGTGCCGAAAGCCTGGATCAGCCGACGCGCCGGCGGCGACCAGATCGACTATATCGACGAGAAGCCGGAGATCCGCCGCATCTTCACGGCCGAACTCGCCAAGCATGGTATCGCGCCGCGCATGGACGCCGCTTATGCCAAGGAGATGGCGGAGCTCGGCGTCAAAACGGCGTAGCGCGCCTATGACAGAAACGCCGAGCCCAACCGAAACTCCGTTCTGGCAGTTCTCGCTGCATTTCTACCGGCAAGCCAAAGTCTCCGATGCCTGCATCGCGTTGCAGGACGATTGCGGCGTCGACGTCAATCTCCTCTTATTTTTGTTCTGGCTCGCCGCCGGAGGGCGGCAACTGTCGGCGGCCGAGGTCGAACGGCTCGACGAAGCCGTTCGCAGCTGGCGCGATCTGACCGTCGTTCCGATCCGCGATGTGCGCCGCAAGCTCAAGGGGTCGGTGACGCTCGTTCACCCGCAAAAGCAGGAAGCATTCCGCACCAAGATCAAGGCGGTGGAGCTCGAAGCCGAGCGCCTGCAGCAGGAAGCGCTCTACGGCTTGACGCGATCGGGGCCGCTCGGCAGCGAAGCCGCGCCGCGCGCCGCCGCGCGCGCTAACGTCGCCGCCTATGAGCGCGTCCTTAAGGCGAGCTTTCCCAAGTCAACCGTTAATGTTTTGGTGGGCGCCTTCGATGCCGTCGAACACGGCGACTTTGCCGCGCAATAACCCTACCGGAACCGCCCTACTGGAACGCCCCCTCGCCGCATGGCACAACACTTTTGGATAAGGCGTCGAATAGGACGGGGCTTGGCATGGGGCTTGGAATGGCCAAAACGGCACCGCGGCTGATTGTCGGGATTTCCGGCGCCTCGGGCACGATCTACGGCGTGCGGCTTCTCGAAATGCTGCGCAAGGCCGAGATCGAAACCCATTTGGTCATGAGCAAGTCGGCGGAAATGACGCTCGCCTACGAAACCGATCTCAAGCCCAAGGACGTGCGCGCGCTTGCCGCGGTGAACTATTCCGTCAATGACGTCGGCGCGGCGATCTCGTCCGGCTCGTTCCCGACCATGGGCATGATCGTCGCGCCGTGCTCGATCCGCACCATGGGCGAAATCGCAAGCGGGGTCACCGCCTCGTTGTTGTCGCGCGCCGCCGACGTCGTGTTGAAGGAGAAGCGCCGGCTCGTTCTCGCCATCCGCGAGACGCCGCTGCATGCCGGCCACCTTCGCAGCATGACCCTGCTCGCCGAAATCGGCGCCGTGATCGCGCCCATCGTCCCGGCCTTCTACAATCGCCCGCGAACGGTCGACGACATCGTCAATCATACCTGCGGCCGGTTGCTCGATCTGTTCGGCATCGACGCCGGCATCGTCAAACGCTGGAAGGGCGGACCGGCGGAGGAGTGACGGCTAGATTACGAAAATGGAGAGGAGACACCATGGACCAGAAACGCTATGACATCGGCCTCGCCAAGCGCCGCAAAGTTTTGGGCGATGCTTATGTCGACCGCGCGCTGCAGAACGTCGACGATTTCAACCGCGACTTCCAGCGTCTGTTGACCGAATATTGCTGGGGCGAAACCTGGGGTGACGAAACGCTCAAACCCCGGGAACGTTCGATTCTCAATCTCGGCATGATCGCGGCGCTCGGCAAGATGGAGGAATTTCAGACCCACGTGCGCGGCGCGCTCAATAACGGCCTGACGCCTAACGAGATCCGCGCCGCGCTGACGCAGATCATGATCTATTGCGGCGCCCCCATCGGGGTCGATTGCTTCCGGGTCGCCCGCCCGGTCATCGCCGAACACCAGAAAGCAAACAAATAGACATGCTCGACAAGCGCGCCGCGCGGGCGACCGGAAAAAAATCGAGCGGACCCCCGCTCGATTTTCAGGAACATCTGCAACGGCTCGAGGCCGAAGGCCTGCTGCTGCGCATCGACCGGGCGATCGACAAGGATTCCGAGCTGCATCCCTTGGTCCGCTGGCAATTCCAGGGTGGGATTGCCGAAGAGGCGCGGCGCGTTTTTCTTTTCACCAATGTGGTGGACGGCCGCGGCCGCCGCTACGACGTTCCGGTCGCGGTCGGGGCGCTGGCGGCCTCGGCACGGATTTACGCCATCGGCATGGGACGGCCGGTCGAAGAGATCGGCGACGCCTGGATGCAGGCGATCGCCAATCCGGTCGCGCCTGTGATCGTAAGCTCCGCGCCTTGCCAGGAGGTCGTCATCAAGGGCGACGCGCTGCGCAAGGCGGACGGCGGGCTGAAATTCCTGCCGGTGCCGATATCGACGCCAGGCTACGACGCGGCGCCCTATCTCACCGCCACATTGTGCGTCACCCAAGATCCCGAAACTGGCATCCGCAACATGGGCACCTACCGGGCGCAGTTAAAGGCGACCGATCGGCTCGGCGTGCGCATGGCGGCGCGCCCCGGCGGCGCCGGCGGCTATCTGCACTGGCAGAAATACCGCAAATTGAAAAAGCCGATGCCGATCGCGATCGTGGTCGGCTGCGCGCCGGTCGTCATGTTCACGGGCCCGCAAAAGCTGCCGATCGACTGCGACGAGATGGCGGTCGCCGGCGCGCTCGCCGGAGCGCCAATCCGCACCGTCAAGGGCGTCACCGTCGATCTCGACGTGCCGGCGGATTCGGAATTCGTCGTCGAAGGCGTGATCGATCCCGAGCTGCTCGAACCGGAGGGACCGTTCGGCGAGAGCCACGGGCACGTGGCGCTCGAGGGCTACAACATGTCGATGCAGGTCACCGCGATCACGCACAAGCGCAAGCCGATCTGGCTGTCGATCTTGAGCGAGGTGACGCCGAGCGAATCGAGCGTGATGAAGCGCGTCGCTTACGAGCCACGCTATCTTGCGCATTTGCGCGATACGCTCGCCATCAAGGGCGTCCGCCGCGTCGTGATGCACGAGACGTTGAGCAACCTGCGCAAGATCGTATTCGTGCAATTTGCGCCGGGCGTGCCGCGCACCGAAATCTGGCGGGCCTTGCACGGCGCGGCGACGCTGCAAGCCGACATCGGTAAATACGTCATCGCCGTCAGCGAGGATATCGATCCGGAAAATCCCGACGCGGTGTTCTGGTCGCTGGCCTATCGCGCCAACCCGGTCGAAGACGTGCATATCGCGCCTTATCGCTCGCGCGGCCACGGTCCGAAATCCGAAGGCGG
>Ga0187766_10002131_pt1 | contig 11696 bp, 8 predicted proteins | sample 0216_QUI02_MP05__4_FD_132971 | JGI IMG/M metagenome (GOLD analysis project Ga0187766, IMG submission 132971) | Tropical peat soil microbial communities from peatlands in Department of Meta, Colombia - 0216_QUI02_MP05_20_MG | ecosystem: Environmental > Terrestrial > Soil > Wetlands > Peat ... | reverse complement strand
TTCCGGTATCGCGACGTCCGGTTCGGCGGTCGCCGCTGCGGCCGCCTCGATGACGTCGTGCGGGTGGCGGATCGCGTCGGCGGTGGCTGCCGCGGTCACCGGCTTGCCGGCGAAGCGTGTTGGGTCCACGTAGATGTCGGCTGCGAAGATCACCGCATCGGCGCGGGCGATCACGTCGGGATCCAGCGGGTGCAGCGTGCCCTCGGCGCCCTGCGTCTCGACGTCGATCTGGTGCCCCATCAGCTCGGCCTGCCGCTTCAGCGCTTCGGCCGCCATCAACGTGTGGGCGATGCCCGTCGGGCAGGCCGTCACTGCCACAAACCTCATGACCGCGTCCTCCTCGTACGAAGTCTTTGCATCAGAGCGCCTCAATCGAGACGGCCTGAGCCGTTTCCTCGACCGCGTGACCGTCGAGATAGGGGCCGATGTTCGTGATCGCGACCGCGGAGAACGCGGTCGCCAGCGCCGCCACCTCGGCCAGCTCGAGCATCCGGAGGATGCCTGCGATGGTCCCGGCGACCATCGCGTCGCCGGCCCCGACCGTGCTCGCGACAAGAACGGGTGGTGGCGTCGCGAACGCCGCGTGGCCGTCTCGGGCGAACAGCGCGCCACCGGCGCCGAGCGAAACAACGACCGTGCCCACGCCGCCGCGGGCGAGCTCGGCGGCCGCCTCGGTCAGTGCGTGGCGATCGGGCAACTGCCGACCGGTGAGCTCCTCTAGCTCCTCGCGATTGGGCTTGACCAGATCCGGCTGAGCCGCAACCGCTTCGCGCAGCGCCGGTCCGCTGGTGTCCACGGCCACGCGCCCGCCGCGCTGACGCACGAGCGTCACCAGGCGCCGGTAGGTCGTCGACGGAGCCCCCGCGGGCAGGCTCCCGGCGAGGACTACCCAGCGGCCGGGGGCGACTAACTCCGCCAAGGTCTCCTCCAGCGCACACAGGTCGTCCTCGTCGACTTGGAACCCGCTGAAGTTGATGTCGGTCGTCGCGCGCGCAACCTCGTCGACGATCTTGATCCCGGTCCGGGTCGTGCCGTTCACGCCGACGAATCGGTACGGGATCTGCTTGTGCTCGAAGAACGTCTCAAACAGCCCCGCGTTCGGTCGCCCGAGGAACCCGGTCGCGAACACTGGCACACCGAAGGCGGCGAGGAAGGCGGCAACGTTGACGCCCTTGCCGCCCGCGGTCATCTGCTCGCGGACGACGCGATTGACCTCCCCGGCTCGGAAGCCGGGGACCCAGATCGTCTGATCCACGGCGGGGTTTGCCGTGACGGTCACCACCTCGACGTCGAGGTCAGCGCGCGCGCTCACGGCAGCGCGAGCTCCCGCACCTCGCGCGCCGTGGCGCACTGCACAGCGCGGTCGGCGAGCCGGCGGACGGCCGCGCGATCCACCGCGCGCAGACGCGCCTTGACCGCGGCGACGCTGGGAATCGTCATCGACAGCTCACGAACTCCAAGCCCGGCGAGGATCAGCGCGCCCTCGGGCTCACCGGCGATGCCCCCACACACCCCGACCCAAATGCCCGCGGCTGTGGCGGCGTCGACCACCGTCTTGATGCTGCGCAGGACCGCGGGATGCAGGGCGTCCGCCTGCTTGGCCAAGGCGGGATGCATCCTGTCCATCGCCAGGATGTACTGCGTCAGGTCGTTCGTGCCGATCGAGAAGAACTGGACGCGCCTGGCCATCTCAGGCGCCATCGCCACAGCCGCGGGCACCTCGATCATGATCCCAGTATCGATCGGGTCAGCGCCGACCTGACCCCGCGCGCGCTCCGCATACTCGAGCGCGTTCTCGAGATCCTCAAGCCGGGCGATCATCGGGAACATCACAGACACAGGCCCGAGCCTCGAGGCTCGGTAGATCGCGCGCAACTGCGGCTCGAACAGCTGCGGCTGCTCGAGGCACAGGCGAATCCCGCGAACTCCAAGGAACGGGTTGTCCTCCTCCGGCAGTTCGATGTAGGGCGCGTTCTTGTCACCCCCGATGTCCAGTGTGCGCACGATCAGCGGAAGGCCGTTGAGCGCGCGGACCATCGTGGCCAGAGCCTCGTATTGCTCGTCCTCGTCAGGCGGCGCGTCGCGGCCCAGGAAGAGAAACTCGGTGCGCATGAGCCCGACGCCCTCAGCGCCCGCCTCCACCGCAGCCGCCGCCTCCTCCGGAGCGGCGATATTCGCGGCCACCTCGACGCGATACCCGTCGCGCATGATCGCCGGCTGATAGCGCGTCTGGTACTCGCGGTCGCGCAGGGCCGCGATGTCCTGCTGGACGGCAGCCGCCGCCGCGAGGTCCTCCTCGCTCACGTCAACCCAGAGCATGCCGGTCTGCCCGTCGAGAACCGCCACCTCGTCCTGCTGCTGGTCGAGCACCGCCGGACCGGCCCCGACCATCGCAGCGATCCCCAGGGCACGCGCGATGATGGCCGTGTGGGACGTTCCCCCACCCAGCGCAGTCGCGAAGCCCACGACTCGCGCGGGGTCGATCGCAGCTGTGTCGGACGGCGTGAGGTCCTCGGCAATCAGAATCACCGGGTGGTCTGGAAGCTGTGCCTCCGCGTCGTCGCTCTCAGCCAGGAACCGCAGGACACGCTCACCCACGTCGCGAAGATCGACCGCACGCGCGGCAACAAGCGCATCCTCAACCTTAGACAGGTCCTCTGCCCTGGCATTGATCACGTCTCGCCACGACCATCCGGCCGAGGTTCCGGTGCGGATACCCGCGACCGCTTCCCGCTCGAGATCCGGATCGTCCAGGAACGCCTCATGCGCCCGGAAAATCGACGCCTTACCTGGGCCCGACTTCGCCCGAACCTCCTCATACAGGTCATGCAACTCCGCGCGGGCAGACTCGATACCGCTGCGCAACTTGGCCTCCTCCACACGCGGATCCCGAGCGGTGCGCTCCACCACCAAACGCCGCCGTTTGAAATACCACAACGGGCCGATCGCGATCCCGGGCGAGGCGGCGATCCCCGGCACGCCGGTCGCAGAACCGGAGGGCCGCCATTCCGGCAGCCCCGCGATGACCTCTTCAGTCTCCTCCTCGCCGAGTCCGGAGGCCACCGCGTCCTGCAGCGCGCGCAGAGCCTCATGGTCGTCCGGGCCACGAGCCAGCAGGGTAAGCGTCGAGCCAGCGTCCGCGCCCAAGCTCAGCAGCGACGCCAGGCTCTTGCCGTTCACCACCTTGCCGTCGTAGCGGACACGAACCTCAGCCTGAAAGCCCTTGGCCACATCGACGAGGAAGGTCGCAGGGCGCGCGTGCAATCCGCTCGCGCCCTCGACCACGACATCGACGCTCACATACCCCTCAAGCGGCTCATCCGTCCCGCCGCCACCGGGCGCCTGAGTATCGCCGGCCCGGGTGAGGCGGCCGACGACCACCGCGGGATCCGACGTCGTCGAGAGCCGCTCGACCTCGTCCGCGTCGGCGAGGACCTGCGTGAGATTTGCCAGGATCTGCAAGTGCTCATCTGAAGCAGCCGCGATCCCGACAACCAGACGGACCTGCTCCCCCTGATTCCACTCGACACCCGACGGGACCTGCACCACGGCGATCCCCGTCTGGCGGATCATGTCCCGGTCCTTGAGCATGCCATGCGGGATCGCGATCCCCTCGCCGAGATAAGTATTGGCCACCTTCTCGCGGCCGAGCATCGACTCGGCGTAACCCGGATCGATATGACCCCCGGCCGCCAGCAACCCGGCAACCATACGGATCGCCTCTTCTTTCGTTGCAGGCGACGCGGCCAAGCGAACGTTGGCCGCTTCCAGTGCGATCACCATCGCTCTCCTCTCCACCCCACCCCTTAACCACGGGCCACGCCAATCCTACTTGCTACGAGCGCCAATGGCACGCCGCCGCACCCCCTTCAACTCACCAAAACTCCTCAAAGCTTCATCCTGCGTTCTCAACCGTCGCCGGGCGGCAGCAAAACACGCCTGACTGCTGGCGCTTCGCATCCCGCGGCACCCGAAGCGGAAGCCGGACACTCGGAGCCGGGTCGGCGACAAGACAGGTACCGCGTGCGGTCGAGGCGCGCCGGTGAGCCGTCTTGGGGCGAGGTCGCGACGGTGGCCAGGCGCCATAGCTCGGCGAGTCGCCGACGGTCGGCGTGCTCAGTATCCGCGCAAGTCGGGAACGATCGCCGCGGGCTGCCGGGTGCTCGTCTTGCACGAGAGGCAGGACAGTCGCGGCGCTGATTGCCGGCCGCTCGGGTCGAGTTCGTGGCTGCGCTGCCGTGAGCCGGGAGCCCGCAGGCTCCCGGCTCGCAACATTCGATGAACGTCTAGTGGCTCGCCAGTCCGGCCGCGCCGTCGCCGGTGGAGACGGGCACGGTGCCGATCGGCGTAAGGCTGGCGCCGCTCACGGCGAACTCGCCGATCACACCGGCACCGGTCTCGTTGACGTACAGGTCACGCCCGTCGGTACTAACGCGGGCGTCCTCAGACGCGGCCCCCAGACCGCCGGCCGGGGTGCTGCCCACGAGGCTGAGTGTGCCGTCGGGGGCGATCGCGTAGCTTGAGATGTCCGCCGACGCTGTGTTCACGGTGAACAGGAACAGCCCGTTGTGGGTGATCTCCACCCAGCACGGTGCCGTCTGGCCATCCGCGAACGGCGAGGCGCCGATCGAAGACAGCGTCCCGTCACCTGCGGCACTGAATGCGGAGACGGTTCCGGCCCCGGCGCCGCCGTGGGCGTTTGAGACGAATAGCTGGGCCGGGTCGGTGGGGCGAAACTCGCTGCCGAACGGGCCCGGGCCCTGGGCGGGGAACGGCGACCCAGGGGCGGGGATCAGGCGCCCGAATCGGCTGACCCGGAAGCCGTCGATCTGCGAGGTTCCGACCCGCGTTCCCACGAGGTTCGTCCCCGTGGAGTTGAACAGGACGTCTCCCGGCTGGGCCGTGTCGGGTAGCGCGAAGGTCGAGCCGGGGAGCGGTAGCAGATGTCCGCCGCGGGTCAGGATGAACCCGGTGTAGTTCGAGTCGCCGCTGCCGGCATTGGCCACGTATATCAGCCCGTCGTGCTCAGTGACGCTCACCGGATCCGAACCGCCGGAGGACACGACGCCATCGCGGACGAGCCCGAGCGTCCCGTGGCGCTGGATCCTGAGCACCGAGATCTGGCTGCTCTGAGCGTCCACTGCGAGCACGTACTGGCCGTCGCTCGAGACCTGGATCGCGCCCTGGGAAGGGATGCTGCTCCCGGTGCCAGAACCCCCCGCGATGAACGGCGAGCCGGGAATCGGCGACAGGCTTCCGTCAGCGTGCCGGTCGTAGCCGATGATCGTGTTGACGCCGGTTGTATTGCCGTCAACGTAGACGTGCCCCACGACCGGCGAAGGTGACGCGAGCGCCGACCCGGCAAAGGCGAGCGCTCCCATGAGCGCGAGCAGGACGGCTCCGCCCCTTAGAAAAGCAGGCATTACTACCTCTTTGGGTTGAAGGTCAGGTACTGGGCCCCGGAGCCGACCCCGGAGAATTCGGGACCGCACAACTCGCCCTCTGGGGTCGGCGAGCATCCCCATTGGACCAGAGCACCCGCCGCAAGGTCAACGGATTCCGGCCCGCTGACACCGTTGCGTAATTTCTTACGGCGAGGTGACGCGCGCCTCAGCGCAGAGCTCGACCGCGACGCGATCGATCATGCGACGGTACTTGCCGGCTGTCTGCTCTACTCGCGAGCTCACGTAGCCGTCCATGACGCATCGGCCAGCGCGCGACTCTGGCCAGAGCGGCAATTGCTCCGGCCGACACCAACCTCGACCCCTCGCCCGCCGAAGCTCTCCGCCGAGCCTATTACGAGGCGCTGAACATTCACCGCCGGCTCTTCCGCTTGGGGTGGGCTGACCGTATGGTGTCTGCGTGACCCGTCTCCTTCAGCGCACCCGCGCCAGGGTGCTCGTCGTCGAAGACGAGCCCGCGATCGCCGACATCGTCTCCCGCTACCTGCGCCGGGCGGGATACGAGCCCACAGTCGCCGGAACGGGCAAGCAGGCCCTCCGCCGCGCCGAGGCGGCTCGGCCGGACGTCGTGGTGCTCGACCTGATGCTCCCCGACATCGATGGTCTCGAGGTTATGCGACGGCTTCGGCAGGCCGATCGGGGACGCGGCGCGATCATTCTCCTAACCGCCAGGGGCGAGGAATCGGATCGAATTGTCGGGTTGCGGTTGGGGGCCGATGACTATGTCGTCAAACCGTTCTCCCCCGCCGAGTTGGTCGCGCGGGTCGACGCGGTCCTGCGCCGAATCGATCCCGTGGCCGAGCGGGAGCCGCCACTTCGCTTCGACGAACTTCAGATCGACCCCGCCGCGAGGGAGGTGCTCCTAGACGAGCAGCGCGTGGAGCTGACGCAGCGTGAGTTCGAGCTGCTGCTGTTTCTGGCGCGCCACCCCGGACAGGCGTTCACCCGGGATCAGCTGATGGACCATGTGTGGCACTACGCCTTCTACATAGACACCTCAACCGTGACGGTGCATATCCGTCGCCTGCGGGCCAAGCTCGAGCCGGACGCGGCTCGTCCACGGTTCATCCAGACGGTCTGGGGGGTCGGCTACCGCTTCGCGCCGTGAGGGTCCACGTCTGGCGAATCGCCGCCATGGTGGCGGCGGCGGTCGGCGTCTCGGCGATCGCCTGGCCTGTCTACGGCTCGGACGCGTTCATCTCCTCGCTGGAGATTCTGGCCCCGCTCGGGGCCGCCACGGCACTGCTGGCTGATCTGCTGGCCAGCCACCGCGGCTGGATTCGCGGGATGCGCCGCCAACTCGGCGTCCTGGCGCTGCTGGCCTTGGCCCAGCTGGCCGCGGCGCTGGGGCTGTTCGCGGGATTGATGTTCGTCTCCAACCACGATGCATTCTTCATGGCGCTGGCCGCGGGTTACGCCGGGTTGGTCGGGTTGGCCGCCGCCCGGCTCGTGGCACAGCGAGCACTCTCGGATCTCGATGCCGTGCGGAGCGCCGTCGCGCAGGTCGGAGAAGGATCCCGTCACGTCCGGATCCCGCTACGCGGTCAGGACGAGCTCGCGGCGCTTGCCGCCGATGTCGAGTCAATGGCCGCCGAGCTCGCCTCCGAGGAGCGCGCCCGGCGCGAGCTCGTGGCATCCGTCTCGCACGATCTGCGCACTCCGATCACCACCCTGCAGCTGATCGCCCAAGGACTCGAGGACGGGATCTTTGAGCCGGAGCGGATGCGGGAACAGCTCCAGCTCATGTCCACGCACGTTCGGGCACTCGGCGCGCTGTTCGACGACCTGTTCGAACTCTCTCGGCTGGAGGCCGGCGATGTGCAGTGGTCAATGGAACGGGTGAGACTTGACCACCTGGTGCAAGAAACGATTGACGCGATGCGCCCGCAGGCTGAGGCTGGCGGCGTGGCCGTACGCGCAGAGTTCGATCAGCACCTGGCCTCCGCCCGCGGTAATCCCGAGCAACTCCAGCGCGTGCTGTTCAACCTGATCCAAAACGCGATCCGCCACACACCAGCGGACGGCAGCGTCGTCGTCCGCGCCGAACCCGTCCCCGGCCGCGCCGTCGAGATAGAAGTGGCGGATACCGGAGCAGGAATCGATCCGGAGCTCACGGGCCGAATCTTCGACCCGTTCGTCCAGGGCCCCTCGCGCGTGGCCGGCCAGAACGGCTCCGCCGGGCTCGGTCTGGCCATTGCGCGAGCGATCGTGGCCGCCCACGGCGGGCGGATCTGGGTCGCCGGCACCGGCCCCGGCACCCGTATCCGCTTCAGCCTGCCTGCGGGATGAGCAGCCGCCACGATCACCGCGATGAGATGTTCAGCTCACCGCCGCCGTCAGCCCGGCGGCGAACAGCGCCACCACCCGCCGAGTGCGCGTCGGAACACCTCGACGAGGTGATCGTCAGGGACGAGCAACACGACTGACGGCTTCATACTTGTGCGGGGACGATCCGGACGCGAGCACTCCAGACGAACGCGGCGACCACTAGCTACGCCGCCTCGCGGCGGTCAAGACGCGACCTGCTCACCAAACACGCCGAAGAGCGTGAGCGCCGTAACGCAGACGGCTAAAGCTGCCGCTGGCCGGTTTGGCGGTCGTTCCCGTACGGAACGCTCACGCTCTCTGACGCCTCGATCCTACGCCTGGCTGGCGAACGATGATCCGTAGTTTCAAGCAGTAAGGACTCTCCGTAATCCTGATTTTCGGAAGGGCGCATGGGTGGTGTACGCGGCCTGGCGCGCGGCATCCCGACGACGCCACCCACGGAATAGCGACCGCATTCGGCGGGTATTCCCCACGTAAGGAGGCCGCCTCGCGCGCGCTGAGGCCGTCACGCCGACGATGAAAGGGAGGCGCGAGAAGGATCCAGCTCGCAACCCCGGCAACCAGGTGCTGAGAACGTCAAGGGCGCGCGACCGTCGCCGCGCCGGACCCGCCGCGGCGCCGGACGCGAGCCGTCGTCGGCGGGGAGTCCTCGGCCGAAGCTGTGGGCGGGCCCGGCTCAGCGGCGACGGCGGAGCGTGCGGCGCGACGGCGCCCGGCGGACGTTCCCCTGAGCCAGCGCCGTGTTCACCGCCAGCAGCGCCACCGCCGCGGCCAGATTGGCCGCGCTCGCCGCGTTGACCCCCCGCTTCAACCTCGCGGCGCGCGGCGGTGTCTCCGGCGCCGGATCGTGACCCGATGTCATCGGCACCGCGCCCCCCGGTGCCTGGTGTGAGAAACCCACGCCGCCGGCGGCTGAGGCCAGGCCCGTGACCAGGAGCGCTCCCATCGCCGCGTCCTTGGCCAGCACCAAGCGCCGCTCGCCTGGACTCCGGCGGCGCGCGCCCGGGTCGTTCAGCCGCGCCGGCAGCCACCCCGCCACCAGCGTCCCCAGCGCCAATGAGTTGACCGTCCCGTACCGTCGCCACGCCCGGATGAGCACCTTCCCGCGCTCTGCCTTATCGCTGACCTCGGTCAGCGCCGGATGCATCGCCACCCGACCGAATAGATTGCCGCCGATCAGCGCCGCCAACGCGAGATCCTGCACGCCGCCGGCGGCATTAAGGACGACCTCGCTCCGAACGCGCACGCTCACCGTGCACACGGTACTCGCCCAGCGCCGCGGCCACGCCCGCCTCCAGCGCTATGTAGGCCTCGGGAGCACCCCGGCCGGGCGACAGCGTGCGATCCGCGATCCAGCCCTCGTTCAACGATCCCGCGCGGTGCGACGCGGGAACGGGTGGCTGAACGGGTGGCTGAACGGGTGGCTAGACCAGACGGACACCAGCGGTCAGTCCTGGCCATGAGGACCGTACATGGCGGCCATCACGCGCAGCGCAAATCGGGCATTGGCGGTCGCGGGCCCACCGCCCATCCCGATACCAACCTCGATCGCCTCCGGTACCTCGCGCTCGACTGCGCCCGCCAGCGCCGCGTGTTCGATACGCCACTGCATGCACGACTCGCAGTTGATCACCACCGAGATCCCGACGGCGATCAGTTCCTTGGCCTTCATCGAAAGCGCGCCGTCGACAAATGTCGCCCGTGGGTTGGCGGTGATCACTCCGGTGGACGATTGACCGATAGATCAGGCACACCGCTCGAGTTGGCTTGATGTGCGGCCGACAGGAAGGTCGGCGTGGCCATCGTACTCGACCACTCCAACCTGCCCGAGTCCTCGGACGAGTCCGCGGCGCTCGCTGCTGCCCAGGAGATGGCGGCGCCGTCGAGCAACCTTGCCGTTGCGGCGCGCCGGTTCGGCGATCAGTTCCCGTTGCTGAGGCGGCAGGGGCCGATCCGCCTGAGCGGCGTCCTCGTGCTGGCGCTGATGCTGGTGTATATGCCGTGGCTGTTTGCCCATCTCAACACCGCGCTCCCGTGGCTGGCGTGGCCGTTTCTGCTCGCCAACATCCTGTCCGCTACGTGCGTGACGCTGTCGGTGCTGAATGGGTGGTCGACGCGCGTGACGCCCCGCCGGCCGTTCGCGGGACCGGACGCTCCCGAGGTGGCGGTGATCATCCCGACGTGGGGTGAGCCGGTTGGGATGGTGTTGCGGACGGTGCTCAGCGTTCTCGAGCAAGACTACCCGCGCGAGCGCCTGCACGTGGTCGTCTCAGACGACGCTCACAATCCCGAGCTCGCGGCCGCGCTCGAGGGTTTGGGTGTGGTCTACCACGAGCCTCCACCCCGCAACGCTCCGGGACGGGACGGGGCCGCGAAGGCGGGCAATCTCAACTCGGCGCTAGAACTGGTGCGCAATCGGTTCCCGTCCGCTGGGTACATCGAGACACGAGACGCCGACGACGAGGTAGGCACGCAGAACTTCCTGCGCCACACGGTCGGCCAGCTCGCGTTCGACAAGCGTCTCGCATTCGTGCAGACGGTCAAGGAGGCCCAGGTGTCGGCCGGTGACCCGTTCGTGAACCTCGACGGCCAGTTCTATCGCTGCCAGATGCTGTCACGCAACTTCGCCAACGCGGTGTTTCCGTGCGGGTCGGGCCTCGTATGGCGCCGCGATGCGCTCGAGGACATCGGCGGATTCCCCACATGGAATCTGGTCGAGGATCTCCAGTCGGGCGTCGAAGCCTTACGGCGAGGCTGGCGAAGCTGCTATCTCACGATCGTCGGCGCGGTCGGCCAGCACAGCCCCGAGGACGTCGCCAACGTGTTCAAGCAACGCGGGACGTGGGTGATCGACACCGTTCGCCTCGTGCTCTGGGGCAACCTCCGCGGGCTCACGCTCAGGCAGCGACTCCAGTTCACCGAAACCTTTCTCTTCTACGTCCACGCGTTCACCGTGCTCGTGTACGTGCCGTGCACCGCCCTGGCCTGCCTGGGAACACTGCCGGTCAGCGCAACCGCCGGCTCGTGTCTGCTGCATCTGATGCCGTACGCGCTCGCCGCCGAACTTCGGCTGTTCATCCTCAACCAGCCATTCGGAGACCGCCGCCGGCGCCAACGCTCGCCGCTGCGCGCCCTGTGGCGCTTGAAGCTGATGTGGCTCGGCCTCGCTCCCGTGTACATGCTGGCCTGCTGCAAAGCCCTCTTCTCGGGTCCGCACCGCAAACCGATCTACCGAATCACCCGCAAGTCGACCCGAGTTCGCTGGTACTGGCGCGAGACGCTCCCGCACGCCGTACTGGCCGCGATCATCCCACTCGCGTTCCTCGCCGGCCTTGCCACGCGCACGCTCCCGCCCCTGCTGATCCTGCTCACCACCGGTTACTGGGGACTCATGAACACCGCCGCGCTAGCGGGCTTCGTCGTCAGAGGCTGGTTCGGCACCTCACCAATGAAATGGGTCCGGACCATCGAGCGCCGCGCTGACCGGTAGTCATCACTGGAGCGGTCGTGGGCGGCCTCCGCGGACACCGCCCACGACCGATATATCTAGCCTAGCTGCCGCGGGTCAGCGGGTCAGCTGCCTGCCCCGTCCTAGGCGACCGCCGACAAATCACCCGTGCCAGCCGCCAGCGGGCGCGGCGTCGACCGGACCGCCAGCACACGCGTACGCCTGGACTCCCGGCCCGTTGCGAGCTCGCTAGGCTCGGCGCGGCTGCAGGCGGCCTCGACGAACCGTGCAAGCTCGTCCGGACGCTCGCGCTGAGGATGGTGACCCATCTTCCAGACGCTGATCTGGGCGTGCGGGAACGCCGTCATGAGACCGTCGCGGTGCGCCAGCGGGACGAGCCGGTCGCGGTCTCCCCACAGCGCCAGTACCGGCCCGGCGTATTCAAGACGGCGCCGGTG
>Ga0187766_10002127_pt1 | contig 11701 bp, 19 predicted proteins | sample 0216_QUI02_MP05__4_FD_132971 | JGI IMG/M metagenome (GOLD analysis project Ga0187766, IMG submission 132971) | Tropical peat soil microbial communities from peatlands in Department of Meta, Colombia - 0216_QUI02_MP05_20_MG | ecosystem: Environmental > Terrestrial > Soil > Wetlands > Peat ... | reverse complement strand
TGTCGCATGGAAAGCTAGAATGATGGCGGCCAACGCTGCGAAAAAAAAGACCCCGAACGCACTGCCGCGTTGCTTTTCCATTCGGTCTCTTTCCATGCGCGCAATTTAGTTGAGGCCGCGCCCGGCGTACATCCGGCCAGGGCGCGGCCCTTGCCGGTGGAGAGCCGGCGTATTGCCGCTGGGGTAAGCGATCCCCGCGGCAAACCAAGTGGGGCGCACCCAAGGCATTTGGATGCGGCCCGTTGCTTCCAATATCCCGACCGATCCGGATCACTTTCGTTGAAGATTTCGGGGAAGCGGCGCATGATGGGAATCACGGGGGACGATTCGTGAATTCTGCAACGCTTGAGCCGGTTGCGCGGAAAGGTTATTGGCGCGTCAAAATGGCGTGGTCGAACAGACAGCACTTTTTTGGCAAGTTTCTTTCCCAAGCGGAAGCCGAAAAATGGATCGACCAACATCGCTGGATAGCCGAGAACGTCAGAGGCGATCGCGAGATAAGCCGAACGACCGCTGAATGATCGTTCTGCATTTGACAGCTTTTGCAGTGCATAGACGAGCTGCTCTTTGGTATCCGGCCAATCCTTTGGAAAACAGTAGTTCGTAACGTCGTCGTTTTCGATGCCGAGCGCATCGCGGATGATCTTTGCGGCCAGATCGCCGTCGTTACAGTTGATGGCTTGTTCAAGAAGATTGGTCATTGCGTGTACTCCTCGCGACCATGACCAGAGGATGACAATTATCTTCACATGGCATGAGGAGGGAAGTCATCAATTTATCGTCTGCTCTTCGCAATCCAGCCTCCACTCTATGTTCTGATAGGAGATGCGGCGAGACATTGCCCGCGATTGGGATTGGATTGGGTGGAGCTTACTCGGCGTCTTGGCCACCCTGATAATTCTCGTTGCTCTTTTTGGGTGGTTTTAGAAAACGGCGAGGGAAAGCATTAGAAAGGAGGCCACCCGTAGGTGGCCTTAGTTACTTACCAGTAGGAGTGTCCCATCCTCGTCCAAAAGGATGGGCATGTAACCTCAACAACAGCATCGCAACCGGCGCATTGATATTTGTCAAAGCTTGGGGAAGCGACGAAGTCCCCCGGATAGCTCAACCCCTCAAGGTGTTATTACATCAAACGTTTCGTTGTAGAGATTTGAACCCTAAACAGTGACAATTTGCAGCATTCATTGAGAATCAGTCATAATAAGCTGCTTCACGGCTGGGGAGGAGGGCGCAATGAGCATTATTTGGACCATCATAATTGGGTTTTTGGCAGGGGTGGTCGCGAGATTCTTTCATCCCGGAAACAAGTGGGAGCCTTCTGGGTTTATCTTGACCACTCTGCTCGGGATTGCGGGAGCCTTCGCTGCAACATACCTTGGCCAAGCAGTCGGCTGGTATAAACCTGGCGAAGAGGCCGGGTTCATTGGGGCAGTCGTTGGCGCAATAATAATCCTAGTAATATGGGGCTTCATCGCTCCTCGTCTTGAGCGGACCTAATGAAGCTGATTGTTTTGTATGTCGCTGTAGTCGGCGCAATTCTGGTTTGGTGGCTGAAAGCAATTAAGCCAAAGCGCCAAGTTTAAGCGCACCACGCGTGCATGATCGACTGCTTCCTCGCCAACCATTAAGGCTGCCGCCGAAGGCTGTCAGGTGACGACCGCGATCACGACTACCGCGACGACGAGCAAGCCAACAAAACGTGCGGAGATGAGAAACAACGAATTCTATCGCCTAATAGAAATCGAACGCGCGGCAAACCGACAACCCAGTCACTTCGCCATGGACGAGGCATTCTGTGCCCGCATGCGTGCGGCCATGGCGGCGGGGCTGGAAAGTGCGCCGACTAGCGTCATCACCGAGCCTGGGACCAAAAGCCCAAATACGTTTCGGACCTAACTGCGAAATACCATCGTCCGCGCGACGAGCGGTGACCAAAACCCCTCACACATCCAGAGACGAACTTCCCGGCGAAATGGCGTCGCGCATTCTTCACAATGGTCCACCACGGTAGCCGGCGTTAGCATGTACTAACCTCCAATACTGGCCCCAATGCCTTCCCGGTGGTTGGGGTCTTTTCATTTGGACCTCCTGCCAAAAAGGCGCATTAGCTGTGAGCACGGCACCGATAATCTTTCCTGGTCGCGCCGGGAAACAGTCCGTGGAATCCTGTGCCACCGGTTCGACAACCCGAACGATGCCGCCCGCTCACAACGGCACGTTTTGGGGCGATAAGGCAAAGCCGTCGGTGTTCTCCCATATGCCGGCGGCTTGCTGTGTTTTGATCCGGTAAGCCGTGAGGCTTATCCACACTGCCCTCAAACGACTCGAAAACCGTCCAAATGCCGCCCCGTGATCTTCACGGAGATTTGCCATCGTCACTGTCGCGAACCGGCACAAACTGGCCCCGACCAACACACTCCGTATCATCCGACAGGTCGGGGCCTATTTTTTGAATCCCTATTTTATTTGGCCAAGTATTCGTGGGAGTCATGACACTACTTAAAAAGGGCTCCAGCGTGCCCAGCGCCGAAGCCCAGTTATTGGGAGGACCACACACTACCTTCTTTATCTGATTCGCCCGTGACCCTTTCTCTGGCCCCAGTACCTTTTCATTTGGAGTTACTAAAGTCACATCCCTGAAACACGCTTGTACGTATTATTGATTATCCCTCTCGACAGCAGGGGGAACCTTCAATGCCGACACGAAACGAGGGGTGTTGGGATCACAATGGAGGATAACGATGTTTCGCAGAGGATTGCTGATTTTCACCGCTCTGAGTCTTGTCATCGTCAACTCACCGAGCGCCAGAGCTGATTTGTGCTTCGCGTACACAAAGACCGGCGGCGGAACTCTTGTCATGCAGGGCGTAAATCTTCCCGCACCTAACACGTGCCAACCAGTGTCCTTGTACGAGGCGGCTCCTGGAACTTTTGGGGGCGCGGCGACAGGTACACTTTGCCATGACGCAACTGACGGCAGGACCATTGTCTTCCAGTACACATTTGACGGTTGTACTGGCTTCTACTTCGAGTCGGGGAGCCGCCTCCAGTTACCAAATGATGGCAGCCTCCCCACGGTCTCTAGCACTTGCCGCCTGACCTTAGGTAACGGGGTTTTTTATCTTGAGGTCGACGATGCAGTTATTTCGTCCTGCAGTGCCTCGGCGATGCCGGTGCCTGGTGGGGGTGGAGGACAGTGCTATGGGACGACTCCGCATCGCGGCGAAACGGCGACGCCACCTACCAGTGGAGGAAGCAAGGCGAAGTAAGAATTATTTATGGGCCCTCGGCCTTACGCGGCCGCGACGTCGAAAGGGCCTGTCATTTCCTGCTTAACGCGCTGCACTGTGCCGGTGCCGACGCCGACCTTACGCGCCGTGCTGTTGATGCCTAGGCCAGTCCGCAGCAGCCCGCGGATGCGCTGTTCGACCGCGGCGCTCACTTTGGGGCGGCCGAGCGTCTTACCCGCCTCTACGGCTCGCTTAAGGCCAGCAGTGACTCGCTGGCGGATCATGCTGCGCTCGAACTCGGCAAAGGCACCGCAGACCTGAAACATCAGCTTTCCGGCAGGCGTGGTTGTGTCGATCGACTGCTGGTCGAGGTACAGGTCAACGCCGCAGGCCTCCAGGACCTGGATCGTGCCCAAGAGGTCGATCAGCGAGCGCCCTAAGCGATCGATAGCCCAAGCCATCACCACATCGAAACGCCGACGCTGCGCATCTTTGAGCATTTGATCGAGGCCAGGGCGGCCATCGCGGCCTTTGCTGCCTGATATGCCGGTCATCGCTGTACTGCTCGACTACCTCCCAGCCGCGCCGCTCGGCGATCTGGCGCAACACCGTCACCTGATTTTCGATCGTCTGCTTGTCAGTAGAAACGCGAACATAGATCGCTGCCCGCTTTGTCATGGCTCAACCCTCCGCTGCCGGCAGCATCACGCCATCCTTTAGGCACATAAAACAACTGTTTTCTGAATATGCTAACAAGCATAAAGCGCGACCTTGATTTAACACGCTTTTTCGGAGCCAGTTTGGAAGGGGTTTTTTGTATAGGCCCAGAACGGGCCATCTAGGGCGTGTACTCATAAATTCACGATGTCCGCTTTACCCCCGAAAGAAAGCGGACGTGGTTCGGCACGGCAGCGATGTCTGCTTTGTGCCAAAAGCAGACACATGCACATGCGCTGCAGCAATGTGGCTAACAGCTATTCGCGAAGTCCAGTACTTGTCCGATTTACCCCGGGGTGGAGTGAGCTCGGATATCCGTTTTGCGCACGACCGACACTGCCCGGTATAGTGGGGCAATGCGCCCCTAACCGCTTAATGGACGCTACCTCGGTCGCGCGACAGACGAAGGGCTCTTAAACGGTACAGGTTTTTGACCAAGACAGCTCAACGTTCTTCCTCCAGCTTTATCGCACCCTTTATTTCCTCGCGCGTCTGGCGCGGGAATAGGGTCTCTGCCATTTCACGTTGCTCCGTGTCAGACATAGGAGTCCATCCGTTGGGGACGCTCGAGCGGCTGGCGAAATAGAGGCCCTGGTAAAAATTAGCCGTGCAGACCGCCGAGCAACCAAACCAGAAGAATAATCGGCAATGGAATGCCTAGAAGCCAAAGCAATAATCCGCGTCCCATAACGTACTCCTATCGCGCGTTTCACAGCTGAACCGAACAACGATCTTGAAGCTGAATCGTTCCGGTGTGATCGATAGCGCGTCGAAACTACAGGAACTAACAATTGATGCTCGCCGGTGCTTCTAACTGCGGAGCCACAAGGTCTTAAGACGCTAACAATGCTCGTGTCCTGCAAAAACTACGTCACGGCCAGCGGCAACAGCGCGAACAGCTTTGCCTTTTCCTCAGCGACTAGTTGAAGAAGAGTGTGTCGCTTTGTTTCGTTGGTCTCTTCGGACAGCTTTTTACAGAAATGTTCGATATTCAAACGCGCTACCATCGAACGCAACCTTGCGCCATCTGAGGCGAGATTCGTCATGGCTGTCTCCCCGACTTTCCCAGCTCCCTTGTTTTGCCAAACGCGGCTATCGCTGTTTGGTTCCACAATCCGGGATCGAGGGCGAGCTAATCAGGGGCTATTTGCGCCAGATCAAAGTCTTATTGAACGCCCCGCCGTAAATAGCAATTGTGGTTTTATCAGTGGTTGAACGAACCCCTGAGTATCGAGAAAGCTTCCTAGTTTCTTGGCCGTTCGAGGTTGTCATGGTGAAACCTAAAACGAAGCGAGCGGCGCCCGATCGCAGCAAGATTTCTATGGAGAACGAGACTGAAGTTAAATACTGGACGAAGCACCTTGGAATCACCCGTGAGCGATTGCAAAGCATCGTCGAAAAGGTCGGAAATTCCGCGGCCAGCGTGCGCAAGGAATTAAGCTAATGGAGAGCAGTTACCGCTTGCGCGAGCCGTTTGCACCTTCCGTGTTTATCGTGGTGGCCGACCGTCGAGCATACGGGCCGGGGCGATCGAGGCCACTGGTACATCCGGGCGGCTGGCCCGTCCGTAGCTAAACTCGGCCAATCGCACGGCGTTCCCCGGTATCAAGCCAATAAACGCACCGAAGCCTGCCGCGGAAATATGGCTATCAGCATGTGAATGTGGCGGACCAGCGCCGCGAGTCCATATGAGCGATCCTTCCCATTGCATTTCGTTAGCCAGGCAACGCGGGCCCGCGGCCAAGGTTCCTCGACTGGGTCGCATGCTTCAGCTCAGACGGGATTCGATACTAGTACCTACAGACGCATGTCGATGGCTGAATGACGGTAAGAACTTGCCACCTTACGCTTGGAGAGTGATTACGCACGTAAGCCCTTCCGCGCGCCAATCAAAGCTTGTTTTGCCCTTTAGTTGGCCAATTATACTTTCGATAACCCGCGAACCGAAGCCGCGACGGGAAGGTTCCTTCACTGGTGGGCCGCCCATCTCTGTCCAACGGAGAATGACCCATCCGTCCGCGGCGTGCGACCACTTAAGCTCAATATGACCTGCGGCCGTAGATAGCGCTCCATATTTAGCCGCATTGGTACCCAGCTCGTGCACGATCACAGCAATCGCCTGAGCGGCGTCGGGCTTCAGCAACACCGGCGGACCGTCAATTTGCACGCGCGCTTCGTTCTCCTTGCAATAGGGCAAGCTCTTGTTTCGCAATGGCAGACAGTTCGGCGCCGATCCAGCGCGACTCGGCAAATAATGAGTGAACATTGGCAATTGTTTGGATGCGTCCTTCAATTGCATGTTTGAGACCTTCGGACGTGTCGGATTGAGAAAGATTGACGGTTGCTTGTACGATCGCCAGCATGTTTCGGCTTCGATGCTCTGCTTCCCGAGCCAAGATGGCGACTTGCTCTCGGACCCGCTTTTGCTCGGTCACGTCCCTCGCGATTTTCGACGCGCCTATGATCTTGCCCGCAATATTTTTGACGGGAGAAACCGTCAGTGAAATTTCAATAAAGCTACCATCCTTGCGTTGCCGAACAGTCTCGAAATGATCGATACGCTCTCCGCGCCTGATACGGGTCAGAATCATACGCTCTTCATCGAACCGGTCTTGCGGAATAACAATGGTGATGGGTTGACCAATTGCTTCTTCGGCAGTGTACCCGAATATCCGCTGCGCTCCCTTATTCCAGCTTTGGATAATGCCATCGAGGTTTTTGCTAACAATCGCATCATCACTCGACTCGACAATTGACGCTGACATCCGCGATCGCACTTCACTGTCCCGCAGCGCTTCTGCCGTTCGATTGCGTTCGATAAGATCCGCGGCTTGTCGAGCAAGTATATCCAATTGCCGCAAATCACGTTCTGAAGGTTGATGCGGCTCGCTCCAATGTGTTGAAATCATTCCCATCAACAGCCCGTCGCGAGACAAAAGTGGCGTGGTCTGCGTTGCCCGGATACCGGTTTCGCGGAACATCGCAAGATCAGCTGTGCCAACCAAATCATCGTAGTGCTCCACGTCCGACACGATCACTCGTTGCTGAGTTCGCATGGCAGCGGCGCAACTGCTGTAGGACTCGACGCCTATCCATTCCCAAAACTCTGCGGCCTGTGGGGTGAACCCAAGGTGTGCCAAAAGATGAAGCTCACCTGCGCTCCCTCGATAGGGATAGAACATCTGCATGCTCGCGCACTGCGAGCGCATGACGATCGACGCAGCATCCACAAGCTTCTGGTATAGAGACTCGACGCTTTGTTCGAGAATCAACTCAACGCTTATCGAGTGCAAAAGCTTTGAGCGGGCTAATTCTTCTGCAAGTCTGGCTTCGCTCTGCTGCCCTGCTATCTCGGACTGCTTACGCGCGGTAATGTCGCGATTGACCTCAAGCACGGTATCGTCGCCGATCAATTGCATCCGGCTGTCTACAATGACTTCGTGGCCATCCTTGCAGACATGGCGTAGCTCACCGGACCAGGATCGCTCATTCCGAAGCCGTGAACGCAACTCGGTAAGCTCAATCGGGAATTCTGTCTGTAAAAGGGAGCGGCTGGTGCGGCCGACAGCTTCGTCCGGCGCGAACCCATACAGCCGTTCGGCCCCGGCATTCCAGAACCTGATCGCCCCGTCCAGACGCCACGCGAACATCGGCTCGTAAGAAAGCGAAAGCAAATTCGCCAAAAGCTCTGTGTCTTCAAAGGCCGCCCCTGTCTCGGGAGACCCGTGTTCCGTCTGTAACTCGACTTTGTTCTGCGCCGTAGACCCTAAAGACCCAAAACGTGCGACTTGGCTTGCAATAATACAATTACAGCAAGGATAGGGCGCCAATGGAATGGGGGTTCAACGATCATGGCCCAGACGGCAATTTTGCTGCATGTCCGCTTTGGGTCATAAGCGGACATGACGGGGCTAATATGCGATGTCTTCTTTACCCCCGAAAGCAGACATCAAGCTTTTATGAGTACACGCCCTAGTCAGCCCTACGAGCCAGCGGCAAAGAAAACGTCGAACACCTGTCCCGGCGCTTTGAGCAAACTGACGCAGCTGCGGATCGAGCGTTAGGCAGCGAGGTCGGTGGCTCAGAGTATCGCCGATCAGTGCTGCGTCTCGCCGTCCTCGGTGATCGGCGACAACGAAAAGCCAAGCGCACCTAAGCGCTCCAGCAAAACGCGCTCGAGTTCGTCGTCTTGCATCGCATCGAACTCGCCAGGTCCGCCGATCTCGGCGCGCTCGACCCTGTGGCCGGTGAGCACGCTGATCTCTTTGATCGCCGTCTCCGCAGGAGAAAGCTGGCCGCTTTTCTTCCCTTGCTCGCGGATTTCATTGTGCCATTCGATTAGCTTTTCCTTCGTGATCTGTTGGGCAGCGGCGGCGCGGGCGGCGTTTTCCGCTAGGATTTGTGTAGCCCGATCTTTGATCTCAGGATGCCGTTGCAGCAATGAATGTGCGCCAAATCGCTTTGACGGGCTATCTTTATAGCCTGCAGCAACATATGCGTCGGTAGCTGACTTACCTTCGGCAATGAAGACGGCAAATTTCTCATGCCTTGGATTTTCGAGGACGGGCATTTATTGCTCCTTTAGCGTCGGTCATTTTGATGTCCTTCCATTCCATCGGCGGATTGCTTCAGTAATGATCTCTCGGTTTTGTCGGTAGTCGGGATGATCCTCGGGCAGGATCGGGATCAGTTCCTGTGTGGTGCTGTTCCACAAGTAACCCGGCGCTAGTTCCTGCCCCTCGCTCTGCCGCCGAGGCGGCGGCAACTCGTCATTGACGCCGTGGTCGATGTGGAAGCGGTAGACAGGTGGGTTATGTGAGCGTGTCATCGGCGAGCACTCCTGCCGCGGCAATAGTCGACAAATACTCGCCGCTGTTTGTTTTTATTTGCTCGCCGCGGGAGGCGAGGGCGGTGATGCGGTTTTTATCCATCGCGGGCATCGCTTCTTAGGCGCGCGGCGTATCCATTCGCCAGGACAACAAGCATGGAACGCCTAGCGAACAAATTCCCCGGATTTTCCCCACATTTTTTGGTCGTCTTCGCGCTTCGTTCTGTCACCAAGCGGCACGAACTTGAACGGAAACCTCAATAAATTGGAGATTTTCTAAGCAGAAATAGAATGCGGCCGGCTCCTGGGGGAGAGCCGGCCGCCGCGAACCCGGTCTGGGGACGGGGAGGGGTGGGGACGTGACCGGGAACGCGTATCTTTCGTTTCATCGACCTATCGCGCCGCTGCAGTGGCCGGCGTTCCTCGCGGCTCGCCGAGCGAAACCCAAACATTTGGATCGGATTGCGACTGGCGCTTCACAAAGCGGTAGCCGGTATCGGTCCACGGCAAGATTTCATCAGTCTCGTTGTCGAGGATGTATTCCCCCATGTCAGTTTTGACGGTGAGTACGGCATGCCCGTCGCCGTTTCTGTCGCGCACGACCGTCATCAACAGCGCCTGGCGCGGCCATCCCGCCTGCAGCAGCATCTTGCGCTTCTGCAGGGCGTAGTCCTCGCAATCCCCGTAACCGTCGTCCGGATAATTCCAGCGCTCGACGACGCCCCAATGATCCATATCGGTCATCGGTTTGACGTCGGTGTTGACCAGATTATTGACGCGCTCGAGGTCCTTCCATGTCCGCGCCGACAACACCACGTCACGCGGCGTCAGCGGTTTGGTTTTGCATTCCGGATCGTACTCGACGCAAAACTCGACCCAGCCGGCCGGCGGTGGTGCGGCTCCACCGGCCTCGATGAAAGACGAGCGCTCCTGTGCCGCGCCAGTAGTCGGCGAGGTGAGCAAGCCCGCGATGAAGGTGATGAGAACGATCCCCGCCGCCGCGCCACGCTTTCTTAGGGCTCCTGCAACCGAATTCATTGTGACCCTTCCCGTCTTGTTGGGGTCACCTTTCCCGCAAAGCTTTTGCAGCGCCGCTAAGTTGATTGACGCAATTTGAAGTAAAGGCGCTTCAAGTGGCGGCAAGAAGGGACGAAGCAAATCACTTGGCGGCGCGGACGCCGGATTTTCGGGGGAAATTGCGAATTTATTCGCCGGTAACGCTATCTTCGAGGAAATCCGGATGCAGCAACCGGGTGAACTCGATGGCGAAGCCGTCTTCGAAATGGCGCACCACGCGGCCCTGCGCCTTCCCCAGCGTTACCAGCGATCCGGTCGGCGGCCGCTCCTGCGTGGCGATGCCGGCGCCGGATTGCGATACGTCGATGATGCGGCAGGTAATGCTGATTCCGTTCGGCATGATCAGGCGGCCGACCGGATTGCCCGGCACGATACGGCCGTGGCGCCGGTCTTCCGGCAGTGCGAGAATATGCCGATTGGCGAGCCAGGTCAGCTGCGCCGCAAGCTTGTCGCGCTTGCGTACCGTAGCGGCGATGGTCATTGCAAAGCCGTTCTCAAACAGGCGGGCTATTGTGCCCTCGAGCCGGCCCAGGTGATCGACATAAGCGATCACGCGGTCGCCCTTTTTGCCGGCGACCGGGGCGATCACGGCCATGCCGCCGGGCGACATATCCACCACTTGGCAAGGAAATTCACGGCGATCGAGCAACATGTACCGGCCCAGCAGGTTGACCTTCACCCGCTGATGGCGGCGGTGCTCCTGGCTCAATGCACGGAGTGCTTGCCTTCGTTCAGCCAACGCCATTGAACGCCTTATCATTTCTGGGTCGGCCTCGGACATGCCGCAGCATGAGCGTAAACCTAGGCGCGCGATATTAACGTCGCGTTAGCTAGGGGCGGTCGCCTTGCACGAGAGTCAGGCGCCGCTGCCGGGGCCGTATGAGCCGGGGAAGCCGGCGTCTTTCGATTGAAGCGCCCAGGTGACGGCGGGGGCCAATGATCAGCGCGCCAAGGGGGGTCACGCCCAGCCACGCGGGCGTTTTGAACGGGGTCAGAACCCCAATCGTCCGGGCCAAGTTCGGCCCGGTGGCGGCAAGCGGCAGCAGCAAGAGTTCGAGCTCGACCGAGTCCCCATTGGGCGTCTGACCGGCTACACCGGCAACGGTGCCGATTTGCTCCTCTTCAAGGATGGCCAGAAGGTCGGAAACGATGGGCCGACTTGCGCTGTCCCATAGTTCAAGAAAGCTCCCGCCTTTGAGCTCACGGCCGAACAGGGCGCAGATACGCGTGCCGGCGAGACGGAACGGATGCGCAGCCCCGCGGTCGAGTGCGAGAATGAAAACGTCGCTGAGCACTTGGCGAATAGGCCCAGGCTCGATTTCTGCCCGTTCGGGCGCCGGAGGGTCGCCGCGCCGTTTTTGCCAATAGGCGTAAAGTTCTCGGCTAGCAGCGTGTTTCATAAGCATACACTCGACGCCTACGCTTGGTTCCGCAGGCCGACGCGGTCGACTGTCCCCGATTGGGACAGACACAGCCACGCCGGTCTAATTGAATAAGGAAGAGCATGGCGCGTGCCGAACCTAGGGATCGGCAGCGCCAGGAAAGGCGCTCGCGCCGGATTAAGCTTAATAAAACGTTTACATTGGCTCCGGTGCGCCCGACCGCATAGGGTGGCTTTATCGGATGAAGGGAGGCGACGGGATGTGACCGGCGCGCCGGGCGTGCGGTTACGCACATCGGCGTCGACTGCGTAAATCCCGCGCGCAAAAGGGAGGATTTGCTTCCTCCCTTTTGTTTTTTGCCCAAAACGCGAGGCGTGAAGTCGCATTGGGAGGTCGGCATGGGAGGTCGCCTTGGGGGCGCACCTGGCTTGCTCCGGCCGCAGCACCGGCCTATCTGACGGCGATCA
>Ga0187766_10002126_pt1 | contig 11705 bp, 15 predicted proteins | sample 0216_QUI02_MP05__4_FD_132971 | JGI IMG/M metagenome (GOLD analysis project Ga0187766, IMG submission 132971) | Tropical peat soil microbial communities from peatlands in Department of Meta, Colombia - 0216_QUI02_MP05_20_MG | ecosystem: Environmental > Terrestrial > Soil > Wetlands > Peat ... | reverse complement strand
CTTCATGGAAGCGGCGATCCTCTACTCGCTGCCGATGTCCGCGGTGGCCGCGGCCTCGACCGTGGGGTGGCTGCTCGCCTATCTGGGCGGGCCGGACATCGTGCGCGGCTGGATCGAGGCGGTAGCCGGCGACAACCGCATCGTCATCATGTACCTGATGGTGGTGGTCCTGACGATCGCGGGCGACTTTCTCGACGGCGTGCCCGCGATCGCGATCTTCATGCCGATCATCGTGGCCCTGACCCAGCTTGCCCACATCAATCCCGTCCACATGGGCGTGCTCATCATCGTGAGCCTGGCCTTCGGGCTGATCACCCCGCCGTACGGGCTCATCCTGCTCCTGTCCGCCACGATGGCCGGGGTCCCGTTCACGCGCGCGTTGCGCCAGTCGCTACCGCTCTACGGGATCTTCTTCCTCGTGATCACGCTGATCATCGTCTTCCCGGATGTCGTGCTGTGGCTGCCCCGGCTGCTCATCCCGCAGTCGGTCGGGTGCTTTCCGAACCCGAGCGGCGTCGGCTACATCTGCCCCCCGAACTAGCCCGCCGCTCACCCCAGCCGTCCGTACGACGTGCCGGTATACTGGGACGCCAGGAGGCTGAAGTGGACGTGACGGCAGCGCGGATCGTGATGAGTCTGCTGGCGGCGCTGGTGCTGATGCCGGGCGGGCTCCCCGCGGGCCCCGACGCGCCGACCGAGCCCGGCGCGATGCCAGGCCTGCGGCCGGTGCAGGACGGCGCGCCGCTCGCCGGCCAGCTCCTCGTCGCCACCGATCTACTGCGCGATCCCCGCTTCGTGCGCACCGTCGTCTACATGGTGCACCACGACTCCACCGGGGCGATGGGCGTCGTGGTCAACCGGCCCGGTCCCCAGGTGCCGGTGGCGACGCTGCTGCGGCAGCTCGGGCTCGACGACCGGGGGGCGACCGGCAACATCCGCCTGAACTACGGCGGACCGGTCGAGGGCGATCGCGGCCTGATGCTCCACAGCACGGAATACGCGATCGAGGGCACCGAGCGTGTCCACGACGGCGTCGCGCTGACCTCGCGGCCGGGCGTCCTGGCCGACATCGCGCACGGCGCTGGGCCGCGCCGCTACCTCTTCGCCCTCGGGTACGCGGGGTGGGGGCCCGGCCAGCTCGAGGCCGAGATCGCGGGCGGCTACTGGATCACGGTCTCCGGGGACTCCTCCATCGTCTTCGACGACGACGCCGGCACCAAGTGGGATCGCGCGACGTCCCTCCGCCGCGTGACCATTTGATCCGGCCGCGGGGGCCGGCTCAGTAAGTCGGCGCGGCGGTTGAGGCGATCAGGACGTTGAGGCAGGCGGGGAGACCGGAGCGGAGCGCCCGGTCCAGCGCGGGCTCGAGATCCTCTGGTCGCTCCACGCACTCCCCGTAGCCGCCCAGCGCGGTCGCGACCTGCTCGTACCGTGAGGGGCGCAGCTCGCAGCCGATCGTGCGATCGGGCCCGTAGTGCTGGATCTGGAGCTGATGCTCTGCGTTCCAGCGTGCGTCGTTGCCGATCACGACCACGATCGGCAGGCCGTAGCGCGCCGCGGTGTCCAGCTCGAAGGCGTGGAAGCCGAAGGTCCCGTCGCCCAGCGCCGCGATCACCGGCCGATCGGGATGGCGCAGCCGGGCCGCGACGGCCATGGGAATGGCGCTGCCGATCGCGCCCGCGACGCCGTTGGTCAGGCGCCGCTCGGTCTCTAGCCCGGCCTGGATCCACTGGCCGAACTCGCCGCCGTCGGCGACCAGGATCGCCCCGCGGTCGAGGTGGGGCTGGAGCGCCGCGCACACCCGGAGCGGATGGATGGGCGCCTGGTCAGCCACGCGCGCCGCGGCCCACTCGACGGGCACGGTCGCGCGCGCGCGCGTCACCTCCTGGTCCCACGCCCCGTGATTCCACGGCCGCCCCCGCGCGGCGACGGCCAGCTGGCCGGCCACCGTGGCCGGATCGGCGACGATCCCGGGCGCGGCCGCCTGATGGAGCGCGCTCGGGTCGGCGTCGACCTGGACGATCCGGCATCCCGGCGCCAGGGGCGGCGACTGGCCAAACCGCAGCGTGAAGTCGAGCCGCTTGCCAAGGAGGAGGAGCAGGTCCGCCTCCTTGAAGCGGGGCGCGGCCAGGTGCAGCCAGGGATCGTTGAGGCCGCGCGGGCTCTCCATGGGGAACGCGGGCACGCCGGTGGCCTCGACGAGACCGCGGACCGCCGAGCGGCGGTCGCCCCGCGCCATCGCAGGGCCGAGCAGGATCAGCGGGCGCTGAGCCGCGGCCAGCTGCGCCAGCACCGCGTCGACCGCCTCGGCGGCGGCCCGCGCCGGCGTCTCGGCCCGCGGCGGTCCTGCGGTGGCCGTCCCGCTCAACGGCGCCTCGAGCAGATCGCCCGGCAGGCTCACGTGCACGGGGCCGGGCCGCCCGCTCCTGGCCAGCTCCAGCGCCATCGCGATGTCCTCGCCGAGCCGGGTCGCGTCCCTCGCCAGCCACGAGGCCTTGGCGGCCGGCGCGGCCACGGCCGCCTGGTCCATCTCCTGGAAGCCGCCGCGCCCGATCTGCCCCAGCGGCGCGTGCCCGCTCAGCAGGACAAGCGGGGACTCGGCCATCCGCGCGGTGTAGAGCGCGGACACCGCGTTGCAGTGGCCGGGCCCCGCGGTGACAAGGGCCACCGCCGGCTCGTCGGTGAGACGGCCCCACGCGTCCGCCATGTGGACGGCGGCCGCCTCGTGGCGCGTGTGCAGGATCGTGAGCCGGCTGCCGATCGCGGCGTCGTAGAGCGACAGGATGTGGTTGCCGGACAGCGAGAAGACGTGGCGCACGCCAGCGGCCTCGAGCGCTGCGATCATCAGGTGCGCGCCCGTGCGGGTCATCGCACGCGCCCACGGGCCGCCACGGGCCACACGCGCTCGACCTTGCCGTGGCGCACGCCGTAGATCTCGTCGACCATGTTGGTGACCACGCAGCAGTGATTGGGCACCACGCTCACCACCGCGCCGACCCGCGGCCGCTCGGGGCACGCCGAGAAGTCCACGACCGCGTGCTCCTCGGAGAGGCTCGTCACCTGCGCCTCGGGGTATTCCATGAGATGGCCGTAGCCCTTCATGTGGTAGAGGTCCGAGGTGAGCACCTTGCTCCCCGCGTCGAGAACTCCGCGCGCGTCGGTGGGGCGGCTCACCACCGTGGCGCGCACCCGCATCGCGCACTGCTCCCACGTCGCGGTGCCGGTGGACACCACCATCGCGTCGTTGTAGACGCAGGTGCCCGCGCGGTGCTCGGTCAGCATCGGGAAGCGGTCGACCGTGGCCAGCGCAGGCGTGCCCCCGCCCGAGACCACCGGCACCGGGATTCCCGCCTGCTCGAAGAGCCGGAGCGCCCGCTCGAAGAACTCGCGCGTGTCGGGATCGCGGTTGGGGAACGTCATCAGTCCGCGGAAGTGGAGCCCGGGCCGCGCCATCGACTGGCGGGCGAGGCCGAGGGCCTCGTCCGGCGTCTGCACGCCGGTGCGGCGAAAGCCGGTGTCGCACTCGACCAGGAAGCCCAGGTCGATCCGGTGTCGCGCCGCCGCCTCCGACAGCTCGCGGGCCACGGTGTCGTTGTCGAAGACGACCGCGAGGCGCGGCAGCCGTCGGGCCAGCGCCATCAGGCGCTCGGTCTTGGCCGGCCCCAGGATGTTGTAGGTCAGCAGGACGTCGTCGGCCACGCCCGCGTCGGCGAAGACCTCGACCTCGCCGAGCTTCTGGCACGTGATGCCGACCGCGCCGGCCGCCATCTGCATCCGGCCGATGTCCGGGATCTTGTGGGTCTTGATGTGGGGTCGGTTGGCCACGCCGTGGCGATCTAGGTGCGCCTGCACCCGGCGGATGTTGTCCTCCATCACGTCCAGGTGCACGGTGACGGCGGGGGTCTCGAGATCGGCGAGCGCGGTCATCGGGGAAGCCTCCTGGGGGCCGGGGAGCGAGCCGGCCGCCGGCGCCGGCTCTCTTATACCAGAAGCGCCGGGAATACGGAGCGCGCGCCCCGCGTCCTCACGCTAGACTGTTCTGCAGCTCGAGGCGAGAGGCTGACCATGGCGAGGATCCTGGTGGTCGACGACGAACCGCACGCCAGAGCGATCGCGACGGATACGCTCATCTCGGTCGGGCACAAGGTCGACACGGCGCAGGACGGGGTCGACGCGCTCTACCTCCTGAAACACCACGTCTACGACGTGATCGTCAGCGACCTCCGGATGCCGATCCTCGATGGGCCGGGTCTCTACCGCGCGCTCGAGCGGCGCTACCCGGCGATTCTCCCGCACGTCGTGTTCGTGACTGGGCAGGCGGACGTCGAGCCGTACACGACGTTTCTCGCGCGGACCGGGGCGCCGGTGCTCAGCAAGCCGTTCACCCGGCAGGAGCTGCGGCTGCTGATCGAGTGGGTGCTGGAGACGTGACGGGTGCGGCCGCCGCTAGCGCCGCAGCAAGGGAAGCACGCTCCTGAGCCGTCGCCACATGTCGGCGCAGGGAGCGTGGAAGCGGATCGTGCGCCCATCGGGCAGCGTGAACTCGACCTGAGGCTCGCTCGGCAGCACCGGCACGTCGCAGCCGTCGCAGTGAAGTCCGATGCCGAAACCCGTCCACGTGGAGGTCGGCTCGAAGGAGCCGGGCAGGAGGCGGGCCGCCAGTTTCTCCGCGATGCGTTGCCCGGGGGACTCGATCGAATCGCTCATCGACGGCCCGTACCGCGCTTCGCGCTGATCAGCCCGCGATCGGGCTCTGGGCGAAGACGGCGGGCGCTGGGCCGCTCGCGCAGCGCAGACCGAGCGCGCCGCAGCAGTGGCACCGGCCGGGGGCGAACGGCCCAAGCCCGACGATGTAGCCGATCGCGGCGCGAACCACGGATTCTTCCAGCAGCAGCGCCGCGGCGAGACAGCGCGCGCAGTAAGAGACGTCGCGGCAGTCGCGCAGGTACTGGCGGATCCGGCTCTCGATCAGCGGGTCCACGTGCGGGCGGGCGCGTCGCATGGGAGCCTAGCGCCGCCGTTCCTGCTCGAGATCGGTCTGCTTGAGCCAGTCGAGGTTGGCCTTCGTGCGCTTGCTGTCCTCTTCCAGGTGCTTGACGCGCAGCGCGGCCCGGCGCGCCTCGTCCTCGCGCGCGAGCAGATCCGTCAAGGTCGCCTGCCAGGCGCGGGCCTCGACCGTGTGGGCGCTCTGCGGGAACTCGGCCACGAACTGCGTGAAGGTCGCCCGCGCCGCGCGGTAGTCGCGCAGGGGGCTGATCGGATCGGCCTGGGCGACGCCGAGCTGATAGAGCGCTTCGGCCTCGGCGGCCCGACGGGATCGGGCCGAGGCCGCGGAGACTGCGCGGGGGTCGTACTCGACCGTGGAATCCGTGAACGGGAACCACGCCGCTCCCGTGGTCGTGCAGCCGGCCGCGAGCGCCGAGACCCCGAGGGTCAGAAGCATCCGTTGGGTGATCGAGCTCATGCCGTCCTGCCCTTACTCCGTGCAACCCGAGGGCCATCGGCGAAAAGTAGGTAAAGAGTTGAATAGCAGAGGATTTTCTTCTGTCCTTCTCGGTACTTGACTGACACGCTCGGTCAATCCGACGCGGGTTTCGTCACCCGGTCTCGCGCATCGGGCCCGTGGCGGGTCGGGTACCCTCTACGGCCCTTCCCCGCTCCTCGATGGCGAGACGTGCACAGAGTGGGGTTCCTGCCTCCCGTCCCGCGAGAGGCACATCCGGTGCAAGAGGCTCTGCTCGGGGGTGATTTCGCTTCACGGGAGAGCGCATCATGAGACAGTTTGCGACCGCGATATTGATCGCGTTGTCACTCGCCACCCTTGGCGGGTGTGTCGTCGGACCGGCTCCGGCCCCGGACGTCTACGTGGGCGCCGATGATCCGTACGTCTTCTCGGCCGTGCCATGCGTGGGGTGCTGGCACGGCACGTGGGCGGGCCGCGAAGGCTGGCATCGTGGCGGAGGGCGACCGTGGGAGCGTCCGCATCACGAAGGCGACCACCTCGGCGGCGTCCATGTGGGCCACGGGCCCGTGCACGAGGGTCATCACTCGTAGCGTCGGCGCGCGACTCTCTCTCCGGCCTGGTGGCGCGAGTGGAGCGGGGGCGGGATACTGGTCGCGAGGAGCGGGGATCAGATTCCCGGTGAGAGGTCGAGCAGGCGGCGCACCTTCTTGGAGAGGACGGCGAAGTTGAAGGGCTTCACGAGGATGGGCACCTCGGGATCCAGCACGACGCCTTTCAGGATCTGGTGATCCGCGAGCTGTGCGACGGCGTACGCGGTGACGTACAAGATCTGAATCCCAAGACGGAACGACCCGATCTGTCGGCCCAGCTCCGCGCCGTCCATCCCGGGCATGACGAGGTCGGTGACGAGGAGGTGGATGGGCCCAGGATAGGTCCGTGCAAGCTCGAGGGCCTCGTCGCCGTCCGCCGCGGCGAGGACTCGATAGCCGTCCTGCTCCAGAGCCAGCTGGGTCACCGAGCGGAGGCCGACATCGTCGTCGACCACCAGAATGGTTTCTCGGGGTTGAGCGTCATCCATGCGAAGCTCCGAGAACCAGTGCCAGAGTGGGGCCATTCGTGACGAGCAAAGAGAATCAAGCAGTTGTGCGGCATAGTCGCCGCCCGGGTCGACAACCCACGTCATCGGTCGCTCCGGTCGGTGTCGCTCCGGGGAGGGCCTCGCTTGACGCGGTGCAACCCGCGCCGCCGACAGCCGACCCGTGGTGGGCGCGCCTGATGGACGCCTGGCTCTGCCTCGTGTGGCGGCTCCTCTGGAGCTGGAGGCGGTAGCCGTCCACGACGTCCCGCGGTTCGCTTGCTACACTCCTCCCATGGCCGGAGGCTCGGCCCCACGCCGCAGAGCACACGCGCTCCTGGCCGTGCCGCTGACCGTCCTCGTCGCGAGCTGCTCGACCGTCCCGACGCCGCCACCCGGTCGGTCGGCTCTCCTCTGGAAGGCGGCGACGGAGTGCTCCGCCGGTATCAGCTCGCTGCGAATCGACCGCGTTGACGAGGACGGCTCGGTTCACGGCGTGACGCTCTCGCGGGACCAGCGGCAGGTCGCGCTCGACAGCGACCGGTTCAACACCTGCTACCGCCAGCGTGCCGGGGAGACCCTCGCGCTCGCCGCCTCGCCGGCCCGGATCACGGACGTCGGTCTCTTGCCGTCGCGAAACCCGGTGACGTCGGTCACGGTTCAGGTCGTCGACAACGCGGTCCTCGTGCCCGTCGTCGTGAACGGGAGTCGACCGGCCTGGTTCATCTTCGATACGGGCGCGAGCATCACGGTGCTCACGCCGTCCCTCGCCCGCCAGCTCGGTCTCGACGTACCACGCGACGCGCAGCGGACGACGGCCCAGGTGGCCGGGGGCCAGCAGGTCCAGGTACCGCTGCTGCGCGTCGCCTCGATCGCGGTGGGCGGCGCGAGAGTGGACAACCACGAGGTCGCGATCTACGACATCCGCAGATCCATCAACACGGGAGCGACCCCGACGAGCGCCGATGGCCTGCTCGGCTTCGATTTTCTCGGGCGGTTCACGACGACGCTGAACCCGAGAACCAGGACCCTGACCCTGCAGCTCGAGGAGCTCCCGGCCCGCTGACGGAGGCCGGCGCTCCGAGCCGCCGCCTCACGCGCCTCGTCGTGGAGAGTGGCGGGTCTTGCGACCGACGAGGTGCGAGCCGTCGCCGCGATGAGGGCGAGAGCCGGCGCGGCGCCATCGCTCCCGGGTTTCCCATCGAAGCTTGTCGCGCCTGGCCTGGATCCGGCGGGTGAGCCAGCCGATGACGCCCGCGCTGACCACGAACGCCACCGCGGAGAGAGCGATCAGAACGTCGTCCACGCCGCCCGCGCCTTCCCGGGACCCGACTGCCCTCTCCTCAGCGGGTGCGGCGGAGTATGGGACAGAGCCGCCTAGGCAGGCAAGAGGTCGCCGGCGTCGAGGTCCTCGATCGCCGCGCTCCGTCGCTCGAGCCACGCCCGGAAGACCGCCGTGCCGCGCTCGTTGGCCGGATCCAGGGACGCCGTCGCGATCACGGTGTAGACGTGGCCGTACAGGACGGCGCGCCGGTAGTCGAGGAGCGCGTCGTCGAAGCTGTACGCGCTACCTCCGCCGGCCGCCAGCTCGTGCCACAGCCGCAGGAGGCGCATCTCTTCCGCTCGCCGCAGGGCCGGCGCCAGGCAGCCCGACAGGAAATACGCCACGTCGAAGACCCCGCGCCCGCGGAACGTGATCTGCCAGTCGATCGCCGCCACGTCGGTGCCGTCGAAGAAGATGTTGTCCAGGCGATAGTCGCCGTGGGCGACGGTCAGCGGCGGCTGGGTGAAGGCGTCGAGCTGGGCGATGATGTGCGAGCCCAGCTTCTCGGTCACGGCCCGCATCCGCGGCGACACGTGGTCGCCGAACAGCTGCAGGAACGGCTCGGCGGTCTGCTGGTACGCGACCTCGGCGCTCTGGTGGATCGGGGCGTTGCTGAGCGGCATCCAGTCGAGCCCCTCGAGCTCCGCGTGCTCCCACCAGGCTCGATGGAGCCGCGCGATGCTCCGCACCGCGCGCTCGGCGTCGGTGGCGGAGCATCCGGCCGCGTCGTCGCCGATCGGCACGCCGCTCAGGTCCTCCAGCAGCAGCAGGTAGTCGTCCTCGGCGACGTCCATGACGGAGGCGTGGCAGCGGGGTACACGGACCGGCACGCGGGCCGCGAGCTCCCGGTAGAACCGGATCTCCCGCTCGTAGAACTTGAACATCCGGCAGATCTCCCGGCCTCCCGGATCGAGCGTCGGGAGCTTGCCGATGATCGTGGCCGGCGCGCCGGCCTCCGGACGGTCGTACCGAAGGCGCAGACGCGCCACCTGACCGAGGAATCCCGCGCCCACGCCGACCGGCTCCACGCCGATGCCGGCGACCGCCGCGTCCCGGAGGGTGCCGCTGCCGCGGAGGGCGGCGGTCACCCAGGCAGGATCGAGATCCGTGAACTGTCGGATGAGGCGAACCGCCATGCTGACTCCTCCCGCGCGGGTAGGATGCTCGGGTCGGGCGCGAGTCCGCAAGCCCCTCCCGCCCCGGCTGGTGTAAGGTCCCATCGTGGATCGGCGAACTCGCGTGCTGCTGGGCCTCGTGGTGTGCGCGGTCGCGCTTCGCGCCGGCACCGCGTCGGCCCAGAACAACTTCGAGATCCAGGTCTACGGATCGGAGACGGTGGCGCCCGGGAGCACGATGGTGGAGCTGCACAGCAACGTGGCCGCGGAGGGCACGCGGCAGACGACCGACGGAGTGCTCCGCACCCAGGGCGCGTTCCACGAGACCCTGGAGATCACCCAGGGCATCACTCCGTGGTTCGAGACCGGGTTCTACGTCTTCACGTCGATCCAGCCGGACACGACGTGGGAATGGGTCGGCGACCACATCCGTCCTCGCGTACGGGCGCCGGAGAGCTGGGAGCTGCCGGTCGGGTTGAGCCTGTCCGCGGAGCTCGGCTATCAGCGCCGATCCTTCTCCACCGACACGTGGACGATGGAGCTGCGGCCGATCATCGACCGACAGTGGAAGGACTGGTACGTCTCGTTCAATCCCACCTTCGGCCGCGCGATCAAGGGAGAGAACGCGGGACGCGGATTCGAGTTCTCACCGGCGGCCAAGGTCAGCTACAGCATGACGCGGACGGTCGCCTTTGGCGTCGAGTACTACGGGTCACTCGGTCCGGTGGGTCACTTCGATCGCGTCCACGACCAGCAGCACCAGATCTTCCCGGTGATCGATCTCGACCTCGGGCCCCAGTGGGAGTTCAACGCGGGCGTCGGGGTCGGCCTCACCCCGAGCACCGACCGGCTGATCATCAAGGTGATCCTGGGCTATCGCTTCGATTGGGGCGGCGCGGCGCGGCGCTGAGCCCCCGGGCGGATCAGCGGCTGAGCGCCTTCCGCTTCCAGAGCTCCCAGGGCCGTCCGAGCGTGCTCCCCATCGTCGCCTCGACCCGCCGAGCCTCCTCCGGGCTCAGGTAGGTGACGGTCCCACCGAGTGCGATCGCCTGCGCCTGGAGCCGGGCGTTGACCTCGGTGTAGACACTGCGGAAGACCGCCTGCGGGAGGCTGGTGCCGACGACCGCCGCGCCGTGGCCGCGCATCAGGACCACCGCGCGGGCGCCGAGCGCCTGGGCGAGCGACCGACCGAGCGCGGGCGTGCGCACCAGCATGTCGGTATCGCCCGCGGCGGCGCGGATGTCCCAGACCGGGGCGCCGTCGGCGAGGAACGCGCTCATGTGATAGAGAGGCCGCAGCGGAACGCCGGTCGCCCCGAAGGGAATGACCGACGGCGAGTGGTTGTGCACGACCGCACGCACGTCGGGCCGTGCGCGATAGATCTCGCTGTGGATGAAGCGCTCGAGGTAGCTGGTCCGCCCGCGCGGATCCACCGCCTCGCCGTCGAGGTCGTACTCCATGACGTCGGCCGCGGTCACCAGCTCGGGCGCCAGCGAGCGCGACATCATGAACCGGTTGGAATCGCGGTCGTGCCGCGCGCTGACGTGGCCGTAGCCGTCGACCACGCCCTGGTCCGCGAGGATCCGGTTGGCCGCCACCAGGTCCTCGATCAGCTGGGGCGCGACGGGGCCGGCGGAGGCGGACTGGGCGGCGACCGCACCGCGCGCGGCGGGCAGGGCCCAGGTCAGCGCCATCGCGGCACCGGTGATGAAGCGCCGTCGGGTCACCTCGATCATGGGACGGCCTCCTGCCGACGCTAGGGTGCCGAGACCGTCCGCGCCCCGCTGGTCGAGGTCACGGTGAACGCGGTCTCGCTCTGGCGCGTGTAGACGTAGGCGCTCCAGCCCGTGGGGGGCGTCGGGATCGAGCCCAGCACGGGCCCGCAGGGTGCACCGGACACCGTGGTCTGCGTGGTGAGGGCCTCCAGCGATTCGGGAAGGCTGCCGCAGGAAGCGCGAAAGGTGCCGACCGCGCCGGCGATGGCCTGGACGTCCGCCTGGGCCTTGGTGGCGCGGGCGGCCGGGATGTCCTCGCGCACCGCTTTTTCCTGTTGCTCGCAGGCGGCCAGCCCGAGCAACGATCCTACGAGAAGCGCTACCCGTACGAGTCTGCCCAGCGCGTCCATCCTTTCCGGCCGAGAACTCTGCTGCGCCCGCACCCGCCGATCTGTGACAGAATCATACGCCGCGCGGATGGATTCGACCAAACTGTGGCTCTCACCCACAAGGAGAACGCGATGAGCATCAAGCGACACGGCGTCGGTCCCCGGCTGAGCCAGGCGGTCGTTCACGGGAACATGGTCTATCTGGCTGGCATCGTCGCGGCGGATGCGTCCGCCGACGCGAAGGGACAGACCGAGCAGATCCTGAAGAAGATCGACGAGCACCTCGCCGCCACCGGCAGCCACAAGTCGAAGCTGCTGGCCGCCACCGTCTACGTGGCCAGCATGGCGCTCTACAACGACATGAACGCGGCGTGGGACGCCTGGGTCGACAAGGCCAGTACCCCGGCGCGCGCGACCGTGGAGGCCCGACTGGCCAACCCCAGGTACCTGGTCGAGATCATGGTCACGGCCGCGATCTGATGGCCACTCCGCCCGCCCGTCGCTTCGAGGGCAAGGCCGTGCTCGTGACCGGCGCGGCCGGCGGCATCGGGCGGGCCGCCGCGGTGCGCTTCGCTTCCGAGGGCGCGCAGGTCGGGCTGGTGGACGTCTCGCGGGACGGCCTG
>Ga0187766_10002125_pt1 | contig 11707 bp, 10 predicted proteins | sample 0216_QUI02_MP05__4_FD_132971 | JGI IMG/M metagenome (GOLD analysis project Ga0187766, IMG submission 132971) | Tropical peat soil microbial communities from peatlands in Department of Meta, Colombia - 0216_QUI02_MP05_20_MG | ecosystem: Environmental > Terrestrial > Soil > Wetlands > Peat ... | reverse complement strand
GCCTTTGCCTGCTTCCGGACGGGCGCAGACTTTTGTTTCGCCACCTTCTTCTTTGGTTGCTTCATTTCGCTGGCATGAACTCCTGCCTGATCACAAAGTTGTCGAGTATCTCCCTGCACCTGTTCCTAACTGTCACTTCTGTAACTTCGGCGAACTCGGCCACCTCCCTCTGGGGAAGGTGCTCCCCGACCATCACCGACGAGAGGTAGACATAGGCGGCCGCCAACCCTGCGGGCGCCTTTCCGCTCGATATTTTTGAGTCGCTAGTCTTGCGAGAGAGGGTGAGTGCGAGGTGCTCTACCCTGGGGTCAATCTTGGCCATGTTGATCAACTTCGAGATGTACTTCTCCACCGACGGTGGCGGGACGTACTCCTTCTCCACGTCCTTGAGGACCAGCCTGAAGTATCGGGCGACGCTCCCCTTCTCCATCCCGGCCGCCCTGGCAACCTCCTTGAGCGTCCTCGACACACCGCACTTCCTGCAGGCGAGGTAGACGGTGGCCGCCGTCATTCCAAGAATCGACTTGCTCTTCGCGACCTTCATCTTGGCCGACGTCCTGTAGATCTGGGCCGCGGTCTCGGCGACGTTGTCCGGGAGGTTGAGCGATTCGCAGAGCTCCGCTATCTTGGAAAGAACGTTTGAGAGCCCCCTCTCCTCGCTGTTTATCGTCCTAGTCCTGCTCTGCCACTTCCTCATCTTCTCAACGGTGGCCCTCATGGCCGGGTCCAGATACTTGCCGTGGGAGTCGCGCATGGTCCTGCTGATCTCTGTGGAGAGGCCGAAGTCGTGCAGGGCCAGTGTCGTCGGTGACCCGACCCTCACCCGCTTGTTCTTCTCCTCCAGGTCCATTGCCTTCCATTCCGGACCCGAGTCGGCGGGAGCCAGGGTTACGTAGCCGCACGTCGGGCATACCTGCTCACCCTTCTCCGAATCGCCAATGAGGCGGTTGCCGCAGACGGGGCATGACGTCCTGAACCCGTCATCCCTGCTTGCGTTCCACAGGCTCAACTTCTCTATCCCTCCACGAAAGCCGGATCTCCGGCATTCCCGGTCCTGCTGCTAACCACGGCAATCGACGCATACGGTGCCCTGACAGGCCCGATCAGCTCAATCACTTTTCCGAGCTTCCGTTTTTCTTTGTCGAATAGGAATGCACCAGGCCTGACCTCCCTAGAAAGCTTCACGACGAGCCGGCCGCTCTTTGCACGGTGCATGAGGACGCCGACTTGTAACAAGAAAACCGAAGGCAGGTCATCCTGCCTTTAAACCTTCGCGGGATTCTTTCACTTTTTCCGACGGGGCTGGACCTGTTGCTGATGTTTCTGCGCCAGGCCCCGAACCACGGACAACTCTCGCGCTATTTTGAGCAGCTGTGGCTGCTTCGCGCCAGACTTGATAACAGAAACGTACCCCGATTCCTTCAGAGGGCGGGAAGGATACTTGGCGGGTTGCGGCTGTGGCTGGAGGTCAAGGCGGCGGCACGCTTCTCCCAGTTCGGTCAGGGCCGGTGCTCGAGTGGCAGAGCTGAGGGGTACTCTGCGCCCCTCGCTCCGCTTAAGCTCGGAGTCGAAGTAGTCCAGCCATATTACTTGCCTGACGTAGTCTTTCATTTCTTGGAGGTCAGCACTGCGTTGACCACGCCGTCGGCCGTCGGCCGGGAAGACACCACTGCCTCCCCCGCCTCGGTTTCAAGAATCGCTCCCTTCGTAATGACCCCTCTCCTCTCGTAATCCCTGTTCGCGGGACTGCTCTTCACCCTAACTATCTTGGACTTCTTTGCCTTCCCGCTGCCGTCCGTAACGCTGGCGAAGTCTGCGGTAATCGCCCCTGCGGTCATGTGCCCGCCCCTCCTACGAATGAATCTACGGGTCGCGGGACCGACCAACGGCTCGATGGCGTAACCGTCCTTTTCGTAGGCCCTTCTCCCCCGATGCGGCCTCGTCCTCCCTCCCGTGGGCCTCCTCTTCACCAGATTCTCGATGGGTCGCGTCAAACCCTGATACCTTTCGGAGCCGCCCTCATTGGCCGGATGTTAAGCGTTTTGCTACCGCAGTGTCAGAGTCCTGCTCTCCAGCTGCCTCTTCATCGTCGTGATGTCGGTGCTGAGCCCGAAGTACTCGGCGAACCTGGCGCTGGTCCTGTAGTTCTTGCTCCTCCCCTGCCTCTCCCCGACGACGAAGCCCACATCTTCGAGCTCCTTGAGGTGCTGGTAGACGGTGGAGCTCCTCCTCAGAACCAGTTCAGCGGCCGATATGGGCTGAAAGAAAGCAATGAATGACAGGGTCCTGAGCGCAGCCCGGGAGAGGAGAGGACGGGTGGCGAACTTCCTTGCGGTCTGTGTGTACTGCGCCTTCAGCTGCATCGCGAACTTGGGGCCCGCGTATTCGACTATCTCCACCGCTTGCATCGACCCGTTGACGGCCCTCGCGACTTCGCGAGCGATTGCGGTCGCCTTCCGTTCTGACACGGTGCCCGCCACCCTGGAGATCTCCTCGATTGACAGGGGCCTCCCCGACGCGTAGAGGGCTGCCTCTACCTTCGCCAAGACTTCAGTCGGAATTACTTCCTTGCCCGCTTCACTCAAGCTGCCCCACCGACACCACCAACGCGTCTTCGTCTGATTCTTCCTGGTTGATCACGACCTCGCCGTTGCTGGCCGCGAACAGGAGAATGATGAAGATGCGGGCGGCTTCGACGGGGCGGAACCCCCTGACGAGCTCCGAAAGCAGTATCTTCCCTGACGCCTTCAGCCTCTCGACGAGTATCCTTCTGTACTCCGAGAGCATCACCTCAAGGGGGATGACGTAGTCACCGAGGTCCGGGGGAGGCTCCTCCGGCGCCAGGAGGTTCTGTGAAGCGCCCCCTTCTTCTTCAAGCACGATTTCCTGGAGGATTCTCCCGAGCTCGTCGAAGAGCTCGTCGATGTTGGTGGAGTAGATCTCGTAGCGGAAAGGCATGACGATGAACTGAGGCGGCTGGGTGTTGTCAAGGAGCCTGTTCTGCATCCTCAGCCTCTCGAACAGGAACAGGGACTCGACCTTCAGCCTGTATATCGTGGCCGATGATAGGGCAGCTGTCCCTGCGGCCCTCATGTCGATGAACTCAGTCTGAGATATCGCTTTCAGGAACATGTCCAGGAGCTCAGAGAGGTTGATCTCCCAGGGGCTCTTACGCTTCGCCAGGGACGGGTCGATCAGAACGTTGAGGGGAGGTCTGCCCAGGAGAGCTGAGCTAGGCATGTCGAGCTACCTCGGCGGGTTTGTAGTGGACGACGCGCGACACCCCTCCCGTGGAGTAGACCCCGTAGGTCATGTCGCTCTCGGCCACGAAGACGTCCCTTAGGGTGATAGCTATGATTTGGGCCTCGGACGACTTCTCCTTTAGGAAGCGGGCGAGGCTCGTGGAGTTCACTGCGTCGAGGGCCGCGTCAATCTCGTCGAAGAGGTAGAAGGGGTGCTGCTGGACCGCCTGCATGGCGAGTATCAGCGAGACTCCAGTGACGGCCCTCTGCCCTCCGCTGTGCTGCGATGACTCGCGCAGCCCGTTGCCGAAGTCTGCACGCAGAATTATGCCCCCGCTGAAGATCTCGTCGGGGTTTTCGAGCTCCAGAAGCGCCACACTTCCCGTCAGCTTCATGAATATCGTGCTGAACTCGGCACCAACTCTTTCGAAGGCAGCCATGAACACCTTTCTCTTTTCGGACTCGACGCTCTCGATGAACTTGATTATCGAGTTGCGCTCCGCTTCAAGCTCGTTGTGCCTCACGGAGAGGTTCTTGTAGCTCACGTACATCTCGGTGTACTGCCTGTCTGCCCCCCTGTTCACCGACGCGATCACCTGCTGGTACTCCGACTGGAGCTCCGCGAGCAACGATTCACTGGTCTCGAAGAACGCAAGCTCCTCCTGATATCCGAGCATACGCAGGTACCCGAGGGCTTCTTCCACCTTCTCCTGTGTCGTCTGGGCCTGGCCTGAAAGGGAGAAGAGGTCCTTCTGGTTCCCTGCAATTGAACGCGACACTGCGTCCCTTTCCTCTTTGAGGCGCCTCGCCTTGCTGTCGAACTCGTCCAGGACGGGCTGGCTCTTCTTGGACGACTCCATCAGCTTCGCTATCTGGTCCTCGAGGGAGCGCTTCTGCTCAGTCAGATCCTTTACCCTCCGCGGGGTCTCCCTGACGAACTGCTTGTTGGACTGGAGGTCCTCGTTGGCGTTGGCCAGGTCGAGCTGATTGTCCTCCAGCGCCCTCAGGAGGATGTTCTCCAGGGTCGCCCTTTCCCTCGCCAGGCTTAGGTTCAGGTCCTGAATCCTGTTCCTGATAGTATCTATCTCTCCTGAAAGCGAAGTCTTGGCCCCGTCCACCTCAGCAAGCATCCCGTCTAGTCCCAGGGACTGGGAATCGGCGACTAGCTGCCTGAGGGAAGCGATCCCCTTCGTAATGGAGTCCTTCCTCTCGGTGGCCGCCTTCAGTTTCTCTTCGAGCCTGGAGACGACGGCCGATTGCTTCTGGAACTGCGAATCGATGTTCCTGAAGAGGCGCTTCTGCTGGCCTATCCAGGCTCTGATCGTCGTGGCCTGAGCCCTGAGCGTGCTTGTGGTCACTATCTTCTTGACCCTCTCTTTCATGATGCTGCGTGAGTCGGTCTCGAGGGATTCCAGTTCTGTCTTCCTCCGGTCGATGGCGCCTTTGAGTGCCCCCACGGCGTCCTCCACCTCGCTGATCCCCTCGATGTTCTCCAGGCCCTCCATCAGGTTGACCACGAGCTCCTGGTAGCCATAGCTGAATGCACGTCCCCCGGTCTCGAAGGTTTCGCCGTCGACGGTCACAGCTCTGACCCCCTCAGATGCGAGGATGTACCCGATTGCCTCGGTCTCGACCAAGACCGTGTCCCCTGCCAGGAAGTTGATGAGGCCCTGGAACTCCGCTTCGCACTTTATTGCGTCAGAGAGTGGGCCAAGCACGCCGGCTGAGCGGTCGACGTCAACGGCCTTCACTGACTCGACCTCCCTTAACGGTATGACCGAGAAGCTCCTCGCCTTTAGAGACTTCGCCGCTTTGATGAGCTGCGTCATTGACTTCAGATCCTGGACGATGAAGGAACTCATCCACTTGCCAACCACTGAGTTGACGGCCTTCGAATACTGTTGCGGGAACTTGACCAGCTGGCCGAGGCGGCCCACGTAGCCCGGGACACCCCCTTCGTCGCAGAACTCCTGCAGCTTGAGCTGGCCGCTCCTCTCTCCAGCCAAGCTCTCCGACATGTGCTTGAACGCCTCCTCGCGCGACATCTCGACCGAGGCTCTCTCCAGTATCTTCGATGCGGAGGCTATCGAAGAGACCAGCTTATCCCGGCTCTTCTCCACACTGGACAGGTTGTCGTCGATGGAGTTCAGCTCCGTCGTCGCGTTCTCGTAGAGCGCGAAGAGGTTGTTGGTGCTTGACTCGAGCTTCGCGAGCGAGGCCCAATAGGTGTCAACCTTCAGTTTGAGGTCTTCCAGCCTCTTCTTTTCGACGACGAGGCTAGCGGTGGCGGCGTTGATCGTAAGATCGATCTGCTGCAGCTTCTGGCCGAGGTCGGCCAGCTTGACCTGCACCTTCGCGTTCTGTTTCCCCTTCTGCTCGATGGTTCTCCGCAGCTCTTCCCCTGCTTTGAAGAACTCTTTCAGCCTCTGGGCGAGCTCGGCGTGCTTGGCGTCCAACTTCTCTATCTCTGCCGTAAGTTGCCTAACGTTCGAGTTGGCCGCGTTGACTTCCTTCTGCTTCTCAGATACGACCTGCTTGAGCTGAGGCACAGTCTCCCCCTCCAGCTCGGTCACGTTCGACTCGGCGGTCTTCAGGTCAGCTTCAAGGGACTCGAGCTCATTCCTCACGTCTGCCAGCTGGAACTGCAGGTCAACGTGGCTCGCTCCTCCTCCCTGGATGACGTCTACGATGAATCTCGTCTTCTCGTTCTCGACCTGACCGATGCGGTTTTCCAGCTCGACAAGTCTCGCCCCCTGGTCGCTTATCTTCCCGTTGAGCTCCTGCTCCTGAGAACGGAGTACCGTCAACTTTGCCTTGAGCTCCTTGATCCTCTTGGAGGTCATCACGGCCTGCAGCCAGTTGATCTGAGACTCGAGAAGGTTGAACCGTACCATGTCTGTTCGCTGGGAGTCAAGCGACTCGAGGGTGCTCCTCATCTCCCCGATGCGAGCCATGGCGACCTCGAGCCTCTGATCCGCCTGCCCCAACTGCCGCTGAGCCTCGGACTTGCGCTCGTCGAACTTCGAGATGCCGACGACGCTCTCGATGAGCTTCCTCTTCTCTTCCGGGGTGAGGTCGGCCATGCGGGTCCCCGCCCCCTGGGCGACGATGTTGAAACCTCCCGGCGCGAGCCCGGCCAGGTCTATGATGTCCGTGAGCGCGCTCCTCGAGGTCTTCCTGCCATTGATGTAGTAAGCGTTGTCGCCGTCCTCCCTAAGCTCCCTCGTCACCGTCACCAGATCCGAGTCGACCGGTATCGCCCTGTCGACATTGTCGAATTGGAGCGTCACCCTGCAGTTGGAGGGCCTCCCCGCGCCTGACGGCTCCTCTGACTTCGGCGTATAGATCAGCCCCGACAGCCTGTTGTTCGCAGCCCTCAGCGACCGGGGCGAGTTCTCTCCGATTGCGAATGATATCGCGTCGGCGAGGTTTGACTTTCCGCTGCCGTTGGGGCCAGTTATGACAGTGAACCCTTCTTCGAAGTTGACGACCACCGTCCGGGGGCCCGCGGACTTGAAACCGCGCATCTCTAGCCGTCGAATATACGTCACAGAACGATTTGCCCCGATGGAGGATATCTCGGACAATGGATATAAGCGCTTGGTTTTCCGAGCCTAGAAGTTGACAGTTTTCTCCCAAAGGCGCAAAAGGCTGCTTTCCCTGGCAAAGGGGAAACAGGTCGTCGCGTTGACGGCCCCGAATCTGTTCTACCTGACCTCGTTCTTCGGCGGCGGGGTTGCCGTTGTCCGTCCGGACAAAACGGTGGTCGTAACGTTCCCCCTGGAGGCAGACAGGGCAGGAGAGCTGTGCCAGGAGTCGGAGATAGTGGTCGTGAAGAAGCGGAAGGACCTCATGAAAGAGGTGGAGCGGCAGCTGGAGAAGGGGAAGGTCGTGACCGACGAGGAAGGGGCCTTCGAGGGCAGGCGCTCCAGGGCGAAGCCTCAGCTCTTCCTCGACGCCAGGAGGGTGAAGGACGAAGCCGAAATCGAACTCATCCGCAAGGCCTGCGCCGGAACAGACAAGACCTACGAGGCCCTCGAGAGTGCAATGAAGCCAGGAAGGACGGAGTGGGAGTTGGCCGCAGAGGTGATGAAGGTCGCCCTAGAGCAGGGGATGACACCCTCCAACTCTGACTCGTCACTCGGGCCTGTGATCATCGCTTCCGGCCCCCACGGCGCCTACGGCCACTCTGAGCTGTCGGACAGGGAGGTAAGGAACGGGGACTTTGTGGTGGCGGACCTCTTCTTCAGGTATAAGGGGTACAACTCGGACGAAACCAGAACTTTCGCCATAGGTAGTGTGAGCTCCGAGATGAGGAGGCACTACGCTGTCGTCAAGGAGGCCCAGGCTGCGGCGTTGGATGTGGCCAGGGAGGGGGAAGCTTGTGGGGCGGTGAACGAGGCGGCCGTAAACGTGCTGAGGAAGAACGGCATGGACAAGCTCCTCAACCACAGCATAGGGCACGGGGTGGGCATCGACATCCACGAGATGCCAGGGATATTCAAGGGGAACAAGGTGAAGCTTCTGAAGAACGACGTGATAACGGACGAGCCCGGGGTCTACCTTGTGGGGAAGTTTGGCGTCAGGATAGAGGACACCTTAGTGGTAGGCGGTAAGAGGCCAGAGGTTCTTACGAAGTTCACGAAGGATCTTGTGACCTGCGGATAGGTTAGGCGTATCCCGCTCTTCTGGTCCCCACTTCGAAGACGTCGACCCGGACGTCTCTGCTGTACCCGAGCAGGGCCGTAGCGACCCTGTCTGCGTCATCCGGTCCGACTACGCTGTGAACCGCGTAGCCAATCATGTTCTGGCTGGCGTGTGTCGCCCCCGCGGACTTCGCCAGTCTGATGAGCTTCTTCACCTCGACCGATTCAAGGCCGAGGGCGCTGGAGAAGCGTTCCCCCTCGCTGGCAAGCGTGCCCAGCGTGGGGTCGGAGAGGAAGCTGAGAAGGGACTCGTGGCCGAGCCTATTGATTCTCTGGGTCACGGGATTCGAGGACAGAGCGTCCTTCTTGTCGAAAGGGGCGATGAAGGCCGTGACGATCCTCGTACCGTCGGGAACCCCGACCGTGACGAACTTTGCCCTGCCCGGCTCCCCCGAGACGGTGATGGCGCCAGCACCGACCGCGTCGAATATCACCGAGACCGTGCCTAGTCCCGTTTGCTCCAGGATCTCCGCGTTGTGGGCGAAGAGAGCAATTTCGGGGCGCGAATTCTGTATTCCTGCCGCGCGGGCCACGGCGTACACTGCCGAGGTTGCCGATGCCGCGCTCGCCCCGAAACCAGCACCTATGGGGGTCTGCACCTCCTGGACGAGGGAGACCTTCGCCGTCACTCTTGAGCCCGCGAGCAAAAGCCCGACCGCTCTTCTGGTCGTCCTCGCATTGTATGTTGAATCTCCGTTTACGACGGTGGTGAACGTGTTTCTCTTTCCCGGAAGGATGGTAGCGCTCGTCGTGCTCCCCTTCGAGAGAATGTAGCCCCCTCCCGTCGCACCTGTCGGCTTGGGAGAATTGTAGCTGATCTCGAAGAAGTTGGTTATGGCCGCGGGCGCGAATGCGATCGACGACCTAGGGGGCAGCCTTGCTCGCCTCTAGTCTCTTGCCTGTGAAGAGACTGGCAAGGGGGCCGAAGACGACCACCACGACAGCAGACAGCGCGAAGTAGGGGGCCAGGCCCGGCCAGCCAGCTACAGTCTCGGGGGCAAGGAAGAAGATCGCGGCACCCAGTGCAACGAAGAGGAGCGAGAAGCTTAGCGATATGGCCATCTGTCGGCGCCCCACGTCCGACCATTGAGGAGTGTAGGTGAGGACCTTGGAGCGACCGATGATCGGTCTCGTAGCACGGACTAGGGCGGGAACCCCGATAAGGATTGCCGGGATCGATGTCATGTCCCAGTAAACCGTGAATCCAAGAATCAGCCGAGCAGGGAGCGGCACGAGGTACACGAGCAGAGCGCCGGCGATGATATTCCCGAGCGTCAGGAAGCAGACGGTCGCTGCAACGAATGCGGGCCAGGACCCGTACCTCTTGACGAACATGGAGAGCAGAAGAGTTGCGATGAAGTTTGCGGGCGCACCGACGGTCAGCGCATAGAATGGCGTCGTAGCGCCGAGCGGTACGAGGAATACGATGTCCCCCAGGAAGGATCCAAAGCCAGCCCCCAAGGCAGCGGGGAGGGAGTCAGTTGTGACAGCGAAGAAGGCTGGCACGAAGGACGCTATGAAGAGCTGTCCCACGCCCCAGGGCGTCTGTATGTAGGCAGTCATGCCCTTTGCTACGGCGAAGAGGGCTGCCGAAATGGCGACTACACTTGCCTGAACTGTGACGCTCGTCCTTGGCAGTGCTGCGTCACCGTCCATGGCCACGTGGCCCTGTTTTCAATATATCAATATGGTCTATAATATCTCTATACATGTAAATAGAGCTCGTTCGGAGTGGACTACAGAGCCGGAACCTACCTTAAGTAGAGCACGCGGTGTTTGGCGGTTTCCTTGAGACGAGACCGGTTGGGACGCACTCTCTTCTCCACAGAGATGTTAGGAGTGCTCCTCTTCGCGTTCGCTTCTGGGTTCCCTCCCTTCGATGACGTCACCGAGGTCGACCTGACCATGCACATGCTCCAGCACGTGCTGATCGTTTTCGCCGGGGTCATGATCGCCTACCCCCATCTGGGGAGGCGGCTGGTGAAGGAGATCAGGAGTGTCTGGCTCCCCCGCCTCGCACTGGTTCTGTCCGTGGCCATCATCGTCTTTTGGCACTTCCCTGACCCCTGGTACACAGCGGTGCTCAACCCTTCTGTGCACGTTCTTGAGCACCTCTCCTTTCTAGGAGTGGGGCTACTCTGTGGCTCCTGGCTTCTGCTCCTGTCTGACTCGGGAAAGATAGGGGCACTGATGGCGGCGTTCTTCGGCCACATGGGGTACGCAGTCGCTCTGATTTCTCCGTGGGGAACCCAGGTTTACGCCCTCTATTCGCTCCCTGATCAGGCACTCCTTGGCTGGGTCCTCCTCCTCACGGGGCCGAGCCTCATCGGCGGGGTCGCATACATCATTGCGAGAGACCCTAGCTGGCTCGGGGGAATCTCGGGGGCTAAGAGGGACGGCGGGCCGCCAAGGGTCACGTTCCTGAACCGGGTGAGACCTCCGAGGTGGCTGGCGCCCCTGCTCAGCGCCCTTCTCCTCGTCATCTTCGTCGGATACTTCGCGGCGACAGCCTACGCCCTCTCGAGCCCCCAGCCCGTAGTGAAGGGGCCGACCGTATACATCTCCGAAACACCCGTGACCTGGCAGTTCTCCCCGCAGGAGATCAAGGTCGTGGTCGGGGTCAACTCAACGGTGACATGGGTCAGCCGTTCGATTTCGTACGACACCGTGACTGGCAGAGGCGGGGCATTCGGTTCGGGGACGATTCCGCGCGGGGGTACGTTCACCTATACTTTCACGGCTCCCGGCGTTTACGAATACTACTGCCTGTACCACCCCTGGATGACAGGAACGGTTACCGTGGTGGCATCGAGCGGCTAGTCCCGCCCCACAAGATCAGAAAGCTGGGTGACTTCCCGACCGTCTACCCGCCTGCCAAGACCCCTGAAGTCCTTCTGGAGGGGCTCAGCCAACAAGTAGAACCCGACCCCCATGAGTGCAGTGAATCCCGCAATCACATACCAGCCGAGTTGCGGGGCTCCGGAGAAGATGCCGAAGGTCCAGAGCCCGATGACAGGGGAGAGCGACCTCCCGCCCATCGAGGTGGAGGCGAAGTACCCCTGGAAGGTCCCCCTGCTCTTGACGCCGGAGAAGAGTGTCAGGACAGTCTGGGACGGGACCGTCATGAAAATCTCTCCGAGCGTTAGCACGACCATCACTGCCTCGAACTCGAGAAAGGTCGAGGACATCCCGGCCATCACGAAGCTGAGCGCCGAGAATAGACACGACCCGATGAGCGGGTAGAGAAGTTTCTTCGCGCGATAGAACAGGGAAGAGAGCGGCAGCTGAAGGAGCACTATGACCAGACCGTTGGTGGCAAAGAGGAACCCGATTTGCTCAGACGAGAAGCTGAGGAATTTCTCCACGTACAGGGAGATGGGAACTATCTCGTAACCTATGGCCATATAGCCGGCAACCACGAGTAGCAGGAAGAGCACCAAGTTCCTGTCCGACCCCCACCGCAGGGCAGCCGACCGTCGTTCGGGTTCGCCTTCATGACCTTTGAGGGAACCGGCGCTTACGTACACTATGGTAAGGAGAGAAGTGACGAGAGGTACCGCTGCGCTCAGAAGGAAGACGCTCGCATAGTCGAACCTCTGCGCCAGCACGCCCCCTAGGGCCGGGCCTATCGCAAACCCCAGGTTCCCCGCTATGGACAGGAGGGAGAGCCCAGTCTTCAGGTTTCTGATCTCGGTGTTGGCCACTATCGCGGACGACGCAGGCTGGGCCAACCCCCTGAGGAGGTTGAAAACAGGATAG
>Ga0187766_10002123_pt1 | contig 11708 bp, 14 predicted proteins | sample 0216_QUI02_MP05__4_FD_132971 | JGI IMG/M metagenome (GOLD analysis project Ga0187766, IMG submission 132971) | Tropical peat soil microbial communities from peatlands in Department of Meta, Colombia - 0216_QUI02_MP05_20_MG | ecosystem: Environmental > Terrestrial > Soil > Wetlands > Peat ... | reverse complement strand
GCTCGCGCGTCGCGGCACCGCCGATCAGGACCAGGCACTGCTCACCGGAGCGCAGCAGGTCGGCGATTCCCGCAATCTCGACCTCGGCCACGGCCGTGCGCCCAGGAACGGCGGACGCGTCGGCCGGCGAGACCGGCCGTCCACCTGCCGACCACGACACGTCGGCCGGCAACACGAGTGTCGCGACGCGGCCGGGCGGAGTCGTCGCCGCAGCGATCGCCTCGGCCGCGTCGGCGCCCACCTCGGCGGCGCTCTTCGTCGTCCTCGACCAGCCTCCCAGCCAGCCGGCGAGCAGGTCGATGTCCGAGCTCAGCGGTGCGTCGTAGCGCCGGTGGTAGGTCGCGTGGTCTCCGACGATGTTGACGACCGGCGTGAAGGCGCGGCGCGCGTTGTGCAGGCCGGCCAGGCCGTTGGCGAGGCCCGGCCCGAGGTGGAGCAGCGTCGCCGCCGGGCGGCCCGCCATGCGGCCGAAGCCGTCGGCGGCGCCGGTGACGACGCCCTCGTGCAGTCCCAGGATGCCGCGCATCGCGGGCACTTGGTCGAGCGCCGCGACAAAGTGCATCTCCGACGTGCCCGGGTTGCCGAAGCAGACGTCGACGCCGCCCTCGACCAGCGTCCGGATCAGTGTCTCGGCACCGTTCACAGGACGGCCCAGGCGTCGAGCGCACCCGGCGCGAGGAGCGCGAGGTACGCCAAGCTACGTCAGGCCGCCGGCGCTCAGATCAGCCACCGCGACATCGTATGCGCCGGCGTGCTTACGAGCTGGCCTGCGGGTGCGTTACGGTCTACACGACCGTCGGTCCACGAGGGCGGGCAAGGGCACCGTGTTTCCACACGACCGAGAATCCAGGCACCGCGTAGCCGTTCAACCTTCGGCCGGCGGCGATGCGAGCGTCGGCGCGCGGATCGCGCGGGCCCGCCGTGACGCCGGCCTGACGCAGCGCGCTCTCGCCGACCTCATCGGCGTCCGTCTCTGGGTCGTCGACCGCTGGGAGTCGGGTGCCGGGGCCGTGCCGCCCGAGCAGCTCGACACCGTCGCGACGGCCACACACCGCACGCTGCGCTGGCTCGAGACGGGTGTCGACGAGCGCGCCGTCGGGCTGATCGTCTCCGAGCCGATCGACGGGGACGCGGGGACCGAGGAGACCCAGCGCGAGCTGGACGAGCGCATCGCGGAGATCGAGGAGGCGCGCCGGGAGGTGCACGAGCGCCTCGCGGAGATCGAGCAGCGCGAGGCCGCGCTCAGGATGCAAGAGCAGGAGCTGCGAGAGGTGCGCGCCGCTCAGGCGGAAGACCGGCGGCGGTTCCGCGAACGCCTCGCCGGCGTCGAGCGGGCGGACACGCCGGCGCTGACCACGGCGCACGACGTCGAGCACGCTCTGGCGCAGGCCGACGAGCTGCGGAGCGAGCTCGAGCGCGAGCGGGCCGGGCACGCCGAGCTCGAGGAGGCGCGCCGGCAGGTCGAATCCTCACGAGCCGAGGTGACGGAGCGCGAACGCATCGTCGCGGAGTGCGAGGCGCGCTTCGCAGCGCGCACGCTCGGGCTCCGCGCCGACGGGTCCGACGTCAAGTCACTGGCGCAATGGCTGACGGACTCCGTCAAGGCAGCCGCGAAGCGAGAGGCCGAGTCGGTGGTCAAGGCAGCGCGCGAGCAGGCCAGGCAGATCCTCGCGGACGCGAGGGCGGGCCACCAGCCCCCGGGCGAAGACACGCGGCGCTGACGCCGGCGCCCGCGTGCCCGAGCGCGACCCGCTCACCGACCCCGCGCCGCTCGTCCGGCGCGTCTACGCCTACGTCGCGTACAGGATCGGGGACGGCGCCGACGCCGAGGACGTGACCTCGGCGACGCTCGAGCGCGCGATCCGCTACCGCCGCGAGTTCGACCCGCGCCGGGGCGAGCCGTCGCGTGGCTGATCGGGATCGCCCGGCGCTGCATCAGCGACCACTTCACCTACCGCCCGGTCCCCGTCGCGGAGGTGCCGGAGACCGCCGCGCCGGGCGAGCTCGCGACCGACTCGGCGGCGCGGATCGACCTGCGCCGCGTCGTGGCCGGGCTGCCGGAGCGCGACCGCGAGCTCGTCGCGCTCCGCTACGGGGCCGACCTCACCGCACGCCAGATCGGGCAGCTGCTCGGGATGCGGACGAACGCGGTCGAGGTCGCGCTGCACCGGGTGCTGCAGAGCCTGCGCGAGTCGCTCGAGGATCCCGTCCGATGAGCGTCCGCTCGCGCTCGACGGCGTGGCGGCCCGCCCTGGCCGTGGTGCTGCCGCTCGTCGCGATCGCCGCCGTCGGCTCGGCGAGCGGCGGCTACTTCGCCACCTCCTTCGGCTGGACGGCGCTCGCCTTCGCCTGCGCGGCGATCGTCTTGCTGACCGTCGCCGCTCCGGCGTGGGGACGCTTCGACCGCGTCTTGCTCGCCGCCGCCGCCTGCCTCTGCGGCTACACGTTCCTCTCCGCCGCCTGGGCGGGGTCGGTCGGTGACGCCGTCGACGCGGGGATGCGCATGCTCGTCTACCTCAGCGGCGTCGCTGCCGCCGTCCTGCTGCTGCGGCGCGGAGACCTCGGCTGCTGGCTCGCGGGGCTCGTGCTCGGCGTCGCCGGCGTCTGCGTCTACTCGCTCGCGACGCGCCTCTTCCCGGCGCACTTCGGCGGGCTGAACACGTCGTCGTACCGGCTGTTCGTGCCCGTCGGCTACTGGAACGCGCTCGGGATCTTCGCCGGGATCGCGCTCCTGCTCGGCCTCGGCGTGGCCGCGCTCGGCCGCTTCCCGGCTCTTCGCGTCCTCGCGGCGGTCGCGCTCGTCGTGCTCGCCCCGACGCTCTACTTCACCTTCAGCCGCGGCGCCTGGCTCGCGCTGATGATCGGCGCCGCGGCGATGGTCGCGCTCGGCCCGAGCCGCTTGCGGCTCGTCACGGCAGGGCTCGTCCTGGGAGCGATCCCGGCGGTCGCCGTCCTGCTCGCCTGGCGCTCGCCGGGCCTGACGCAGCAGACGGCGACGCTGGCGGCGGCGAGCGCCGCCGGACGAAGGCTCGCGCTCGAGCTCGCACTGCTCGCGCTCGGGCAGGCCGCGGTCGCCGCCGGCTACCTCGCCCTCACGGCTCGCGTCCGCCTCTCGCGCGAGTGGAGCCGCGCGGCCGGGGCGGCGCTCACGCTGGCGGCGGCGGGTGCCCTCGCCGCCGTCCTCGCCGTCTACGGCGGGCCCGTAGCCCTCGCGCGTCACGCGTACGACTCCTTCGTCTCGCCCCCGACCGGGGGCGCGGATCTCAACAGCCGCCTGTTCTCCCTCTCGAACGACGGCCGCACCGTGCTCTGGCACGCCGCCTGGAAGCAGTTCGAGGCGCATCCCCTCGTCGGTGCGGGTGCGGGGAGCTTCGGGCGCTGGTGGCTCGCCCATCGCACCAGCGCCTACTTCGTCCAGGACGCGCACGACCTCTACGTCCAGACGCTCGGCGAGCTCGGCCTCGTCGGGATCGTGCTGCTCGCGGCGCTGCTCGTGGTGCCGCTCGCGGCCGCCGTCCGGGCCCGCCGGCAGCCGCTGGTCGCCCCCGCGCTCGGCGGCTACGTCGCCTATCTCGTCCATGCCTCGGTCGACTGGGACTGGCAGATGCCGGCCGTCACGCTGCTCGCGCTCTTCGCCGCCGGCGCGATCGTCGCGGCGGCACGGCCCGAGGCGCAGCCCTTGCGCCGTCCGGCCCGGCTCGCGCTCGGGGCCGGCGCCGCCCTCGTCGCCGCGGCCGCCTTCGTCGGGCTGATCGGCAGCATCGCCCTCTCCCGGGCCGGCGACGCGGTGCAGAACGGCGAGGGCCGGACGGCCGCGGCGCAGGCGGCGAAGGCGCACCGCTGGGCGCCCTGGTCGGCGCAGGCGCTCGAGGATCTCGGCGACGGCCGGCTCCTGCTCGGCGAGAAGCGGTCGGGGCTCGCCGCGCTGCGCGCGGCGGCCGCCAAGGACCCGGGCGACTGGCAGATCTGGTTCGACATCGCCGCCGCGACGACCGGACCCGCGCACCGGGCCGCGCTCGCCCGGGCGAAGGCGCTCAACCCGTACAGCCCCGAGATCGCCGACGTCGAGGCCGCCGCCCGGCCGGGCTGAGGCCGGCCTGTAAGGGTTTGCCCCCGCCGGGCGGTAGAGGGAGCGATGGGCTGGAGGAGGACGCACCGCGAGACCGACCTCGAGCGCGAGCTCCGCGCGCAGCGGCCGCGGCCGCGCGCCGAGCTCGTCGAGCTGCTCTGCCGCGCGAGCGCGGCCGGGGTGCCTCGCCGCAGCCTCCTCCCCAGGATCGCGCTCGTCGCGGCCGTCGTCGTCGTGGTCGCAGCGTCTCTCGGCGCGACCGGCGCCGTCGGCTACGCGACGAAGTCGGTGCACGCCCTCGGCACGAGCGTCCTCCACGTCGTGCAGTCGCCCGCGGTCCACTCCGGCAAGAAGGGCAACGGGGACGGCGGAGGAGGAGACGGGGACAAGCAGGGGCACTACCCGTTCCACCACGAATACGGCCACCGCGTGCCGATCTGCCACGACGGCAAGGTCGTCTACGTGCCGTCGGACGAGTACCTCTACCGGTTGCTGCACGGCGACAAGCCCGCCCCGTGCCCTCCGCACCGGCGCAGGTAGCCTGGCGGCGAAAGGGTTCGCCCGCACTGCGGCGAACATCGCGCGTGATGATCGAGCGGTATCCGGTCGTGTCGGCGGAGGACGGATCCCGGTCCGACCCGCTGCGAAACCCGAACCTCGGGTCACGGCTCTTCGGCTATTCGCGGCGCAAGACCGACGCCCTGCTCGAGTTCGCCGCGAGCATGATCGAACGGCTCACCGGCGAGATCGTCCAGCAGCAGGGTGCGCTCGCCGACACGGAGGCCCGGCTCGCCGCGGCGTCGGCCGACGCCGAGCAGACGACGGCCAGGCTCGAGGCCTCCCGCGCCGAGCTCGAGCGGGTGCGCGCGGAGCTCGAGCGGGCGCGTGCCGAGGGCAGGAGGAGCGGGCCGGACGAGGCCGAGCGTGCGGTGATCAGCATGGCGCTCATCTCCGCGCACCAGGCGGCGGGCCAGATCCTCGCGCAGGCAAAGGAGGAAGCGGAGGAGATCCGCGCCGCGGCACGACGCGACGCCGTCGGCGCCCAGGACGAGGCGAACCGCGTGATCGAGCAGGCGGAGATCCGCGCGCACGCGCTCGTCGAGGAGGCGGGGCGACAGGCCGAGACCCTGCGCGCCGAGGCCGACCGGCAGAGCGCCCGGATCGAGCGGGAGCGCCAGCTGTGGACGTCGTACCTCCGCCGTGCCCTCGACTCCGTCGGCCAGGCCGGCCTCGAGCCCGAGCCCGCCGCCGAGGCCGCCGCCGAGCCCGAGCAGCCGCAGGACCTCGAAGGCGAGCTGCGCGGCGTCATCCGGGGAACCGACCGCCCCCTGAGCGACTGATCCCCGCGGCGGGGCGCTCATCGCGGCGTACGATGGCCCTCGTGCGACGCGCACTCGTGCTTCTTCCGCTCGCGCTCGCGGCGGTCGCCCTCGCCGGCCCCGCCGCGGCGGCGCCGCAGCTGAAGAAGCTCGAGGTGGTGCTCACGGGCCAGGACCACCATCCGATCGTCGGCAAGACGTGGAGCTACCAGGTCAAGGTCACGGACTCCGCCGGCAAGCCCGTCGCGTGCAGGATCCACCTCCAGATCCTCCTCGCCGGGGTGTCGGTGGTCGGCGAGGTCGGGGTGCACGTCGTCAAGAACGGCATCTGGAAGGAGACGATCGTCGCCAAGGGGCCGGACGCGTTCCCGCCGGCCGCCCGCGGCGAGCCGCTCGTGCTCCAGGCGACCGTGACGGCGAAGGGGTACGCGACGGCGAAGGCACGCTGGCCGATCGTCGTGAAGTGAGCGGCGCCGAGGTCGACGTCCAGCAGGTGCGCAAGAGCTTCGAGGGTGGGCGGATCCGTGCGCTCGAGAACGTCTCGCTCCACCTCGACCCGGGCGAGCTCGTCGCGCTGACCGGGCCCTCCGGCTGCGGCAAGAGCACGCTCCTCAACCTGATCGGCGCGCTCGACCGGCCCGACTCGGGCGAGATCCGCGTCGGCGGCGAGGACGTGACCCGGCTCGACGACGCGTCCCGCTACCGCGCGGACACCGTCGGCTTCGTCTTCCAGTTCCACAACCTGATCACGACGCTCACCGCGCTCGAGAACGTGCAGGTGCCGATGCTCGGCAAGCGCCGCCGGGCCGAGCGCGACCGCCGCGCGCGCGAGCTGCTCGAGGAGGTCGGCCTGACCGACCGGGCGGACAGCTACCCGCCGACGCTCTCGGGCGGCGAGCGGCAGCGCGTCGCGATCGCGCGCGCGCTCGCGAACGGGCCGCGCCTGCTGCTCGCCGACGAGCCGACCGGCTCGCTCGACTCCGAGACGGGCGCGCAGATCCTCGAGCTGCTGCACCGCGTCCGCGACGAGCACGGGACGACGATCCTGCTCGTGACGAACGACGGCGGCGTCGCCGGCCAGGCGGAGCGGGTGCTGCGCATCCGCGACGGCGTGCTCGACGGCACGGGCTCGGCTGCGCCGCTCGGCAGGGCCTAGAATCGCGTCATGTGGTGGCGCCGAGCCGTCGTCGCCGCGATCCTCGCCCTGTGGCTCACGATCGGGGTCGCTTGGGGCGGGAGGGCCGCGCTCGTCTACGGCTTCTTCGTGCTCGTCGCCTGCATCTTCGGCTTCTGGGCGCTCGCCGCCGGGAACCTGAGCCGGCGCGCGGGAGGGGGCTACTACGAGCGGCAGCTCGACCCGCAACGGTCAGGGCGCTGGCGCGACCGCGACCCGCACCGGCGTTGACGGCTACTCCCGGCGCAGCGCCTCGATCGGACTGAGCCGCAGCGCCCGCCAGGCGGGATACGCCGCGCCGATCACGCCGACGCCGAGTGCGAACGCGAGCCCCCAGGCGAACACACCCGCGTCGAAGTCCGGCGTGACGAGGGTCGACAGCCCGGTCTGCGCCGTGAACAGGTGCGCGGCGAGCACGCCGAGAGCGAGCCCGATCGCGAGCGCCGCGAGCGAGATCCCGACCGCCTCGCTGACGATCAGCGCCGCGATCCGCCAGCTCCGCCAGCCGACCGCGCGGAGAATCCCGATCTCGCGCACCCGCTCGAACACCGACATCGCCATCGTGTTCGTGACGCCGATCCCGCCGACGATCAGCGCGAGCGCCGAGATCACCCAGCCGATGTCGAGAATCAGGCGCGACGACGTGTCCACCTTCACCGCCTGCCCCGGCTCGACGATCGCCGAGATGCCGTAGCGCTTCTCCAGCCGCGAGGCGACGACCGGCGGGCGCTGGCCGAGCTTCACCGTGACGGCGATCGTCGTCACCTCGCCGGGCCGCTTCGCGAGCGCCTGCACCGTCGGCAGCGGCAGCACCATGCCGAGGTCCTCGAAGCGGTCGCCGCTGTGGTAGATGCCGGAGACGCGGAACGGGTGGCCGTCCACGTCGATCGAGGATCCGGGCTTCACCTTGAACGTCTTCGCGCCGGTGTCGCCCACGAGCGCGCCCGAGCGGTCGCCGGCGACGAGCGTCAGCCGCTGCGCCGGAAACTCGTTCGGCGCGAGCCCGAAGACGAGCGACGAGTCCTGGCCCTGCACCGTCGTCACGAACAGGAAGATGCGCGCCGTCCGCGCGACGCCGGGATCCTTCGCGATCTCACCCTCGAGGCCGACCGGCAGGAGCGAGCGGGTCGCGTCGCTCACCCCGCTCTGGAAGAGCCCGAAGTCGGCCCGGCCGATGTGGATCAGGTCTCCGGCGGTGCGCTTCGCGCCGGCGGAGATGGAGAGCAGGGCGACGATCAGCCCGACGCCGAGCGCCACCCCGGCCGAGGTCAGGAGCGTCCGCACCGGCCGCCGCAGCAGGTTCTTCCAGACCAGGCCGAACCAGGTCATGCCACCGACCTTATCTCCGGTACGCTCGGAGGAGAGATGGAGCCGGATCGGACCGCGATTCTGAAGGCGCTCGAGCAGGTGATCGACCCCGAACTGCGGCGGCCGGTCACCGAGCTCGACATGGTGCGGGACGTCGAGGTGGTCGACGGCGTCGTCTCGCTCACGATCGTGCTCACCGTCGCGGGCTGCCCGCTCCGCCACTCGTTCGAGGAGCAGATCGACCGCGCGCTCGCGACGGTGCCCGGCGTCACGGGCGTGGCGCTCTCCTTCGCGGTGATGACCCCCGAGGAGCGGCAGAAGCTGACGACGAGGCTGCGCGGCGGCGCGCCTGCCGGCGACGCGGTGATCAAGCTCGGGCCGGACACGCGCGTCATCGCCGTCGCCAGCGGCAAGGGCGGCGTCGGCAAGTCGTCGCTCGCGGCGAACATCGCCGTCGCGCTCTCGCAGCTCGGTCGCAAGGTGGGCATCCTCGACGCCGACGTCTACGGCCACTCGATCCCGCACATCCTCGGCATCCACCAGAAGCCGGTCGCGGTCGACGAGATGATCGTGCCGCCGGTGAAGGACGACCTGAAGCTGATGTCGATCGGCTTCTTTCTCGACGGCAACGAGCCGGTGATGTGGCGCGGGCCGATGCTGCACCGCGCGCTCGAGCAGTTCCTCACCGACGTGCACTGGGGCGACCTCGACGTGCTCATCGTCGACATGCCGCCCGGCACGGGCGACGTCTCGATCTCGCTCGGGCAGCTGCTGCCGCGCGCCGAGGTCGTCGTCGTGACGACGCCGCAGAAGCTCGCGCAGGACGTCGCCTCGCGCGCCGCGTCGATGGCGCGCAAGACGAACATGCGCCTGCTCGGCGTCGTCGAGAACATGAGCGGCGAGGTGTTCGGCTCCGGCGGCGGCGAGCTGCTCGCCGAGGAGCTCGGCGTTCCGCTCCTCGGCCGCGTCCCGCTCGACCCGCAGCTCCGCGAGCAGGGCGACCTCGGCGAGCCGATCGTCGCCGCGCTGCCCGAGTCGGAGACCGCGCAGGCGATCGTCGCGATCGCCGAGGCCGTCGACGCGTCGCGGCAGAGCAGCGGCGGCATCGTCAAGTCGCTGCCGCTCGTCGGCTGAGCCGATGCCCTCGTCGAAGAACGCCGACGCGGTGCGCGAGGTGTACGAGCTCGCGCGGCGCGCCGACCACGGCGCGCTGCGCATGCGCCTGAACGACGACGTGACCTGGGATCCCGCGCGCGCGGGCGCGTGGAAGCCGTGCTCGACGGCCGACGAGGTCGTGCGCACGCTGCTCTGGCGGGCCCGGGCGAACCGGTTGCGGCCGGGCGAGATGATCGACCTCGGCGACCGCGTGCTCGTGCAGCTGCACGGCAGGCGGCTCGAGCGGCTCGGCGCGAAAGGGTGGATGCCGAGGCTGTTCCAGATCGTCGTCCTGCGCGAGGGCAAGGTCGTGAGCATCCGCGACTACGCCCGGCGCGAGGACGCGCTCGCCGCCGCTGGCCTGAAGGCGTAGCCGTGGCCGCGGCGGCGTTCTTCGACCTCGACCGCACGCTGCTGCGTCGTTCGTCGGCGCTCGCCCTCGCCGGCTCGTTCCGCGAGCGCGGGCTGATCTCGCGGAGCCAGCTCGCGAAGGCGGCCGCCTGGCAGCTCCTGTTCGTCCTGCGCGGCGCCGGCCACGAGGCGGTGCGCCGCGGCGCCGAGGACGGGCTGGTGGTGCTGCGCGGCTTCACGCCCAGCGAGCTGCGCGATCTCGTCGCCGAGGCGCTCGAGCCGGTGCTGCGGCCGCTCGTCTACGCGGAGCCGCTCTACCTGATCGAGCAGCACCGCGCGCGAGGCGAGTCGGTCTACATCGTCTCCGCGACGCTGCAGGAGATCGTCGACGCGATCGCCGACGATCTCGGCTTCGACGGCGCGCTGGGTACGGTGTGCGAGGTGCGGGACGGCGTGTACACGGGGCACGCGGTGCGCGCGCTGCACGCCGAGAACAAGGCGCAGTCCGTGCGCGAGCTGGCGGAGAGCCGCGGCTACGACCTCGGCGAATGCACCGCCTACTCCGACAGCCACACCGACCTGCCGTTTCTCGAGGCGGTCGGCCGGCCCGTCGCGGTCAACCCCGACCGCGAGCTGAGGAGGATCGCCGTCGAGCGCGGCTGGCCGGTGATCGAGTTCAGCACGCAGGCGTATCCGCACGCGCGGCGCCGCGTGCCGCCGCTCGTCTTGCTCGCTGGCACGCTCTTCCTCGCCGGAGCGCTCACCGCGGGACGGCGGCGTGGAGGCTGAGGAGGCGCTCGCGCGGCTGCGGGCGCGCGGCTTCGGGGGCGAGGACGCGCAGCGGCTGGTGGCGCACTTCGCCGAGGCCGAGGCGCGCGGCAAGCCGAGTCACGGCTTCTCGCGGGTCGGGTGGCTCGAGACATTCGACGTCGACCCGGGCGCGCAGCCGGAGGTGCTCGAGGCGTTCGAGAGCTTCGAGCGGTGGCACGGGCGGGGCGCGCTCGGCTACCTCGTGCTCGACGCGGTCGTGCGCGCGCAGCTCGCCGACCCGCCGGAGCACGTGCGCGTGGTCGTCTGCGAGCAGACCTTCCCGACGGGGATGCTCGGCGGCTGGGTGCGGCGGCTCGCGGCGGGCGGTCTCGTCGCCGCGTTGACCGCCACCTCGCCGGCGCGGCTCGGTCATCCCGACGGCGGGCCGAAGCTCGCCGGCACGATGCCGCTCGCGATCGGCATCCCCAGCTCGGACGGGGCGCCGTTCGTCAGCGACGTCTCGATGGGCCGCGTCACGCACGGCGACGTGCTCGCCGGCCTCGCCCCGCCGGAGGAGCTCGTCCCGTTCGGCGGCGAGCACGCGTACAAGGCGTTCGCGCTCGCGCTCGGCCTCCAGCTCCTCGTCGGTGCGCTGCAGCGCGAGGAGGGCTTCGGCGCCGTGCTGGTGGTTGCGCGGGCGGAGTCGGATCCTGTGCCGGGGCTGCGCGCGCGGGCGGCGGGAGCGCGGCTGCCCGGCGACCGGTAGCGCATTCGCCGGCGCCCGGGGGACACCGCGTGTGGTGCTCTGGACGGGACAGGGTCGCGCAGCGGTCGCGCGGCCGTACCGTTTTCAACCCCCCGGTGCCAGGCACCGTGCCTGGCACCCGGGGGGTGCGGGCGGCTCCCGGGCAAGTGACAGTCGGCTACTTGGGGAAGCGGGGGTCGTCGCGGATCGAGGCGAGGTCGTCGTCCTTCGCCGCATGCTCGCGAAAGCGCTCGGCGGCCACGACGGCGGTGTTCAGTTCGTCGAGCGCCCGCTCGCGGTTGCCCGCCTGCGCCTCGACGCACGCGAGCTCGTAGTGGAGCACCGGAAGGTCGTGCTCGGCGAGCGCCTCCTCGAGCATGCGCCTTGCGGTGTCCCAATCGCCCGCGCGCATGTGCGGCAGCACGGGGAAGTAGTACTCCCACGCGGAGATCTCGTGGCGGCCCGGGACGCCGCCGATCGCGAGCACCGTCGTGGTAGGTTCCGTCGCCACCGCGGAGCGGCGCTGCGCCGGGTCGTCGAGGTAGACGAGCGTGCCGGCCGGCGCGTCCACCTCCTCGCCGTCGACCGTGAAGGTCGCGCGGCCGGCGACGACGGCGTAGATCTCCTCGTGGCCGAGCTGCGCCTCGGTGTGATCCTCGACCACCTCGTCACCGGCGCTCGCCGCCGTGTATGCATTGATGCCGAACGCCGTCACGCCGAGCGTCCTGCGCACCGGCTTCCAGACGAGCGTGCCGAGGACGGGAAAGCCCTCGACCTCGTCGAGGCGGAGCACTTTCACGATGCGCCGTACGTCAGCTCGGTGAGATCGAGCGCGAG
>Ga0187766_10002122_pt1 | contig 11708 bp, 10 predicted proteins | sample 0216_QUI02_MP05__4_FD_132971 | JGI IMG/M metagenome (GOLD analysis project Ga0187766, IMG submission 132971) | Tropical peat soil microbial communities from peatlands in Department of Meta, Colombia - 0216_QUI02_MP05_20_MG | ecosystem: Environmental > Terrestrial > Soil > Wetlands > Peat ... | reverse complement strand
GACCCGCTCGCCGACGGACCGGTGATCCACGCGGCGGCGACGGCGGCGCTGCGCGCCGGCGCGAATCTCGAGCTCGTGCTCGGCGTCTGCCAGCGGGTCGCCGAGCACGTCCCGGTGGTTGCGATGTGCTACGCGAACGTGATCCTCGCGCGGGGGCTCGAGCGGTTTGCCGATGCGCTCCTGAACGCCGGGGCAAGTGGGCTGATCGTCCCCGACATGCCGCTGGAGGAGGCATCCGCGACGCTCGCGGCCTGCGATCAACGGGGCCTCGCGCTCGTTCCGCTCGCCGCGCCCACGACGCCCGAGCACCGGCTCGCACTGATCGGGGCCCAGGCGCGTGGTTTTCTGTACACCGTGTCGCTCACCGGGACCACGGGTGAGCGCGCCAACGTCGACGGCGATCTGGAGCGGATCGTGTCGCGCGTCGCCGCGCACACGGACGTGCCGGTCGCGGTCGGGTTCGGGATCGCGACCCCCGAGCACGCGGGCGCCGCGGCGGCGGCGGGCGCGGACGGGGTGATCGTCGGCAGCCGGCTTGTCCGCGCGGCCGGCGAGGCCGATGATCCAGCCGCTCACGTCGGTGGGCTCGTGCGCGGGTTCTCCGCCGCCCTGAGCCGCGGGACAGGCGCGAGCCCGGCCGGCACCAGTTAGCATCCCGGCCATGGGCCTGATTCTCACCGCTACAGCTGGCCTGTGCCTGTGGATCATCCTGTGGGCGCTGGACGTGAGCGGCTTCGACGCGATCCTGATCGCCGTGCTGATGGTGCTGGTGGCAATCGGGATCCGGAACCTGCTCCCGTACCTGCCCGGTCGGCGGGACTAGCGGACCAGCAGCGCCATGCCTCGAGGTGTGCTCGCACGAGGACGGGCGGTGAGCGGTTGCGCGTGCGTGACCCTCGCCGTCGGCCTTGCGGGCTGCACCACCACCTCCGGCACGACGTCGGCGACCGCGACCGGCAAGACGCTCACGATCTACGCCAGCGCGCCGCAGCAGACGGCCGACCCGGCTCAGGCGCAGGACGTGCTCGACGCCGAGCAGCTCGCGCTGGCGCAGCTGCGCGGGGAGGTGACCAGCTTCAAGCTCAGCTTCGTGCCGCTGACCGGCGCCGCTCCGCAGGCGAAGCAGATCACCGACAACGCCCGCACCGCGATCCAGAGCACGAGCCCGATCGCATACCTGGGCGAGGTCGATCCCGGCACGTCCGCGAACTCGATCCCGATCACGAACGATCAGGGGATCCTCCAGGTGAGCCCGACCGACACGGCGCTCGAATACACCCAATCGACCTCCGCGGTGCCGGGCGCGCCGCACAAGTACTACGCGGAGGCGTACAGCAGCTACGGCTACACGTTCGCCAGGGTTGTGCCGAGCACGGCGCTCGAGGCGAAGGCGCAGATCCAGGCGATGCAGTCACTCGGGGTCGCGCGCCTGTACGTCGGCGACGACGGGAGCGAGTACGGTCGCGCGATCGCCGCGGCGGTCCGCAGCGACGCGTCGCCCGCGATCGCGGTCGTCTCGAGCCCGAGCGGCGCCGACGGGGCGTTCTACGGCGGCACGGACGCGAGCGCGGCGGCCAAGTTCCTGGGCGGAGTGGCCGCCGCCAGCCCGAGCGCGAAGCTGTTCGGGCCCTCGGGGCTGGACACCCCTGCGTTCGCCGCCGCGCTCGCTCCGGCGGCGCAGCGCAACGCGTTCATCTCCACGCCCGGGTTCCTGCCGGCTGACCTGACCGGGGCCGGAAAGACGTTCGCGCCCGATTTCAAGCGCGCGTACGGCCACGACCCGGCGCCCGAGGCGATCTTCGGCTACGAGGCGATGGCCGCGCTGCTGTCCGTGCTGCACGAAGCGGGCAGCTCCGCCAACGACCGAACGACCGTCGTGCACAAGTTCTTCAAGCTGAACAGTGCGTCGGTGGAAGGCAGCGTCCTGCCCCCGTACAGCATCTCCTCCGACGGCGATACCACGCTGGGGGCGTTCGTCTTCAGCCGCTTCAAGGCGGGGCAGCTCGTCCCGTTCAAGTTCGTGCAAGTGCAGGGGTGAGCTCGGGCCGCGCGAGCAGGCGGGTAGCGTGGCGTGCGTGGATCGCAGTGCCGGTGGCGCTGTGCGCGGTGATCGTCGTAGTCGCCGCGTGCGCAGGCGCGGACACGGAGTCCGTCGGTAACAAGATTCCGGGCGGGACACTGACGATCTACTCGAGCGTCCCGCTGCACGGGGCCTCGTCGGTGAGCGGGCAGGCCGTGGTCAACGGGGAGCGGATCGCGCTCCAGGGCGCCGGCAGGATCGGCAGGTACCGAATCGTGCTCAGGGTGCTCGATGACTCCAGCCCGCAGGCCGGCGAATGGGATCCAGGCCAGGCCACGCTGAACGCGCGTCAGGCGACCCAGGACCGGACGACGATCGGCTATCTCGGCGACCTCGACTCGGGCGCCAGCGCGATCTCGATCCCGCTGCTCAACCGAGTCGGGATTGCGCAGATCAGCCCCACGAGCACGGCGGTTGGATTGACTGAGGATGCCCCGGGCGCGTATCCCGGGGAGCCGCAGAAGTACTACCCGACCGGCGTCCGGAGCTTCGCGCGCGTGGTCCCGAACGATTCGGTCCAGGCCGCGGCGATGCTCAGCCTCCAGCGGAGCGTCGGCTGCGCGAAGACGTTCGTGCTCGAGGACGGCGAGGTCGACGGCGAGGACACGGCGACGACGTTCGAGCTCACGGCGAGGTCCTCGCGGCTGCGCGTTGTGGCGGTGCAGATGTTCGACCCGAAGGCGAGCGATTACAGCTCGCTCGCCGCGAGCGTCGCGCAGACCGGTGCCAACTGCGTGCTGATCAGCGCGCTGACGGAGAACAACGCCGTGCTGCTCACCAGGCAGCTCGCCGCGGCGCTCCCGCACGCGTTGATCTTCGGGTTCCAAGGGATGGCCGAGAGCACCTACGCGGATCCGGCGCAGGGCGGGATTCCGATTGCGCTCGACCCGCGGGTGCTGCTCACCGCCGCGTCGCCCGACGCGAGCGCCGACCCGGCGGCCGCGCGCACGCTCGTGTCGACCTACGCACGCCGGTACGGACAGCCGCAGCCGGACGCGATCTTCGGCTTCGAGGCGATGAGCCTGATGCTGAGCGCGGTCAGGCGCGCCACCGACGACGGCCGGAGCCAAGCGCGACGCTCGAACGTCGTCGCGGCGATCCTCACCACGCGTAAGCGCCACAGCGTGCTCGGCACCTACAGCATCGACGGCAACGGGGACACGACCCTGTCCAGGTTCGGCGTCTACCGCGTGGTGGACGGACAGCTCACGCTGTGGAAGGTGATCGAGGTCTGAGCCCGAACTGAGTCCGATGGATTCGCGCGGATCGACGCTTGGAGCGGGTCCAGTTTACGTTCGGTTAGACAACCTTGATGAGGTCCGGGCGCCCCTCTAGGCTCCGGCCTCATGGGACCGGCCGAGACCCTGCGTCTAGACACAGAGGAGGAGCATGCGTTTTCTCGGTAGAGCTATGAAGGGAAGTTTGGTCGTGACCACGCTGGTCGCGGTCGCTGCGTGCGGGAGCAGCAGCAGCTCGAGCACTAGCGGCGCCGCCAGCAGCGCGAGCGGCGGCAAGACGATCGATATCTACTCGAGCCTCCCGATGCAGGGAGCCTCGAGCGCCCAGACGATCCCGCTGGTCAACGGGATCAAGCTCGCGCTCTCGCAGGCCGGCGGCAAGGCGGGTCAGTGGACCGTCAACTACACGGCGCTCGACGACTCGACCGCCGCGGCGGGCAAGTGGGATCCGACCCAGACCGCCGCGAACGCCCGCAAGGCCGCGGCCGACCCCAAGACCGTGTTGTACCTCGGCGAGTTCAATTCGGGCGCGAGCGAGATCTCGATTCCGATCCTCAACCAGGCCGGGATTCCGCAGGTCAGCCCCGCGAACACGTACGTGGGCCTGACCACGAACGAGCCCGGCAGCGCGGCGGGTGAGCCGCAGAAGTACTACCCGACCGGCACCCGCACCTACCTGCGGATCGTGCCGATCGACTCGATCCAGGCCGCGGCCGACCTGATCGCGATGAAGAACGCCGGCTGCACGAAGATCGCCGTGGCCAACGACAAGGAGGCGTACGGCGCCGGCCTCGCGACCCTGCTCGAGCTCGAGAAGGGGTACTACGGGCTCCAAAACGCCATCGTCAGCAACACCGGGATCGATCCGACGGCGCCCAACTACCGCTCGTACGCGGCGACGATCAAGGGGCAGGGAGCAGACTGCTTCCTGTTCTCCGGAATCGTCTCCAACGGCGGCGTGCAGATCACCAAGGACGTCAACTCCGCGATCCCGACGGCGAAGATCTTCGGGCCCGACGGGATGTGCACGAGCTCCTGGACAAACGCCAAGGACGGCGGCGTGCCGGCCAGCATCGATCCGTTGATCGAGTGCACGGTGGCGACGTTGAACCTCAGCGCGTACCCGGGTGGAGTGAGCCCGTTCCTGCCTGCCTACAAGGCCAAATACGGCGTCGCGAACCCTGACCCTTACGCGATCTACGGTTACGAGGCAATGAAGCTCGGCCTCAACACAATCGCGAGCCTAGGGTCGCAGGGCAACAGCAAGTCGGCGGTGCTGCACGCGCTGTTCGCGACTAAGAATCGCCACTCGGTGCTCGGCACGTACGGGTTCAACAGCGACGGGGACACGACGCTCAAGTCCTACGGCCTGTACAAGGTCGGGGCAAACGGCGACCCGGTCTTCTACCAGACGGTGACGCCAACGAAGACCATCTAGCCGCGTTGTTCTAGGAAACGGTATGGAGAGGGCGCGCACGGCCCGCCCTCTCCATACTTCCACAGGGACCAGTGGAAGCAAGCACGATCTCGCAGAAGATGCCCGTCGCGGCGGCGCGGCCACTGGCTGCGGTGCGCCGGTACGTCGGGCGCTGGGGGCTGATCGTCGCGCTGCTCGCGCTGCCGGTGTACTACGGCGTCCGCGACCTCACGCATGGATACCAGGTCGGCCTGAACGCCCACGGCCAGCCGATCGTCCGCCACGACCTCACCCACCTCGGGTTCAATCTCGTCGCCGGTCTCTCGAACGGCTCGATCTGGGCGCTGATCGCGATGGGCTACACGCTCGTGTACGGGATCATCGAGCTGATCAACTTCGCGCACGGCGACGTGTTCATGATCGGCTCGTTCGTGTCGGTCGGCCTGTGGGCGACGTTCGGGCTCGGGCTGGCGACGGGAGCGCTGGGCCTGGTAGGGGGCCTGCTCGCGACGCTCGTGATCGCGATGCTCGTTTGCGGATCCCTGAACGTGCTGATCGAGCGGGTCGGGTACCGGCCGCTGCGGGGTGCGCCCAAGCTCGCGCCGCTGATCACCGCGGTCGGGTTCTCGTTCATCCTCCAGAACGTCGGCCTGCTCTGGCACGGCGGCTCGCCCGTCGGCGTCAACGACCTGCTGCGCGAGAACGACACGGTGTTCCGGATCTCGGGCGTGATCGTTCACCGGGCGGACCTGCTCGCATTCGCAGTGGCGATCCCGCTGGTGTTCGGGCTGACGTGGTTCATAGCGAACACGCGGGCCGGCCGAGCGATGCGCGCGACCGCTCAGGACCCGGAGGCCGCGCGGCTGATGGGGATCAACGTCAACTCGACGATCTCGCTGACGTTCATGCTCGGCGGGATGCTCGCCGGCGCGGCCGGGCTCGTGTACGCGCTGTATGAGACCAACATCTGGTACTTCCAGGGCTTCGACGCCGGGCTGATCGCGTTCACGGCGGCGGTGATGGGCGGGATCGGCAACGTCGCCGGGGCCGTGCTCGGCGGCCTGATCATCGGTTGCATCCAGCAGCTGTCCGACTCGCGCCTCGGCCCGCAGTGGACTCCGGCGGTCGTGTTCGGCTACCTGATCATCGTGATGGTGCTGCGGCCGCGGGGGCTGCTTGGCGAGGAGACGCGCGAGGCCGGATGAGCGACGAGCCGACGCCGCTCGGAGGTCCCGACGCCCCCCGCAGCGAGGTCACCGTCGAGCGCGGCCGGCGAGGCGACAGCGCTGTGCCGCAAGACGCAACCGTGGCGCGGCCCGGCGAGCCCGGAGGCGGCTCCGGTTTCGGCGAGCTGCGCGCGCAGCTGACCGAGTGGCGCGATGCCGTCGAGCAGCGGCTGCCGCCGTGGTGGAGCCGCGCCCTCGCGGGTGCGCTGATCGTCGCGGGGATCGTGTTGCCGTTCTTCTTCACGCAGACGAGCGGGTTCCTCGAGGCGACGCTGATCTCGCTCGCGTACGTCGTGATGGCACTCGGGCTGAACGTGGTCGTCGGCTTCGCCGGCCTGCTCGACCTCGGCTATGTCGCCTTCTACGCGATCGGCGCCTACTGCATGGGCTGGTTCGCTTCGGACTTCTTCTTCAAGACGCGCGTCCACGTGCTCGTCTCTGGGGTGGCGAGCAGCGAGATCGGGATCCACCTGAACTTCATCTTGATCCTGATCGCCGCGGGGCTGATCTGCGCGGTCGCGGGAATGCTGATCGGGCTGCCGACGCTGCGGCTTCGAAGCGATTACATCGCGATCGTCACGCTCGCGTTCGGGGAGATCATCGGCGTGGTCGCGGTCAACGGCACGAGCGTCCACGTCGGCGGAGGTCAGACCCTGACTGCCGGCAACCTCGGCATCACCGCGATCGACCCGCCGTACTTCCCCGGGATCGGCGAGTTCAACTCGCTCAAGCTGCGACCGTGGTACTGGCTGATCTACGCGATCATGCTGCTGGTCCTGTTCGTCAACCTGCGGCTACGCGACTCGCGGCAGGGCCGCGCGTGGATCGCCCTGCGCGAGGACGAGGTGGCGGCGGTGTCGATGGGCATTCCCGCGGTGCGGACGAAGCTGATGGCGTACGCGATGGGTGCGACCTTCGGCGGCATGGCAGGCGCGTTCCTCGGCGCCTACTACACGGTGATCGACGCCGACTACTTCGCGTTCTCGTTCTCGATCTTCGTGCTCGCGATGATCATCGTCGGCGGGCTCGGGTCGATCTGGGGAGCTGTGCTCGGCGCGCTGCTGCTGTCGTACATCAACTACTACCTGATCCCGGACGTGCTGAACACGCTGCCGCAGAAGTTCGGATTGAACTTCGACGTGTCGCAACTGTCGTTCGGAGTGTTCGGCTTCCTGCTCGTGCTGGTGATGGTCCTGCGACCGCAGGGCCTGTTCCCGGAGCGACGCCGGCGGATGGAGCTCACGGCGGAGATCGCACCGCAGGATTCGGAGCTCGCGGAGCCGCCGGCATGACGACCGGCACCGACACCGCGACCGGCGTCGCGACCATGCGCACCGAGCACGTGACCAAGGAGTTCGGCGGGCTCGTCGCGGTCGACGACGTGACCTTCGACGTGCCCGAGCATTCGATCGTGTCGTTGATCGGGCCGAACGGGGCCGGCAAGACGACGCTGTTCAACATGCTCACGGGCCTGTACAAGGCGACCTCCGGAAGCGTCGTGTTCGGCACGCGCGAGATCACCAACACACGGCCTGATCGGATCACCGCGATGGGCGTCGCGCGTACGTTCCAGAACATCCGCCTGTTCCGGGCGATGAGCGCGGTCGAGAACGTGATGATCGGGCGCCACGCGCGGATGCGGGCCACCGTGCTGGGGTCGGTCTTTCGTCCGCCGTGGGTCCGCAAGGAGGAGCGCCAGACGCGCGAGCGGGCACGCGAGCTGCTGAAGTACGTGGGCCTGAGCGACAGCGTGCTGGATCAGCTGGCCGCGCAGCTGTCATACGGCGATCAGCGGCGAGTCGAGATCGCGCGGGCGCTGGCGTCCGACCCCACGCTGCTGCTGCTCGACGAGCCGACCGCGGGGATGAATCCGCAGGAATCCGGCGAGCTGACGCACTTCATGCGCCGGCTCCGCGACGAGCTCGAGCTCACGATCCTGTTGATCGAGCACGACATGAAGGTCGTGATGGGCGTCTCCGAGCGCGTCACGGTGCTCGACCACGGGGTCAAGATCGCCGAGGGCGCGCCGGCCGATGTCCGGACGAACCCGCGGGTGATCGAGGCCTACCTCGGGAAGCAGGATTAGATGCCCGCCATCGTCGCGCGCGAGTCAACCGAGCGGAGCGAGTGCTGATGGCGCTGCTCGAAGTCGACCAGATCCACGCCCACTACGGCGCGATCGAGGCGCTGAAGGGCGTATCGCTGACCGTCGACGAGCGCGAGGTCGTGACGCTGATCGGCTCCAACGGCGCAGGCAAGTCGACCACCCTGCGCTCGATCTCCGGCCTGACGCCGGCGAGCGCCGGCAAGATCGTGTTTGACGGCGAGGACATCACCCGCGTTCCCGCGCACGAGGTCGTCACGCGCGGGATCGCGCTCGCGCCCGAGGGCCGTCACTGCTTCCCGCGGATGACCGTCCGCGAGAACCTTGACCTCGGAGCACATCGGCGGCGCGGGACCGAGATCGAGGCGGACCTCGAGCGCGTATACGTCCTGTTTCCGCGGCTGAAGGAGCGCGAGCGCCAGAAGGCGGGAACGATGTCCGGCGGCGAGCAGCAGATGCTCGCGATCGGCCGCGCGCTGATGGCCCGCCCGAAGCTGCTGATGCTCGACGAGCCCTCGATGGGGATCGCGCCGATCCTCGTCCAGCGCATCTACGAGACGATCGCCGAGATCAACCGGGGCGGCGTCGCGATCCTGCTCGTCGAGCAGAACGCCAACTTCGCGCTGGAGCTCGCGCGTCGCGGCTACGTGCTGGAGACCGGCCGGGTCGCCCTGGCTAACAACTCGGACCAGCTCCGCGACGACCCCGACGTCCAACGGGCGTACCTGGGCACGTGACGATCTACGCCCTGATCGGCGCCAAGGCGCTCTACCTGCTGTTCGCGTGGCTGCTGTCCGCCGCCGCCGCCTCGTGGCTGTCGGATCGCAAGGGCTACGGGGAGCGCGTCGGGCTCACGCTGGGCCTGCTGCTGTCGGTGATCGGCCTGCTGCTGGTGCTGCTGCTGCCCGGCCGGCCAGGGTCGAAGTGGAAGGTCGAGGGCGCGCTGCCCCGGCGGCGCGGGCCGCGTCGTTGAGGTGCGAGCGGAGCGGACGGGTCTCGCCGTGCCATGTCCGGCGCCACCAGGTTCGGGCTACCCGGCCCGGTCCGGGCTACCCGGTCCGGGTCTACACAGGCGGTGCGACTAACTCCGGAGCGCCGCCCTCAAAGCCTCGGGCAAGCCCGGAAACCGGAACTCGTAGCCGCGCCCGAGCGCCTGCGCCGGCACCATCCGCTGCGAAGCCGTCAGCACCGAGGCCATCTCGCCGAACAGCGCCCGCAGACCGAACGCGGGCACCGGCAGCACCGCGGGACGGTGGAGCGCCTGACCCAGCGCGCGCGTGAACTCGCCGTTCGTGGCCGGCGTCGGCGCGCAGGCGTTGACCGGACCGGCCCACCAGTCCGAGCCGTCGAGCGCCGCGGTGTAGATCGCGACCACGTCGTCGAGCGCGATCCACGGCATGTATTGCCGTCCCCCCGCGATCGGCCCGCCGACGCCCGCCCTGAACGGCGCCAGCATCCGGGCGAGCGCTCCGCCGGCACGATCCAGGACCACGCCGTTGCGGACGATCGCGACTCTGACCCCGAGCTCCTCGGCCGAGGCGGCGGCTCGCTCCCACCCGATGCACACCGACGCGAGGAAGTCCTCGCGCGGACCGGGCGCCGCGCTTTCGTCCAGCAGCTCGTCACCGCGGTCGCCGTAGTAGCCCGCCGCCGACGTCGACACCAGTACGCGCGGTCGCGGCTCGGCGACCGACAGGCCGGCGACCAGGTTGGCCGTCCCGACGACGCGACTGGCGCGGATTCGCTCCTTGGCGGCGGCGCTCCAGCGCTGGGCGACCGGCTCGCCCGCCAGGTGCACGACCGCGTCGACGCCCGAAAGTCCCGGGGCCGGTCCCGACAGCGGGTCCCACTGGACGACCTCCGTGACTCCGAGCTCGCCGGCCGCCGACGCGCGACGCGACAGGGCGATGACCTCGTCGCCCCGCTCGCGCAGCCGTGCCACGAGCCGGCGGCCGATCAGTCCCGTCGCGCCCGTCGCGGCGACCTTCATCGAACGTGAGCACTCCCGGTAGACGCCACTTGGCGAGATAGCCTGACATACAGTGCCCGACGAGCTCTTTCTAATCGACGGCAACAGCCTCGCCTATCGCGCCTTCTTCGCGCTTCCCGAGTCGATCGCCACCTCGACCGGGGTGCCGACGAATGCGATCTTCGGATTCGCGTCGATGCTGGTGAAGATCCTCACCGACTACGGCCCCAGGGCGACCGTGGTCGTGTGGGACGCGGGGTCATCCGGGCGTAAGGAGCTGTACACCGAGTACAAGGCGCAGCGCAGCACGAGACCCGATCTGCTCAAGGAGCAGTGGCCCCATCTGGAGCCGATCGTCGAGGCGTTCGGCTACCGCAACCTCCGGGTGGACGGGTACGAGGCCGACGACGTGATCGCGTCGATCGTGCAACGCGCCCGGCTGCAAGAGCCGCCGATTCCGGTGATGGTCGTGACCGGCGACCGCGACGCCTATCAGCTCGTCGATGGGGGCGTGCGGATCATGACGACATCCCGGGGAATCACCGACACGCGCGTGTACGACCGCGACGGCGTGGTCGATCGCTACGGCATCCCCCCGGAGCTGATCCCCGACTTCATCGGGCTGAAGGGCGACACGAGCGACAACATCCCGGGCGTGCCGGGGATCGGGGACAAGACGGCCGCCGAGCTGCTGCAGCGATTCGGGTCGCTCGAGCAGGTGCTCGATCACGTCGAGGAGATCAGCGGCGCGAAACGCAAGCAGAACCTGATCGAGCACGCCGACGACGCGCGCGTCTCGAAGGCGCTCGCGACCGTGAAGCGCGACATCCCGCTCGAGTTGGATCTGGCGGAGTTCGTCGCCAACGCGCCCGACCGCTCGCGACTCCGGGACGTGTTCCGCGAGTTCGAGCTGCGCGAGCCGCTGCGCAGGCTCGAGGAAGCGCTCGGGTCGCCCGACGCGGCGGCGCCGGCCCCCGCGGCCGAGCACGCGCTCACCGCCCGCGTGCGGCCCGGGACGCTCGCGGACGTCGGACGGCTGCCGCAGACGGAAGTCGCGCTTTCGGTCCACGCCCCGCAGGCGCCCGAGGACGCGCTGTTCGCCGCCGAGGAGGCGTGGAGCTTCGGCGTCTACGCCGGCGGCGCCGAAGTTCTGTCCGGTTCCTGTGACGGGCCCGAGGAGCTGGTCCACGCGGTCGGAGCCCGCCCGGCGGTTACGCACGATGCCAAGTCGCTCCGCGACGTGCCGGCGGCGCTCGCGCACGACACGGAGGTCGCCGCGTATCTGCTCGAGCCGGCGCGCCGCGCGTACCCGTTCCGGGAGCTGTGCGAGGAGCGCGGGCTGGCCGCAGCGATCGAGGACGGGCCGGCGGCCGACGCGGTCCTCGTGCACGCGCTCGCGCAATGGCAGCGCGAGGAGATTCGAGGGCGGGGTCTGACCGACCTCCTGAACGATGTCGAGTTGCCGCTCGTGCGGCTGCTGCGCAAGATGGAGCTGGCCGGCCTGAAGCTCGACACCGGCCGGCTGCGGGAGATCTCCACGCGCGTGAAGGCCGAGGCCGACGAGCTCGAGCGCGAGATCTACGAAATTTGTGGGACCGAGTTCATGCTCGGGTCTCCGAAGCAGCTCGAGGAGATCCTGTTCGGGCGGCTCGGCCTCCCGCGCAAGCGCCGTGG